>Ga0315286_10000055_pt1 | contig 70435 bp, 64 predicted proteins | sample YL17G10_0_MG_FD_205038 | JGI IMG/M metagenome (GOLD analysis project Ga0315286, IMG submission 205038) | Sediment microbial communities from Yellowstone Lake, YNP, Wyoming, USA - YL17G10_0 | ecosystem: Environmental > Aquatic > Freshwater > Lake > Sediment | place: USA: Wyoming | collected...
GCGCTGCAGTTGCCAGCCGCCGGCACGTCGGCCGAGTTCTGCAGGATCTGGAAGGGCTGACCGATCTGGCCGATGAGCGCGGCGTTGCACGACCACAGCAACGCCACGGCGCCGGCCGACTGGGGGCTGGCCATTGAGTTGCCGCTGTAACCGCAGCTCCAACTGTTGGTCGGCGCAGTAGAGCAGACACTCACGCCGGGGGCGCTGAGGTTGGGCCTGGTGTAGGGAGTATGCCCGAAGGCGCTCTGGCCGCGGCCGGAAAAGCTGGCGATAGCGCGGCTGGAGCTGTGGGCTGCACTGGCAAAGATTTCCTGGTAGTCGCCGGGCGAGCCCAGCGTATTGCAGGACGAGCCAGAATTGCCGGCCGAGAAGGCAGGGAAGACGCCCGCCGCCCGCCAGGCCTGGACTTTGCTCTGGTACCAGGTGCCGCCTCCACCCCCACCCCAGGATCTGTTCACCACGTGCGGCCGGTTGTTCGCGTTTCCGCCGGGGGCCAGGATCCAGTCGGCGCAACTGTTCAGGGCGAAATCGGAGCAGGAGCTGTTCTCACAGCCCTTGCAGGCGATCCATTGGCGTTGGGCGCCATGCCGGCGATGTGTGTGAGGCTGGGATTGTCATCGGCGACCATGGTTCCCATGAGATGGGTGCCGTGGCCATTGTTGTCACACGGGCTTCCCACACAGATGTTGCTGGGGTCAGAGCAGCAGGTCGGGCTGGAAGGGTTGGCAGCGCATTTGTACTGGTTGGCCCCAGCCGGGTGGCCGTATTGCACGCCCGTGTCGATCTTGGCCACCACGATGCCGCTGCCCTGCACCCCGAACGTGGTCCAGAACTGATCCGCCTTGGTATCGGTGATCCCCCAGGCTTCGGTCGCCGCGGGGCCGGGCGCCTGCCTGCCCTGGTGCGGGGTAGGCCAGGGGGCTACGATGGGGCCCATGCAAAAAGTGCGGGGCGCCCGGACGTAGGCCACCTTAGGCAGCGGGGGCAGGTTCAGGGCCGCACTCATGTCGGCGCCCCATACGTAGAGCTCGTTTCCGGCGATGAAGGTTCGGTGCCGCAGCCCTCGCCTGTCGAGGGTCGCGACGGCCTCGGCCTGGACCTGCTGGGCCACGGCCCGCAAAGCATCGACCACGTAGGCCCAGCGCGCCTGCCAGTTCATGCCATAGGCAGCGGATAGGTCGGCCTGCTCGGTGAACTTGACTACCAGGTCGCTGGATCCGCCATCGACCAGCGCCTGGCGAAGCACCGGATCCACCCTCCCTCCCTGCGCTCGGGATAGAACGACAATGTCTGGCTGGGCCGCTGGCAGCGCCAGGGCCGCCAGGGGCAGCATGGCCACGATGAGGACAACAATCAACGTCCGACTGATCCATTTGCACGCTTGCATACCGATTGCCCCCGTGTCGATACTTTGGGCAGCTCCGCCGGGATAGAGTGCGTGCACGATGCAAGAAACGGCCGAACTGATCAGGAGCATCACATCGAGACTCGGCGCGGAAGTCAATAGCGGAGGCAAGCGGATTGCGGTTCAATCTCGTGCAGAGTTGTGCGGCGCCAGGTGTCATTCTGCCTGTCGTGGCCCGTCGGGCCCGGCTGCGAAGCGAAGGATCTGGCGGGTGCGGCGCTCTTGCATCAGACCCCAGACGCTCAGAAGGAGGGCGAAGGCAAGCAGGACCATAACCACCAGGAAGGTATCGTGCAACCCGGCCACTTGGGCAGCAGCCGGGGCGGTCGAGGCCCCTCCCAGGACAGGAACCCCAGCATAGACTGACACCCGGCCTGCCCACAGCGCGCCCAGCACGGCGATGCCGGCCGTCTGGCCCAGGGTGCGCGTGATGGAAAGCAAGCCCGAGGCCACCCCTAGCCGCTCGCGGGGAACGGCGCCCATGACCGCGCTGTTGTTGGGCGATTGAAAGATGCCCATGCCAATGCCCACAGGCAGGTAACGCAGGACGTAGCCTGACGTAGTCAGGTTCCCGGTGATGGTGCTCATGCTCCAAAAGCCCAGGAGCATCGACAACAGCCCCACCACAGTGATCGGCCGCGTACCCAGGCGGTCCGACAGGACACCGGACAGAGGAGACACGATCGCCAGGGTCAACGGAACCGTAGCCATGAGCAGCCCGACCTGGCGAGGGTCGTAGCCCAGCACACCCTGAAGAAAGAAGGGAATGAGGATGACCGTCCCGCCCATAGCCACAAAGGTCATCAGGCCCGAGACCAGATCGATGCTGAACAGTTGGTTGCGAAAGAGCCTGAGATCGATCATCGGCTGGCTACCGTGCTGCTCCACCAGGACGAAGCCGACCAACAGCGCCGCCGAGATCCCAAAGAGGGCCAACACGCGAGCCTGGCTAAAGCCGATCTGTTGGCCCAAGGTCAGGGCCAGAAGCATCGACAGCAGGCCGGCAAGGAGCGTGAGTGCCCCGACAAAATCGAACCGCTGCCGGCCACCCGGCCGGAAGGCCGGGACAAAGCGCATGGCCATAAGCGTGCCGGCGATGCCGACCGGTAGGTTGACAAAAAAGATCCAATGCCAGGACAGCGCTTCGATGATCAGGCCACCCAGGGTGGGGCCGACGACGATGCCGATCGAAACCATGGTGCCACTCAAGCCCAACGCCTTGCCCCGCTCGGAGGGAGGGAACGCTTCGGTGACGATGGCCGTGCCCAGGGCCAGGACCATGGCCCCGCCGATGGCCTGGAGCACCCGAGCGCCGATCAGCCAGTGGACCGTCGGTGCCAGGCCGCACAAGGCGGAGCCCACGGTAAAAACCACCATGCCGGTGACGTAGATCGGCTTCTTGCCGATCATGTCGCCCAGGCGGCCCATGCTCAGCAGCAAGGTAGCCAGGGTCAACAGGTAGGCCAGCACCACCCACTGCACGCTGGCAAACGGGGCACGCAAGTCACTCACCAGCGTGGGCAACGCCACGTTGACGATGCTGCCGTCGATGGTCGAAAGGAAGATGCCCATAGCCACGGCGGCCATGACGTACCATTTGCGGCTGTAGTCGATGTCGTGATCTCTCATGCGCGCCCTTTCAGTCCAGACCGCAGATTATAGCGCCAGACGAGATTGGGGGCAAATCGGGGGGAAAGCAGAGACCCGGTTTCTCAGACGGTGCGGGTAAGTCCGCGGGGGGGAGTGAGCTCACGGCTGCTGCTTGCGGAGCAGGGGCAGATAGCGACGACACCTGGCTATCTGGAGCCGCACGGGCACCAGAACCGGCTGGGCTAGGCCTGCCGGGTCCTCTACAGTGAGCGTGCCGTTGTATACCCCCACGCCCAGGCCCGCCGGGCTGAAATGCAGCCACAGTGTGTCGTTGAGGTGCCGCTGTCGGGTTGGACCGAGAACCAGGGCACGTCAGACGCTGCCTGCCAGTCAGTCTCATCGCCGCCGGCGCTGCTCACCGCCAGCCGCACCGGCTCTACCAAAAGAGCGTCCACCGGGGCGGTGACGGACACCTGGCTGGGCGAGACCTCGATGACCGGCGCGGGCTCCACCACCAGGCTGACGGGCACCGCCTGCGGGCTATTAGCACAGCCAGGCAGGCCGGCAACGGTGTTGGTGCTGGTGTACAGGCCCAATTCCAGGCCTGCTCTATTGACCGTCACCAGCATCGGTGTCTCCGGGGCCGCTACCCCGGCATCGGGATCCAGCGCCAGCCAGGGCGCTTCAGCCTCGACAGTCCAGGTGAGCACCCCCGTGGCGACGTTCTCTACCACCAGATCAGCGGTCAGCGGCGTCGTTTCCCCCGTGCGCGCCCTCGAAGTTGAGCGCCAGCGGCGTCACAGCCAGGGCTGGGACGTCGTAGAGCGTCAACGTCACGGGCACGTCCACAGGGCAAGTCACGCAGGCGAGGGGGCCATCGTAGCGCAGGGTGGCAGTATAGACCCCCGCGAGCCACCCCGCGACGCTGGCCGTAACGGTCAGCGTCGCGGGCACGGTGCCGGAGATCGGTTCGGCCACGAGCCGGTCCGGCAGCTCGGAATCCGAAATCGACCACCGCAAAGGAAGCGGCCTGCCCAGTGCGCAGGCACAGGGTACTCCGCAGGGCAGCTCCCCGCCGTTCATGTTTTCCAGGGGCAGGGTTTGCAGGGCGGGCTCCGGGCCGTCTGCCGCTGCCTGGAACGCCAGGCTGGGCGGCGTCACCTTCAGCAGCGGGTCCGCGGTCCAGGTAACCGACCATTCCAGCAGCGATGGGGTGGTGGCGGGGTCTGGGGTGTTCAAAGTGCGGAGTCGGATGGCCGGTGCCGTAGCTTAGGAAAGAACCAGCGGGTTGATGCCCGCTGACACTTTTGCCAGGGGCTGCAAACCGGCCAGGCCCAGCGCTTCCACGACCACGTCGCTGCCCGGGGGCAGCGACGCCGAGTAAGCAACGGTGAGCCAGGCTGTAGGCATTCCGCTCAGCAGGGTAGACCTTGCCCAGGTCCGATTGCGCCGCGCCATCCGGATCGTAGACGAGCAGGTGCCCCTCGACGGAGCCCGTCACGCCGTACAGCCGGCCATCGGTGCCCACCTCGAGGCCATCGATTTCGGTATCTCCGGCGTAGGGCTGGCCCAGGTCAGTGACGGTCCCGCCGGAGAGATCGTAACAAAACAACCGGCCGCTGCCGGTGGTGCCACCGTAGAGCCTGCCGTCAGGCCCCAGGATCAGCGCCGATAGACGGGTCTCGCCCTGCAGCGGCTGGCCCAGGTCGGCGCGGCCGCCCATGGGATGGAACTTGAACCCTTGTGCGTTGGGGCCGGTCCCGCCGTAGAGGGTACCGTCCGGCACGCAGATCAACGACCGCACTGCAGTCTCGCCAGCCACGACCGGACCGAACTGGACAAACGTTCCATCGGCGAGATCGTGTGCCACCAGTTCCCCATCAGCGCTCCCGTTGCCGCCGGTTCCGCCGTAGATGCGCCCATCGGGGCAGAGCGTCAGGGCGTACATGTAGTTCTGGTTCACCATTCCGGGGGACAAGTAGGCAAAGGTGCCCGTCGCAGGATCGTAGCCAAATAGATTGGGCGTGGTGCCGAACGAGCAGCCCCCGCCGTAGATCTTGCCATCGGGCCCCTCCAGCGGGTCGTAGACGGTGCTGGGCCAGCCCGGCACGTTGCCCAGCAGTTCCATGAGACCACCGGTCGCCGGGTTCCAGCGGGAGAGTTTGGCCGGGGGAGGGGAACTGTACCCGCTGGCGTAGACCCATCCGTCTGAGGCGACCGTGAGGGCGCGAACTTCCGACGCGGCCGGCACGTAGGTCTTGTGGTGCATGCGTGGGGCGATGCTGATCGAAGCGGCCCTGCCGGACTCGCTGTAGCGTTGGTTGGCCAGGCCGAAGCGGAAGAGATGTCCCTGCGTCGAACCAGTGCCGCCGTAAGGTATGCCATCGCTCCCCCGCAGCAGGCTGATGAGGTTCGTATCGCGCCAAACGGGCGCTCCATACACGGCGAAGTTGCCGTCGTAAATGTCGTAGCTGAACAGGTAGCCTTTGCTATACCGAGTGCCGCCGTATAGCTTGCCATTGAGGCCGGCGACGAGCGCCTCGACCGCGTACTCGCCCAGCACCGGTGCGCCCAGGAAGGCTCCCTGGTGTGCAGTGGGAGCAAACACAAACAGACCACCGCTGGGATAGCCGCCGCCGTACAGGTTGCCATCGGGCCCGGTGGTGAGGCAGTCGATAGAACTGATACCGGTGGCTGACCCCTCGGTGTCGAACTTGTCGTGGACCGGGTCGTAGCTGAACAGAATGTCCTGATCGGCCGTGGCGCCATAGATCAAACCATCGGTGCCCTCTGCGGAGTACCGCTTCCTTTGCGGTGGGCTGCCCGCATTCAGGGCAGGCAGGGTCAGGCTGCCGATCTCAGCCGAGCCGGGCACCGGAGCGCCCAGATCGGTGACGGTGCTGGGGTCAGAGGGATCGAAACGGAAGAGATGACCATCCAGGTTTGAGGCATCGCTGCCTCCGTCCACGCATCCGTCCAGACCGACCAGCAGGGCGAGCACCATGGACTGGTCCGGCAGGGCCTGGCGCAGGTCGGTGCTGGTATCGGTGACCGGATCGTGCTCAAACAGATGGCCGAGGTTGCCGTGCCGCCAAAGATTCGGCCCGTCACGGTGACCAGGGCGGTGAGGCCTGACCCTCAGGTGTCGCACGCCTCAGGCACAGGCTGGCCCAAATCACGTGTCGTGCCGCTGGCCAGATCATAGTTCAAAGGCGGGCATCGTCGGAGCCCAGGTAGAGCGAGCCATTCGGCCCTTCGGTGTTGGCCCAGATCGATGCCACGTCCTGGCCCAGCAGGTCCATCTGGGTCAGGGTGACCTGCCCATTGTTCAGCACGGCGCTTTCCAGCCACGCCAGGCCCTGCGGGTCGTCAAACGTGTCGGTCCAACTGGGAGGGTCGATGACCGGCGCTTCGGAGCGGACGGGCTGGCGCGCCTGGGCCACACCCACGAGAAGGGCCAGCACGGTCAAGGCAAGCACCGGCCCTCCCCAGGTTCGATGGTACGGCGTTGCCGTTGCCTCCTCGCTGGAATTCGCGGCGCCCCAGTCAGCGCGCACCTTGCACCGACGCAACCGCTGGATGCTCGGCGTAGGCGTTGGCGTCGTGCTGGGAACGAGCCCAGAGCACAACCCCCACACTTTGCCCGGCGGGTGCATCGCCAGGGGCGATCAGCTTGATCGATAGGCCCTGGCTGCCGCCGGCGGGCACGGTGACTGACTGCGAGGGGACCGAATAGTCGTAACAAGCCCCTCCGATGCAGTACTTGGCCTGCCAGCCACCTGGCGGATCGGCATTCAGGCCCACGTCGAAGGTATCCTCGGCGTCGCCGGTGTTGGTCAGACTCACGTTAAAGACGGCGGTGCCACCTGGGGCAACCGGAAGGGACCCCTCACCGCTGAGGCTGACGCCGTACAGCGGCTGATCGGTCGCGGTAGGCGTAGGCGTGGACGTGTGAGTGGCCGTCGCAGTTGGGGTTGACGTGAAGGTCGGTGCCAACACTGTCACCGTCCCCGTCTTGCAGGTGAGCGCGCCATTATTGATGGTAAAGTTGTACGTACGGCTGCCGGCGGTCGCATAGGTGATCGTCCAGCGCCAGACATAGTAGATCCCATCCCTTGTCACCCCGGTCCAGGCTGGATCGTCGGGCCCGGTCAGGGCGACGTCGAGGTAGCCACGCGTACTGCGGACCTCGATCGTCACTATCTGGCCGGTGGCAGGTAGGGCGGGGGCGAAGGTCATCGTGTCATTCGTCAGGCAGCCCACCGGTGTGGGGCTGCCGGTCGGCGTACGGGTAGGCGTGGGGGTGCGCGTCGGCGTGCGGCTGGGAATCGTGGTGGGCCGTGGCCGGGTGGCGGTGGGCCAGCGCGTGGCCGTAGGCGGCAGGATCGGCGTGGATGGGCTGGTCGGGATGACGGTCATCGTGGGTGTGACCGTGTTGGTCGGAAGTGCGACCTGCGTGGGCTCTGGCGTTGGCAGGGCGACGGTAGGCGGGGGCGGTGGCGTCTGGGTGGGCGGGGGCACGGGCGTGGCCGTCATGGTCGGCGAAGGGGTGAACGTCGCCGTAAGAGTAGGGGTGACCGTGGCCGGCGGGAAGATCAGCCGGTACCCTAGCGCCAGCGCCAGCAGGCAAACGCAGAGCCCCACGGTGAGCAACGCCACCAGGGCTCCAACCAGCAGGAGCCGCCTCCGCTGCCGGGACGGAGCAGCACGCTGCTTCGCAGCAAGATAGCGCGAGCACCGCTCGTGCTGACCCGATAGGCAAAATCTGCCCTGGTACTCTAGCGGAATGGAGACCGGCCGGTCGCCTGGTACCGAGTAGCAGACGTTCTCTTGGTGGGGGTTGGTGATATACTCCGCCGGGTCGTCAGCCGCACCCAGGTGCGGGCAGTTCGTTGTGCTCATGAGCCCTCGTTCATCCCCCCTCGACCGCGATCGAGCCGCGGCCGCAGACGACAGACAGCAAGAGCAAGAGGCGAGCCGCCCACCACGAGATGCCTGTCAGGACACTCTCAGCGCCCCTCTGGGCCGGACGTGTACGCATTCCAGACTGTGGATGCATGGCATCGGATTTCAGTTTCTCCAGCTGCGTCACCTCATCGTCCATGGTCAGGCGATTCTCGGCCCCTTTCTCCTCGGGAGTATATCACGTTGGGAGCGAGGAGTCAAGCAGCCTGCACGAGGTTGAAACAGAGCGTGGGCGCCGATATCCGTTCGCCTGGGCAGGTGTCTCTCAACAAGAGCGCGCCAGATCACGGATCTGGTGAGAGCGGGGGGGGTGCTCGGGCAGGTCGCGGACCTGCCCGAAGCGTAGAACCGCTAGACGAAGGTGCCGTTGCGCAGGTCGCGCAGCGCCTGTTCGATCTCTTCCACGGTGTTCATGACGAACGGACCGTAGCGGGCAATGGGCTCGTACAGGGGCCTGCCAGAGATCAACAAGAACCGAACTGGCTGGCTGGCCGTGCGGACCAGGACGGAATCCCCGTCGTCGAACACGACCAGCTTGGGCTGGCAAAGGGCGTGGCTGCTCCCGCTGCCATTGGGCGCAAAGGTCCCTTCTCCTTCAAAGATGTAGGCAAAGGCGCTGTGCCCTCGCTCGACCGGGTGGGTAAAGGAGCCGCCGGGGCCAACGGTGACGTCCAGATAGGTCGGCTCAGCGACGATCTCCGTGACGGGGCCGCGCACGCCATCCACCATACCGGCGATGACGCGGATGCGAGCCCCCCCTTCCCGCTCCACCTCGGGGATCTGAGCAGCAAGGATCTCCTGGTAACGGGGCCCGGTCATTTTGAGGCGGGCGGGCAGGTTGACCCATAACTGGAATCCGGCCATCCTACCTTGAACCGGTTGGGGCATTTCCTCGTGCATGATGCCCCTGCCGGCGGTCATCCACTGCGCGTCGCCGGCCTGAATGCTACCGGCATTGCCCATGCTGTCGCGGTGGTGCACCAGTCCATCCAGCATGTAGGTGACGGTCTCGATGCCCCGGTGGGGATGCATCGGGAACCCAGCAAGATAGTCGGATGGGTTGTCCGAGCCAAAATGGTCGAACAGCAGGAAGGGATCCAGATAGTCCAGCGTCCGGGTGGCGATGCTGCGCTTGAGGCGCACGCCGGCGCCCTCGAGCACGGGCTGAGGTTCGATAATGCGGTGTATCTGTCTCGTTTGGTAGTCCACGGTTCCTCCTGAAAAGCTGATAATGCAGCAACCGGGCCGGCCCCCGGGAGGCTCCGCGCTGCGCCGCTCTCTCGGGGCGCCAGATCACGGATCTGGCGCGAGCGGTGATGCTCCCGCCAGCGGAGCCGCATCGTGCACCGTCAATCCGCTAGCAAGTCATCCAAGCGCAAGCCCGGCTGCGGCTCGGGCCAGGCCTGGGTAAAGTGCTCCTGGCTGATAGCTCGCTTGACCACGTCCTCCGGCAGCCGGCGGAAGAGGTTTTCCGGGCCGAATTGGGTGCGGTGGCAGTTCAGCGCCTCCCATTTGGCCTCGACCCTGTCCGCGACGTCCAGAACCGCGTGGACCTGGTCGTCGGGACAGCCGGCGCCGGCCGCCTCAAAACTGTCCACCTCGCTCGTGTCCTCGCCCATGGACACGAGCCAGTCTCGCATCGCCTGGATCATGGAGCACGGCAGGGCGGTGTAGAAAAGCCGGGTCGGCAGCCAGGCTTCCCCCTGTTCGGGGAACCGGGCTGGATTCGCTGCGGCATGAAAAGCGGACAGCGTGCGGCGGTGGATGGCGACGTGGTCGGGATGGCCATAGATGCCATCCGGACCAAACGTGATCACCACCCGGGGTCGCACCTGGCGGATGATGCCCACCAGGCGTGCCACGACTTCGTCCGCTGGGGCATTGACAAAAGCCCGTGAGTCCTCGTTCTCGGGTGTGCCGGCCATGCCCGAATCGCGGTAATCCAGAAAGATGAGCCTCTTGACCCCCATGCTCTGGGCGGCGCAACCCAACTCGGCCTCGCGCACTTGGGCAAGGGTTTCGGGCGTCGCCAGCGCAGGGTCGGCGATCTCGCCCACCTCGCCGCGGGTGGCGCACACCAAGGCCGCATTCACCCCCCGGGCCGTGTACCAGGGCAGGGTGCCCCCGACGCTGAACGCCTCGTCGTCCGGGTGGGCAAAGATGGCAAGAATGGTTCCTTGCTCCATACCAGCTCCTCAACTTACTTCCAGGCTGACATTATACACGGCACAGTGCCGGAAGTCTGTCAGACGTGTCACGTTGGGCCACATACCACATGGCATTGAGTTGGCGAGCCGACTCACGGATAGATCAGGCTATCGCACGTCTTCACATTCTGGTTGGGATCGTAGACGTAGCCGGCATGCACCACATCCTCCACGCACGCTTCCCAGGATCCAACCCTGCGGGATTGCACGTGGAACTGGGCGGTGCCGTTGGCTTTGCTCAGCGCGCTCTTGTGGCGCACCGCACCGTTGGGTTGGGTGAGAGCCGCGCAGACGGTCGCGCCGACCACCGGGTGTCCGTCCCCGTCTTGCAGGCGCACCGCAACCTTGACCCGGTAGCCATCGGGCAACGCCGACCCCTGGAGCTTGATGGACTGGACGTGGACCACGGGCAGAGGCGTCCCGCCGGCGATGGTAAAGGGCGCAGCGGTGACGCCCGTCGCGCTGCCTTCCGCCGTGATGACGGTGGTGCGCAGGTAGGCATTGGTTGTGTCCGGCAGGTCGGAGGGCAGCAGCCATTGGGTCTGCCCGTTATTGGGCAGGCCTGACGCCACCGGAACCCACGGGCCGCTGGGGCCAGTCACCGACAACTCGATCCCCACGTTGGAGGCCTGGCCTCCGGGCACTGCGCTGAGCCACTCCACAAAACGCACGGAACCGGCATAGAGGGTCTCGCCACCATGCGGACGGACGGGCGTCACCGACAGGACAGTCGGCACGGACGCCTCTTTGTAGAAGCGCAGGTGGTTCCGCTCGTTGGGCCAGATGCCTTCCTCGGCCACCAGGGCGAGGTCAGGGAAGCCGTTGCGATCGGCATCGCCGCCGGCGCGAAAGGCAGCCAGATACCCCGGCTGGGGCGTGCTAAAGCTGGCGGCTTGCGTCCACCCGCCGGCCCCATCCCCCACCCACACCCGGACATTGCCGTCGCCAAAGGTCACCACGTCGGTGTGGCCGTCGGCGTTCATGTCGCGGAGCTGAGTTGCCTCGCAGTTTCCGCTGTTTGGCAGCACGCCGGCTGCGTCGGACCAGGTGCCGTTGCCAGCCCAGGTCCACACCTCGATACCGCCGCTTTGATTGCAGAACGACAGGTCGTCCTGGCCATCGCCATCCACGTCGCCAAGGTCGGGCCCTGTCCGGCCCTGCGACCCACCCGGAGGCAGATTGCCGTCGGCCAGGGAAAAGCCGCCCGTCCCGTCGCCCAGGTAGACCGTGCCGTATTGGTGCGCCACGGCGAAATCGGACTGGCCGTCGCCGTTCACGTCGCCAAAGGTGAAGGCGAAATCGGCATTGCCCCCCACAAAGCCAAAGCTCTGCTGCCAGGTGCCATTTCCCTGGTTCAGGTAGACGTGCACCCCGGCGCAGCAGCCAAAGGACAGCGAGCCCACGTCGAGGTCGCCGTCATTGTCCACGTCGGCGAAATCCGTGTTGAACATGCCCCACGTTTCGCCGTTTGTCGCCAGGCCGTCGTCCCAGGGGGTCCAGTTGTGGCCCGTGCCGTCGCCCAGCGCCACCTCCAGGAGTTGATCCCCAAAATCGGTGTTGGAGTAGTCGTGGTGCATGCCATAGCCCACGTCCACGTGGCCGTCACCATTCACGTCGCCCAGAGCCACGCCTCCGTAGCCAAACTCGCCGGCCTGGTACACGTTCCAGGTGCCGGCGCCGTCGCCAAACCAGACCATGACGCCATGCTCCTGGGTGTTGATGTACGGCGAGCCATGGTCGCCGATGGACACCAGGTCCAGGTGGCCGTCGGCGTTCACGTCTCCGAACTCCAACTCCGTATTGCCCGCCTCCAGTTGAGGCACATCGAGCCCGGACGACGATTGCACGTAGCTGAGGGTGGTGGGCGATGCCGCCGACGGCAAGGCCAGGACCATTCCCACGAACAGAACGAGCATTCCTCGAAACAACCTGGTGCCTCTCCTTTCCACCGCATTGTACCACCGAAATCCGGCGGATGCAAGGCCGTCGGCGCACGCCTTGCTGCAAACGCACCTGGCGCGATTGGCCATGCGGCCGATTGGAGGTTCCCGTTGCATCGCCTGTCTGGCGGGCCGCAGCATCTGGCAATTCGCCCTGTCGCAGGTATCCGTTGGGCTGGACATCGCGCTGATCGACCCCGCTTCAACTCGTTGATCTCCAAAGCCGGCCCGGACAGGCTCTGTTGTGGCACGGCCTTTGGCCTGCTTTCGACCAGCCTGGGACTGATCTCGCTGCCCGCGCCATGGATCGGCGCACCGTTGCGGAACGCCGTCAGCCCAGTCCTTTCCTGATGCGTACCGCCGGTGGCGATTCCTCCGGTGATGTGAACAAGTTCAAAGTGCCTCCGGGGAGAGGGATTGGCACGGAAGAGCCGATCGGGGTGGACGCCGAAGCGCCGGTGGAGGCCCGTGGTGCCTTGAGGCGTCGAACCGCCGTAGGGAGAATAACGGACCCCTGGGGTTTTTCGAAACCGCTAGGGTCTGTTTGACTCGGAGGCCAGTTTGCGATATACTTCTTGTGCTGCAAGCGTATCGTACGCAGGTTTGACCCGAGGGTCGAACCGGTTATGGCACACAGAGAAGGCTGCACAATCAGGCCGCCTTTTCGCAGCCCAGTTGGGTGGATCCGTGAAAGAGCGTCTTGAGATTATACCAAGATTGAGAGGAGCAGCGAGGTCATGCGCCAGGTTCTGATGGGGATGTTGGTTCTAGTCCTGGTCGCGGCATCGCTCGGCTGGTGTACCGTCGCGGGAGTCCAGGTGAAGGCGATCACCGGGTCTGGCAAGCTGGAGGGCCGAGGGTACGACCTGCGCGGCTTCACCAAGGTCGAGGCCGGCAACGGCTGCAAGCTGGAGGTCACCGCCGCGGAAGGGTTCAGCGTGTCGTTAGAGATGGACGACAACCTTGAGGAGTATCTGGAAGTGACAGTTACGGGCGCCACACTGCACATCCGGACCAAGCCAGGGCTGGCACTTGCACTGAACAACGTCACACGGCGGGCCACGCTGACCCTACCGGAGCTGACCGGCCTGGACCTGAGCGGCGGGACCAGAGGCCAGGTAAGCGGGTTCCGGTCTGAGAAGAACCTGGACGTGACGCTGTCGGGTGGCAGCCAACTGTACGGCGACGTGAGCAGCGGCCATGCCCGGCTCAACCTATCTGGGGGGAGCCTGATGGAGGTGACGGGAGCCGCCGGAAACCTGGACATCAACGCGTCTGGCGGCAGCAGGGCGCGGCTGGCCGGGTGGTCCGTCCAGGACGTGAAGATAGACGCCCGCGGCGGCAGCCAGGTGGCGGTGAACCTGAGCAGCCGGCTGAGCGGTGAGGCCAGTGGCGGGTCGCGGGTGCAGTACTCGGGTAACCCGACTTCTGTGGATGTCGAAGAGTCGGGCGGCTCTCGCGTAGAGAAGCAATAGCTCGGGAGCAAACGATGAACGTTCGACTTTTTCCGCGGGTCGCAGTGCTTGCCTTGCTGCTAACGGCCTGCGGGTCCAAGACCCCGACACCGGCGTCCACGGGGGGGCCAACGTCGGCGGTGATCACCTGGCACCGCGAGGGGGGCATCGCCGGTTTTTGCGACGACCTTTTCATCCACGCTGGCGGGACCGTGGTGGCGCAATCTTGTGGAGCGCAGTCTGCCGTGGAAGTAGGACGGGGCGAGCTGCCGCCGGAGCGCAGGTCTCAGCTACAGGGTTGGTTGGAGACGTTCAAGTCGTTCGACGTGAGCCAGACCGACGCGGCGACCACCGACGCGATGACCATTCGCCTAGCGTTTGCGGGCACAGGCAGCGACGGGGCCGGCGAGTCGGTCCGAAAGGAGATGCTGGCGCTGGCGGCTGAGGTGTACGCCAAAGTGAGCACTAGCGCCACGTCGACGCCCGAGGTGTCTGTCCCGCTGCCCGACGGGGAGCGCGCGTTTGCAGCCGCCCGAGAGGCCATGGCCGCAAAGCTCGGGGTGGATGCGTTGAGCATCCAGAGAAGCCGCGTCGAGGCGGTGGACTGGCCAGATGGCTGCCTGGGCCTGCCAAAGGCGCACGAGGCCTGCATCGAGGTCATCATTCCAGGTTACCGGGTCGTCCTGGACGCCGGCGGCACTTTTTACGAGGTCCGCACCGATCGCGATGGCAGCGCGGTGCGCATCAACGGCAAGCAGTAGCGTCTACGCGGGTGGGAGCATCTTGCCCGGATTCAGGATGTTCTTCGGGTCCAGGGCCTGCTTGATCCGGCGCTGGACGTCGATGGAGGTGGCGCCGAGCGCCAGCGCCATATAGTCGCGCTTGAGGGTGCCAATGCCGTGCTCTCCGGAGAGCGTGCCTCCCAGTTCTAGCGCGGCGATGAAGGTTTCTTCCGCCGCCTGCTCGACCCGCGCCCACTGGAGCGCATCGCGCCGGTCGAACAGCGGGGTGGGGTGCAGATTCCCATCGCCGGCGTGACCAAAGACGACGACGGGCACATCATGCTTGCGCGCGATCTCTTTCACCCGCTGCACCATACGCGGCACCTCGCTGCGCGGCACACACATATCCTCGCCGAGAAAGTTGGGAGCCAGCCGGGCAAAGGCGGGTGACAGCGACCTGCGGGCGCGCCACAGGTCGGCCCTTTCGGCCTCGTCGCGGGCGATGCGCAATTCCGTGGCCCCGCACTGGAGGCAGACGGCGGAAATGGTGTCGATCTCTTTGAGTACTAGCACCTCGTTGTTGCCATCGGCTTCTAGGAGAAGGATCGCCTGCTGGTCCAGGGGCAGCCCCATGTGTAGGGCCTGCTCGATGCAAGCGATGGCGGTTTCGTCCAGCAGCTCCAGGGTGGTTGGGATCACACCCGCCATCAACACGCGGCTCACCGCCTTGCAGGCATCGTCCAGCAGGCGAAAGATGGCCAGCGCGGTGCGCACGTGGCGCGGCCTGGGGATGAGTTTAAGCACCACCTCGGTGATGACGGCCAGCGTCCCTTCGGAGCCGACCAGGAGCTGGGTCAGGTTGTAGCCGGTCACGTTCTTGATCGTTTTCCCGCCCGTGTGCAGCACCCGCCCATCGGCCAAGACGGCGGTCAGGCCGCGGACATAGTTGCCCGTTACCCCATACTTGAGACACCGGGGGCCGCCGGCATTGCAGGCCACGTTGCCCCCCAGGGTAGAGTGCTTGATGCTCCCCGGATCGGGCGGGTAGAACAGCCCCCTTGCTTCCACCTGTTCCGCCAGGTAGGCAGTGATCACGCCCGCCTCGACCACGGCGGTCATGTTCACCGGGTCGATCTCCAGGATGCGGTCCATGCGGGTCAGGCTCAGGGCAATGCCCCCGGTGAAGGGCACGGCGCCCGCCGCCAGGCCGCTGCCCATGCCCTGGGGCACCACAGGGAGGCCGTGTCGCTGAGCGACGCGGAGTACCCGACTGACCGCTTCGGTGCTCCCTGGCAGCACAACCACGTCGGGGAGGTGTTCCTCGAACGTGGCGTCGAATGAGTGGCAAATCAAGTCCTCGATGGTAGTGAGAACGTGTTCTGCGCCGGCGGCGGCCTTCAGCTCGGAGAGGATCGACTCGTGCAGCATGGGTTCTACTCGATGGCCTTGCAGACGATCTCTGTTATGTCGAGTACGCGCAACCGGGCTCCCTGCTGGCGAACGGCCTCAGCCAGCGTCCGCTCGCACTGTTGGCAGGCTGAAACGATCGTCTGCGCCCCGGTTTCCAGCGCCTGGGCCAGCCGCCGCCGCGAAGCCGCCTGCACCAGCTCTGGATCGTACGACTCCAGATTGCCGCCTCCCCCGCAACACAGCGCGTTTTCGCCGGTGTCCCGCATCTCCACAAGGGTGAGCCCGGGGATGGCACGCAGAACCTGGCGTGGCGGCTCGACACACTTGCCCTTGCGCCCCAGGTCGCACGGGTCGTGGTAGGTCACCAAATCGTGCACCCCGCGGAGAGCGAGCCGCCCTTGCTGGATCAGATCGGCCAACAACTTAGAAACGTGAGTGAGCTGGAGGCCGGCCATCTCGCGGCCGGCGATGCGCGGGTACTCGTGCTTCCACATGTGGTAGCACGAGGGACAGGTAAACACCACCTGGCGCGCACCAGCAGCGCGGACGCGCTCGACGTTGTGCACGATCACCTCCTGCACAGCGGACCGCCCTCCATTTGCCACAAGCGGGAAGCCACAGCACCATTCGCCGCCGCCCAGCAGCGCATACTCCACGCCCGCCGCATCCAGTATCTTGACGGTGGCCTGGGGGATGGAAAAGCTGCGGGGGAAGAACGAGCCCATACATCCGACAAAGTAGATGATTTCGGCCTCTTCCTTGTCCGCCCCGCTGGGCCGGCGGGGTAGGTTCTCCATCCAGATCAGGCGCAGGGCATTGTCCTCCCCGGTAAGGTTGTGGGTGTGGTGGAGAACGTGGCTCAAGCGGGCCAAACTGGCGGGCAGCAGGCCTAGACCGGCCAGATCCTCTCGGGCGCGGAGCAGGAATTCATCGACCTTGACCCCGCTGGGACACACCTGCACACACGCGGCACACAGGGTGCAGCTCAGGATCTTGTCGGTCAAACTCTCACCCGCGCCCGCCCCGTCCCGGCTGTAGGCACGCATGAGCGCCACCCGGCCGCGAGGCGACTGGGCCTGAGTGAGCAACACACGGTAGGTGGGGCAGGTGTACGAACACAGGCCACACCGAATACAACGGAGAAAGTCCTCTTCGGACACCTCGGCCAAGTGGTGGAGACTCACACCCTAGTCTCCTCCACCGCACAGAGCCAACGCCGCTTTTGCGTACACGCGCGTAGCCGCTAGCAACTGGGCGACGCGCAGCCGCCCCTCAGCGGTGTGGCACAACGACTCCTCGCCCGAACCGTAGTTGATCGTGGGGATGCCCAGGTCGTTCACCAGGAAATCCATGTCCAGATAGCCGTCGCTGTAGGCCACCTCAGGCACCGAGCCGGTCACCTGACGATGGGCCTCTCCTACGGCAGCGGTCAGCGGGTTGTCCCCCAACGTGGCGGCGGGGTTGAGTCCGCGCTGACGGATGCGCTGCCACTTCCAGTCCGGCCGGGCCACGTCGACCTGTCCGCGAATCGTGGGACCGGCGGCGGCCAGATCGTCGAAGATGGCCTGGATCTCGGCCAGCACCGAGGCCTGGCTCTCACCCGGAACGGTGCGCCGGTCCAGCCACAGCTCACAGCGGTCCGCCACGTTGTTGTAAGCAGTGCCGCCGCGAATCAAACCGACGTTGGCCGAGCCTCGGATCCGGCCCACGCCCGGCACGTCCACCGCACGCGGCTCGATCCGCCCCAGCGCCTGCACCACGCGCGCTGCATGTTCGATGGCACTGATGCCCAGCCACGGCGTGGAGCCGTGGGCCAATCGGCCCTGAAGCGCGATGCGGGCCGGCACAGTGCCCTTGCAGCCGACGATCAAGCTCAGGTCCGAGGGCTCGGTTACGATGGCGCACTCGGCCGGCAGCCCATCGTCGACGAGGGCATAGCTGCCGCGGTGCTCCGACTCTTCGTCCACCACGGCGGCGATGGCCACGGCCTTGCGCAGCGGCACACGCGCGCGGGCCAGGGCCTGGACGGCCATGATGGCCGCAGCCAGGCCTCCCTTCTGGTCCACAGACCCCCTGCCCCAGATGTGCCCTTCCTTGACCTGGCCGCTGAGCGGGTTGGCCATGTCCAGGAAGGGAATGGTGTCGGTGTGGCCGTGGAACAGCAGGCCGGTGGCGTGGGCCAGGCCCATATCGTGGCCTGGCAACGTGGCGAGCACGTTGAGCCGGCCGTCATGAACGTCGCGCACGGTCACCGCCAGGCCCATGTCAGCCATGCGAGCGGCCAGGAACTCACCCCGATCGCGCACTCCTCGCCCACCGGGCTGGAAATGCGCACCAGCTCCTGAGTGAAGCGGATGACCTCACCGTCGTCAATGTCGTCTTGCACTCTTGCTCCCTTCCGCCTTGAGCGCCCCGGTGGGGCATACCGACACGCACAGGCCGCAGGACCGGCACAGTTCGCGGTCCAGCGCCATCTCCTTGCCGTCCATCGTTCGAGCACCATAGGCGCATACGGTGACGCAGCGCCCGCATGAGGTGCACTGCACCTGTTCGTAGTCAAACTCCAGGGGATCGACGCGCTCCGGGCTGGGGAGGGTACGAAGGGCCTGGCCGCGCAAGTCGGACAGCGCTCCCACCCCGTTCCCATCCAGCCAGCGGCCCAAGCTGGCGAGTGTTTTTTCGAACCATCCCAGCCCCTGCAACAGCGCCGCTGTGTGGACGCCCACCGCCGCCGCGCCCACCAGCACCATTTCGACGACGTCCTGGGCCCGGCTCACCCCCCCGGTGGCCACCACCGGCACTCCGGGATGCTGGATGCACAGGTTAGCCACGACACGCACGGCCAACGGCTTGATAGCGGCACCCGACAGCCAGGCGGGACCCCCGAGCAAGGGCCGGCCGGTCTCGACATCAACGGCCAGGGTCGGCCCCAGCGAGTCGATGGCCGTCAGGCCGTCGGCTCCTGCGGCCAGGCAGGCGGCGGCGCAGTCGAGCAAATCCGGCCAGTTGGGGCTCAGCTTGGCCAACACCGGCACCCCCACCCGCGCCTTGGCCACTGTCACCATCGGCACCATGTCGGCCGAATCGTACGAGACGACTTCGAGTGCGTGCGCCCCGGCGGCGACCAGGGACGCAGCCAGGGTCTCAACATCGGCCCGGTGGTGGCCCAGGCTGGCAACCACCACACCACCGGCATCCAGCAGGGACGGCAGCTCCTGCTCGATCCAGCGCTCGGCGGGCAGGTCGGACCACTTTTCCGTGTTAAGCAGGCAGCCTCGGCCGATGGCCGCGATGTGAGGCACGGGATTCACCGCGGGCTCGCGGCTTATCGTCTTGGTCACGGCGGCCGCAGCCCCGGCTGCAAAAGCGCGGCGGATGGCCTCGGCTGCGTAGGTCAACGGACCGGAAGAAACGATGAGCGGGTTCCTGAGCGCGAGGCCGCAAAGGTTCGTGTGGAGATCAGCCAAGGTCCCCCCTATTCCACAGCCGCCACGCGGCCTCCTGGGAACGCTCGCGGATTTGCCCCTCGTCCACGCCCAGTACGAGGCCGTCGCGCATGAGCCAGCGGCCGGCGCACATGACCGCTTCGACGTGCTGGGGCTCGCGCCACAGGAGCAGTTGATCCCAGGCATTGCCGGTGCTCAGGGGCGTGGGCAGGCCGGCATCAAGGACGACCAGGTCGGCGGAAAAGCCGGGCCGGAGCGCGCCCACGTCCGCCAGGCCCAGGGCCTGGGCGCCGCCGAGCGTGGCCATGTGCCACACCGTGCGGGCCGGCATGACGCCCGGATCTTCGAGGCGCGCCCTGTGTAGCAGGGTTGCGCCACGCATGAGTGCGAAAAAGTTGTTGACGTAGCCGTCGGTACCCAGCCCCACGGTCAGCCCCGCGGCCAGCATCTCCGGCACCGGCGCAAACCCACCCCCCACCTCGCAATTGCTGAGGGGCATGTGGCTGGCCTTGACCCCGTGCTCCGCCAGTAGCTCGATCTCGCGCGGCGCGATCTGCACGCACTGGGAGGCCAGCACCAGAGGCCCAAGCAGGCCCCAGGCAGCATAGACCTCCAGGGTGCGCCGGCCGTAATGCTTCAGGCACCATTCCGGCTCGTAGCGGCCCTCAGCGCAATGCATGTGGACCATCGCCCCCAGGTCCGCAGCCAGGGCGCAGGCCTGGCGGATGAACGCCTCGTCGCAGGTGAATGTGGTGTGGAAGCAGATCATGCCCGACACCAAGCCGCCTGCCAGGCGGCAAGAGTCGACGAACTGGCTGTTTTCCCGCAACCCCAGTTGACCGTTTTCTGCGCTCACCCGCTGCGTGGCCTCGAAGGAGAGGATGCCGCGCAGGCCCCAGCGACGCACCACCTCAGCCTCGACCTCCAGGCAGCCAGGCAGGGCGAAGGGAGCTTCCAGGCAATCGTAAAAGGTCGTCACCCCACTGCGCACCATTTCCAGGCAAGCCCACTCGGTGGCAGCAGCGATCATCTCGTGAGTGAGGGAGTCTTCCATCCGGGGCCACCAGAAGTCTTGGAGAAACGCCCAGAAGCCGTTGGGGGGTTGGCCATCCGGCAGGGGGATGCCGTGGGACAGCACGCCATACATATGGTGGTGCGTGTTGACCAGGCCGGGGACGATGGCCTTGCCCGGGGCCTCGACGGCTTCCGCGTCCGGATAGAGCGCACGCAGCTCGGCGTGAAGGCCCACGGCTGCCACCCGATCGCCGTGGACGGCCAGCCCCCATCCGCTGTGTGCAGGTTCGTCGGCTGCGCAGAGCAACCAGTCTGGCAAAAGAAGCGTCACGGCCATCCCACCAGCCCTCTATCCTCCCGAGATTGCCGGGAAAAGGCGAAGCTCGTCGCCGTCCGCCAGGGGCTCGTCCGGGTCGAGCACGAACCGCCCGTTGCGAAAGAGGCGCAGCCGCCCGCCGAGATCCCCCGCAGCAACCGGGAGCAGTCTGCCCAGCGAGGCGTTCTCGCACGACAAGGCATCCAGCAACTCGTGCAGCGTTGTGTCCGCGGGCACCGCCCGCAGCTCCTCACGCCGGCCCAGGAGGTCGGCCACGAGGTTGTAGTAGCGGAGTGAGATATTCATAGCTGCGTCAGCTCGAGCCTGCGTAGCGTCTCGTGTGTCGGCACCCCTGCCCGGCTCCAGCCACGCAAGTCGTAGTAGCGGTCGAGCATGGCGTCCAGGTCGTGGATCAGCGCGCCGGCCCGCACCGGTTCTGCCGAACGGGTGGCCCAGGCGCCGGCGGGATCGGGGGTATAGTCCCAGATGTCCAGCGGCTCGCGCATGAACCGCTCTGGCAGGCGGTCGTCGGCGCGGCCCATCCCCTGGCGCACGTTGTACATGCGCTCCAAGTTGACGATGCGTTCGCCTGCCTCCATCAACATCTGAGGCGCTACCGTCCAGCCCCACAGAGCACTCAGCCCTTCGGCCAGGTCTTCTGGTTCGAGGGCGTGATTCTCGGCGGTGGTGAACTTGCAGATGCCCAGGGCGTCGGTCACGGCACAATAGTGTTCGCCCAGGATCACTTCGTCGGCCTTGTAGCGCTCGTTTGCGGCGTCCATCAGCTCGTCCAGCATGTGGGCCGGAAAGTGGCGACGGGCCACATCCCACAGCCCGGCCAGGTCGATGTTCGGCAGGGCGTACAGATGGTCAGCGCCACGGTTCGAGGTGGCGTGGGCCAGCCCAAAGCCTTTGGCAATGCGCGGCTCCTGGCGGGGTAACTCCATGCCCTTGACGTGCATGGCCAGCCGCTCCGCACCGCCACCGATGCGCTCGGCGGCGCGTTTGACCCCCTCGGCCAGGAGGTCGCCGATGCCGCGACGGTGGGCGATGCGCTCGATCAGGCCCAGCACGGTCTCCGGGTCACCCCATTCGAGGGACAGCTCCTGGTCGCATAGCAGTCCCTTCTCGTGGCACTCCATGGCAAAGGCAACTGTCACACCGGTGGAGATGGTGTCCAACCCAAGCTCGTTGCAGCGCAGGTTGGCGTATATCAGGGCTTCCAGATCCGACAACCCGGTCATCGGACCCAGGGCGTCAATGGTCTCGTACTCCGGCCCGCCGGTGTGGCAGGCATACGGCCCCTCGCGCACCTCGCTCACCCGCCCGCAGCGCAGGGGGCAGGCGTAACAGCCTTTCGCCTTGACCACGTACCGATCCAGCGCCTCGGCGTCCACACGGCCAGCAAAGGGCACCTGCGCCGCCTGGTGGTTCCGGGCAGGCAGGTCGCCCGACGCGTTCTTGATGGCCACCAGAAAGGAGGTGCCATATCGCCGCAGGCCGGCGAGCTCTGGAGCGGTGAGCAAGTGCTGGCTGGCTGCTTTGGCCCGCGTGCGGAAGGCAGACGGCAGGTCGCGCCGGCCGGTGGCCCGGACGACCACCGCCTTGAGCCGCTTGCTGCCCATCACCGCGCCGCCCCCCGCCCGAGCTGCGGCGCGGCTCCGGTCGTTAAGGATGCCGGCGATGCGCACCAGGTGTTCTCCGGCCGGCCCGATGCAGGCTACCTTGCCCAGCGGCTCCAGCCGGTCACTGGTTTCGCTCACCTCCAAACCCCACAAGTCTCCGGCCACGCGGAGCTCGACGCCGCCGTCGGTCACCACCAGGACTACCGGCTCGGTCGCCTGGCCGGAGAGGACCAGCGCATCGTAGCCCGCGCGGGCCAACTCGGCGCCAAAGTCGCCGCCCGAGTTCGCGTGGCCATAGGCACCCGTCAGGGGGGACTTGAAGGTGACGTGTCCGCGCCCCGAGGTAGGCCAAGGCGTCCCGCCCAGCGGTCCGATGGAAAAGATCAGCAGGTTCTCGGGAGAGAGCGGTTCTACCTGTGGCCCGACCCGATCGTAGAGGAGCTTGGTGGCGTAGCCCCGCCCTCCCAGGAACAGCCGCAGCGCTTCACGGTCGCTCGGTTGGATCGCCGCGCGGCCGGTGGTCAGGTCGATGAAGGCTGTCTTGGCCATACTGACTTCCTGTTCCACTCCGAGCCGGTCCGTGACCGGCTTGACTCCTGCGCCAGATCACGGATCTGGCGCGAACAACGACGAACTGCTTCACTCCTGCGCAAGATCACGGATTTGGCGCAAGCGAGGGATGAGGGACTCAGCTCCCCTATCCCCCCGAGACGGCAGGGAAGAGCATCAACTCATCGCCGTCAACCAGCCGCTGGGCAGCCTGATCCTGGGTGCTTGGCACAAGCTTGCGATTGCGAAAGACGACCAGGTGCGAGACCAGGCTGCCCTCCGGCTCAAATAGCATCGACCCCAGCGACGGCCCGTGGAGCTCCCCCAGCCGCGCCAGTACATGCTGCAGCGAGGCGTCGGCCGGCACAGAGACTGCCTCCTCCACCACCCCCGCTGCGCTGCGCAGCACGTTGTGGTAGCGCACTGTGATTGTGATCATCGCAGTTCACAAGCCCAACCGTAGGGCCGCATCATCCAATCCCAGCTCGCGCAGCTTGGTCCCTGTAGGCCAGCCGGTGTGCGGGTCCCAGCCGCGGAGCTGGTAGTATTCGTCAAGCATCGGCTCCAGGTCAATGACTTGGCCCTCGGCGTTGCCCGAGGGCGACGGCTCGTCGGAAAAGCGGCGAGGGAGCCGGTCGTCGGCGCGGGTGATGCCATGCCAGGCGTTGTAGCAGCGCTGGAGGTTATAGATCCGCTCGCCGATGCGCTTGAGCCGCTCGACGGGCATGTCGATGCCGGTGATGGCCTCCAGGGCGGCAGCTATGTCCGGCCAATAGAGCTCCGCCAGGACAAAGGTGCCGCCCGACTTGCACACACCCACGGAATCGACCACCGCGCCGAAGTCCTCCCCGTCCTTGACCAGGAACGGCTTGTGCCTGGTCGCCAGGGGACTGGCCATGTCCGGCAGATAGGCCTCGCCATAGCGCCGGCGGGCCTCGTCGGGGTAGCCGGTTTCGTCGATGACGGGAAAAGCCTTGAGGTGGTCGGCCCCCCGATTGGAGGTGGCGTGGGCCAGGCCCATGGACTTTTGCGCCCGGCCGTCTTGGGCAGGGATTTCCATGCCCTTAACGTGCATGGCGAACTGCTCTGCCCCCCGGCCGATGGTCGCCGCCGCTTTGCGCACCCCCTCGGCCAGGAGGTCTCCAAAACCCTGACGGTGAGCCATCATCGGCAAGAGGCGCAGCACGGCGGAGGCATCGCCCCAGTCGAGCGCCAGACCGCCAGTGTCCTCCCGGTTGAGAATCTCCTCCTGCCACAGCTCCATGGCAAAGCTGATGGCCCGTCCCGCCGAGATCGTATCCATCCCCAGTTCATCGCACAGCCGGTTGGCGTAGAGGATGGAGTCCAGGTCGGCGTTGTGGACGTTGGCCCCAAAAGCATTGAGCGTCTCGTACTCGACGCTGCGCAGCGCAGTACCGGCGTAAGGGCCATCGGGCAGGGCGTGCAGCTTGTCGCAGCCGATAGGGCACCCAAAGCAGCCCAGATGGCGGACAAAGGCTCGGGACTCGAGCGCTTCGGCGTTGATCTGGTCCACCCCGGAAAAGGACCCTGCCTGGAAGTTCCGCGTCGGGAAGCGGCCCAAGGGGTCCATGAGCGAGATGATCCCGGGCGTGCCGTGGGCCGAGACGGCCGGATAGAGAGCGTTGGCCCGCAGGCGGCGGTGAAAGCTGACGGCCAGATCGTGGGTGCGAGTCGGGTCGGCGACGCGTACCGCGCCCGTGCCGCGCACCGCGACCGCCTTGAGGTTCTTGCTGCCCATCACCGCCCCCATCCCGCAGCGACCCAGGGAGCGCTGCGAGGTGACCTGGATGCTGGCAAACCGCACATGATTCTCGCCGGCCGGCCCGATGGTTGCCACTTTGACGCGGGGATCCCCCCACTCGCGGCGGACTGTGGCTTCGGTCTGCGAGGTAGTGAGGCCCCACAGCCCCGCCGCGTCGCGAAGCTCAGCCCGCGCGTCGGTGATGGCCAGGGTCACCGGTCTGGAGGCCTGCCCGAACAGGACTACGGCATCCCAGCCGGCGAACTTGAGCTCCGGCCCGAAGGTACCGCCGGCGTTGGCATCCCCATAGATGCCGGTGAGGGGCGACTTGGCAACGGCCTCCATGCGGCAGCCGTTGGGCACCAGCGTGCCGACGAGAGGGCCTGCGGCAAAGACCAGCACGTTGTCCGGCCCCAGCGGGTCCACATCGGGCCCGACGTGCTCCCACAACATCCGAGTGCCAAAGCCGTTGCCGCCCAGATAAGTTTCAGCTAGTGAGGGATCGAGCTCGCGCGACTCGATCCTGCCCGAGGTCAGATCGACGTACAGCCACTTGCCCGCAAAGCCTTTGTACGGAAACACCGCGATCACCCTTGCATCCTCACCACCGCACAGGAAGCGGTCCCTCTCGGCTGTGCTCCGGGGATTGTCATACTCCACAGCACCGCGCCCGTGGGGCACATGGCAGCACATTCGGGCTCGCCAGCGCACAGGTCGCACTTGAGGGCCACGCCCAGATCCTCGTCGACGCGGATGGCCCCGTAGGCACACGCCTCCACGCAATCGCCGCAGGCGGCGCACACCCGGGCATCGACCACCCAGGCCCCGGTGCACGGGTCCACCGCAGAAGCGGTACTCCGCAGGGTAATTGCCCCGGTGGGGCAGGCTGCCGCACATGGCGCGTCATCGCACTGGCGGCAGATGTTCACCACAAACGGCCCGCTGTCGCTCTGGCCTCCGGCCAACAGGATGGCGATGCGCGCCCGCTCCGGCCAGATGGCCCCCTCATGGTGAAACGAGCAGAAATTCTCGCAGATGTGGCAACCGGTGCACCGGCCGTCCAGTGTTTCCAGTCTCACACGAGCCTCCCGGGCTAGACCCAGAAATTGTGCGGCCAGGCGTGGTTCTTCAGCCGTTCCAGCTCCTCCGCCGGCAAAGGGCCGCGCTCGACCGCCTGGGCGTTGGACTGCACGTGCTCTGGACAGCGCATCCCGGCGATTACGGTGGAAACTGCCGGGTGGCTCAGGCAAAAGCGCAGCGCGGCCTCGGGCAGCGAGTGCACATCGCCGTGGATCAGCCACTGGAGTGCTTGCGCCCGCTGGTGCACCTCTCGCTTGCGGTCGCCGCGGAAATAGTCGTTGCGCCAGTCCTCCGGCGGGAAGGTGGACTCGGGCGTGATCCGGCCGGTCAATGCCCCCTCGTCCAGCGGGCAGCGGGCGATGACGCCCACGTTCGCCTCCTGCGCCAGGGGGAAAAGCATCGTCTGCGGTTCCTGCTGGTACATGTTGTAGACCACCTCGACGGCATCGACCAGTCCGGTGGCGATGGCCTTGCGCGGAACGTGGGCGTCTTCCAGAGGAAAGACCAGTGACAGGCCAAAGGCACGGATCTTGCCCTGTTCCTTGAGGCGGACGGCCGCCTCCTTCCATTCGTCGTACTCGGCCCACTCGTCGAGCCACACGTGGAGCATCTGCAGGTCGACGGGCTCCTGGCACAGGTTCTTCATGCTCTGCTCGGTACACTGGACGATCCAATCCCTGGAATACGCCTCCTGGAACGAGTCGCCCGGCTTGGGGGCAAAGTTGAAATTCATGGGCCGGATCTTGGTGGCGACGTGCACCTGCCCGGGCTGCCGGCAGGTCACCTGGCCGATCAGTCGCTCACTGTGGCCGCCGCCGTACCCCATGGCCGTGTCGATCAAGTTCACCCCCAGGCCGGTGGCGAGCCCCAGCGCATCCAGGGCGTCTTCGTCGTTGCCGCCCTTCCACCAGTCGCAGCCAATGCCCCAGCCGCCAAAGCCGATTTCCGAAACATCAATACCCGTTCTTCCCAGTTTGCGATAACGCACCGTACCCTCCTCGAACGTTGATTCCACGCAAAGCGCGCCGAAAGCGCGGAGTTACTGCAGATGTCTCTGCGAGCCGTGTGAGCTCAGCGGTGAACCGGATTCTGGTTGCACAGCTCCCTTCATTTGAGAAGCTCGTGCAGGACGTATTTGTGCCGGCCGAACTGGCCGCCAAAGTTCATGGCACCGATCTCGAGGACCCCGGGAACTTTCGCCGCGGCCTCGATGGCCGCCTTCATGCCACGTCTCACTAGCTCGGCGGTGCAGCCAAACATGAGCAAGTTCAGAATGGATCCAACGCCATGCGGCACCTTGCTGCCCTCTACCCGATCGCGCAGCGCAGGGACGTAGTCCAGCTCGCGGTACACCTGCTCCAACCCGAAGCCCATGGGCGCCACGCCGTCCACGCCGGCCAGGGCGTCTTTGGCGGCCTGGACCGCCAGGACTGCCGGCGCGGCGGAGTGCGCATAGCACACAATGTGGCCGTCGGTGCCCTTCGTTGACAGGCGGACTGACTTTTCATAGAGGAACTCGCCGGCCGTCGTCGGCACCACACAGGCTCGGCGACCGCCGATCTCGCGCTCGGTGTCGTAGCCCTGCCAGCGGCTGGCCGTCCGGGCGTACAGGTCGACCGACACCGTTTCTTGGGCCTCTGGCACCATACAATCAAACACGGCGCAGGTGGGGATGAGCGTCGCAAGCACCACCCGCAGCGCCAGCTCGTCGACCAGGTCCCCCCGCCTCTGCGGCGGCATGGTGCAGGCGACGACGACGCCGGGGCGACCGTCGGGTGTCTCGCGGGGCAGAGCGGCGCGCTCGATACCGGCGTTGATGCGTGAGCCCAGCTCGCTGGAACCCGCGGCGCCCACGAACTGCTGTGCCGCGCCCAGGGCCACCTCCCCTGAGATGGCGGTCAATACCAGACGGGCGACATCCAGGTCCCACGCTTCGGCAAATGTGTCTTGGATGAGAACGCCGTTCAGGTTTTTCGTCACTTCGTTCCTCAGAATGACAGGCTGGTCGGAGGCCTAGAAGCCTTCGTTGACCACGAAAACTTTGAGCCCGGCTCGCTCGTTGGCCAGACGGAAGGCGTCGTGGATCCGTTCTAGCGGGAAGCGGTGCGAAATGATGGGGCCGACCTTGACCGCTCCCGATTGCAGCAGCGCCAGCGCCTTCTCATAGTCCGCCCGCGTCGAGTCGTGGCTGCCGACGAAGCGCAGTTCTTTGTAGTGAATGACGTCCATGTTGAGGGTGACCGGATCGCCCAGGGTGGCGGCAAAATAGAGGACTTGCCCTTGTTTGGCGGCCATCTGGAACGCCTCTTCCAGCACGGTCGGGTCCAGCCCGGCCGCGCTGACCACAACGTCCGCGCCAAACCCGCCTGTAAGCTCCCCTACGGCTTCGACGAGGCCCGAATCGGCTACTCCGGTCTTCCCGGCGAGTATCACGTGGTCGGCGCCCAGCACCAGAGCCATGTCAAGGCGTTGTTGCTTTATGTCAATGGCGATGGTCCTGAGTCCGCGGCTCTTGAGCAGTTGGAGGTGCAGCAAGCCGATGGGACCGGCGCCAATGACCACGCCGACACCCCCCAGCGGAACGTCCACCAGCTTGTTGTTGCCGTTGATGCAGCATGCCAACGGCTCAGCAAACGCTGCCTCGACCAGGTCTACCCCGTCCGGCACCTTGACCAGGTTCCTGAACGGATACGCCGCATACTGAGCATAGCCGCCGGCGATGTAACCGGCGTTGAGGCACAGATTCTCGTGGCCACGCCGGCAGTAACGGCAGTAGCCACACGGCAGGCGGCCGTCCGGGACCACGCAGTCTCCGACACGCAATCCATGCTGGTCGGGCACCCCTTCGCCCACGGCGGTGATGACGCCCGATAGCTCGTGGCCCATTTGGAAGGGGAAGACGATCTTCCAGCCCTTGGGCCGCTTTCCGACAAAGACGTTCAGGTCGGTGCCGCAGATGCCGCAGCCGGCCACCCTGACCACGAGGTGGCCGGGCCCCGGCTGGGGGACGTCGCTCTCGCCGAGGATGAACTCGCCGTTTTCGAGAATCAAAGCGTTCTTGGACTTCATAAGCCTCTTTCCCTCTGGCAAGGACTTGCAGCCCTGTGATGCTACAGGTAGTAGGGCGAGACGGGCAGCCCTGCAGCCAACGACTTGTGAACGATGAATTGCTCGGCCGCGGCGATCACCGCTTCCTCGTCCACGCCGACCAGTTTGTGGCCCTCCACCCGCACCACGCCGTCGACGATCACCGTGTCGACGTCGCTCGAGGCGCTGGCGCAATAGACCAAGTTGTTGACGATAGCATTGATGGGCCGCATATGCGGGCCGGTCAGATCCACCAGAGTGACGTCGGCCTTCTTACCCACCTCCAGCGAGCCGATCTCGTCGGCCATGCCCAGTGCCCGCGCCCCGCCGATGGTGGCCATCTCCAGCACCTGGTACGCCGACAACGCGGTGGCATCCATGTGGCTCACCTTCTGAAGAAAGGCGGCCACGCGCATGGCCTCGAACATGTCCATATTGTCGTTGACGGCGCAACTGTCGGTACCCAACGACACCGTCACTCCAGCGGCCAGCATCTTGGCAATGGGGGCGATGCCATCGGCGACCTTCATGTTGCACTCTGGGTTGTGCGCCACTGTCGTGCCGGTCTCGGCCAGCAACCGGATGTCACCGTCCGACACCCAGACGCAGTGCGCACCCAGAACATCTGGCCCCAGAAGGCCCAAGCTGTAGAGGTACTGGGTGGGGGTCGTGCCGTATAGGTTGTGGATGTTGTCCCACTCGAACTGGGTCTCGGCAATGTGGATGTGGATGCCCACGCCATGTCGCGTGGCCAGGGCGCGCACAGTGCGAATCAAGTCACTGCTGCACGAGTTCGGACAGGCCAGACCGTAGCGAAAGCGGACTCGCCCGCCCTCGGACCGCCGGCAACGGTCGATCAACTGGTCGGCCAGGTCTATGGCCATCGGTCCAGGCAGCAGCATCCCCTCACGGTTCCACTGATCTACGTCGGTCAGTGTCAGGGTCTGCACCACGCGCAGACCCATCTCGTCAAAGACGTCAACCACCTCGGGGGGCGTGGCCCATTCCATGTTCAACAGGCAAGTGATGCCCGAACGTAGCGCCTCCACGCAGCCGAGCCGGGAAGAGTGGAGTTGCAGTCCATAGTCGCCAGCCAGATAGCCCTGGACGGCCAGAACGATGCGGGGCGAGGACACGCGATCGATCCACTCCACGAGCTCCAGGTCGTCGGGCATGCCCTTGAGCAAGTTCTGCAGAAAGTGGTGGTGCGTATCCACCAGGCCGGGCAGGACCGCCTTGTGCCGGGCGTCGATGACCTTGCGGGCGGCGTACCGCGCCGCCAGCCGTTGCGATGGGCCCAGGTCGACGATCCGGCCGGCGTCGATGGCCAGCGCGCCGTCATAGAGCACCGTCTTGGCCGGATCTACGGTAACGACCAGGCCATGCTGGATGAGCATGTCCACGCCCTGCGGGGCAGCAAAGCTGGTGGCCCCCAGCGAGGGGCAGGGATCGCCTGGGTTCATTTGAGCGCCTCGTTGATGATCTGCGACAGGGAGCTAGCGCGGATGCTCAGGCGCTCATGCCGGCTCATCTGGCGAAAACGCACGTAGCAGTTGGGGCAGGAGGTGACGATCTGCTCGGCCAGGGTGTCCACGGCCTGCGCCAGCCTCTCGACCACCGCCTGGTTGGCCATGTGCTGGCAGGAGAAGTAGACACCGCCGCCAGCCCCGCAGCACAGCGCGTTCTCACGGTTCGACGGCATCTCGGCCAGATCGAGTCCCGGTACCGCCCGGAGGAGCTCCCGCGGCTCGTCGTACATGCCCATGTGGCGACCCAGTACACACGGGTCGTGCCACGTCACCCGGATGGGCGTCTCGGCCAGCCGCCCCTTGACCAGGGGCATCAAGAACTCGCTCACGTGGCGGACCTCGAATTCCACGGGAAGGCCCATTTCGTCGGGATAGAGAAACTTGAAAGCCTTGAAACAGGCGGGGCAGGTCGTCAGCAGGACATCCGGCTGACGCCGTTGGATCCGCTCCAGGGTAACCTGGGCGACCTTGAGTGCCCCGTCCATCTGGCCGATCTCGTACAGCGGGAAACCGCAGCATACGTCGTCCTCGAACAGGGCATGGTCCAGACCCAGCTTTTCGAGGACCTCAATCGTTGCCCTGACGTCCTCCGGGGCCATGCGGTTCGTCGTGCAGCCGGGGTAGTAGAGAATCGACGCTGTGCGACCCTCCGCAGACGAAGCAGCAGCAGGCGCTTCAGCCCGCGGGCCGTAGGGGTTCAGATATTTGGCCACCAGTCCGGCGACGTGCGCGTGGACCGCTGGGGCATGGCCCGACTCGGCCAGGTCCACGCGCCAGGCATGAAAGATGTCGGTCAGGGGCACGCCCACCGGGCAGTGGGCCTCGCAACTGCCGCATAGGGTGCAGGCGTAGGCGTGATCCAGGAACGCTTCAGTGATCTCGACCTCGCCTTCAAGGGTGGCCCGCGCCATCCGCACCCGACCGCGCGCGTATTGCGTCTCCCAGCCCGGCGTGAAGGGATAGGTGGGGCACACGTGTTCGACGCCTTCCCAGCCCCACACCCGGCAAAAGCCGCAGCGCGAGCAATCGTACAGCTGGCGACGGTGTTCTTCTAGCAAATTCACCTCTACCAAAGTCCTAGCACGCCCGGGTTCATGATGTGATTGGGATCGACCGCCTGCTTGATCGCCTTGAGCATGCGCCAGTAGCCGGTATCGCCCAGGTGCGCCTCGAGGTGTGGAGCCCACTGCCTGCCCTTGGAGTACGGAGCCCCACCCAAGTCCAACGCCCGATCCATCATCTCTGGCAACGCAGCCTGGATCTTGGCATACTCCGCCTTGTCGCCGGGGTGATGGAACAGCAGGCTCACATGCTCAGAGCCCGTGGGCCCGGGGAACATCTGCTGGGCGAACTTTCGGATGCCGTGCCGTTCCATAATGTCACGCATGGCGCAGGTCGCTGCCTCTAGACGGTCGAACGGCAGGAAATAGTTAACCGCTCCGGCAATGCCGTCGCGGAATTCTTCTCCGGTGTTGAACCAGCGGTATTCCCAGAACTTCTGGGGCGCTTCGGGGCCTTCGTAGCGCACACTGGGATAGCGGCGCACGATGGCCCGAATCCTGTCTACACAATGGTCCACCTCAGGCGCATCGCCTTCGACGTTGACGTCAAAGAGCACGATGCCCGGCTTGATCACCGGAACCGAGATGTAGCACACGAGGTTGTGCTGGGCGATCTCGCGAAAAATGTCGATGGCATCGTGCAGGTCAGTTCCGACATACCGTTCCAGGTAGATCTTGGCTGGCCACGGGTACAAGCGCAGCGTGACCTCGGTAACGATACCCAAGGCCCCCTCGGCACCGATAAACAGCCCCGCCAGATCTGGCCCCAGCGCGTAGCGGAAAAACGCGCCGGCGGCCGGGTTGGCGGCGCTGCCGGTGGCGACGACGTCTCCGCTGGGCAGAACCGCCTTCACGCCTACCACCTGCTGGCCTTGGGTCACGTACTTGACGTTCCCCCAGCCCACCCCGGGCCGGGACATGTGCGCGCCGACGGTACCGGCCATGGCTCCCGACGGTGCGATGCCGATCTTCCAGCCTCGCTGCTCCAGGACCGACATCAGCTTGACGAACGTCAGTCCGGCCTGTACGGTGACTGTGGACGTATCTTCATCGATCTTGAGGATTTTGTCCAATCGCAGGGTTTCCAGGACAATGCCGCCATCCGACTGGCAACCCCCTTCCTGGGCAGAACCACCTCCCCGAGGAGAAACCGGGATCTTGAGCTCGTTGGCCAGTTGCACGACGGCCACGATTTCCGGGGTTGTGCCCGGCTTGACGACGACCGCCGGCCATCGCGCGGGCTGGGTGCCAAAGTCCTGCGTGTAGGCCAGCAGAATGAACGGCTCGGCCGTCACGTACTCTGGCCCGACGATCTCGGCCAACCTGTTCAAGACGACTTGTTCCATCTCAGCCTTCCGGGAACAGGACGCCGTGGATCTGGCGCACGGCCGCCTGCGGATCCTCAGACTGCCACACGCGGCGCCCAATGGCGACGCCGGCCGCTCCGGCCTCCACGACCTCCCGGACGAGTTGGACCAGGTCATCTGCCCCGTCACCCTTCTTGGGGCCGCCAGCCACTACGATGGGCACGGGCGACGAGGACACGACGTGCCGGAAGGCAGCCACATCGCCGCAGTAGTTGGTCTTGACCACGTCGGCGCCCATCTCGAACCCGATGCGGGCGGCGTGGGCGATGGCTTCCGGATTGTAGGCGTCATCCATGGAGGGCATCATCTCTGCCAGCACAGGCACTCCGAACCGGTTGCACTCCTCGTTCAGGTCGCCCAGGAAGCGCATCGTTTCGACTTCGCCCCCGCGCCCGAAAAAGATCGAGACCGCCACTGCGTCGGCGTCCATGCGCAGCGCAGTTTCGACCGTGGCCACTGGCGTCTCCTGCCGGGCTTCTGGGGCCAGACCCAGGGTGATGCTCACCCGCAGGACGATCCCGACCTCCGCGCCGACGATCGGCTGCACGGTGCGGGCCACACCCGGGCTGACCAGCAAGGCATTGGCGCCGCCAGCCAGCACCTGCTGCACAATGGTCCGCGGCTGATCGATGCCCTTGACCGGACCCAACCACGGGCCATGGTCCAGCGGGACCATCAGGCAGCGACCATGAGGCCCGACAAACAAGCGACGCATCCTTCTCTCTTTGCCTGTCATTGTTCCTTCTCCTCGATGGCAAACCAAACCACCAGGACACACAGACACCCCGACCCTGTGTACTTGGTGCCTTTGTGCCCTTGTGGCAAACCCTCGCGCCGGTGTGGTTCCTTCACCGTGGCCTCGTGCCACCGTGAAAGCCGCACGTTCACAAGCCTGCCTGCTGCCGAGCAAACTCAGCAAAGGCCCGATAGCGCTGATATCCCCCCTGGTAGATGTCCTGCACGGCACGATTGGGGTGGACCTGGGTTCGGTCCTCGTGACCGAATGCCTGCCCTGTACCGCCTGTGCCTGCGCCTGTGGCGCAGGTGGACACCGCCAAGGAAGCGGTACTCCGCAGGCACGGGGGAATGTCGGCAAACGTCTGCAGCAGCCGATCCGCGAAGCCACCCCGCCCCAGGTGTTGCTGGCACAGCGCGTAGAGCACCCGCGTAACAGTCTCTGCTTCCGCGTAGATGCGCACCTCGCGCTGGCATACGTCGGCAAAGATCTGGGGCCAGCCCGGCGTAGCCGTGCCCCCACCGGCCAACGCTATCTCGTCGACCGGGGCACCGGCCTCCGCACACAGGTCGAGCAGGTGGCGCATGCTGTAGGCAACTCCTTCCATGACAGCGCGTACCAGGTGGCGGCCGGCGTGGGTCAGTTGCAGGCCATAGAACCCACCGCGGATTTCGTCACTCCAATGCGGGCTGCGCTCGCCGGCAAGATAGGGGAGGAAGACCAGCCCGGCGGCCCCAGGCTCGACCTGGAGAGCCTCTGCTACGCACGCGTCGAAAAGTCCCGGCTCCCCCGTAGGGGCAAGCCCCCCTGTGCCGCACTGCGGCAGCAGGGCAGGCCGTGCCTGCCCAAACCCTTTGCCCAGCTTCTCGCAAGCCCACACGAGGCTGCTGCCTGTGGTGGACGACACACCTCCCAGCATCGGATAGGGGCCGAACGGATAGACGTATACCCGGTCTGAGGGGTCCTTCACGCGTTGATCCTCCCGCAGCGGGACAAAGACCATGGACGAACTCCCCAAAGAGCAGATGGCACGCCCGGGCCTGGGAGGGGCGGCCCCAAAGAGGGCAGCGACGTCACCCATGCCGACCACAACGTGAGCGCGTGGATTCAGGCCAAGGGCTTGAAACGCCTCGGGGCGGATCGACCCACCGCTGGCGTGGGCCGGGCGGATCGGGGGCAGGACGCCGGCCCCCAGTCCAACCATGGCCAGCCGTTCCGTCGCCCAAGTGCGGCTATCCCAGTCGAGGAGCGCCGATCCACCCGGCTCGGTGAGGTCGGTACACACCTCGCCTGTCAAGCGGAAGCGCAAGTAGTCCTTGGGCCACAGGATCTTGTCCACCTGAGCCAGGACGGCGGGCTGGTGGCGGTGCAGCCACAACAGCTTGGGCAGCGTGTAGGTACTATTCAGTTGGTGGGGCGGCAGCCGGAGCTCGCGCTGGAGATCCTCGGTCTCCTGGCTGGCGCGCCGATCCAGCCACAAGATCGTGGGCGGGATCACGCGGCCCGTACCATCCAGAAGAACTGCGGTGTGCATCTGCCCGGTGAACGAGAGCGCCTCCACCTGGCCGAGCGCCAAGCCCTGACCAGAGAGGTCTGCCAGGGCTTGCCCAAGAGCTTGCCACCAGTCCTCGGGATCTGCCTCGGCCCAGCCTGATTGCGCGGACTGGTACGAATAGCGGCGGGCGCTGGTGCCGGCGATGTGCCCATCCCCGTCGTAGAGCACCGCTTTGAGCGACGACGTGCCGACGTCGATGGCCAGGATCATGCCAGCAGCCCTCGCTGGCGATAGTACTTGCGGGCATCGGCTAGGATCCGCGCCAGGTCTTCCTCCTGGCTGGGGGTCAGCGGCGCGGCCTGATGGCTGGACAGGATCTGTTCCACTCGCTCGCGGGCAAGGTCCAGGGCACTCACTTTTCCCCTGGCCATCCACTCCCCGTAGCTCAGCCGGTCGGCTGCCTTGGGCAGGTATTGCTCCTCCCGCCACCACCGGGCAGTGTGCTTGGTGTCGAGATAGTGCCCGGGCGTGGGGCCGATCCTGGCGATCAGGTCGAGGGCAAGGGTCTCTTCGGTCACCTCTTCTCCGGCGATGAAACGCCCGATCATGCCCGCCACGTCGTCGTCCAGCACTGCCTGCACGGGGTGGGCGGTGATCTCGGCCGCCACGCCAAAATGCAGCAGTAGATGGTTCACCCCAGAAAGCGCCGAAGCCAGCGCGGCCATCGACTTTTCGTAGCCTGCCTGGTAGTCGATCGTCTTGGCCGAGGTATACCCTGGGGACCCGTTCCCGCACGGCACGCGGTAATGCCGCCACATCTGGTTCCAGATGGAGTTATTCAGCGACGCCCCGATCTCGCCGAACGCCGGGTTTCCCGACGCCATGTGGATCGCTCCCGCAAAGTGGCCAATCAACATGCGCTGACCAGGTCGCAGCAACTGGACCAGCACGATCAAGGCCAGCTGCTCGGCATTGGCGACGATCACCGAGCCAACGGCCGTGGCCGGCCCAGTCCCACCCATCATGCAGCCGTCGATGGTCACAATGGGAAGTCCGGCCTCGGCCATGCGGCAGGCCTCCTGGATGGCCTCCGCGCCCCAGGCCAACGGTGAGGTCGAGGTGGCCGCACCCGAGATTTCGACGCCCAAGGCCTGGGCCATCTGAATGGTAAAGAGCTCGCAGTCGTTGGTGTAGCAGGCAGTCTGGTGCTTGGTGGAATGGCGCATGGCAAGAGCAACCCCCTCGGGGATAGCCATCACCGGAGGCGCACCCTCGAAGCCAAAGTAGGGGTAGCAGCCCAGGCAGCTGATGGTAGGCAGGGCATCCAGCACCCGGATGCAGTCGATGAACTCGGCCCGGGTGGCAGGGCGAGGCTCGAACGTCTCCAGGTCGACGGTGTGCATGCCCGAAGAGTGGGAGAAATGGAGCATGTTCCCGCCGAATTCCAGGTTGTTCTTGGCATCCCTGGCCTGGACCGCGAATCGGCTGGGAACGCGGCGCAGGCACTCTTCCACCAGGTCACCCGGGAACCGCACCCGCGAGGCGGCGCGATCCACGGCGCAGCCGCTCCTCTCCAGGAAGCCCAGCGCCCACTCACTATCCATGCGAACCCCGGTCTCCCACAGGACGCGCAGAGTCGAGCGGTGGACCTCCTCGACCTGTTCCTCGGTCAGGATCTCGAGCGGTTTGAGGTTGAGGGTGAAACCGTTCTGATGCACCTTGCCCCTCCCACACCCGACCCGAAAGGTTTCGGCCCGTTCTTAGGACTGGCAGCCCCTTCCTTCGGTCAAAGGACTGCCAGTCCACGAGCCAACAGGGGAAGCCCTTCGGGTCTCGTTCCTAATCCAGGGGGATACCCGCCTGGATGGCTTCGTCCTTGACCTCGTCGTAGATGCGCTGCCATTCGTCGCTGGGCTTGAGCGCGACCACGTCGTAGCACTCGGGAAAGCTCACCCCCTTGGGCGGCTGCCCCAGTTGGCGCTCGTACAACGGCAACAGCCGGTTGGCGATATCGTTGGCTTTGGCGCGGCTCATGCCTGCCGATCTCTTGAACACTTCACCCGCGAACTTGATCTCCAGCGGAGTCAGGTAGTTGGTGAATTTACCTCCGGCGCTGCGCGTGCCGGTGCACGAGGTCGCGCCTGAGACGGCCAGGGTCATCATGCCCACCGCCGACTCGTGCAGGAGCATGGAAGTCGCCGGCCCGGCGGTCTGGTTGAGGACAGAGTTCAGACAAAAGTGGGTGCTGCGGCTCAGCGCCTGGAAGACGGTGCTCAACGCCCACAGTGCATCGCGGCCGCAGTTGCCCATGTAGCGCATGTCGTAAGGGAACGATGCGCCGTTGCTGGCCTGGTACACGGTGTATAGCAACAAGGTGCAGGCGATGCACGACACAACCGCGCCCTCCGGACCGCCGGCGTAGCCACCGATCATGGACCACGAGCCGCCGTAGGTGGTGCCGCCGCAGTTGTAGGTCTGCGCCAGCTTGTGCAGGCTTTCGTAGGAGGTCTTGAGCTCTACGGGCGACAGAATGAGGACAATGTCCCGTTCGGGCTTGTAGCCCCCGGGGATGCCGTATCCCCCCAGCACACCATAGTGCGTGGGCGAAGTGCCCACGGCATAAAGTCCCATCCCCTCACGCCCGGCGCGGCGCAACGCCTCGTAAGTGGCCTGGGCCTGCCACCGACCGACCAGGAGTTCATACGGCGAGCCGGCGCGGACCTTGGCACCCCACAGTGTCTCGACCGAGGGCCCCTCGATGCAGTCCACCTCAGAGATGCGGGCGATCCCTTCCAACACGGGCACGAACAGGTCCTCCGTCATGGCAATGCTGAGGGGGCAGACCCAGACCGGTGGCGTGGGATCGTCGACCGTCCGGGTCTTGAAGGTGACCGCTTCCTTGCCCTCCCCCAGAGTGAATTCGGCAGGAGCGGCCTCCATGGCCGCCTGGATCTCTTCGCGGCTGAAGGTAATCCGGCGCTGGGTGTCGATGCACAGCATGCCCACTTCGAGCGCTGTGTCCAGCCCGGCCCGGAAGAAGCGGTCGGCCAGGTCGTCGTCCTGGTTGATGGGGTTCTTGGGGTCGCATGTCCTGAGCAGGTTGTACTTTCTCAGGTTGGCGGCGATGGTCTGGGGGATCACCTGGGTATCCCACTGAAAGGTCTCGCACACGGGACCTGTGTGCACCCTCTCCAGGACGGTCATCAGTCTATCCCGATCTAGGGTCATCGCGTTCTCTCCCTTCCTTTCTCTCAAATGAGGCCGTCCCTCGTAGTAGCGACTTTCGCTCGCCACGCCGAACGGCTGATGCCGCTACTGCGAGGAGGACTGCCATTAGACCACGACGGTCTGGACCGGGGGGGTCTTCCCGGATCCAATCAACTGTTCGCACAGGCCCACAGCCTTGGCCGCATTCTCGGCCCAGCCATCTGCGCCGATGCTCGCGGCGAACTCGGGGGTGACAGGACCACCGCCCACGATGACATAGTACTTGTCCCTTAGCTTCAACTCGACCAGGAGGTCGATCACCTCTTTCTGGTAGGGCAACGAGGCGGTCATGAGGCTGGACAGGGCGAGGATGGTCGCCCGCTGCTCGCGGGCCGCTTTGATGAACTGTAGCGGGGGCACGTTGACGCCCAGGTCGATCACCTCAAAGGCGCCGACGGTCAGCATGGTGGCCACCAGGTTCTTGCCGATGTCGTGCAGATCGCCCGAAACGGTGCCGATCAGCACGCGGCCGGTCGGCCGGCCCCGACCGCCGGCCTTTATCTGCGGCTGGAGCACCGCCATGCAACGCTTCATCTTCTCGCCGGCGATCATCAGATCGGGGAGAAAGATCTCAAAGGCCGAGAACTTCTCGCCGATTTCGTGCATGGCCGCCGACGCCATGTCGATGGCCTCCATTGGGTCCACCCCCTCGGCCACGACGCGCTGGGTGAGCCCGACGACCTCGTCGTAGCTGGCCTCGCCGGCCAGCGCCTCGCGCAATTGGTTCAGAAGATCTTGTTTGCTCATGCGTCTGTGCGCTCCCTCGGTCAAGATTATCGATGTGTACGAATGCTTCTTTTCGCGGCGGGTCGGTGACCGGCTCGCCAGCACATGATACGATGTGCCAGATCGCGGATCTGACTGGTTCGACCTTGTGGTCGGGGTGGCTAGCCCAGTTTTTCCCTCTCTGCGGCCCTCAAGATGCGGTCCAGTTCTCGGTCCTGTTCGTCCGGCAACGGCGGGACGTGGTGATGACGCACGATGTCAAGCGCCAGCTCGCGGGCGCGCTCGTTGATCTCCCGAGAGCCGTGGGCTGCCCAGGCGACGTAGCCCTGCCGGTCGGCCAGCCTGGGCAGGAATTGCTCCTGCCTCCACAGTCGCCTAGTATGCCTGGTCTTGAGGAAATTGCCGGAGACGCCTACCTCAGCAATGACGTCCACGGCAAGGGTGTCGTCGGTCACGGCGATCCCCTCCAGCCACCGCCCCACCATGGCGTTCATTTCGCTGTCGATGACGAGCTGGACGGGCGACCACAGCTTTTCCGTTTCCAGGGCTCCGCCATTGGACACAAGGTTGGCCCCCGCCTCGGCCAACAGAATGACAGCCATGGCCTTTTCGACCGCAGCCTGCTCGTCCTGGGCCTTCGAGTCGGTGATCGGGAACTGGGGGTGCGTCGGAATGCCATAGCGTCGCCCGAGCTGGGCCAGCGCTGCGCCCAGCAACGCAAGCTCCACGCCACCGATGCACAATGAACCGTTCCTCATGTCCATGACGTGCGGATAACTGGCCAGGGTCACAGGAGCACCGGGGCAGGCCAGTTGTAGGAGCACTACCCCCGCAAGATGCTCGGCGTTTTGAAGCACCAGGGTCCCGGCCAGCGTGGCGGGGCTGTTGGCCCCGAGGGTTGGCCCCGGAAGGATGCACACCGGGTGACCGGCACGGACATAGTCCAAGCCGCCCTCGATCTGCTCGGCGCTGTAGCGCAGCGGCGTGATGGAGTTGATCTGGCCATAGACCTGCTGACCAGACGCTTCGGCCATACGGACGACCCACCTGGCACATCCCTCAAAGACACCCCCGGCAGTCACTTTGCAGGTATTGCGCAGGACCTCGGCAGTTACCCACTCGGTCATCACCTGTGGCGGCCTGTCGGCGAGCGTGCCCGTAGGCATGATCGGCAGGTGAATCTCGTCCAACGCGTCAAGAAGCCGGACGAGGGGACCGATGTCCTCGAGCCTGGCCTGGCGGCGTTCGCCAGTCTCAAGATCCGCGATATACAGGCCCGGATGCGACTGGAAATAGAGACGTGCGGCGCCGATCTCCAGGTCAAAATCAGGATGCCTGGCCCTGATCACGAACTGGCTCGGACAGCGGTCGATGCAGTCCTCCACCAGTTCCGGCGGGAAGCGAACGCGGCCTCCAGCTCGATCGACCCGACAGCCACCGGCCTCCAGGATGGCCAGCGCCTGATCGCTCCCAAAGACGACTCCGACCCTGCTCAGGACGTCCAACGTGCCGCGATGGATCCGGTCGATCTCTTCGGAGGTGAGCAGGTCTTTGGGCTTCCTATGGGTGTGTCCTTTGAGCGGCATGTTCCGTTGGGGATTACCCCTCCTCTCGCTTGAAGGGGTCGCCAGAAATCTCCCCCAGAGCAGACAGCAGGATCGGGCTGGCTAAAAAGATCGCAACCACCAGGACTCTGACCATGAACACCTCGGTAAGGATCCGATCAAGGACCTCGCATCTCGCCGGTGCGTTGCTTCCTCTTTGAAGCGGTCTATGGGGTTGCCTTCTGTGCACCGGCAAGCAATCCCCGGATTCTCCGTAATGTTTGCGCAAGGTAAGTTGTGAAACACTCGAAAGCGGTTTGAGTCTGATTCCTACCAGGTGACGTACAAGACGCCACTGCTCTCCATGGAGAGTATTCCTTTGGACAGTCTGGTCAACAGACGCCGTACTCTCTGGTAAACTCGATCCACAGCCGCACGCGTTCAGGATCTGCATCATCCAAGACGGTGTTGGAGGACATGATAAACCCGCCGTCCCTGCCCACGACGTCGATGAGCTTCTTGGCATAGCCCTTGATCTCATCGGGTGTTCCTGCCCGTAGTAGCGTGAGTGGCATGTTGCCACAGATGCACATCGTCTCGCCCAGGATCTTCTTCGCTCGGAATATGTCGGTGCGATCAAACAGGCCGATGATCTTGGCCTTTGGGAACTCGGTAAAGTGCTCGAGGCGAGTATCGCAACAGCCCTGAAAGTGGATGACAGGGGTTAGCCCTGCCTCGACCAGGGCCAGCACGACCGCCTTGAACCCCGGCCAATAGAAAGTCTCGAACTGCTTGAGGGACATTAGACTGTCGGCGCCCCGGTTGACGGCCACGAATACCCTTGGGTTGCCGCTCATCTGCGCCAGCGCCAGCGCCGCGTCAATCGTGGTTGGCAACAGTTTGTCCACGAGCGCCAGCAGCTTGTCCGGCTGGCGGTACATGTCTAGCATCATCCCTCGCGACCCCCGGATCACACCGGCATAGTCCATGGGGGCAAAGGTCCCGGACCCGGCGAGGACCGGGAAGCCCAGCGTGGCCAGTTCGTGGTCGAGAGCGGCTTCTGCTGCTGCCCACTTGGCAGCCTCGCGGCCGGCGGCTGCCAAGGCCTCCAGCGCGTCGGCCACCGCTGGAATCGTGATGGCAGCAGCCAGGCCAGTTGTGATGTAACCCATCATCATCCAGCTGATCGGAGGCAACATGCTGAAGGCTCCCAGGGCTCCGTACACGCGAGGCAGATAGATTCGTAGGGTAAAGTCCGAGGGGTCATTGAGAAACGCATCGACCTCATCTGCCTTCACGTACTCTGCTTCAACAAACTGGAAGGGGGCATCGGCGGGAACTCCACGTCCAGGCCACCGGATCTGCTTCATGTCCAAAGCATCTAGTGCAGCGCCAGCCGTCTTGACCGGGCTTCCTGCATTGAAGTACAGGTCTGGTGCCATGTCCACTGTCAGCCTTTTGCACGCAGCAAAGTACTTGCCGCTGTCGTAATGGGCTTCCTCCAAGGTCATTCCTACGTAGCGGCAAGGCAGGTAGCCGGAGAACAGAAAAAAGGGCACCCGGTCGGGCACCTTCAACTGGATGGCATCCTGGACTCGCTGTGTTCTCTCGCGAAAACGTTCTCCGGGCGTTTCGTCCATGGTCCTCATTTGCCTCCAATGCATCCCTGTACCAGAGACACTGCCGCCATTGCGCCTTTCCCAAAGGCATCGGCCCCGGTGTACCGTCGCACGTGGTCGTCCACCATGCCTCCGCCGATCATGATTGTGACTTGATCGCGCAGCCCTGCAGTCTCTATGGCCCCGATCGTCTCCCTCATGGCGTCAAAGGCAACCGACATGAACCCACTCAGCCCCACGGTGTCTGGCTTTTCTTCTCTGATAGCTTCGACGAATCGCTCGACCCGGACGTCGATCCCAAGATCGTGGACTTGGCCGTGTACGTCCAGCCTAGAGGTCACGGTGTTCTTTCCGATTTCGTGCAGGTCGACGTGAACTGTTCCGATGAGGATCTTGCCCGAACGACCACATCAGTGCGTCTTCGAGTTCGGACTGAAACCCCTCTCGATTACGTATATCACGGGATCCCAAATCTTGCGGCCTGGTCACACTCTTGCCCCAAACCGGAGCCACGAGGGAGCGTTCCGATCTCAGGCTTCCGACCCCGCTCACCTGGCGAACACACGATATAACAACTCGATGAACATATCATACCATGACCGTGTAGCTTGTCAAGCCGGGGGTACCTCAGCGTCAGGGTGTCACGGCCTCGTATGATTGTCCGGAGCGATCGCTGGTCACCAGCAACCACGGCCCTCCGCGCAGGAGTTGGAGGTTTGATCCGCACTCCAACGCATGCTTCCCCCTCTCCAGCGCCTCGTCGTGGCGCGTCAACATTGGGCGCGGACAAGGCGGGGTCTCGCCTCCCGAGCTTGCGGGCGCGCTGAAGGCGTGCGTCACCGGCCGCGGCCAACACAATGTGACCATGCCCACTTGACAAGGGTCCGCAGCCATGATATAATCTGTTCCTGATATGGTTATATCATTCACCAGAGTGGTTCCTAAATGCGTGCGTGAGGCCTGTTGATGTCAACCGTTATTCCGACGCAGATGGTGCTGGATCGCACCAGCGAAACCCCACTCTACCGCCGGATTGAAGAGGATATCCTGGCGCAGATAGTCGAGCACCGGTTCGAGCCCGGCCAACTCATCCCCCCCGAGCGAGAGCTATGCGCGCGCTACAGCGTAAGCCGCATCACGGTGCGCCAGGCCATCCGGGAGCTGGAAGCACGGGGATATCTCCAGAGGAGGCGGGGCAAAGGCACGTTTGTCAGCCGCAGCCGAATCCAACGCGAGATGGGCCGGTTGATCAGCTTCTCGGAGGAGATGAAGCTGCAAGGCCGGGTGCCCGGTTCCCGCCTGCGAAACCTGCAGCACCGGCCGGCCGACAAGGTCACCGCTACGATGCTGCACCTCGGAGAGGGAGAGCCAATCTGGATTGTCGAGCGATTGAGGCTGGCGGACGATGAGGTGGTTTCCGTGAGCACCTCCTATCTCTACTTGCCGCCAGATGTCTATCTCACCCCCACCGAACTGACGACCGAGATTTCGCTCTGGTCACTGCTGGAAACCAAAGGGATCCACATTTCCGTGGCCGAGGCCACCGTCCGTGCGGTGATCGCCGACACGCACTATGCCCAACTGCTGGGTGTGGAAGAAGGCGATCCGCTCCTCGTCAGGGAAGGTCTCAACTACAGCGCCGCAGACCATCCCCTCCCGGTCGAGGCCTTTCAGATCGTCAGTCGTGCCGACCGATATCAGTACTCGCTGCATCTGACGCGCCGGGTCGTTGAATGATGGCGTGTGCAAGCAGCCCGGGAGCTCGCCTGTAGAGCCCACGCTGCAATCGTAGAAAGGAGGGACGAACAAAAGAGGGAACAAACCCGTTCGCCGCGTTTTGGTCTTCGGTATGTTCATTCGACACAGATTCCACGAAGGAGAAGAGACATGAGCAAGAAGCGAATATTGTCTGTCGGCATCTTGGTATTGGTGCTGTTGGCCGCATGCGGACCAACTCCGGCGCCCCAGACCATCGTCCAGACTGTGGAGGTCGAAAAAAGGGTCGATGTCCCGGTCAAGGAAACGGTGGTGGTGGAAAAGACGGTGGTGGTGGAAAAGAAGGTCGATGTCCCGGTCAAGGAAACGGTGGTGGTGGAAACCAAGCCATTGCAGCTATCGTTCGCCGGCCATGAGTACTTTAACCTGAGCTTCGGCCCAGCCCCCGCGCCGCTGGAGAACATGCGCACAGTGGCCAAGGAAGTGTACCCCAACGTAGATATCCAGTTGATCATGCAACCGCTGGATGCCAACAAATGGCACGACAACCTGACTACCTACTTTGTCGCCAAGGACCAGACGGTTGACTTGCTGTACGTCGCCGGCTACTGGGTCACGGAGTTTGGTGCGGCCGACTGGCTGGTGCCGCTGAACGACATCGTTGACCCGGCGCTGCTGGCCAAGTTCGACGCTGCCTACCAGCAAGTCTTCAGCTACGACGGCAAGCTGCTGGGGCTCGGGCCGTCCTGGGGTGGCATCGGCGGACTGTACTACCGCAAGGACCTGCTGGACCAGTACGGACTCAAGGCGCCCGAAACGTACGACGACATCATTGCTGCCTGCGACACCATCATGAAGGCCAATCCTGACCTGGGCTGCTGGGACTGGCCTGCGATGAGGAACGTGGTGCTGGTGAATCGCTGGTCGGAGTACCTGTACGGTTTCGGCGGCAAATACGTCAACGACGACGGCACGTGCGCCATGAACTCCCCCGAAGCAGTGAAAGCGCTGGAGTTCATGACCATGCTCTTCCAGAAAGGCTACTCGCCCCAGGAGTCGCTGTCGTGGAAGGAAGAAGATGCTAACGTGCGATTCGTCAACGGACAGACCATCTTCTTCAGCGGCCGGCAGGACCTGCTGTTTTGGATCAACGATCCGGCCAAGTCCAAGGTCGTCGACATGTGGGGCTTTATCCCCAATCCGGCGCAGGCCGGAGGCCGGCACTCTGGGTTCACCGAGTTCTGGGCTTTCGCCATCAGCAAATTCAGCGACAACCCCGAGCAAGCACTCAAGGTTCTGGAGAAATGGTCCAGCTTCCCCACGATGAAGAACTTTAACCTGGCGTGGGGACCCATCCAGGGCAACAGCGACGTCTATAAAGACCCGGACGTGCTCGCCTCCAACAAATACCTGCCGCTGATCGAAGAGATCGCCAAGACGGCCCTGGCGCCCATGCCCAGCGCCAACTATGGAGAGGTGGCCGACATTCTTCAGGCCGAGGTACACTCCGCGCTGTCGGGGCTGGCGACGCCGACCGATGCGTTGAACAGCGCCTGCGAGCAGATCGACGTCATCGAGACGAGTCCTTAAGCCGTTCGCCACAGAAACCGGGTTGCCTGACGGGCAACCCGGTTTCCAGGCATTACCGACGTGAGGGTGCCGCGCGATTCGGCTGTCCCTGGGATCCGGGGCGCGGCACCCTGCTCTTGTGGGCGAGAGGCAAATGGGCTGTTTTGGGACATCGGTAGGGGAGGGAGTATACGGTCGATGAAGATTCGGTTACGTGAGCCGACGCTGGCCATTCTGTTTATCGTTCCTGCCTTCATTTTTGTCGCGGTCTTCTTGTATTATCCCCTGATACAGACCTTTATCTACAGCTTTTTCAAGCTGCACCGCACGGTGGACTGGCTGCACCAGCCGTTCGTCGGACTGCAGAACTATCTCGCCGTCTTTCGCAGCGCGGCTTTCCGCGACTCGTTCGTTTTTACCCTGTACTTTACCCTCATGACGGTGTCGTTTGAGTTGGCCATCGGGTTGGGCATGGCGATTGCGGCATTTTCAGTCCACCCGCGGCTGCGCGGGCTGTTGCGGGCGGTGATGGTGGTGCCATGGGCCATCCCGCCTATCGTTTCGGCGATGCTGTGGAAATGGCTTTTCCACGCCGATGCCGGGTTGTTTACCTACCTGGTCAAAGCCTCTGGCCTGGCACAAGAGGCACCGCAGTTCCTGACTCAGCCCACGCTGGCCGTGCACAGCATCATCGTCGCTTCGGTGTGGAACAACGCTTCGATCATGGGCATCCTGCTGCTGGGTGGGCTGGCTGCCATCCCCAAGGACATCTACGACGCAGCCAAGGTGGATGGTGCGCGGAGCTGGTTTCGCTTCCGGCGCGTGACGCTGCCAATGCTCCTGCCCACCATCCTGGTCACCGTGCTATTCCGGGCGCTGTGGGCGCTGCGCATGTTCGAGCTGTCGTACGCGCTGACGGGCGGAGGACCCGGCACCACCACCGACACGCTCAGCACCTTTGCGTACAAGTACTATTTTGGCTACTCGAGGTTTGGCCTGGGCTCGTCGTATGCGATGGTGATTTTTGCCATCGTCTTTGCGGTGGCGATCGTCTACGTGAACCGGGTCAAAGGGAACCTGAGGTTTAAGGAATGAAGCGACGAACTCGCACCCTTTCCCGGAACCGTCTGAGCTTGGCTGCCAACCTTCTGGTCACGTTCCTGGTGGTAGCGTTTTGCCTGGGTCCCCTATTCTGGGTTGTATCGACGTCGTTCAAGTCCATGGGTGCAGAGTACCTTCTGCCGCCCGAGCTCTGGCCGTCCAAGCCCACCTTGCAGGCCTACCGGACCATTTTGGGCCTGCCTGCCCCTGCTGGAGACGACGAGTCGGCCGCAGGAGGAGCGTTCCAGAGCGCCAAGTCGATCGAGTCCCCAACGCACCTCCAGTTTGTCAGGCCCATTCTCAACAGTCTGATCGTCTCGTCGGCGGTGACCGTGGGCGCCCTGCTGACCTCGGCGCTGGCCGCGTATGCGATTTCGCGCCTGCGCTTCCGGTGGAAGATCCAGTCGCTGTTGCTGCTGTGGGTTGGCGGTCTGTTGCCGGCAGTCATGGTCATTTATCCGACGTTTGTTCTGATGCGGACGTTCGGCCTGCTCAGAACCCTGCCCTCGATGATCTTGCCCAACATCGCCTACAACATCCCCCTCGCCACGTGGCTCTTGGCGGTCTATTTCTCACTGCTGCCGTGGGAGCTGGAGGATGCAGCCAAGGTGGATGGCTACAGGCCGCACCAGATCTTCTGGAGGGTGATCCTGCCTCTGGCCGCTCCGGGGATGTTCTCGGCCGGCGTATTTGCCTTTCTGGGGTCGTGGGGCGAGTTCATGCTGGCCAGCGTGGTCACCATGGGCGTAGCCGAGGTGCAGACGGTGCCCGTGGCCATTCTCAACCTGTCGTTCGAATACCGCTATCAGTGGACGTGGGTATCGGCGGCTATCGTTTTGTCGGTGGGACTGATGGTGTTGATCGCGTTGATTTTTCAGCGTTGGGTGATCCAGGGCTTAACGGCGGGGTCGGTCAAGTACTAGCGCATGCCGGCGATTTCTCGAGTGGATGTAAGAACCGGGAGCAAGTCCGTATGGCAGAAGTGAGTGTAGAAGGAATCTGCAAGGCGTTTGGTCAGGTGCATGCCCTCAACAGGGTGGACTGCACGTTCGAGGATGGGCAGCTCACGGTGCTCGTCGGGCCGTCTGGATGTGGCAAGACCACCCTGCTGCGGATGATCGCCGGGCTGGAAGAACCCACCGAGGGCGCGATCCTAGTGGCAGGAGAGGACATCAGCGATGCCCCGCCCTGGGAGCGGAACGTGGCCATGGTGTTCCAGAGCTATGCCCTCTACCCGCACATGACCGTGTTCAGGAACCTGTCCTTTCCCCTGGAAGCGGCCAAGGTCCGGAAAGAGGAGATCAAACGACGCGTCAATCAGACGGCCAAGATCCTTCAGATCGAGGAGCTGCTGCAAAGAAAGCCGCGGGAGCTTTCCGGGGGACAGATGCAGCGAGTGGCGCTGGGGCGAGCGATCATCCGTGAGCCGGACGTGTTCCTTATGGATGAACCCCTATCCAACCTGGATGCCAAGCTGAGAGTACTCATGAGGGCGGAACTGAAACACCTGCAGGCCGAGCTGGGGGTGACGACCATCTACGTGACCCACGATCAGGCCGAGGCCATGACGCTGGCAGACAAGCTGATTGTGATGAACGCCGGGCGCATTCAGCAGATCGGCAAGCCGGAGGTGGTGTACCGCAGGCCGCGCAACAAGTTTGTGGCCGGTTTCATTGGCAGCCCGCCGATGAACTTTCTCGATTGCCGCTACGATGCAGCCCAGGGGGCCCTGGCCAGCGAAGCGTTTGCCTACGACATCGGCCCAGCGTGGAGCGCTCTGCTCGCCGGCAAGGGAACGGCGAAGCTGATCCTTGGAGTGCGGCCCGAGGATCTAACCATCGTCCCTAACCCAACGCCGACCTCGCTGCTGGCCACCGTGTACGTGACCGAGCAGATGGGCCGGGAGCTCTTGGTGAACGCCAAGGTCGGCGACACCATGGTTCGGGCCTACGCACCAGCCACCGCCGAACTCACGATCGGGCAACAGTTGTGGCTGCGCTCGGAGGCTGCGGCCGTTCACGTCTTTGACGGGGAAACCGAAGAATCGCTGCTGAATGGCAACGGAAGTTGACCTTGTGATCCATGGGGGCGCGGTGCTGCCCATGGACGGCGGCGGCACCGTGTACGACGGCGCGGTGGCGATCGACCAGGGGCGGATCGCGTCGGTGGGGCCATCACAGCCCCTGCTGGAGCAGTACGCGGGACGCAAGACGATCGACGCCCACCGCTGCGCCGTCCTGCCTGGCCTGGTGAACACCCACCACCACTTCCTTCAGAACCTGCTGCGCGGATCCAGAGACGACCTCCCGTTTGTGCAGTGGATCGACCAGGTGTCCTCGCCGCTGATCGGCATGGCGGTGCGCGACTATCTGGAGGGCAACCACGGGCTCCAGCGCCACGCCACGCGCATCGGCTGCGCCGAGGCGCTGCGCTGCGGGATCACGTGCATCGTGAACATGGAGTGGGCAACGGCGCCCGAGATCATCGATGTGTACGAAGAGGCGGGCATCCGTGCCGTGCATACCTTAACCCTCACCGACGTGGATCAATGGGACAGCCCGGGCATGCTCCTGGGACTGGACGCCACCCTGGCGCTGGCCGACCGGCTGATCGACCGCTGCCGCGCCTCGCAGGGCGGGCGGGTGAGCTTTCGCTACGGCCCTGCCTGCGAGAACTCGGCCAGCGACGGCCTTTTGAGAGTGGTGCGCCGGCGAGCGGACAAGCACGGCGTAGGCATCCACATCCACATCGCCGAGAGCCGGTTTGGTTGGGACAACATCCACCGGCTTCAAGGCGCGACGCCTGTCCGCTACTTGGCCGGTCTGGGGCTGCTGGGACCGGACGTCCTCGGCGCGCACTGCATCTGGCTCTCAGATGAGGACATCGAGATCCTGGCCGAGACCGGCACCTCGGTGTCGTACAACCCCGAGTGCCACATGAAACTGGCCCTGGGCACGGCGCGCGTGGTGGAGATGCTGCGGGCGGGGGTGACCGTGTCGCTGGGCACGGACACGTGCGCGGTCAATGACAACATGGACCTGTTCGAGGCGATGCGCGTTGGAGCGTTCCTCCAGAAGCATGCGACAGCGGACCCGGCGGTGCTGCCCGCTTACCAGGCGCTGGAGATGGCCACGATCGGCGGGGCGAGGGCGCTGGGGATGGGGGACGAGTTCGGCTCGCTGGAGGTGGGCAAGGTGGCCGACCTGATCGTGGTGGATCTGGGCGGGCTGCACATGCGGCCGATCAACAACCTCGTGAACAATCTGGTCTATGCGGCCTGCGCTGCGCGCGACGTCGTGACGGTCATCGTCGACGGGCGGGTCGTGGTGCAGGATCGGAAGCTCGTCGCGTTTGATGAGGAGGAGGCGATGGCCCAGGCGGAGGAATACGCCCTGCGACGGTTTGCCCGGGCCGGGCTGCAAGTGTCACCTTACTATCAGTAGTTCCATCGGGCCGTCTGGAGGCTTCCCTTCTTCGGCCCGATCCACGATCGGGCGGTCCGGCGGCGGGTCACGGACCCGCCGTGAGCAATTGACCTCCCCCGCTCCGGCCGTGGGCAGTTGCCTCCGCTGCCCCTGTCCGATCCGCTGCTTTCCCTGCTTCCGGCCGACATGCGATCGGGCTGTTTCGTGGCGGGTCACGCACCCGCCGCGAGCAACTCGTTTCCAGGCTACGGCCCGATCCACGTTGGGTGCATTCGCAGGTTGGATTGGCCCATGCTGCTCTCCCAGTCTTAGTGCCCCAGGTGACCGAGCCACGCGCTCAGAGGCACTAGATGACCGCGTTCTGGCAGAGAGGCGTGAACCAGGAGATGAGGATGCCGTTGGTCTCAACCATGCTCTGGGCGAACAGCGCTCGAAAGACCTCAGCGGTCCCGCCTTGCCTGCTTGCACCTGCCGCGCATGCCCAAGTGCGGCAGGCCAGAGGGGACCTGTGAGGTCTGCACCGGGATGGCAGCAGCATTCGCGGTTTGACGGAACGGAGCAGCGGTTGTACACTGGTCTCCAGGGGCAAGACCACGCGCAAGACCGCACGACTTCGGAGACCTGTGCGGTCTGAGCCCGAAAGGAGGGAGACTTTGTTTGAGCTGCCTGAGGTTGTGACCCTGGCGAAGCAGATCAACGCGTCGCTCCAAGGCAGGACCATCGTCAGCGGTTCGTTGGGGAATAAGCCCCACAAGTTCGTCTGGTACAACCGCAGCCACGACGAGTTTGCGCGGTTGACCGCCGGGAAGCGGATCGGACAAGCACACACGAGGGGAAGGTGGATGTTCATTCCGCTGGAGCCGGGCTACGTGCTGGTGCTGGGCGAATGTGGGGGAAGAGTGCTGTACCACGCCGCAGGGGCCAGGGCGCCCGACGCCTACCATCTCTATCTCACGTTCGACAACGGTTCTTCCTTCTCAGTGACCACGCAGATGTGGGGGGCGATGGAGCTCTACGAGAAGGGTCAGGAACGTGAGCGGCAGTACGTCAGGGACATGAGGCCTACCCCCACCGACCTCGAGTTCACCTTCGAATATTCTTGCATTCTCATCGATTCCCTCACAATGGGGGAAAAGAGGAGTGTCAAGAGCCTCTTGACCCAGGACCAACTCATCCCCGGGTTGGGCAACGCCATCGCTCAGGACATCCTGTACCGTGCACGGCTGCATCCCAAGCACCCACTGGCCGGCCTGACCGCTGACCAGCGGCGAGCGCTCTTCGACGCCATCCTCACCACCGTTCACGCGGCCATCCAGCAAGGAGGACGGTACGATGAAACCGATCTGTTTGGCGTGCCTGGACGGTATGTGCGCATCATGGACAAGGAGGCGCCGGGGCGTCCCTGTCCCGAGTGCGGGGGTCCTGTAGAGAAGATGCAGTACCTGGGCGGGGCGTGCTACTTCTGCCCGAGGTGCCAGCAATAGTGACGGCTAACCCCGAAGATCGCCCACTCTGAGCAAGCTCCAGGATCGCAGCCGTCGAGATCAGGAGGGCCCATCGGCACGTATGACGGAGATCCTTACTTGCCGAGCACCCCGCGGGTGGGGTCGATTTGGGCCAGGGCCGCCAGCTCTTCCCGCGAGGGCGGCTGGGTTGTGGTCAAGCCGTCGGGGATGAGGATCTCGAACCCGCTGTTGGCTTGCACCTCTTCAACGGTCACGCCGAGATGCAGGCAGGGCACGGTGAGCCTTCTGGTCGCGTCGTCAAAGCCCTACACGCCCAGTTGGGTGAGCGCCCGATACGGACCACCGCCCGCTGGCTGCCCGGCCCGTTCGCGAGCCCCCGGTCCGCCCAGCCAGCCGGGCGTGGTGACAAAATCGAGCTTGTTCACAAAGGTCCGGTTGCTCTGGTTCCACATCATGCAAATGGTATGCCAGCACAACGAACCGATGTCGTTGGCCCCTCCCGAGCCAGGCAGGCGCGCCTTGGGCCCTCTCGAGCCGCCGATGGCGGTGGTGTTCAGGTTCCGTAGGGGTCGATGGCGGCCGCTCCGAGGAACCCATAGTCGACGTACCCTGCCTGGCCAGCGGCCATGACCTCGTGCATGGACGTCGCAGCCACGGCGCGGTGGAAGGTTCGCGAGTCGCCAACCGAAATCGGCAGGGCCGGTACCTGGGGGTCGACGTCGCCGGCCTCAAAGACAATCAGTACGTTGGGCGCGTGGGTGCGCTGGGCCGGCATCGCCGAGACCATCGGCATGCCGGTCCCGGCAAAGACAGACCGATTGTTCTCGATGAGTCGCGAAGCGACGCAACACAGCAACTGCGCCAACGTGTATTGCTCTGGGGTATCGTGCGAGTGGCTCATTTCGTCCTGTCCCTTGCTCCTATCGGGCCGCGAGGCCCCCTGGACCGTTCGCACTCCCCTGTGACTGAGGCACCTCGACCGAAGGCCTGTCCTGTGCCGCCTGTGCCTGCGCCATACCTATCCGTGCCGGATAGGCACGGGCAGGTGCAGGCGGACACCGCCAAGGAAGCGGTACTCCGCAGGCACAGGGGAGCGCATGCCCAGGTGACCCCTCTCCGGGCAGGGCAGTCTGCACAGCCGGCTGGCTGCCATCGGCCGCCGGCGGTTCGAGCCGCTCGATGCGTCTCAGTTTCGCCATTCGGCCCTCGCCTCCGCTGCGTTCCAGGTATTTCCCCAAGCCGGCCACCTCGAACACGTGCTTGTGCAGGTACTGCCTGGTGCCTTCCTCGGTCTTGGCCATGGCCAGCCACTCGCCGATGTGCTCTTCGTCACAGTAGTACTGGTAGGGCATCTGGCAAGGATGGACACCAAAGGGCACGTGGCACACGGCGTCGACCACGTAGAAGGGGATGAGGGTGGCGCGCGGGTTGCGCCGGATGTCGTCCTCGTCGATGATCTCTTCGGTCGAGACGATGACCCGGCGGGCGGCCCCCGCCAACTGAAAGTCTTCGACCGGAATGCCGTCGATCTGCACGTTGCCGAACCGGTCGCTGCTTGGCACGTGCAGCAGGGCAACGTCCGAATAGGCCGCCGGGACGAGGGTCACCGGCTTGCCGCTTCACGGATCGACGATCTGGATCGCCGAACTTTTCTCGAACGTGTCGGTGCCGGCCAGGTTGCGCACCAGGATGAAGGGAATGCCCATCATAGCGGACAGGAAACGCCACTGCAGCGAGGCGTTGCTGCTTTCGGCGACCACCTGGACGCTTGCTCCCTCCACCGCGCGGCGACCGGCCGATGACAGACCCCGCAACTCGTAGCCGAAGGCGTAGGCGCACTCGACCCTGGTCACGCACCCGGCCCCGTGCAGGACATCGATGTCGTGTACGGCGGTCCTGCTGGCCACGGTCAGCCCGCGGATGCCCTGGCGGACGATTTCGTAAATGACAGCCATTGGAACGCGCACGTGACCAAAGCCCCCGACGGCCACACAGTCGCCGTTGCGAACGAATGCTGTGACGGCCTCGCGCACACTCATGCACTTGTCGATCAGGCCGCGTGGCTTGTTGTCGCGGATCCAGGCGCGGTTTTCGTCAGGATCGCGCCAGCCGACCAGCTCACAGGCGCCCTCAGCAAGGATCTCGATCGATTTGTTCACCTGCACTCCTGCCCTTGATGGGTTACAACTTTCCAGCATCAGACCACAAGCGGCTTGCGGATCGGTGTTGGCTTGGGACCTACTACAGGCCGAGCGTTTCCTGTGCCTGGGCGCGGGTGGCAATGTCACGGTTGATGTCGCAGCCGATGCGCACCCGGCTTTCGACGGCTTGGCGATTGCTCTCGATCCGTTGCCCGCGCCAGTAGTGGACACTGTCTTCCATGCCGACCTGTACGGCAACGCCTCGCCCCAACACTTGCATTCGACGCCTGGCCGGCGACCTCCCCGCTGCCGCCCGATCCGCCATCGGGCCTTCCCGCGTGTCACCGATACTGCCAGAACACGGAGTGCCAATCTGGCCCCTCAACAGCCAGGGCGGCGAGGTAAGCAGTCGCCGGGACGAACGCCTCCAAAGACCATCGAGCGGCTTTCTCCGGATCGCCCTCGATGCTCAACAGCGGCGGCTCGTCTGGAGTGAGCGTGACGTCAAAGCCGGCCAGCGGGTGGGCAAGCCCATCGCCGATAGCCTTGATGAAAGCCTCTTTGCGCGTCCAGCAGCGAAAAACTGCCTCCTGCCTTTGATCATCCGGCAGCCGGAGCAGTGCGGCGTTCTCGCGCGCGGAAAAGGACCGGGCGGCAATTTCGGCTGCGTCTGGCACAGGCCGGATGTACTCCGCGTCAATGCCAACCTCACGGCCCGCCACGAAAGCATAGAGCGCCAGCGCTTGCGTATGCGCTAGGTTAAAGCGGGGCGCCCCGGGGCCGAATGACCCCGAAAGATGAGGCTTTCCACGGGGTCCAACCTGTAACCGCACTCGTTGGGACTCCACGTCCAGGTGGCGACCCAGTAGGATGCGGAGGATACCCCGTCCGACGATGAACCTCCGGCGGTCATGCTCAAGCCGGAACCTACTTTCCCGGTCCAACTCGTCGCCGCAGAGGGTCTGCGCCAGGCGGCAAACAACTGCCGCGGGTTGCTCCAGGGACGCGCGCCACACGTGGACCTGTTCGCCCGACAGCCGCAGATCTGGCGGTGGAGTGCCCCATGTACGATCGGAATCTGTCATTGGCCTGGGCCCTGTGCCATGCTGTTCATCAGCCGTCAAGTCTTCGGAAAGGGCCCGCAGAAGAAGCGGCCGAGGCTGGGTAAGATAAGCAGTTGCCGTTCTGCGGCTCCTTTGAACCAACCTGCGGACTTCTGGCAAACCACGGGCAGGACAATTCTAGCATACCACGGGCGAATCGCCAACAGGTGTGAGATGACGCTGCGCACACCAGCAGTTGCAAGACGTACCCTGAGAACCCGCAACAATTCTGTCGAATTCATGCCGATCTGGGGGCTTGACAGATCCCTCATGTCGTGCTATTATATAGACGCATTGAGAAGTGTCTATGTACCGAAGGCCCGAACGTGACGATTGACTCGGTAGAGTTCTGCAAGGCCTTGTCCGACAGCACCCGACAGCAGATCTTGGTGATGCTGTTGGAGGGCGAGATGTGTGTCAACGACATCGTTGAAGCTTTCAACATGTCGCAGCCGACCATCTCCCACCACCTGAGCATCCTCAGGCAATTCAAGTTGGTGACCAGCCGCAAGGACGGTAAGCAGGTGTACTACGCCATCAACCACGACAACGTAGTGCGGTGTTGTGGCCAACTCATGGCCAGGTTCGAAGCGACAGGTGCATGCGAGCCGTGATTTTTTGTGATGACGCATAGATAGATTCAAATATATACATCTAAGGAGGAAGAGACGGATGGATGAGATCGCAACCGAGGAGAGAATCAAAGAAGCCGTGCGCGAGGCGTACGGCGGTGTCGCCCGCCGGTTTTTCGAAGAGTCGGATACGGCTGACGCCCCACACAAGGCGGAGCGTGCAGCAATGGCATTAAGGCGGGCGAGTTGCTGTGATCCCGCCGAAGCAACGCCTGCGGTGACGGCTCGTGCAGGTTGCTGTGGTCCTGCCGAGACAGCTCCTGCAGGCGCGGCTCGGGCGAGTTGCTGTGGGCCGGCACAGGGGACCGTACAGGCCGCTGGTGCGTCAAGGTTCTACTCAGGCGAGGAACTGGTCGATTTGCCGGGCAGTGTCACGGACGCCTCGCTGGGCTGCGGCAACCCGCTTGCCATTGCCGATCTTCAGCCAGGAGAGGTCGTGCTCGACTTGGGCTCGGGCGGAGGCATAGATTGCTTCCTGGCAGCCAAGAAAGTTGGAACTGAGGGAAGGGTGATCGGGCTGGACATGACGCCAGACATGATCAAGCTGGCCCGACGGAACGCCAAGAAGATCGGTGTGAAGAACGTGGACTTTCGCTTCGGTGAGATGGAGGATATCCCCCTGCCCGACAGTTCGGTGGACGTCGTCATCTCCAACTGCGTTATCAACCTGTCACCGGACAAGGATGCCGTCTTTCACGAAGCCTACCGCGTGCTCCGCCCCGGCGGGAGGATCAGCGTGTCCGACATCGTGATCGACGGCGATCTTCCCCAGGCCATCCGCAGCCGGCTAGACGCCTGGACTGGGTGCATCGCCGGTGCGCTCGACGAGACGGTCTATCTGGACAAGATACTCACTGCCGGATTCGAGAACGTGCAGGTGGCGTCCCGCACCCTGATGAGCTCCGACTCGATCGCCGAAGAAGACATACAGCTACTGCTTGCTCCACCAGATGGCCAGGTAACCGAGGGAAACCGCAGAAGCGTTATTCCGCAGGAGGCGCGGGCACTGCTGGAGGAAGCTGGCATTTCGCCTCAGGAGCTCGCTCGACAGGTTGCCAGCATCAAGGTGACCGCACGCAAGCCGGCTTGAACTATCGTCCATCGCATCGTTGCGACCTCGCGATTATGGGAGGTCGCAACAGCAATTGGCGTGGGGCACTCAGTCGATCTGGCGCTCACTCCACTAGCAGTCTGGGCTCAAGAAGAGCATCTTTGTCCAGGGTTTGTGGCATCTTGACAGTCTGGATGTGACCGTATACAATATCCCTCCAGGGGGATAAGGCGATCAGCACCCGCGCGCTGGGCCAGACAGCATTTACCCGCGTCAGAAGGCGTCTGTTTCTTCTGGTTTATGCGGATTGCAGGCTATAACAGGCCATTTGTGCCATTCTTCGCCGCACGTGTTCGGTGCAGACCGCGTCTCAAGCAGATATCCCCCTACCGGCCAGTTGCCAAAGCCAGTAGCAATGAGGGGAAGATCATGTCCAAGATGCCAGCAGCCGCTACGAACGAAATGCCGTACACGAGCCGCGCCGTCACGCCACCAGGCTTGTTCGAGCGATATCGTGGCTTCCTGCTTTCCCCAGGTACTCTGATAACCGCAGCCAATGCCCTGCTCTTTCTGCTTGGTCTGGCGGCCCGCCTGGCGGGTCAGCCAGAGGCAGCCAACTGGCTGTACCTGGCTTCGGCTCTCATCGGTGGTGCGCCCATCTTCAAACTGGCGGCGGGCAACATCCTGCGCCGCTTTGACCTGACCGCCGGCGTGATGGTCAGCATCGCCATGATTGCTGCGCTCATCATCGGCGCATACAGTGCCGCCGCACTGGTGGCGTTCATGATGCTGGTCGGCGAGATGCTGGAGAACCTGACCATGGCCCGAGCCGACCACGCGCTTCGTGAACTTGCCAGCCTGATCCCAGACACTGTGACCCTCCGCCGCGATGGCGAGGACGTCGAGGTGCCGATCCAGGCCCTCCGCCAGGGGGACGTGGTCCTCGTGCGACCCGGGGGGCGCATTCCGGTGGATGGCCGGGTCCGGAGCGGCAACGCGGCGGTGGACCAGGCGGCGATCACCGGCGAGTCGATGCCGCTGGACATGGGGCCGGGCGATAGCGTCTACGCCGGCACATTGTGTACCGCTGGCGCCCTGGAGATCAGCGTGGAGAAGGTAGGCGGGGAGACCACGTTGGGCTACATGCTCCGCCTGGTAGAGGAAGTGCGGTGCACGCAGGCCCCGGTACAGCGCGTCGCGAACCGGTACGCGCAATACATGACTCCCCTGGCGCTGACTATCGCTATCGCCACCTACATCCTGACGCGGGACATCTCACGCTCGATTACGGTGTTGATCGTAATCTGCCCCTGCTCGCTGGTTTTGGCGACCCCGACGGCGATCGTGGCCGCCATCGGCAACGCCGCGCGGCAGGGGGTGCTGGTCAAGAATGGGACGGCCATGGAACAGATCGGTCAGGTGGATGTCGTCGCCTTTGACAAGACCGGCACACTCACCTTTGGCGAGCCGCGGTTGACCGAGATGGTGCCACTCAACGGTTTTGACCGGCGGGCACTGCTCAGCCTGGCGGCGAGCACGGAACGGTCCAGTGAGCACCCCCTGGCGCGAGCAGTCGTCGCCTCGGCCCGGCTGGAAGGCCTGGACACGGTGGCTCCCGAAGACTTTGAGAGCCTGCCCGGCCACGGCGTTCGGGCCAGGATCGCAGGTCGCGACGTCGTCATTGGCGAGCGAATGCTGTCGCGCCAGAGTATTCCGCTGGATGCTGTAGCCGAAAGGCGCATCCGCGACGCTGCCGCGGGCGGAGGGACAGTGATCCCGGTGGCCGTGGACCGCCAGATCGCCGGCTTGCTGGTCATCGCCGACACCGTTCGCCCCGAATCAAGGAAAGCGATCGCCTCGTTGAAGGCGCTGGGGGTGAAGGAGACGGTGCTGATCAGCGGGGACCATGCCGCGGTCGCCACCAGGGTCGGACAGGCGCTGGGCGTGGATCGCGTGCACGCACAGGTCCTGCCCCAATACAAGCTCGATCTGATCCGAGAGCTGCAATCGAAAGGCCTGAGGGTCGCCTTTGTTGGCGACGGTGTGAACGATGCCCCGGCGCTGGCCGCGGCCGACGTCGGGATTGCCATGGGCGCGATCGGCACGGCGGTGGCGATGGAAACCGCCGACGTCGTGCTGCTCACCGACGACATCCAGCGCGTGCCCTATCTGATCGAGCTATCACGCATGGGATTGGGCGTCATTCGCAACAATGTCGTCTTTTCCATGAGCATGAACGTGCTCTCGGTTGTGCTGAGTGTCTTCGGCGTCATCGGGCCCGTGGTAGGAGCCGCGATGCACGAGCTGTCGGCGCTCCCTGTGGTGGCCAATTCCGCCCGTCTCATCAATCGAAAACCGCGCCTGCGCCAGGTGGAGACGCCAGCCGAGTAGGCGTGGGGAGGTTAGCATGAACCAGCCAGTGCATCACCACCGTCAAACCAAGGCGATCCTCAATCGCCTGTCGCGGATCGAAGGTCACGTGCGCAGCATCAAGTCCATGGTCGAAGAGGGTCGAGGCTGTGCGGACGTTCTGGTCCAACTCGCCGCCGTGCGCGCAGCAGTCAACCAGGCAGGCCGGGTGGTGCTGGAGGACCACGTCGAGTCCTGTTTGCTGGATGCGGCCAGGGATGGTTCTGCCGGCGAGGTCTGGACGGACTTGAAGAAAGCGTTCGACGTCTATTTCTAGAATGCGGCGACTTCTAACAGGGACGCAGCCTGGCAAGCCTGCGGGCGCCTCCCGCGAACACGTTACCCAGTCGATGCGTTGGGGCACGATGCTTGAGGGCGCGGGGGGGAGGCGGGCGGTATTGCAGCCATTCGGATTTCACTCTTGCTGCGGGGGATCGCATGACAATCATGTTTGAAGTAGCAGATGTCATCCCGACTTCACCACGGGAGATCTATGATGCGTGGCTTGATTCGGAGGCTCACTCTGGAATGACGGGAAGTCCGGCAGAGGTTGGCCCAGAGGTTGGAGACAGTTTCACCGCCTGGGATGGCTACATCCACGGCAGACACCTCGAGTTGGAACCCGGGAAACGGATACTCCAAGCCTGGCGGACCACGGAGTTCCAACCTTCCGACGAAGACTCGCGGCTTGAAGTACTCTTCGAACCAAACGCCGGTGGGACGCGAGTGGCCATACGCCATTCGAATCTTCCGGCAGATGGCCTGCAGTATCTGCAGGGTTGGGTTGATTTCTATCTCGAGCCAATGAAGGCGTACTTTCAAGGGACTGAGCCGATTGGTTAGACTGATGCCAGCCCCGAAGCCTCTCACAAAGCCGCAGCGCATAGGAGCCTAGCGACGCACGTGGCTGTTCACCGCCGATCCCTCGATCACTGACTGGAAGATCAACAGGAACATGGCCGGTTCGTCAAGCGGATTGCGCCAGCGGTGGGGCAGCCGGGCCTCAAACAACAGGGTATCGCCGATCGCCAGTCGATAGGGCTGGCCGGCAACCTCGTATTCGACCTCCCCCTGCAGGCAATAGACCATCTCCTGCCCACTGTGCACGATGGGCTGTTGGCCGCTGTCTGATCCCGGCTTCATAGTGACCAGAAAAGGTTCCAGCGACTGCTCCTTCAGGCCGGCGCCCAGGCTCTCCAGAAGCACCTGTGCGTTTCCGGAGCGGCACCGCTCTGCGGCGCGGGTCAGGACGGCCTGGACAGGCTCAGTGCGCCGTTCGAAGAAAGCCGTTATGTGCACGCTCAGGGCCGTGGCCAACCGGTGCAGCGTGGAGACGCTGGGCGAGGACTCGCCTCGTTCGATCAGGCTGATAGTGTTGGGCGACAGGTCACATAATTCGGCCAGGGTGCGCAACGAAAGGCCGCGCTGCTGGCGCAACGCGCGCAACTGAACACCGACGTTCGGGGCCTCCTGCTCGCTCATCGTGATCTTCCTCCCGCCGCTCTTCTGTGACTGACGTCAATCATACCACATTTCTCTGAAGTTGGACAGTCGGCCTTTGCGGCAGTCTCTTGCACGAGCGTGCATACCATTGAGCCTGCCAGCCTGAGGAAGGCCGCTCCTCGCAATACTAAATACTACACGCTTGGCAAGATGACACATAATCCTGTTACATGTTGCCGCACTTTGGTGCATCGTCGCACCTGTCTTTTGACGCATGTCCAGGATTGTAGTACACTTGCCACAATGAACGGGACAGACGCGCTGCTAACAGTCCGGCAGTTGCAGGATTTTCTCCAGGTAGACCGCATCACGATCTACCGCATGCTGGGGAACGGCCGGCTGCGAGGGTTCAAGGTGGGAGGCCAGTGGCGTTTCTCACGCCAGTCCATTGAGGGCTGGCTGCACGAACAGCAGGCCAGCCTGGAAGCGCTCGGGCCACCCAGGGCTGCCGACGAGCTGCGCCCTTCGGCGGAGGCCCTTCCTCTGTCGTGTATCCGCGCTATCCAGGAGATCTTTGCCCAGGCGCTCGGTGTAGGAGCTGTGACCACTGAGGGCGACGGTACGCCCCTTACGCCGGTTGCCAACTGCTGCGAATTCTGTGATCTCATCCTGGGCAGTGCCACGGGACGGCAACGGTGTGTCGCCTCGTGGCGAGCATCTGCGGCTGAGAAACAGGGCACACCGCGGCCCGCCACCTGCCACGCTGGACTGCGGTACGTGTGGGGCTGGATTGAGGTGCAGGGGCGGTTTGTGGCCGCCGCCCACGCCGGCCAATTCCTGGACCAGCAGCCCGTGGACGAAGCCTGGAGCGATCGAATCAGCGAGCTCGCCGCGGCCTGCGGTCTGGACGCCCAGGAAATGCGCCAGGCCCTGAATCGCGTTCCGATGCTCGATCGAGACCGGCAGCAGCAGCTAGCTCGCTTGCTGAACCGGATGCTATTGACCTTTTCCGAGATCGGCGAGGAGCGGCTCAATCTATTGGGCCGCCTGCAGCGCATCGCCGAAATCACCCAACTCTAAGACAGCCTGTTCACCAGGGAGGAATCAAGCATGAGATCGTTGTCGACCCACTTGCAGCAGGAGCTACAGGACCGGTTTGGCCCGCGGGTGGCCTTTGACCGGCTGGAGCGGACCTTCTACTGCCACGACGTGGGCTCGCTGCCCAGCCTGGTCAAGCCGCTGGTGGGGAATACCCTGCCGGCCGGCGTGGTGCAACCGGTCAGCGAGGAGCACGTGGTGCAACTGGTCGCCTTTTCCCGCACGCACGGCATCCCGCTGGTGCCACGCGGCAAGTCCACCTCCGGCTATGGCGGCGTGCTGCCCGTGAAGGGTGGACTCGTCGTCGATTTCGCCTGGATGAACCAGGTGCTGGCCGTGGACGCCACGGCGCTGACCGTCACCGTGCAGCCGGGCGTCGTCTGGGAGAAGCTGGAAAAGGAGCTGGGCAAGCAGAGCTTGGCGCTGCGCACCTACCCCTCCAGCGCGCCGTCGTCCACGGTGGGCGGGTGGCTTGCGCAGGGAGGTGTGGGCTTTGGGGCGTGGGAATACGGCGCGTTTCGGGACAACGTCGTTTCCTGCCGTGCTGTGCTGCCCAATGGCCAGGTGCGAGAATTCAGCGTCGCCGATCTGGACCTGATCAGCGACGCCGAGGGGATCACCGGCCTGATCACGCAGGTGGCGCTCAGGGTGCGGCCGGCGGAAGCGGAGGCGCTGTGGGGCGCCTGCTTCGATACGGCCGGCAGTCTGCTCCGGGCGCTCAAGGCCATCCGTCAGGCGGGACTGCCCCTCTGGTCGGTCAGCTTCATCAATCCCAAGATGGCCGAGCTCAAGAACCAGCTTCCGCCGCACCAGGAACACGGCCACCCCGTGGAGGAGCACCGTCCTATGGTCCCTGAGGCCTACGTGGCCATCTTCGTGGCTCCCGCGTCACGCCACGGCGCCATCACGCCCGACCTCCCCGCCCTGGTCCGCGAAGCCGGTGGGGAGATGGTGGACGAGGAGGTGGTCCGGCACGAGTGGGAGGAGCGCTATAACCTGATGAGCGTCAAACGGCTGGGGCCCAGCATCGCCCCGGCCGAGGTGATGGTGCCTTTGGCCAACCTGGACAAGGCGCTCAAAGGGATCGAAACCCGAATTGCCCTGCCGATGGTGATGGAAGGGATGGTGAGCCACGACGGGCAAGTGACGCTGCTGGGCTTTATCCTGCACGACGAGCGCAAGTTCGGCTTCAATTTCGCGTTCGGCCTGGCGCTCACGGTGCTCAAGATCGCCAAGGAGAACGAGGGCCGTGCCTATTCCACCGGGCTCTATTTCAGCCGAGAAGCGGCGAACGTGCTGGGTGTGGACCGGCTGCGCCGCCTGCGTGAATTCAAGAGCCAGATGGATCCCAAGCACCTGCTAAATCCGGGCAAGGTGCTGAATGGCCAGCCGCTGCTCTCGGCCTTCATGGGCGTGGCCGGGGCCTTTGAGCCGCTGGTGCGGTTCTTTGGCAATCGGGCGCAGGCAGCCATCGGCGAGCGGCCCACCGGCCAGGGCCGCCGGGGCATCCCCGACGAGACGGCCTGGTATGCCTACGCCTGCTCTCAGTGTGGCTACTGCGTGGACGAGTGCGACCAGTACTACGGCCGCGGCTGGGAGAGCCAGACGCCGCGCGGTAAGTGGTACTACCTGCGGCAGTACATGCAGGGCAAGGTCCAGTGGAACCAAAAGATGGTGGACTCGATCCTGGCCTGCACCACCTGCGAGCTGTGCAACGTGCGCTGTTGCGAGGACCTGCCCATCGAGCCGAGCTGGCTCAAGCTGCGTGGCCAGTTGGTCCACGACGAGGGACGGATGACCTTCCCGCCCTTTGAGATCATGCGCCAGTCGCTGCGCAAGGAGAACAACATCTGGGCCGCCTACCGCGTCGACCGGCCCAAGTGGATGCGCGAAGAGGTGTTGGGCGCGCTGCCGGAACGGGCGGAAATCGCCTACTTCCCCGGCTGCACCGCCTCCTACGTCGAAAACGACATCGCCCAGGCTACGGCCTGCCTCCTGCACAAGGCCGGCGTCGAGTTCACCTACCTGGGAAAGGACGAGGCCTGCTGCGGCATCCCCATGCTGGTGGCCGGCTTGTGGGACACCTGGGAGGAGATCATGCGCCACAACGTCGACGCCATGAAGGCGCGCGGCGTCAAGACGGTGGTCACCTCCTGCCCGGCTTGCTGGCTGGTGTGGCACACCTTCTACCCGGAGTGGGCCAAGAAGCTGGGCATCGATTACCCGTTCGAGGCCAGGCACTATAGCGAGATCCTGGCCGAGAAGATCGAGGCCGGCGTGCTACAGCTCGACCACGAGGTCAAGATGAAGGTGACCTGGCACGACTCGTGCCATATGGGCCGCGCCGGCAACATCTACGAGGCGCCGCGCCAGTTGATCCGGGCCATCCCCGGCATCGAGTTCGTGGAGATGGAGCACAACCGCCAGGAGGCGCACTGCTGCGGTTCTGTGCTCAGCCTGGTGGCCGATCCCGACGTCGGCGAGCGCGTGGGCGACGTCCGCCTGCGTGAAGCCGAGGCGACCGGCGCCCAGGCACTCGTCTCTTCCTGCCCGTGCTGCGAGGTGCAGTTCCGGGTGACGGCCGACAAGACGGGCTGCGACCTGCCCATCATCGACCTGGCCAGCCTGACTTGCCAGGCGGCCGGCATCGAGCACGCCGACCCCACGCCCTATGCGCTGGAGATGTGGGCTGTCTTCGAGGCGATGATCCGCCTGCTCAAGCCGGAGGCGATGGCCAAACTCATGGCCGGCCTGCTGCCGGAGATGATCGAGGCCATGCCCGGGCCATTCCGGGGCATGATGAAGATGGTTAAGGCCTCGCCCGGTCCGGTGCGCAGCGCGATGATCGCGGCCATGAAGCCCGTGATGCCGCTGCTCTTCCCGGTACTCATGCCCGGCATCATGCCCAAGGTGATGCCCGACATGCTGGCCGCGGTCAGCAAGAGCATCCCCATGCCCAGGCAGATGGAGGAGCAGATGCCCGACCTGATGCCGGCGGCGATGGGCAACCTGCTGCCCAAGATGCTGCCGCTGGTCATCCCGCACTTCATGCCGCTCATGGAAGCCTACCTGAAAGGTAGGGGCACAGACGGCCATTCAGCCGGGCCGGCCAGCTGAGAGCGCCCGCGCAGGTCCCCGTAGGGGACAAGGGGCCGGCATTGTCACTGAACCAGAATCCATCAAACATCAAGGAGAACTCAACTTGGGAAAGAGGATCGTGATCATAGGTGGCGTAGCGGCGGGACCAAAAGCTGCCGCCCGAGCGAGGCGCCTGGACCCGAGCGCCGAGATCACCATTGTGGAGAAGGATGAGCTTCTCTCCTACGCAGGCTGCGGCCTGCCCTACTACATCTCAGGACTCGTCGAAGACCGGCGGCAGCTCATGACCACGCCGATCGGCGTCCTGCGCGACCCGAAGTTTTTCGCGCAGGTCAAGAATATCAAGGTCCTGAACAGGACCAGGGCCGTGGGCATCGACCGCAAGGCCAGGGAGGTCGAGGTCCAGGGGGTCGACTCCGGGGAGACGCAGCGGCTGGCCTATGACAAGCTGATCCTCGCCACCGGCGCCAGTCCGATCGAGCCGCCCATCCCCGGCAAAGACCTGAAGAATGTCCGGCAGCTGAAGCAGGTCGAGGATGCCGATCGTTTCCGTGAGTACCTGCAAAGGGAAGTCAGCCCCAGCGTGGTCATCATCGGCGGTGGGCTCATCGGCATGGAAATGACGGAGGCGGTCGTCGAGCGCCGGGGTGGAGTCACCGTCGTCGAAATGCTGCCCCACGTGCTGCCTATGATAGACGCCGACATGGCCTATCTGGTGGAGAAGCACATGAGGGACGTCGGCGTCACGGTGGTCACCTCGGCCAGGGTGGAACGCATCGAGGGAGATGGCGACGGCCAGGTCAGGTGCGTCGTCACCTCACGTGGTCAGTTCGACGCGGACCTGGTGTTGCTCAGCGTCGGCATTCGGCCCAACATCGAGTTGGCCCAGCAGGCGGGGTTGCTCATCGGCCCAACGGGTGGCATCCACGTCAACGAGTACATGCAGACGTCCGACCCGGACATCTATGCCGCCGGCGACTGCGCCGAAAAATCGTGCAACATCCGCGGGACTGAGTGTTTCCTGCCCCTTGGATCGGCTGCCAACAAAGAAGGCAGAGTGGCCGGCTCCAATGCCGTGGGCCATACCGAGCGCTTTCCGGGCGTCCTGGGAGCCACAGCGCTCAAGGTGTTCGATTGGAACGTCGGTCGCGCCGGACTCAGTGTCGAGCAGGCGACCGAGCTTGGGATTCCTGTGGTCTCGGCCACCGTCTCCGCCCCCGACAAACCACACTACTATCCCGGCAACAAACCTGTCATCCTCAAGCTGACCGCCGAAAAGGCCAACCGCCGCCTGATCGGCATCCAGGGAGTCGGTCCGGGCGAGGTGATGAAACGTATCGACGTCGCCATCACCGCCATGACTGCCCGCATGACCGTGGACGACGTCGCCAACCTCGATCTCGCTTATGCCCCGCCCTATTCGGAAGCCATGGACGTGCTGATCCACGGGGCGAACATCCTGCGCAACAAGCTCGACGGCCTGCTGAAGGGGGTGACCGCTACCCAGCTTCAGGCGATGCGGCAGGCGGGTGAGGCCCTAATGCTGCTGGATGTGCGCAGTCCCGACGAGCACCAGAACGGTGCCATTCCCGGCAGCACGCTGATCCCGCTGGGGGCCGTCCGGTCCCGTCTCGACCAGATTCCGCGCGACATGCGCGTGGTGGCCTACTGCAAGACCAGCCTCCGTGCGTGGGAGGCGGTGTGCATCCTCGGCGGTCAGGGATTCGAAAACATCGAGATCCTGGATGGTGGATTCCTGGCCTGGCCCTTTGAGACACACCATGGAGTGTAGCGAACCGGTCCTGACAGGAGGAGGTTGTGATGAAAATCGCGGCTTTGACCGATGATGGGACCACTGTCAGCCAGCACTTTGGGCGAGCCCGCTACTACGCCGTAGTGACGGTGGAAGAGGGGCGCGAGTTGGGACGGGAACTGGTCGACCGAACCGACACACTGATGCCCGTGGCCGAGCATCAGGCCCGCCAGGGCCTGACCGGGGCCATCGACTGCCACGGCACTGGCACGGCGGCTGCGGCGACGCATCTGCGCATGGTGCAGCCCAACCGGGACTGCCAGGTGCTGCTGGGAGGGGGCATGAGCTGGCGTGCCCGCGAGTGCCTGCTGGGCGCTGGCATCCGGCCAGTCCTGACCGACATTGAGAGCCTGGACCAGACGGTGCAAGCCTACCTGGACGGCTCCATCGTTGACCACGTGGAGGTCCTCCACTAGAAAGCCGAACCGCACCACAGGGCCTGTTGCTGCCAGGGTCTTTCGTCTTTGGCCCAGGCAGAACCCCTCGCCTTCACATGCACCAAGCGCGTCCGTTGGGCGGGCGGGGCTGCGTTGCCCGGCCCGTGGAGTTTGTGGCCAGGGACAGGCTCTGGCCCTAGCCTACGGTCGGCGGGCAGGTTGCTACACGTCCCCCCGGGCTGGACGGCCCCATTCACGGTCCTCGGGTGCAAGGCTCGCAGGCTACTTCTCCCTTGAGTGCACCACTTGAGCGACCTGAGCAGATCCCTGGCTGCCTTCTGTACCACGCCTTTCGGGTGATCCAGCTTGTCCTCTGCGACCCGGCGGATTTCCTCCCGATGCTCGGGATGACAGCTCGCAACATGTGCCAGACCCGGCAGCGCATCATGCGCGTGCTTGCCCTCCCAGAGCGCTGCGGCCTCCAGGAGGATGCAGTAGCTGTCCTGAGCCTGGTGCGAACCGATCGACGCACAGTTCGCCACGGCGTCGACTGCGTAATCGCACGCGATGGTGCTTCTGTCAGTGCGAATCATGCCGGCAAGGACGGGGAGGTTCGAATGAATGCTCTCGGGTATGCTCTTGGCGACCAGCGCCAATGCGTGCACACCTTCCCATCGAGCACGCGTATACTGGAGTTCGAGCATGGCGCACAAAGCGCCGGCCAACGGTGAGACGAGCGCCGGGTTCGCCTCGGCTACCATCGTCAGGACCTCGGCACAGTCGCCGGCCAACATCCTGTCCCCGCTTCGCAGCCCATCCGCGATCTGCGGCAATAGACTGGCGTCGGAAAGACACTGCTCCGCGACGGCTCGGTTTGACCCTTCTGTCTTGTCGCCGACGCGTGAAGAGAGCTGATCTAGCATAGGCATTATGACATACCCCTCCCGAGCAGGGCGGACCAACCGCCGCGGGTTCGATCAGTAGCCGAGTGCTGACGCTGGGGAGCTCGGCCTACTGCCAGTGCTTGTCGGATCGCTACCACAGGCCAGGTACCAGGCGGTGGCGGGTCTGTTGTGAGTATTCCTCGTAACCTGGCAGCTCTGTCCGCAGCGTCTTGTCCTCCAGATGGGTGCGCACTACGTACAATGCCCCTGAGGCAACGCCTGGAATCAGCGCCCAAAATGAACCAAGCAGGCACGGAGTCGCCACCATCGCCAGGATCGCACCCACGTAGCCGGGGTGCCGCACAAACCGATATGGCCCGCCTGTTGCGACCGTATGCCCACGCTCTTGCTGGATGCGAACCCCCTCGGCAAAGAAAGCGTTGGATGCCATGGCCCACAGGAACAGCGTATACCCCAGCACCGTGACCAACAAGCCGCTGACGTTGAAGGCAGTCGAAATCGGCCTCAGCCCACCGAAACGCAGGTCCAACCCGGCGACTACCCACGAGGCTATGGGAAACATCCCGGCAGCCAGACCGGCTATCCACTTGTCCCATGCCCTCACGGCTGGGTCCCCAAGGCCTTTCTCACGCTCGGCCAGCAACTGGGGGTTGATCGGAATGAGAAGCAGGGGATGGGCAGCCAGGACGGCGGTGAGGACGCCCAACAGCACCCAACCCCAGACCCAGTCCCATCTGCCGGCAGACAGGAACAAGACGAGGCCGTAACCGACCAGACCAAGGGCCGCCTGGAGGATCCACTTCACAATGGCACGCCGCACCTCGGGCGTGATTGGGTGGCGCTCAGTATCTCGGTTCATACGCGTGTTCGGTTGGCGAACCTCTTGACCAGGAGGCCACTGCCCGCCGCCAGGGCTGCCAATCCGGCCAGCGCGGCTAGAACTCCGCCCCAGCGCAAGGGAATCTCGGCGCTGCCCACGGCCACCAGGGGAGCATCGGGCTCACAGTATTGCAGCAGACGATCGATCGCCGGCGTGGGAACCGGCGTGGCGCGTGCCAGCGCCATGAATTCGCCGATGAGGTGCTGTACCTCGTCGCGGGCAGCCTCGGCGTGCTTCACCAGCGCAACTTCCATGAGTGGGTTGGCCAGTAGACGCTGCAGAAGCAGCACCAGGATCGGCTCCGGCAGCCATTCGATAACCCGAAATTTGGACGGCGTGATCGGGAGCCCCATGGCTTGCAGCACCTGGAACGCCTCGCGCATGGCGCGGATCGCCAGCACCACCAGGTCACGGGTCCGCGCCAGCCGGTAAGTGTCGATTCCCGCGGCGCGGAGGGCCGGCGCCAGTGAAGGAAACAGCAGCGCGACGTGGTACTTGAGCCAGGTATCCATGTCGGTGCGGATCTCAGCCCCGAAGCCCGGCGCGCTTTCGAGGACGCGGGCAACCTCGTGTGTCCGGGTTGTGATGCGCCCGTCCACCTCACCAAAGGGCACGTAAGCTTTGTCCTCCTCGGTGCCGGCCAGGCAGTGAACGATGTGGCCTTCATGGTAGCCGGCCGAGTTGGGAAAGCCGATCAGGACACGCTCCTGGCCCAATGCATCGACCAACGCTCTTGGACCCGCGGCGTTGTTCATCAGAAAGAGAACGTTCGGGGTATGGCGATTGGCGGCCAGAACGGGCAGGATCTGAAGCGCGTGGTTCTTGCGCATGATGACCAGGACCAGGTCGTACGCGTCGTCGGGGTGCAGTTCCTCAACCACCCTTGTGCGCGTGACCGTTTGCTCCTTGGTCTGCACATCTTCCAGCACGATGCCGTGTTCACGCAGGTCATCCAGGCGTTGGCCGCGGGCCAGGATCGAGACGTCCTTGCCGCCTTGTCCCAGCCGCGCCGCAAAAAGGCTGCCCAGCGGTCCCGCACCATACACCAGGATCTGGGTGTCTTTCGGGTTCATTCTTCACCTCCTTTTCAAGCCTTCTCTCTATGGATCCTCCGCCGGCGTCACCCGGATCGGATCCCCCTTGCGCACCCCGCCGCCCGCGAGCACCCGGCAAAACACACCCGCGCTGGGCAACAGCGAATGCCCGATGAAGCTGTATGTGTGGGCGATTTCGGGGGGTTTCCCCAGTTGCTGCACCTCCAGTATCACCTGCGCCCCGATGCACAGCCGGTCGCCGACTTGCAGGCGCGAGGTGTCCAATCCCTGCGTCGTCAGGTTCTCGGCAAAGCTTCCCGGTACGGCGCCGAGGCCATGTTCTCGGTTGATCTGCTCCACGTTCTCCCAGGCCAGCAGGCTGATCTCCCAATGAGCCGGGGGAACCGGTCCGGCGTGGCTGTCACCCACCAGCCCCCAGTCAGGGCGCAGCTCGCCTTCCCCGGCGTCTGTTTTGGGGTCGGTTCGCGGCTGACTGCGGCATACGGCTATCAAGGCAGGTCCGTTCATAGCACCCTTCTCTCTTCTTGGCTAGAAGAAGAGCAAGTACCGGGGCACGCGCTTCAACGCGGTGCCTTGCGCCCAGCAACCAGGGCGGCAATCAGGGTCGTCAAGGGCACCCCAGCCAGCAGCCCCAGGCTGCCCACGAGGGTGCGCACGATCTCCTCGGCGATGATCTCGCGGTTGAGCGTCGTCCCCAGCGGCTCGGAATAGACCGACAACAGAAGCAGGAGTGGTAGGGCAACGCCGGCATAGGCCAGCAGCAGGGTGTTGACCATGGCCGCGATGTGGTCGCGCCCAATGACCATGCCATGCCGGAACAGGGCCTGCCGGCCCAGGCTGGGGTTGACCCGGCTCAGTTCAAAGATGGCCGACGACTGGTTGATGGCCACGTCGTCCAGCGCACCCAGCGTGCCGATGAGGATGCCGGCCAACAGCAACCCCTGAAGGTCCAACTGCGCCCCGGCCACCTGCAAGAACCCAGCCTCTTCGGCCCCATAGCCAGACAAACGTGCCCAGCCCACGAACGAGGACGCCAACAAGCCGGTGAGGAGCAGGCTGAGGAACAGGCCGGCCACGGCCACATGGGTCTTGCGCTGCCAGCCATAGACCAGATACAAGCTGACGCCCATCATCACCACCGAGCCCAGGATGGTGATGTTCACCGGGTTGTGCCCGGCCAGGATCAGCGGCACGATCAACGCACCGATGACCACCAGGCTGACCCCCATGCCGACC
>Ga0315286_10000056_pt1 | contig 70108 bp, 52 predicted proteins | sample YL17G10_0_MG_FD_205038 | JGI IMG/M metagenome (GOLD analysis project Ga0315286, IMG submission 205038) | Sediment microbial communities from Yellowstone Lake, YNP, Wyoming, USA - YL17G10_0 | ecosystem: Environmental > Aquatic > Freshwater > Lake > Sediment | place: USA: Wyoming | collected...
CTTGAATTGCTTATCAAATCTTCTTCTTTTGATTTGTTCTGGTTCCATTTCGGACTTCTCCTTTTCTGTAATATACTGGCTTTTCTATCTGTCCGAAAATCGGGGGCAAGATTAAACTATCTCAAGCTATCAGGTATTGAATTTCAAATGCTATCCTTACCATCAGAATCTTCATCACAAAAAATTGCATGTAGTAAACCACAAAAATTGCTTCTAGCAAATGAAAAGGAATATATTGTTCTTGTTTCAAAAGATAGTTTATCTTATGCAGCATCCATTGATGCTAACCTTGTTGAAATGATTTTATATACATCCAAATTCAATTATAATGAACTTACAAGGAATAATAAATCTTTGGCTGATTCTTTAAAAAAATAATCCCATCTCAGTTCTACAAATCTTTACTTAACATGGAGGGAAATTCATTTCTCTTATCTCTTGACACTTCCATCTATTTCTTGTATATTCTTGGGATACTGAACCCGGGGAGCTGTTTCAGTTGTACTACCGGGGGTTGGTTCTTTTCAGTATTGTTTATGAAAATATTTGAAATGAATAAATCAATTTTTCATTCACGTATAAATATAATTTTGTTTACCTTAAACTTTCATAAAATGGTCATCTTAGTTACTTAAGATAAAAATTAAGAAAAATTAAATGAAATTAATTCCTACATTTTCTATCATTGCCATTTGTATACTTATGTTGGATTGTTCTTCACATAAGATTGTAAAACCGATACCAGAAAATTTAAGATATAAAGTATGCCTCAGATCTTTAAACGATCTGACGGGTCTTTCAAATACTCTCAGTGTATCTTTTGACTCGCTATTATCTGAAAAATTCAAGCGCGATTTCTTTGAGGAACTTGATCGACATTGGACTGAACCAATTGTTATAGTCCGACCTAATCCCTTTATGTTTGTAGTAAGTGACTGTATTGATGGGGCACAATTTTCCATTGAAGGTGAAATAGAAAGAATAGATTACCAATCTTTAATAAACATTAAAGAATCTCTTTTGAACTGGCATTTTCATATAAACGATTTTTTCGCTCTATCACAAACTGCCTCATCAGATAATAATATGGTAGGAATTATTCAATATAGGTTTAGCATATTTGATTCTAATAATACAAAAATAGATAGTTTCGTTACAATCGGTGCTTCCGGTGTAGACATTGGGAAAATAGATAAAATAAGTAGAAGACAATTACTAGACGAAGCAAATACAGTCGCCGCTTGCCAATTTACTTTAGATTTATATAATCATCTTGAGAAGAAATATTCATGGAATCTGCCTCACAGAGAAAGGAAATATCGCGGTGAAAAGGTTGAAAAAAATATTATTTTATGCAGTCCTCCAAAACACGAATGAAGTCAAGGTACCCAATTCCCTTACATCGGTTTAAACTGACAGAATGAATTTGGCTAGTTTAAGCATAACATGTAATATTTTAATTGTGCTCTTAATATGTGTTTATTGTTGCCATTTTTTAAAATTGTGTTTTTTTAATTATATTAACAGGTACTTTATAACTCTGTTGTAACTCTGAGGCATATTCATTTATTAACTTATTGAACAGAAACAACATAGAGTTGCGGGTGTAATTCAGTTCCCGTACCGAAAATCGGTACGGGATAAAGTCCGAATGTCAGCTTCTTCCAAAATTACACAACTTAGCGAACGAAGTGCAGCTAAGTTGTATGTAATTTTGAGAATCCCGCAGAAGGCGGGACCAATGTTGCGACCTTTAAAAATGCGGGTGTAATTCAGTGGTAGAATGTCAGCTTCCCAAGCTGGACGTCACCGGTTCGAGCCCGGTCACCCGCTCTTTCGAAAATTACACAACTTAGCAAATGAAATGCAGCTAAGTTGTATGTAATTTTCAGAATCCCGCCAAAGGCGGGATCAGTAAAAAATATTAACAGTCGGGGTTCCCTAACACCCTACAACCGCTTCACAGTCTCTTCAGGAGCCCCGACTCCCACCGGACGCTTAGCTCAGCTGGTTCAGAGCGCCGCTCCCGACATCGTCGGAAAGTGTCACGGATATGGGTGCTTAGCTCAGCTGGTTCAGAGCGTCGCCCTTACAAGGCGAAGGTCGAAGGTTCGAATCCCTCAGCACCCACCCTGTTGACGATGTCGGGACGGAGGCCGCAGGTTCGAACCCCGCAGCGTCCACAGCATGAAATGCCTCACTAAAAAGTGGGGCATTTCTGTTTGGAACTAAAAATTATTAAACAAATATTTTTTGTTTTTATTTACGATGTTTTATGATTATAGCAATTGCCAGTAAACGCGGACCAAAAGTTGAGGCAGTAAAGAAATGTTTTGAATTAACCAAACAATTTTTTATCAGCACCCCGATAGAATTCCTTACTTATGAAATTGATGCCGGCATTATCATGCCACGATCAATTACTGAATTGATGGACGGCGCTAAAAAGCGTACTATGCTTCTCCAGCAAACACTTCAATCAGAAAATCGACATGCTGATTTCTTTATCGGTATGGAAGGTGGGTTTCATTCAATGCATCATGATGGGAAAGAGCATATCTTTTTACAAAGTTGGGCATATGTCAGCAATGGTGTTATTGGATTCTTCGGTTCATCCGGGAATATTCTGGTTCCGGAAAAAATTGCTGTCGAGGTCATGAAGCAAAACAGGAATTTAAGTGAAGTAATTGATGAATTTTCAAAACGGATAGATGTCAGGAGCAAACAAGGAACGTGGGGAATTTTAACGAAGGATCTATTAACGAGACAGCAATCATTCGAGATTGCGCTTACTACCGCATTTGCGCCATTCTATAATTCAGAAATATTCAGTTAATTATTCTCTCCTGATTGTTGCATACAAGGATGATATATCAAAACCTTTTCCTCCGGTTGTCATCGAATGGACAAGATAGAATATTAGATCAACGTTCTTAAATGCCAGAGAAAGAGTTTCTTCACGTAAAACATCACTTTGTATCACTTCGACACCATCCCATTTTTTACCCGATATCTTTTTAGGATCGCGAACGAGACACCGAACCTTATGGCTTTGTTCAAGCAAACGCGGAACAAGTTTCCCTCCAATATAACCTGTAGCACCCAGGACAATAATATTTAGCATGACATCAGAACTCCGCACTTATACCAATCGAGGGCAATATCCCGATTGCGTTTGATTGTTCGATCTGTTTCGTCCGGTTGTTGTATCTCGGGATATCAATCGGCTTGCGATTGTATATATTCTGGATGTCGATGTACGTGATGAGTGTCCAACTGCTGAACATCCAGCGTCGATCTACACGAACATCGAGACTATGATTCACTCCTAAGCGTGAGCTGTTGTAATTCGTACCGGTTTGCGAACCATCAGAATTGTATGGAGTATAAGGCCTGCCGGTGGCAAATCGGAATTTCGTGCTGAATTCCCACTTTTCACTAAACAGATAACCGCCGCCGATATTCATTAACAAACGCTGATCAAAGCTCGTTGGTCGAGATACACCGTCGAGCGCTTTGAATTTCGATTGATTGTAACTGATACTGATTATCCCGTAGCACGGGATCTCTGACAGTTTTTTCTGGAGGAATAACTCAACACCATACGTAGTGCCAGTACCAGCACTAATCAACTGATCAAGACCGAATGACGCGAACGACTCCTGAGATCCGCCATAGCCCGCACCGGTATTAGCAAGAACAAGATATGGCTGTGTTGTACTAACAGGATAATCGGAATATTTTTTCAGATACCACTCAACACTGACCTTAGTATCCGAACGGAGCAGATGATCGACCCCAAGGACAAACTGGTTCACGCCGATATATCGTAATTGACGGTTCACCGGATTCGAAACAAGCCAAATGTACGACGGCGACTGATAGTACTTCCCGACACTCGCGCTAACATTCGTGATCGGAGATAGTATCACCGTTGCGGATAACCGCGGGGCAAAAACAAAACTCTTCTCAATCAGATCGAAATAATCTGCACGGACACCGAATATCAGTCTAAAGCGCTCGAAGCCGTGAGATAGTTGAAGATAACCGGCTGCTTTCAGTGCAGTTGTATCGAAACTTGAATTTACAGAAATCAAGTTGCCATAGCTCGACTTGAAAGCTGGCAATGTCAGATTGCTGTTGAAACCAACAATTTTACTTTGAATCCCTATTGAAAGCTCAGTTGTTTTCACTATCTCATATGTAACATCGCATCTTAACGACCACTCGCGCTCGAAGGAATTATTTTTAAATATCGGATTCATGAGAGTATCATCTTGTCTGTACCGATAATCAGTGTATAATTGACTTAGGGTAATTGTAGAATAACCACTCGAAAATAAATGCCTCCACGTAATTCCTACCACTCCCTGGTTTTGTTTACTGTAAAGGATCCGGGCATTATCGAATCGTTTTTTATCCGTGTCGTTGAAGAGTCGCACGTTATCCAGCGCAGCAATACCGACAAAGGAAACACGATCTGACCTGCCCAAATCATAGTTCGCCTTCGTCATAAAATCCCAATACTCCGGGACAAATCCGAATCCCGCGCCTTTAAAAATAAAATCGAGGTAGCTGCGGCGTACAGAGAAAAGATACGATCCTTTATCAGATACAGGACCTTCGAGATTTAATCCAAACTGAGTCGCTGCAATTGTCGCCTTTCCACCAAAATCATCCTTCCTTCCCTCTCTTAGGTCGATTGAAAGAACTGAGGAGATTTTATCACCATACCGGACGCCAAAACCGCCACTGGAAAATGATGTGTTGTTCACAAAATCAAGATTCACATAACTCAACGGTCCACCGCTGGCACCCTGCGTTCCAAAATGATTAATATTTGGTACTTCAATGTTATCGATGGCATATAGATTTTCAGATGGTGCACCTCCGCGAACAATGAGATCATTCCTTCCCGCTTGTACTTGTGCAACACCTGGAAGAATGGAGACTGCACGGATAACATCCTCGAATCCACCGGGAAGACGGCGAATTTCTTCGTACGATTGCATCTGAGTGCTAACAGGAACATCTGGCGATTTTTGAAAATACTCTGCCGTTACCTCGACTTCACCAAACTCGACGGTGGATTCAATTAATTCGAAGAGAACAACAACCGACTTAATATTGGTGACAACAATATCTGTCCGGATCAGATCTGAATACCCCAGCAGGGAAGCGCGAAGTGCATATGTTCCAACGGGAACATCTTTGATGGTAAATTCTCCTGAGCTATCAGTTGAAGCACCTAATTTTGTTCCCATAAGGTACACATTGACCCCCTGTAATTTTGCTTTTGTATGATTGTCGATCACACTGCCGGAAATTGTTCCACGCAGTCGCTCTTCATCTTGTGAATAACTTGTTATTGAGAGGATCAATAAGCTTAATATTATCAGAATAAAATTTTTCATATCGAATTAATCTTTCTTTTTCATCAACCCATCTAAAGCATTATCAAGATCTGGATATTGAAACACAAATGCGTTATCGAGTAATTTCTTCGGTATGATCCGCCTGCCGCCGAGCAACATTTCCGACATTTCACCCAATCCAATTTTCAAAATGACCGATGGCACGGATAACCATGAAGGTTTTCCCATCACTTTACCGAGCGAGCAGGCGAACTCCTTCATCGTAACCGGGGATGGCGATGTCACATTTACGGCACCCGATAGTGAGTCGCTCTCAAGCGCAAATAGAATGACATTGAGAACATCCTCACGATGAATCCATGGAAACCACTGCTTTCCCGAGCCAAGGGGTCCTCCTGCATACAGTTTAAAAGGCAACAGCATTTTCTTCAATGCCCCGCCAGATGGTTCAAGAACGATTCCTATTCTTATTAAAACTACACGTAAACCTAACTTGTCAGCTTCCATTGCTTCTCGCTCCCATTGCAAACATAAGTTAGCCAGAAAACTATCGCCATGAGTTTGCGATTCCGTTATCTCACCTGAGCCATAATTTCCGTAATATCCCACGGCAGATGCATTGATCAATATTCGCGGTTTCTTTTCCGCTTTGTTGATTGATTGAAGGATTGCCCGCGTGGGATCGATACGGCTGTTGATCAGCCGAGCTTTTTGTTTTTGACTCCACCGTTTTGCCGCGATATTTTCTCCTGAGAGATTAATAACCGCATCTGTACCCTCGATAAACTTTGACCAATCCCCGATTGTTTTACCATCCCATTGTACAATCCGCAGCAAATCATTTTGTTTTAACTGAACCGCATCGGGATTTCGGGAAAGCAATACAACCTCATGCTTCGAATCGACTAATCGTCGGATTACTTCGGAACCGATGAACCCGCTGCCACCTGCAACAATAACTCTCATATCATATCTCCAATATTCTATTTATTGTAATAATATTACAACAGATTTGCCAATAGTTTGTTTTTAAAGACGATAAGATTTATCTTTTGTGTGTTATGGACAATTCACCCAACATACAGAATATTACATCAATAGATCTTCCGGAACTTCAACCATACCGGACGCTACGCCGACCCATTGAACACATCAAGCAAGGCATCTTTGTTGCAGAAGGAGAAAAAGTAGTCCGCCGTCTTCTTGCATCAAACCTAACTATAATTTCCATGTTGATGACACCGGAATGGCACGAACAACTTTTTCAAAGCGAATATCGCACATCAGCCAATACCTCATTACACTCTCGTTCCAACAGCTCCCGGATGACAATTTTCATCGCGAATAAAACTGTTCTCGAATCAATAGTTGGTTTCAACCTCCATCAGGGAATCATGGCGGTTGCCAGAGTACCACAAGAACGATCTCTCGATGAAGTAATTCACTCTATTTCAAAACCTCACCTCCTTGTTGCAATGGATGGATTGGTAAATGCAGAAAATGTAGGTGTTGTAGTGAGAAATTGTGCAGCATTTGGTGTTGATGCAGTTATTGTCGGAGAAACTTCAAGCAGTCCCTATTTACGGCGTGCAGTAAGGAACTCGATGGGAGCCATCTTTACGTTTCCTGTGATTCACAGTAATAATCTGATCGAGTCACTGACAGTACTTCGAACGAACTATGCCACGAGAGTAATTGCCGCTCATCCGCATGAAGAATCTTCGCTGTTCAGCAGCGATCTTGCCGGCAATATCTGTGTTGTTTTTGGTAACGAAGGTGATGGAATATCAGAACAAATATTGAACGTATGCGATGAACATCTTTCCATCCCGATGATGAATGGGACAGACTCACTCAATGTAGCAAGTGCAAGTGCGGCTTTTTTATATGAGGCGAGAAAACAGAGAGGAAGCCCTGCGAAGGTTGGAAAAACTTCGCAAGTTTAACTGGAATTATTCAAGTTCGATAATTTCTTTATTGGAGAAGAAGTATCCAATTTCGATTTTCCCATTCTCCGCCGAATCAGAGCCATGAATGATATTTTCTCCCTTATTATCTGCAAAAAGTTTGCGGATTGTTCCGGGCACCGCATCTATTGGATCGGTGGCTCCGATTAGTTTTCTAAAATCTTCGATAGCATTCTCTTTCTCCAATGCTATCGGCACACATGGTCCCGAACTCATAAATTCCACAAGTCCATCGTAGAATGGTTTTCCCTTATGAATCGCATAGAAACCTCTCGCCGTTTCTTTTGTCAACCGGATTTTCTTCATTCCCAAAATCTTGAAACCGGCATTTTCGATCCGGGCTATTACTTCGCCGGCAAGCTTCTTCCGCACACAATCAGGTTTTAATATTGCTAATGTTCGCTCGATCATTTATTCCTTTTTCCTTTAGATTTTGAGATTACAACAATCTTTTTCTTTGAAGCTTTCTTCCCTAATACTTTTTTAACCATTTCCCCAATCATCGCCGGGCTTTCGACCACATGAATTCCCGCTTTCTTCATCACTGTCATTTTCTCTGCGGCTGTTCCTTTTCCACCAGAAATGATTGCACCCGCGTGCCCCATACGTCTACCGGGAGGTGCTGTCCGACCTGCGATGAATCCAATAACCGGCTTCTTGAAATTCTTCTTCACATAATCGGCAGCTTCTTCCTCCGCAGTACCCCCAATCTCACCGATCATGATGACGGCATCCGTACCATCATCATCCTTGAATAATTTCAGTGCATCGAGGAAGCGAGTTCCAACAACCGGATCGCCGCCGATTCCGATACATGTCGATTGTCCCATACCAAGTTGCGTTACTTGCCAAACAGCTTCGTATGTTAGTGTACCGCTGCGAGAGATAACTCCAACAGTTCCTGCTTTGTGGATAAATCCCGGCATAATCCCGATCTTACATTTACCGGGTGAAATAATTCCCGGACAATTCGGACCTATCATTCGGGTTCCCGTTCGTTGAAGGTATTCATATACTTTTACCATATCGCGCGCGGGAATACCCTCAGTTATCGCCACGATCAGTTTTATGCCCGCTTCTGCCGCTTCCATGATCGCTTCTGCTGCAAACGCAGAAGGCACGAATATAACCGATGTATTCGCTCCTTCATTCTTTACCGCATCTGCGACTGTGTTGAAGACGGAAACCGACTTTTTAAATGGATATTGATCGCTTCCACTGTAAACCAGACCACCCTTTCCGGGTGTAACACCTGCAACGACTTTTGTTCCGTAGTCAATCATCTGATATGTATGAAATGTTCCTTCGCCGCCGGTAATTCCCTGAACCACTAAGCGTGTTGATTTATCTACAAGTATGCTCATAATTCCTCAATGCAAAATGAAAAATATTATTATTCTTCGTTATCAATCCTAATAATATTTCCCGATCACGGCATATTGTCGTCGGGAATACTTATAAGGTAACCGAATAAGTCGGGTGTTATTTATTATCGATCTTCTTTTGTTCTTCTGGCGGTTTATTAATATCTTCCTGAATATCTTTCGCTGCTTTTCTAAATTCACGAAGCCCCTTACCTAATCCTTGCGCAAGCTCGGGAATCTTCTTCGCACCGAAGAAGATGAGAATAATGAGAAGAATTAATATTATCTCGCCTGTTCCTAAATTACCAAACATTTGCTAACTCCTTTCAGCAACCAAATTATTGTTTATATGTTCTGTATCAATAAAACTTTTTATAACCGATTTAAGAATCTTTTGACCATCTGTATGTCCCAATATAGGATCTGCCGCCCTTTCGGGATGAGGCATTAATCCCATAACATTTCCTTCCTTATTCATGATGCCGGCAATATTTGCAATCGATCCGTTTGGATTGGATGCGGGTGTAATCGAGCCGTTCCGGTCGCAGTAACGGAATAATATCTGTCCATTCCGCTTAAGCTGTTGCAGTGTTGCGTCATCCACAAAATAATTTCCCTCACCGTGTGCAATCGGAATACGCAATACTTCACCAAGATTGCATTCACTGGTAAATATCGTATTGTTATTCTCAACACGAAGATCGACGAACTTGCATACAAACGTCAAACATTCGTTGCGCAGTAATGCACCGGGCAGTAATCCCGCTTCACATAAAATCTGAAATCCATTACAAATACCGATAACAATACCACCATTATGTGCAAAGGCAACTACTTCTTTCATAATCGGAGAAAATCTTGCTATCGCACCACACCTTAGATAATCTCCATAGGAAAATCCCCCGGGTAAAATCACAACATCGATTCCATCGAGTGAAGTATCTTTGTGCCACAAGAAACGAGCATCCTGATCGAGGATTTGCCTCAAAATATAATACGCATCATGGTCGCAGTTGGAACCGGGGAAAACAACAACGCCAAATTTTTGCCTATTATAAGACATGGTGGATTTCAGATTCCGGATTTTAGATAATCAATTCTGTGCATATCTCAAATATTACATCGCAAAGACATCAGAGATTTTTTCAACCGAGAATGTATAGTCTTCCATAACAGGATTTGCCAATAATTTTTTACATGCTTCTTCCGTTATACGCTTTGCCTCGCCTTGGGTATCAACATTTATTTTCATCTCGATATATTTTCCGATACGCACTTCTTCAACTAAGCTCATCCGCAAGCTTTCAATCGCATGATGGACTGCTTTACCCTGAGGATCCAGGATCGATTTCCGTAGAGTGATTGTAATTTGGGCGAGATACACGGGAATTTTTTATACGTCAATACTTGTTATTTCTGTTTCTTTCTCTTCAACCGATTTATCCGAGTGACGAGCTGTATGAAGAATAAATTGAATGAAGAACCGCAGAGGTCCTGTTGCCACGAAAAATACGAAGAATGGAAATAAAGCATGTCCCCTAGATATGGCAATCGCAGTAATCCCGATAACGCCGATGGTAAAACGTAACGGGTGCTGTTTGATTCCACGACGTGAGAATTTCGGAACGGTATCGTATTTGAATGTACTAACCATTAACAACGAAAGCAATACAACACTGGGTGAAAGCAATGATGCCTCAAGACCCGTGAAGCCGGCATTGTAATCATAATATGTCAATACGTACGCTGCTAAGGTAATCGCCATCGCGGGTATCGGTAAACCCTTGAAATAATCTTTGTCGTAACCGATCAGTTGAACGTTGAACCGTGCGAGCCGCAAAGCTCCAAAGATCATCGGCATGGCGCTTATGAGCATCCCGATTCCTCCAAGCGAATGGAGATAGATGCTATACACAAGAAATGACGGTGCAGCGCCGAACGATACAACATCCGAGAGAGAATCAAGCTCAACACCAAAATCGCTGGACGATTTTGTAATCCGAGCCATAACCCCATCCAATGAATCGAATATCGCGGCAAGGATTATAAACCAACACGCGAGCACATAATCGCCTTGAGACGTATGGATTATAGATCTGAATCCACAGAAGATGTTTAGAATCGTAAACAGGCTCGGTACAACTGCCCGCGTAATTCTCATCAAGAAATTCCTTCAGTAGTATTTGAATACCTCGCGATGACAGACTCGCCTGCACGAACATGTTCACCAAGGTTTACCTTTACCTCAGATTTCTTCGGCATTATCACGTCAACGCGAGAGCCAAACTTTATCATGCCAAATCGCTCACCTGCTGTTGCTTTTTGTCCAACCGTAACATCGGCAACAATTCTACGGGCGACGGCGCCTGCAATTTGCTTAAATATAACTTTATAGCCGTTATTTTCAATACCAATATGTGTGCGCTCATTAAGCTCGGAAGATTTTTCATTAAAGGCAACTAAATATTTCCCTTGAATATATTTAAAATACGAAACCACTCCTGAAATTGGAAAACGATTGACATGCACATTCAATGGTGACATGAAAATACTGACCTGAACCGCTTCCTGCTGAATATATTCCGATTCATAAAATTCTTTTATAAGTACTACCTTGCCATCAGCAGGCGATATAACCAAACCTTCATCTTTTGGTACGATTCTGTTTGGATCCCGAAAAAAGTTGATAACAAATATTACGGCAACGCTAAGAATCACCAAGATTGCCAAGCGTATGAATCCACTTTCAACAAGCGTAAAAGTGCAGAGCATTACAATTGCTGCAATTAAAAAAAATCGAATAACAACATCTGTCCCATATTTACTAATCACCGAGGTGACTTTCCATCTCTATATTTTTGACATTAAGCGATCAGCCAATTCAGTCAGCGCTTCTTCAGCATTTTCATGATCGATGGAATATTTATCCCGTTTTGCCCTATTACCATTTGATACGTCTAGGAAATGGCAGTTGAGTGGAGAAATCTCATCAATTAGGATCACTTGGTTTTTATATCTTCCAAACTCCAGATGTAAATCTACCACCGAAAGATTTCTTCGATCACACAAACCTCGCAATACAGCATTCGTTTTGGATGCTATCCGATTTATTTGCTTAAACTCTTCAGGCGTTGCAAATCCTAAGGCATAAACATGGTATTCATTCACCCATGCGTTAGTACGGGTTCCGTTGTTGAAGTAATGTTCAATGATTGGAAAATCAGTCTGAATTATCTCCTTTACATTGAATCGTTTCATTAACGTTCCACTCACGGAGTTAAACACCTTGACAGTCAGAGGAATGATTTCAGTCCGCTTGACCATCATTTCAACATCGGAGAGCTTGCTGATAAAATGTGTTGGGATGTGAAATCCCTCGATGTATTCAAAGAGATAGGAAGAAATCTTATTCCTCAGTGCATCTACCACATTCGTGGGAATATGTTTCCCTTCTTCAGTGATTCCATTTGAATTTAATACTTGAATAGCAAAGTCGGGTTTATCAGATTGATAGATGGATTTTCCCTGCCGCTCGCAAATTAATTCTCTCTTTACTGATTTATCACCTTGAATAGATTTTTCTTCGAGCAGGGATTGCATTTGATGTCTCATATTTTCAAAAACTTTTTAAACTTTCGAATGATATATAAGAAAAATACGAGAGAAAGTCAAACTTTTGAGTTAGAATGTCTACTATTGCACACACTATTTAAAAGTCGTTGTATTTCCCATGCTAAAAAAAATTCAAAAGATTATATGAGCAAAGAAAAAGTTCAAAGTGCGGTAATGAAAATAAAAAAATAAATGAATTGTTTTCTTAAATATTATTCAAAGCCGAAGGAAAATCATTTTGGAACTCAAAGGTGGAATCGCTATATTATTTCTGAAGTTTTATATAATTGCCCGGTGGTGTAACTGGCAACACACTTGACTCTGGATCAAGGAAGTCTAGGTTCAAATCCTAGCCGGGCAGCAAACACAAGACTGTGTTTCCTGCTATTGACATTGGATTCATTTTTTGTTCACCATCTTGGATAATAATCGTATATACTCTGGGTTTGTCCCACAACACCCGCCAATAAAACTCGCACCAATTTTACAAAGGACTTTAGAGTATTGTAAAAAAATTTCAGGTGTTGTAGAAAAGACAACTTTGGTGCTTATGACTTTTGGCAAACCAGCACTCGGTTTAATCCATATTGGCTTATTTGTTGAAGATCTTAATCGTCTACAAATTGGAATATAACCTTCGATTCCAAGTCCGCAATTTGCACCAATTATATCAGCGCCGGCTGAAGTCAGCTCAATTGCCGCTTGCTCTGGTGAATCGCCCATCATCGTCATGTCTTTTTCCCTTCCTGAATCAAATATCATCGAAACTGCAACCGGCAAACCAGTATCTTTCGCTGCCTTGAGTGCAATTTTTGCTTCAACAAGGTCTGTCATCGACTCAATGACGATCCCATCCACACCGGTACCAGCGAGCGTCTGTGCTTGTTCGGAAAATATTTGATAGAGTTTACTTTCTTCGATCTCTCTTTTTGATAATAATTTCCCTGTGTGCCCCATCGATCCAAACACCATTGCATTACCTTCAGCAGCCCTGCGAGCAATCTCGACACCCGCCCTATTAATCTTGATGACCTGATCATCTAGATCATAAGTGCGGAGAGAGAGTCGGTTGGATCTAAATGTATTTGTCAAAATTATTTTGCTGCCAGCGTCAACATATCTCCGAGCCAGACTTTCGACCTTCTGGGGATTGATTATATTCCATGCATCCGGACATTCACCCGGTTTTAAACCGTACTCCCTTAAATGTGTTCCCCACGCACCGTCGGTGATGACAGGAACGTTCGTAAGAAGTTTTTGAAGCGTTGTATTCATAGTCAGCTTGATGGTTAAGTTAGACATATTTTAAAAATAATCAAACATGCTGTGATAAAGATTTGTTAATACGGATTTGAATTTAACGTGAGGGATTAGTAAATTGGTATACTCCATTGAGAAAAGTATCATATTCCTTTAAAACCAGATAAGTTGTTATCCTGGCGCTATCGTCTAACGGTTTAGGACGCTGCCCTCTCAAGGCGGTAATACGGGTTCGATTCCCGTTAGCGCTACTTCCAATCCAACATAACATAGCAAATGAAATGATGCTATGTTATAAGTTGGATTGAGAACCCCGACGAACGAAGTGAGTCGGGATCAGAATCACATGATTTCGCAAATTGGCAAGTGTGTGTAGCCAACTTGCCTAATTTTTTCTTCCTTGGTCGTAATACGGGTTCTCCGCCAGAGGCGAACAAGGATTCCAGTTAACGCTACAATATCAAGAAAGTTTTTGTTTTTTTTAGAACTCTTTGGCAATTTATTATCAGAGAATTTCCAGATTTTTCCCAAATCGGTTCGGCGGGGCTGCACCGTTTTCCAACTTTGGCCATCCCTCTTATTAACTGGCACTTCTATGGTGTTGCTAACTCTATGACTTCTAATCCCTCAGCTAATTGAACTTACCAAAGATTTTTTCTATCTTATCACCTGTTGTCAAGATCTAATTGACATTTTTCTCACTCTAAAACAAAGCGTTTACCTGGATATCCATAAATTAAAAATATGGAAAAGCGTTTAACGATTGTAACACTATTTTTCTCATTTTGTCTCGTTGGTTTACAGGCAATTGGATATTTTTATCCAAGCAGTTTAACGTGGGGTTTTCATTCCCTCGGTTTTTTGCCGCCTTACTATCTCATAATTTTCGTAATCCTTTCAGTTCTAACATTAGTTTTTTCCCATAAAGGATATTTGGATGGTATCATACAAAGAACATCGACGATCTTCACCCAGAAACCATTTCTTTTTTTAACACTAACAATATTGTCTTTTATTATCATCGCATGGATATTTCGCGTTCAGGTGCCGCTATTAGGAGATGGTTTTGTAATCATTAATATTTTTAAAAACACACTCGATGGAGTACACCCACTCGGCAGGTTAGCTCCAGAACCTTTGTCGATGCTATATTTTTATTGGATCGTAAAAGCGCTGGGAACTGCCGACTTTCCGGCAATCATAAATCTATTCTTGCTCGGTGAGGTTGTTCTTGGTGCCGGATTTATCATAGTGACATTTTTTACAGTGAGACAACTTATCGATGATCCGCGGCTTCAAATTATTTCTTTTATCTTTTTGCTCAGTGCACCGTACACGCAGCTTCTGTTTGGCTACATGGAAATTTATGCCGTAGTTCTGTTTTTTATCTCCATGTTTATTCTTGTTTGCGTGTTGGCACTGAAAGAAAAAATTTCCTTTTCGCTCGTTCTACCGACATTCACGTTGTTGGTTTTCGCTCATTATCTTTCATTGATGTTCATTATAGCTTTATTTTACATTTGTTGGCTTGAATATAAAAGACATGGAGTAAGACAAATCCTGCTTGGCGTGGGATTCGCCGCGGGCATAACTTTGTTAGCATTGCTCTCTATTCAGTTTGATCTTCAACGCTTACAAAGAAGCTTGTCTCATTCTATTTTTCTTTCCTTCAATGGAATAAACGACGGATACCAACCCTATACATTATTGTCCGGTTATCACCTAATCAATTTGATGAATCAATTCATCTTGTTTTGCCCTGTTTCACTTTTTCTAATTGTTACCTCAATCGTCACAGCTAAAAAAGCTGTTTTCCAAACAATCATTCAAAAATTTTTACTCTTTTGCATAATTCCTTTCGTTGGATTTTTAATCATTATCAAATATGATCTTGGCATTGTAAAGGACTGGGATGTATCGGCTCCCTATTTTTTTATTGTGAACCTGTTTGCTGTATCTGTATTTTCAATTATCAATATAAGAGATAAGATAAAAATTCTTACACTGACAACAATACTTACTTTGCTGATTTCACTTACATGGTTTCAATTGAATTCAACAATAGAGCCAAACATACAGCGAATAAAAACAATCATGGATAAACGCAATATGGGAAGGGAAGGATATTATCAGTCAACCTTTCACCTCTCGATGTATTTTTTCAATACTAAAGATATTAACCGTATGATCGAAGTTTGGAAAAATTATACCGACAGATACCCGAGCGACAGTAAGGGGTATGAAAAGTTAGCGAAATCTTATTGGGAGCTAGGTGAAAAGGGGTACAACGATATATCGGAAACATTCGAGCGGTGGGTAAAAGTTGAATCTGATAGTGGTGCGATAAAAAATCAGTATGCAAACTTTTGCCTGACGGCAGGTAATACGTACTTGAACATCGGCAATTACGGAAACGCCTCCGAACAATTCCGAAAAGCAATTCGATTGAATCCTTCGCTTCCGGGGCCTTACAATAATTTGGGACGTATATACTTTGCAAACAAAGAATTGGACACGGCAGTGTTTTTATTTAAAAAAGCGGTTCAGTTCGATTCAACTTATGCGCGCGGCTACAAGAACCTCGCCGATGTACATCTTCAAAAAGGTGATCTACTCATTGCGATTGAATTATTTCAAAAAGCTGTGAAATTCGATTCAACTTATAGCGGTGCTTATGAGAATTTAGGAGATGCTTACACCGCGTTAGGAAACGAATCAAAAGCGATAGAATCTTATCGAAACGCGGCTCGATTGGGAAGTTCGACCGCTAAAACTGCTTTACAGAAGAAAGGTTATTCATGGCAAAACGCGAACTGATAGTCACTATAATCTTTGCTTGTTGTCTGGTTGGTTTACAAATTCTCGGTTTCTTCTTTCCCACACCATTAACTTGGGGATTTCATTATTTTGGATTTCTGCCTCCAGTTTATTTTTCCATCTATTTGTTACTCGCGGCTGCAATCATCCTGCATATTCTGAATAAGGATGTATCGTCCATTATAACCAAGTTGTCAAACTTCATGCGGAAAAAGCCGTACTATTTCCTGGGAGCTGCAATAAGCATCTTCATCATTTCTGCATACCTATTGCGAGTAAGAGCACCGCTTCTTGGTGATGGATTTTTTCTTGTTAAAAATTTCTCAGAGGCATTTCGCAGTGTTACACCGCTGTATCCGCGGAACGAGCCACTGGCAACATTCTATTTTTATCTAATCATGAAAATAACTGGAGTTGCAACGTTCAGTGAATTCATGTCGTCATACCTGTTTGCCGATATTATACTTGGCATCGGATTTATTATCACTGTATTTTATTTAGTCCGGAATCTTTTTTCCGAAAATCAAGATCGGTTTTTTGCATTCATCTTTCTGCTTGTTATTCCTTATATGCAGTTGTTCTTCGGATACATCGAAACGTATGCGGTTGTGCTTCTATCTCTTTCGATTTATATTCTTATTGCAATTCTATACTTAAAGAAAAAGGTATCGTTCACTTTAGTAATGTTAACTTTCCTGCTCATGAGCTGCTGCCATTACCTAACACTTTCGCTTCTGCCTTCGCTGATTTATCTTGCATACCGAGAGATTAGCACACGTGGTGTTAAATCCGTGGTAAAAAATTTAGTTATTACGTCTGTAATTATTTTACTATTGCTTTGGTCGGTTGACTTCGAGATAGAAAATTTTTCTGCATGGGTTCCTCACAGTCACTTCCTTCCTATTGTAAAAAGTACGAATCCCATTGAAGCCGTTTCCGAAGTGTATACATTCTTCTCGCTGTATCACGCATCGGACTTATTGAATTACATTATTTTGCTTTTCGCCTCATCAATTTTTATTTTAATTTTAGTTGTTCTACAAAATAAAACGACTGTCCTGAGCTTAGCCGAAAGTAAATTCTTTTGGGCAGCCACTCTTCCAGTGTTAGTGCTGATGTTAATTATTAAATATGATCTCGGTGCTGCTAAAGACTGGGATGTGTTTGCTCCATTTGCTTTCTCTGTTGCTGTCTTCGGAATTTTCGTTTTCCTCCGATCAAAATTGGTTAATACAATTAAAATATTCTCTATCGTTATTACTTTAACGTTGTTGCATACATTGAGTTACACGTGTCTGAATTCCACTGCCGATGCCAGCGTTCGACGTTATTTAACTATGCTGAATAAACGCACCGTCTCAAACTTTGGTTACTATGCATCAACACTGCACCTTGCGTTATATTATCATCAGGTGAAAAATAAAACGGGCGCAGTCGATATATGGAAGAATTACGTTGAAGCATTTCCTGAAGATGGAAGAGGATACCGCAACACCATCACGAATTTAAAAAATTTAGGACCGGGCGCACTCAGACAAATTGCCGGGACATACGATAAATGGCTAAACACAATTCCCAGCGATACGACTATCTCTATCGAATACTCTCGCTTTTGCTTTGATGCTGGAAATAATAAACATGCGAACGGCTTATTACAAGAAGCGATACGGTATTATCAAAAAGCGATTGAGTTAATGCCAAACTATTCCGATCCTTACCTCGCTCTCGGAAATCTATACGAAGAAAGCAGAGACACGACGAAAGCTATTGAATACTTTAACCATGCAGCCCGGCTTAATAACGCTGCCGCTAAAGATAAACTTAAACAAATCAATATGAAAAAATAATAGAGAATCTTATGGAAAAAAAATTACTCACTTACACCATCGCAGCTTCTTTCCTGTTGATTGGACTTGATATTATCGGCTACTTTTTCCCGATCAGCTTGACATGGGGTTTCCATTTTTTAGGATTTCTCCCACCGTACATTTTCGTTTTGTACCTGATCTTATCGGCATCAGTTTTTCTCTTTCATTTCAATGGAGACCTTGAGCGCGCATTTCGAAACGGGACTGGTTTCATGGAAAAGAAACCCATCGCTTTTCTATCGGTTGTCATCTTAACTTTTATTGCTTTCGCTTTTGTGTTTCGTGTTAAAGCATCTGTGCTGGGTGATAGTTTCACTATGATTTACAATTTCAGGGACTGTGCGGCAGGTATCTCCTATCTTGCACCATGGCATGAACCGTTTTCGATGTATGTATTGTACTACGCAACCACATTATTAGGATCGCTAAATTATCCTCAGATATTCACATCATTTTTCATCATTGAAATATTTTTTGGTATTGGCTTCATCCTTGTAACATTTTATTGTGTGAAGAAACTTTTCGCTTCTACCTTACAGCAGTTTTCTGTGTTTATGTTTCTCTTAGTTTTACCATACATGGAATTTTACTTCGGTTACATTGAAGTATATTCGGTTTCAATACTTTTATTTATGGTGTTCATACTCGTTTCAGTACTTATACTTCAAGCGAAGCTCCCGTTTTATTATTTACCAACAACGTGGTTGCTTCTCACCTTAAGTCATTACATCAATGGTTTGCTGGCTCCGGCAGTACTTTATATCGCCTATCTTGAATACAAACAACAGAAGATAAAAAACTTGGCAATTGGTTTTGGAAGCGCCCTATTTATCGCCGTTGTTATTTTAATCGCCGCCGGGTTCGATGTGGAACGGCTGATCAACATCAGCCCGGTTAGTCACTTTCTTTCTTTGACAAATTATATTTCAGATATCAATGCCTATTCTCAGGCATACACACTTTTTTCATTTTATCATTTAGCAGAGATAGTGAACTATATCATCTTCATGTGCCCCTTTGCGGTTTTGATTATCATATTCTGGGCGGTAGAATATAAACAGGAAAGTTTTATAGCAAATCCGCTAAACATGTGGTTCATCATCACAATTGCACCTGTTTTTCTTTATTATCTTGTATCCAAGCTTGAGCAGGGTAATGCGAGTGATTGGGATGCATTCGCGGGTCAATTTATTTTAATCGCTCTTTTTGCTGCCGTTATTTTTTTTCAGCGCGAAAATGAATACAGCGCCAAAATATTTTCTCTTATCGTTTGCGTATCTCTCCTTCAATCACTGCCGTGGTTTGCAGTGAATGCACCAGTCCAGCCAAGCATACAGCGTTTTCAATCACTCTGGGATAGACGAATGCTTTCCCATTTAGGCAATTACACACATGCACTCCGGCTCACACGCTACTATGATTCTCAAAACGATTCGCTCAGCCAAACGGATGTCTGGGAACACTATTCATCCGTACATCCCGAAGATCCTCGCGGGTATATTAACGAGCTTCAGCTTTTAAATCGTTTCACCCCTGATGATTATGAAAGAAAAATAGCCGCATATGTTCGTTGGATAATGATTGATCCAGAAAACGACAGCTTGCGTTATGCACTTTCGGGTGTTTACATTAATGCGGGAAATATGTTTTTCAGTAATAACAAATTAGATGAAGCACGAGTATGTTATCTTAACTCAATTACTGTTGATTCAACAGCATCGAAAGCTTTTAATAACCTGGGGAGTGTTTATGCACAAGAGGGAAAACTCGACACCGCAATAATATTTTATACAAAAGCAATATCTCTTGATTCATTGTACACTGAAGCGTATTATAATCTTGGCAATGTAAATCTCGATCAGCATAATTTGAAAAAAGGCATAGAGTTCATTAAAAGAGCTGCACGTCTCGGTAATCCACAAGCACAAGAATTTCTGAAACGGAGGGGAGAGGAGTGGTGAGAAATATTTGCTACTAATTTTATCTTTTTAGTTGTTGACACATTTTGCAAATTAACCCTTAATCTTCTATATTCGATTCAGCTATGAAATCAAAAATCTTCGTTGCGGTTGCAGGCAATATCGGCTCTGGTAAATCTTCACTCACACGAATGCTCAGCCAGCATTACGGCTGGAAATCGTTTTATGAATCGGTTGACGACAATCCGTACCTTGCCGATTTCTATAAAGATATGAACAGGTGGTCGTTCAATTTACAGGTCTATTTTCTCTCGAAACGATTCAACGATCATAAACGAATTGTGGATGGTGTGGAAAGCGTCATTCAGGATCGCTCCATCTACGAAGATGCAGAAATCTTTGCAAAGAATTTAAATTTGATAGGCAAGATGGATCAGCGAGACTATACGAATTATGTTGAGCTTTACAAGGTGATGATGCAGTATCTCCAACCGCCTGATTTATTGATTTTCCTTGACGCCCGGATTGAAACACTTTTGAAACAGATTGCCCGTCGCGGACGCGATTACGAGCAGAGCATCCCGCGAAGCTACCTCGAACAACTAAGCTCACACTACAAAGATTGGATTGGTAACTACAAATTAGGACATTTACTTGTAATTCCATCAGATGAGGTTGATTTTGTCCACGAGCGTGGAGACTTCAATCGAATGCTGCTTTTAATTCATGGTAAACTGATGGAGTTAGGATATCCTGCAAATAAGAATTTATAGTATCTGCGTAACATCAGTTTATATAACCACAGGTATTTATTGCACGCTCAATCTTCGATTATATTCCTTTTTATTTAACAACAAGCCAACGGCTGCCTGAACTTGTTTATCGTCCTTTAAAGACTCCTCGATTTGCCCCCGCTCGCCTTGGTACCGACTAATTATTTCTGGTTTTAACGTTGAAAGGATTTCCTCTTTATAGCGAACGAGACTCATTTCTTTCTCGCTGCCGATACTTTTCTTGAGCCGCTCAATTTCATCCCGTACCGTGGTGCTGAATTTGCACTTCTCTGAAAGATCGCACAGTTCCTTTAGTTTCGTTTCAACTTCATCTTGATATGTAAATTTATGTTCGCTTAAGAATTGCTGAAATTCGCCGATTAAGCTATCTGGAACGAATGTGCTTAGCGGCTGTTTATGTACCGATGCATAATATGTAGCAAACTTGAAGAACATCGACTTGCGAATCAGCTCGTTGTACAGCGCGCTGTGTTCCAACTCGGCAACTGTTGTGTCGGGTTGAATTCCTCCAGCTTCTAACTCGAGGCGACCTTTGAGTGTTTTGAACTTTTTCTTCAAACTGTCTGGAGTTGTTGCGAAAATACCGTCCTTATTCTTGTGTGTATAGTCAATTTCCTGAATACACCTGCCGCTCGGTGTGTAATATTTTGCAGTTGTTATCTTTAGCTGCGAATTATAGACCAGCGGAATGATCGTTTGCACGAGACCTTTACCAAAAGTACGAGTACCAAGGATAATACCCCGATCTAAATCTTGAATCGCACCGGCAACAATTTCGCTTGCGCTGGCACTTTGATGATTAACGAGAACAACAAGCGGAACATCGGGCAACATTGGTTCTTCAGTTACTATAAATTTTCTCTCTGAATCTGGCGTTCTCCCTCGTGTGCTGACAACCAGACTCCCTTTTGAAGAAAATTTCTCTACCACATTTACTGCAACATCCAACAATCCACCGGGATTGCCGCGTAGATCAAGCACAACTCCGTTGATAGTATCTTTGAGTCTCAAATTTTTTATTGCCAATCCTAATTCATCACCCGCACCCCGTGAAAACCGATCAAGCCGGAAATATACAATTCCATCCTGAAGAAAATCAGCGTAAGTTATATTTTTCAGCTGGATTTCTTCTCTAACGAGCACAAATTCCATTGGCTTCAATTCACTATCTCGCTCAATTTTCAAGCGAACCTCCGTTCCCGGTTCCCCGCGGGTAAGCGATCTTATATTTTCGGGTTTCATCCCAATAACCGATGTTCCATCAATTTCTAAAATTCGATCTCCGGGCAGAATACCCAGCCGCTGGGCGGAATATCCTTCCATCAGTGATAGTATCGTTATATAACCATCTCGCACCCCTATCGTAACACCAATGCCGCCGTATTTACCGACTGTGATCAAGTCAACTTCATCCGCTTCCTTTTCACCGATGAAATTTGTATAGGGATCGAGAGTGCTAAGAAGTCCATCGACACCGGCTTCCATAAATTTTTCCGGATCAACCTGATCAACATAATTCATCGTGATCTCTTTATATACTCTGCCAAAGATATCGATACTTTTATTGATCTTGAAAAAATAATCCTGATCTGAAACTTTAAATCCAACCATAAATGCACTGAGTGCAACAGCTATCAGCACAAGAATTGCGGAAAGAATTTCCCTTTTACTTGAAAACCAATACTTCATTTATATCTCCATTTTAAATAATTCTTTTTCGGATAAAATCCCAAATCTCGTTATGTATCTGCTCAGCCGGTCTCTTTCCATTGACAACAATAAAACGATCCGATTCGGTTTCAGCAAGTGACCAAAATCCGGTCCGGGTTTTTTCAAAAAATTCACTACCTGATGCTTCCATCCGGTCAGATGAAAGCCCTGCGGCGATCTGTCGTCTAAAAATTTCGTTTATTTCTATATCGATAAAAAAAGTTAGATCGGGTTTCGTTCCAAACGTTGCAATCCGATTAATAGCTTTTACGTCATCAAGGTCGATTCCGCGGCCGTATCCTTGATAAGCAGTTGTGGAATCGTAGAAACGATCGCAGATTACTACCTTTCCCATTTTGAGTGCCGGCTGTATAACTTCACTGACCAATTGAGTGCGTGCTGCCGAAAATAGAAACAGCTCGGTTACCTGTTTTAGTTCAAGATGCTTTCTATTCAAAAGGATATCCCGTATCTTTTCCGATATAGCAGTACCACCCGGCTCACGTAAAAAAACCACTTCCTTGCCGTGTTTTCTCAAGCGTTCAACGAGCAGGTTAGCTTGAGTAGTTTTACCTGAATAATCGAGACCTTCGAAGGTTATAAACATTCCTGATGGGTATTTTCTATGATAGATTGTTCCAAGTTAACTAAAATCTCGCTTTTATTCAAGTCTTTGCCTTGCCTCTCTCTCGATTTTTCGTTATGTTAAATTTATTGAAACAATTGTTGATCGGATGTCTAAAGAGAAAAAGAAATTAATAAAGCGAGCTAGTAAAAAGCCACATAAGCAATCACCCCCGCCCCAATCAGTGCTGCTGTCAAAAGGCAAGATTGATTCAAGAAAAGAGGACGCACACCTAATTCATAGCGCACTTCGCGGGGATCAAGCTGCCTATAAAAAGCTGATGAAAAAATATCACGATCAGATTGCTAATCTTATCTACCGCATTATACATCAGAGAGAACAGGTTGAAGACCTTGCTCAGGAAGTTTTCATCAAGGCATTTGCTTCGCTCGGTAGCTTCAACGAAGAGTATGCGTTCTCAACATGGCTTTACAAAATTGCAACCAACAGTAGCATCGATTACATCCGGAAGAAAAAGCTCCGCACTTTCTCCATAGATAAGCCAATCGCGATGGAGGAAAGTGATACAACATACGAGCTTCCCGATTCCACCTATGAGCCAGATAAGCACATCATCCAACGGCAGCGGTCTCATTTGATTCAAGAGGCAATAAACAAATTACCTGAAAAATATAAAAAAGTAATTACTCTCCGTCATTCAGAGGAAAGGGATTATAGCGAAATTGCAAAAATCTTGAAATTGCCCATTGGAACGGTTAAAGCTCACATTTTTCGTGCCCGCGAGCTGCTCAACAAATACCTGCGTAGTAAAATATCTCATTATTGAAACAATCTCTTTTTATACTCGTAATCTTAGGAAGATAAGATATGCCATTCAATTTACGCCATAAAATCATCATTGCTCTCGCAGCCGTATTCCTGCTAACCGCAGTTGGCTTCGTTTATAGATCAGCTGAAAAATATTATAAGGATATACCGATTACCACCGAGCAGGGATTAAAAGTAAATTTGGATGCCGGTTTCGGAAATATCCGTATAGAACGCGGCACATCCAATCAAATTCTTCAGGTCAACATCGATGCTACGCTCAAAAATGATTTGAGCGAATACATCGATTATTCAAATCGTGATGATATCGGTTATTTGAATATCAATACTACCCAGGCACTTTTAAAAGAGTCGCATCGCCGGAAGAGTAACTCGCTTCACTTAAGTGGACTTGAAGACAATGAGTGGAACATGCGTTTTACAGACGCAATACCAATCTCTTTCGATATTGAATTAGGTATGGGAAAAGGTGATCTGGATTTTTCAGGCATTATGGTGAAAGACTTGAATCTTTCTACGGGTGCAAGCTCGGTTATTGTGCGATTCGATAAGCCAAACAAGAGCCAAATCGAGAATCTGACAATAGAGACTGGCTTGAGTAAATTCAAGGGATATGGCTTGTGCAATGCAAACTTCGATCATATGAAATTTGAGGGTGGGGTTGGAAGCTACATACTCGATTTTAGCGGCACTCTCGACAAAGAAGTTGATGTAGATGTTCAGGTTGGATTGGGTTCGATTACGATCTCGATCCCAGATGACATTGGTACAAAAATTTACTACGAGAAAAGCTGGGTAGCGTCTATCGACTTTCCCAACGACTTTAAGGAAGAGGAAGAAAATAATTACTTTAGCTCGAACTACTACAATACGAGCGGTAAAATAAATATGCACATCGAGGCGGGACTGGGAAGTATAAAAATCAAGAGAGAGTAATTTGCGACGACGGATATCAGAAGAAAGATGTCCGCAGCTTACATATCAATAACCACCTGCAAATTAACAAATCGACCTTACTTTTGTTCACCAGCAGCAATTAGGATACACAATCCATCATTAACAATTAGATGTGGTTCTGAAAGTTTGCTTGATAGCAATTTCAAAGTATTGAATATTGTGTATACAATAAAATGACTAATGATGTCGCTACATAGAAATATTTAGATTGTCCCTTCCGATTTGGGAAGTGAAATTGTAAATATTATCTCGTAAATTTGCAGTGCAGTGAGAAAAAAACGGGCTGGAACAACGCGCCAGTAGCTCAACTGGATAGAGCATCAGCCTACGGAATACCTAACATGTTATTTTTCATTCAATTAAGAATGCAAAGGTGGATTTTCCGTAACATCAGCCCATGTGGCCGATATATATCAGCACCTATTCCAAATATTCCATAATAAAGAAATTTAGATGCATCCTATAATTTGCTCCCAAGGATATCTAATCTCAAATTCTGATTAACCATGGGAATTTTCGTTTAGAGGGTGTAATTACCTCCGCTTGCTTGCCGAAAATTTTTTATTAGTGTTTGTGCTTTCTTAGTTAATACTCCAAATTGACCTGCCTCGATGGCTTTCTTATCAAGAAGCTCGCTTCCAATTCCTACTGCCACTGCACCAGTCGATAGCCATTCACCGATATTTTCAATTGTAACCACACCAGATCCTCGCTGAATTCAGAGAAAGATCGTGTGGGAAAAACAATTCCTATCCCTAATGATCCATTAGTTGTATTTTCATTAATGTATCCCCAAAGACTCATCCAGTGTAGTCTCTCATCAGCATATCGTATAGTGTTCTTTCGTTTTAAAAAATCCAGCAGCAACTTGCACCGCTTTATTATCCTGTAATCCAATATATTGAACATCTATCCGATTTAAATTCTCGCCCATTAATCCTAATCCGATTATACCAATATCTGCTTTGTTGTTCATGTCATGATATTCTTAAATATTCATAAATTATTTGAATCCAATTTTCCTTACAAATTTTTCGATTTCTTCATTCCCATGTAAGAGATTAATTTTAAAAGTTTCGAATTCGCGCCGGACCGGATATTCTCCTCTTCGCTTTTCAAAGTTGGGGGGGAAGGACCGTAGTACGCGATCATCTTCAAGAATATCATACGTAACGCGTATAAGTTTGCCAATTATTTCTTGACGATTCAGGTTCGTACAATCCATTTCAACTGTAGAAACTGGGGGCATCGGAATATTCTTTGGATACCAATCTCTAAGATTAAAACCGAAATGCCGACAAAAAGAGTCGACGCTCATAGCAGTGCCGTTTGCTTTTCCATCAGCTGAATAACCAGCTATATGCGGTGTTCCTACATCTACCAGATCGAGAAGATCTAGATCGATATATGGCTCACGCTCCCAAACATCTAATATACAACCCTTTAATCTTTTATTTTGAAGAGCTAACTTAATCGTTTCAGTTTCGATCACTTCGCCTCGAGATGTATTAATAAGAATTTGATGTTTCTTTAATCTCGACAAAAAAATATTGTCGACAAGATGATATGTATTATCTTGCCCATAATAATTTAAAGGCACGTGGAGTGTGATAATATCTGCGACAGACAGAATAGTATCCAACGATACAAAAGACTTAGAACCTTCAAGACGTTCGCGCGGTGGATCATTTAATAATACTATCATACCAAGAGTATCACACAGAGTGGCTACCTTTTTGCCGACATTTCCAACTCCAACAACACCAATGGTTAAATTAGTCAAAGAGAGGTTAAATTTTTCTATTAGGAAAAATAGTGCTGCTGCCAGATATTGTTGAACAGAAGAAGAATTACACCCTTCGGCATTCGTCCAAGCGATATTCTTTGAACGGCAATAATCCGTATCAATATGATCTAAACCGATTGTGGCGGTTGCAATAAACTTTACTTTTGTTCCTTCCAACAAATTTGCATTACATTTTGTGCGGGTTCGGACGATTAGTGCGTCGGCATTTAAAAGATCTTTTCTGGATATTTTACTTCCTTCAAGATATACCACCTCGGCATACTTCTCCAGTACTCCTTTGATAAACGGAATTTTATCGTCTACAATAACCTTCATATAATTATTAAGGAACTCCGATCATGATAATTCGAATCTTTTTCTATATGCTCGCAATCCTAGAGCCGGGTTTGAGATAAAGAAAATCTTCTCTCCGTCTGGCATTCTATGAAACCCATCTTTCAATTTTTCAGGATAATATCGAGAGTTTAGCGCACGAATACACGACAGATTCTAATATAACAAAGAGGGTGAGTCTTTCGGCTCACCCTCTTTTCACATTACTACCTTACTGGAAGATTACTTCAGAAGCATCATCTTCTTCACAGTTTGGTAAGTGCTCGTTGTTGCACCGTCTTCATCCAATCCTTCGGCAACGATACGGTAGAAGTATACACCGGAAGCAAAACCATCTGCAGAGAATTCAATCTCTTGCGTTCCATTGTATAGTTCTTCCCGATCAAATAACGTCGCAACTTCCTGACCGAGCATATTGTAAATCTTCAATGTTACAAATGCATCTTCAGGTAAATCGAACGAGATTGTCGTCGTCGGGTTGAATGGATTCGGATAGTTCTGGTACAATGAATATGCAAGAGGTACTTCCGGCTCCGTTGATGCTATCGGTGTAATGACAGCAGGAATTGCATACGGATTAGGTACCAAGAAAGGAACATCAACTAACTGTTTCGTACCGGTGAAGTGTAATGCAGCGCCAAACTCTGAAGTATCGACTGCTCCTTCAAAGGCACCGTTGATTAGCCGTACTACTGAATCAAGTGTGGCGAATTCCTCCGGCGGTGCAAAAAGTTTCATGCCGGCTGTAGCATCGTACTGACCCATCATCATTGCATCGCCCGCGGCGGCGATCTCTATTAAGGAAGCACCCTCAAAATCCGTCGGGTAGACACCATAGGGCGGCGGATTGTAGACCAACTCGCCAAAACCGTTCGGTGTAATACCCATCGCACTGGCGGTGATATTCACCTTTAGGGCAATCAACTCAGCCAGCAGCTTGTTGTCGAACTTATTAGGCGGCAAGCTCGTCTTCTTCTTCACTAAGTCGGCAGTCTTTCCCGTCAGATGATCGAAGCCACGAGCAGTGCCAGTGTTCAGCATGCCGGTTTTCTTGTAGTACAGCGTCTTCAGCAGATCACCATACTTCGCCGTCTGCAGCCAGCCGTAGTACTTGCCGCTGTCCGGCACCGTCAACTTACGGTTCACACCGATCACGAAGCCGTTCGGTCCGTACGCCGCTGCTTTGTTCAACATCGTCTCGTACAAGGCATTCACTCTGTTCGGCATCGGCAAACGCGGCAGATTAACAGTGAATATCGGATTCTTCATCTTCTCACCTACCAGCACTGTATTCCGTGTCCAGTAGTATTTCGATACCTTCTGTAAAGTCTTCTTGTTGCCGTAACCGTTTACCCAAACCGTGTCACCAGCATCAAGTGCCGGACTGAAAGTGAGATCCCACTTCTTCATCTTACCATCTGGGTTATTCATCGTCAATGCCGATGGAATAGTTCTAAATGGGAATTGGCTCGTATCAATAGCTACGCTGAATTCCAGGTGCAGATCGTTAACGTTAGGACTATCCACTACGACAAAGAATTCGAATTCGATCTTATCCGGTCTCCGCAGCACATATTTATTGATCTTGCCTTTGTTGTCCTTGTCGAGTGCGATACTTTCCGGCATGAAGCTACGATACATTACTTGATATGCCGGATCTTCTATGAAGTTCGCCAGCACCGTTGCATCACCACCTGTCAGTGTAGCTGTTGTGCTCAACACCGAAGAATTAGCGATTGCAGCACTACCGACTGGAACCGTCCATCCGGTAAATGCGTATCCACTTGTTGCCGTTGCAGTGATTGTTGTTGCAACGCCATGGTTAACCGTAACGGGCGATGTAGCCGGAGCGGTGATCGTTCCTCCAGTTGTCGCATTCACTGTCAATTGGTAGGTTGTAACCGCAAAGTTCGCCTGCACGGTTGCATCACCACTTGTCAACGTGGCTGTTGTGCTGATCGCGTTCGCATCGGTTATCGATGCGGTTCCGACCGGGTTCGTCCAGTTCACAAAATGATACCCCGGGTTCGCTGATGCTGTGATCGTCGTTGCTACGCCATGATCTACTGTTACCGGTGATGACGACGGAACTGTGATTGTTCCTCCTGTCGTCGCATTCACTGTCAACTGGTAGGTGTTGGCATTAATCGCGAAGTTCGCCTGCACCGTTGCATCACCGCTTGTCAACGTGGCTGTTGTGCTGATCGCGTTCGCATCGGTTATCGATGCGGTTCCGACCGGGTTCGTCCAGTTCACAAAATGATACCCCGGGTTCGCTAATGCTGTGATCGTCGTTGCTACGCCATGATCTACTGTTACCGGTGATGACGACGGAACTGTGATTGTTCCTCCTGTCGTCGCATTCACTGTCAACTGGTAGGTGATTACAGTCGGTTCACCAATAGCGAAATCGCTGAACGATGTTACACCAGTTACCTGTGTGCTCGTCAATGAACGGGTACCCATCGTCATAGTGTTCCAGTTCACTCCATTGTATCGTTTAGCGATGAAGTTCAATGGACTTGCACCCGGATCAACATCTCCTGTAACAAAGTTGAAGGTGGCATTGTAGGTCGTGAATGTGATACCGTTATTCGACAAAGTGTAATAGCGATTTATTGACTTCGTTGCATCGAGACCGGAAGTTGCAATTTGGTAATGTTCCTCGCGCACCGTCGATACTCTCAAGCTACCTCCACCAGTGACACCAGCAAACGACACGTCAACAGGTGTATAGTACGTCGAATCACCGATCTCGAATATCTGCGTTGTTACATCCGTTGCGAAGTACTTCAACATGTTTCCAACGATCTGTCCGCTCGTCCTGGAAACTGTGCCAGTCAATCCAACACCTACAATATATGCACCGGTGTACAGATTACCGCCTGCGAGTGTCAACGTTCCATTGACTGTCAGTGTTGCGTCTGCAACCACCTTCTTAGTTAATAATGGTGGCGGTGGCGGTGGTACATCGGGAGTAAGAGCAACCCCCTCTGTGTTGTTTATCGTCAGGTTGTTAACCACTGAGGGTAAGCCAACTCCGGTCACCTGCGTAGTAGAACCGTTGTACACATAGTTCGCTTCTGAACTGAACGTCCGGGTACCTGCAACCTGAATATTACCGGTTGCACCAGAAGTTGTAATTCCATCCGGTGAGCCGATGCCCAGTGTTGCACCTGCAGCAAGGAGGAAGTTACCGACGTCCTTGACGACATTAGTTCCGAGGTACAACGCACCTGAATCTTGAATTGACCTTTGAACGCCGAATCCATTCGTTGTCACGTTTACTATTTTCCCAATCGGAACGATGAACGTCCGGCAGGAATCATTCGAACCCGGAGTGAAGGTCGAGGTGTTCGTTCCTTTGAAGTAGATGGTGAAGTTTCCGGTAGCACCCGATGTTGCCGGCTTCATGTTAACCATCTGACCACTTCCACTGTTAACGAAGTTACCACCAACTTTGATTGTTCCATCGCCCGTCCAGTTAACGCCGCGGACGCTTCCAACGCTGTCGATAGTCAGATCACCGTCGATGTCTATCGCACCCGTGATGGGTGACGTCCCGTTGTTCGAAACCAGAACTCCGGCTTTAATGTTGACGTTGCCATGAACGACAATCGTCCGTGATAATCCAGAGGGTAGAGATCCGGTACCGCAACGGAGTTCACCAGCGCCACGCTTCACCAGGTTGCCCTGGACGATCGTACCGACTGCCGGTGTGGCGTTGCCTGTCGCGTTCCAGTTCACATTTCCAAACGTAATGCTGGTCTGTGTTAAACTGTAGGTAAATCCGGTCGCGCCGCTATAGAATTCATAGGTCGATGCGAGATCGAAAGCGTACGGCGTTGTACCGCCACCTGGGATCGGTTGATATGCCGATACCTTTGCTGTTGCACCCGCTTCGAGCGTGAATGTTCCCGCCAACCCTAACTTAAATCCATAGTCAAACACACCGCCATTCTTCACGGTGAGAACTGCGCACGTATCTGTTGCTGTCAATGTAACCGTATGACCTGCGGCAATTACTGCCATCTGTGTCGCTGTCGGTTTCGATCCTATATCCCACGTATCGCCTGCAGACCAATTACCACTCTTTACAGATGTAATAACACCAGAGGCAATCGTAATTGAATTGCTAACTCCTTGGGTCATACTGCTCGCATCTGCGAGTACAGTACCGGTACCGGCTGTAGATGATGTTAGATTCGTCCACGATGCAACACCGCTGCTTGCATTCTGTGTTAATCCAGTTGGTGGATCGGTCGATGCAATTGTGAATGTTGCAGATGATAATGTCACAGCACCCGTATAACCGAGGTCTGTATTGCCGTTAGCATCACGTGCGGTTACTGCAACCGGTGCTATATTCTGATTAGGCAACTTACCCGTTTGCGGTTGTGTTGTAAAAGCTAGGACTGTTGCTGTTACATCTATAACATTTTGTCCATTAGCAGAAACCGCATCGGTAAATGATGCAAATTGCGAGCTGGTTGATGCATCCTCTGTGGTGACGTTAGCAGCAGTTACTTTTAATCTGAATGCTTCTCCGTCTGAAACCGATGGTAACGGATTCTTGAGAGAAATTCGTAATGATAACGGCTTACTGTTATTGTCAGCAACTGTCACAGTTAATCCTGTGAAAGCGATGGATGATGTCCCAACCGTACCGCTTGCGAGCCATGACGAACCGTCAAACAAATCTGCGGCAAGGATTGCATTGCTCCAATTTGGAACCGTATTTCCAGATGCCGCTGTTGTAAAGCTGATACCGGTCAGTATTGTCGGAAGAGCATCAATGTCTGCTGAACCGCCACCATCGCGCACCGTGACCTGCCATGCTTGTACTCCATCAGCAGAACCTAACGGTGAAGGATCGTTCTCCAAGGATGAGATTGTTGCTGATTCTGAAGAACCGACTGCAATAACATCCGAAACCGTCGATGTTGGAACTAAAACATCAAACGTACTTGAAATTACATCTGCGAATGAACCGGAAGCCGCTTTAATGTCGACTCCGTTCTCGCCTTTATCGTATTGTAAATCGGTCCAGGAAGCAACACCGTTTGTCGGACTGTGAGTAAGAGTGCTTACAGCCGATAGATTACCTGTACCAGTATTCAAGCTTAATGTAACGTTCGTAGCATAATCGGCGTCGGTATTATCGTTTGCATCTTGTGCAGTTACCACTGATGAGAAATTAGTATTGATATTCACAGTCGATGGAGGTTCGGTTGTGAACGCCATCTTCGTCGCTACTACATCGATCTTGTTCGATGAGCTGTTCGATAGCGGCGCTGTGAACAATGCAAACTGTGAGCTTGTTGAAATATTGCCTGCTGTTACATTCGAATTCAACACTTCAAATCCGAAGTGCTGGTTGTCGGCGCCTGCCGGTAGCGGATCCTTCAATGAGATCCGAACCGAGAGTGTTTTTGTGCCGCCATCGGCTGCGCTTGCGCTGAAGTTCGAGAACGTAATAGAGGTTGCACCCACAATACCTGTATCGATGTGTGTGCCGCCTTCGAATAGATCGGCTGCTAAAATAGCATTCGACCAGTTCGGTACCTCATTGCTTGTATCCTGTGTAAGTGTCATAACAAAAAGTTCGGTCGGATATGTATCGAAATCGCTCGCTGCACCTCCGTCACGGATGGTTACTTGCCACACCTGCTCGCCATCGCCTGAACCTAATGGTGATGCATCATTCATTAGCGAGGAGATTGTGGAAACTTCCGATGATGGAACCGCCACAATATCCGATAAGAATGATGTATTCGTTGCAAGAGGATTCGCTGAGTCGGAAGCTGTCCATGATGAAAGGTCCGTTACACCGTTCAATGATATTGTATTTGTCGTTGTATTTTTCGATGTAAGACCCACATCTGTCCATGGATCGTTGCCGGTCGGTGAACGGAAGAGCATCAATTTATTCTCGTCTTTACCATTCAATTCGGCTGTTGCATCGTCGTAATGGAACACGAGGTCGAGGTTCAAACCGGTACTTGTTCCGGCTGTTACACCATAGTATCTCTTGATACTTTCATTACTGCCGCCGCCGGTTTTTGCCGTACCGGTAACACGAGTAACCGTTGTCGCACCGGGATACGGTGAGCCAGTTGGATTTATCTCGAGACCGATGTCGCCAAATGTCTCGTTGCCGGTAGCAGATAATGTTCTGCCTGCTTCAACATTACCCATAACGATATTGCCATTTCCTGCTTCAGCCATTACTGCTGATGAACCGAGTGTGACTTTATGGGCACCTGTGTTTAGTTGTCCACTCGTAACGGTAAGTGTACCGTTTACATTAATATCGTGGTCGATATCGACTGCACCGCTGAACTTGTTGATGGTGAGACCGTCGAATGTAATTCCATCGGTCGATAAGTTTTGTGTGCCTGTTCCATCGAAGATCACCGTTCGTCCGTTCGGTGTGAAAGTCGAGCTCTTCGTGAAGTTACCTGCTATATACAGGTTACCGCCGCCTGAGTTCATCGCTAATGTTGCGTTGTTGATCGTCAAATCACCGGGGACATAGCGATCAGTAGTTGGAAGGGTTACGACTGAACTATTATGAATTAAAACATCCTTCGGCACGCCATAACCGAGGGTCGATCCGGAACCCCATTCGAGACCTACATTAGACGAGACACCCGTGTTGTAAACGAGTGATCCTGTGCCACTGTACGTCGGTGAGAAGTTACCGAACGATCCACTGGCGTTAATCTGAACCGTTCCTGAAACGGTGAGATCGTTGCCGGAGGTGTTGTCGGCTTGCGCAGACGTCTGGAACAAACCTGTGACTGTCCGATCGACATTCAGAGTCACTCCGCCGGTGTTCTGGACAGTGACGTTCTCCGGTCCATTCGTTGCGGGCCAGAACCGGACAGGATCGTCCACACCGTACGAGCCGGTTGAGTTGTTGAATACCAATGTAGTATTGGAGCCATATACAAAATCGTTACCGGTAGCCCCGCCGCCTTGATTGATTTGGAATATACCATTAACAGTCAGTGTTCCATTGTTGGTGATCGTTCCACCGGTAGAGAGCGTAATGGTGAGTGGCACAGTACACGTGCCCCCTAACGTGAATCCACTCGCCGCTGTTTTTGTTCCGCTGCCTGATAGCGTTAAGCTTCCATAAGTTTCATTAGAAACTGCCTGAGTGGTACCATAATACTCTACTGTGCTTGTTGAGCCAACCGAGTGTGTGGTATAATTCGCCGGGAATGTGTTTGTTCCGCCGATCTTCAATGCTGCGCCGTTCGCTAACGTGAGCGTGCCGCCCGACGTCGCGCGATCTGCGGTATACGTGTCGAGGTCCAAAGTACCGGCTGCGATATCGAGATCACCGTTAATGGTTAGATTGCCTAACAGCGAAACTGTTGTTGGGCTGGAATTATTCGATTTAAAGTTTTCATACGTGCGCAAATCTGCGTACTGATGGCTGCTTCCATTCAGCTCGACGGTACTGCCGCTGTTGAGCGTCAATCCACCGTTAGCTGTGACGGTTGCTGCAAGTGCACCGCCGGCATTTGTGTTCGTCGTCTTCAGTACACCTCCGTTTGCAACTGTAACACTCGCTGTGGCACCACCTACTCCACCGCCGGCAACTGTGTTCGTGCCGCAGTCGAGGGTGCCGCTCACCGTCATTGTGCCAGAGGAGTCGTTGATGCTGCGACTGAGAACGAGTGTTGTGCCACCCGGTACTGTTATGTTGCTGTTTAGGCGTATCGTACCCGAGCTGGTTCCACTGATGGTCTGTGTTCCGCCACTCAGAAATTGTATCGGATTGGTTGTTCCTGCTCTAAAGAGTAGATCACCACCTGTTGGACTGTTATTGATCAAATCACCATATATTTTTATTGTCGAATCGGTGGTTCCGGAATTCCATAATTTCAACGACCCGGAATCGATTTGCACAGAATAAAATTCAACTGGTCGTGAAAAGTTGTTTGTAATGTTCCCATTGTATTGCTGGGTGTAATTTGCGTACTTCCTGCCGGAGAATGATGGCGTACCGCTTGATCGATGGTAATATGTGCTGCCCTGCTGGAAGATGACCACTGAGTTTGGTGCGCTCGCCGCGAATGGATTGGAACCATTAGAGAAGTAGAACGAAGATCCACTCGCAAAGACCACCGAGTTCAGGTTGGTGGATCCGAAGGCGTTTCCAAAGCTGCCACCTGATCCCGCTTGTGTAAACGATGAGCCATTCGCGAATGTTAATCCACTAGCATCTGCTGCTAACAACCTGTGCGTAGTATTAGTACCACCGACGTTGAAATTTATTGCACCATTAACGATACCGGTAGCACCTGTTAGTATACTCAAGCTTATAGCATTTGTGCTATTGCTCGGAAAATTAAGAATCGATGTCCCATCAACTGAAAAGTCCGTACCTGTACCGCCACCTATCGAAAGCGTGACCGCCGCTGATGCCTGGAGATTCACTATGGTACTGTTAGATATTGATAATCGCCCAATCGTCTGCGCCGGCACACTCGTAGCTGTTACAGTTCCACCGCCATTGAATTGGAGGTTATCATTGGTGGCAGGTGTTGTACGTGTCGGTGTCCAGTTCGTAGACACTGCCCATGATGCAGAACCAGTTTGATTCCAGGTATATGTTTCACCTGACGTTATCTGGCTGCCTATCCCACCCGGCGTTTTATAATTTTCAGTTCCGCCCGCACCGTTAAACTCAAACACCGCAAAATGATACGTCGTACCTGCGCTCAAGCCGCTCACAGGGGCAGATGTTCCGCTGCCGGCAAATATAACATAATTACCGGTACCGATTTGATCTCCGCTGCCGAATGTTGAGCTTGGTGAATATGTTGTGCCGTCAACAGGGTTAGCATCTACCGCGCTGCCTGATTTCGCCAATACGATCCTATAGCTTCCATCACCGGCTGATAGATTGGCTGTCATCGAGCTCGTCGTAATGCTCGAGAAACCAGAGATCGATGCTTGTGATGTTGGCTCGGCTGAGTAGATCGTCATCGCTGAGCTGTTTGCTAAAGTCAACGAACCGCCCGTCGCTTGCAGTGTTACACCTGTACCTGCAGTGTTGTTCTGTAAATCTGTCCAGTTATATACACCGGAGGAGAGACTTTGCGTTAGACCTGTTGCCGATGACAATGTTCCGGCTGATGCAGTCAAAGACACACTCGTAGCATCATCGAGGTCACGGTTATTGTTTGCATCTAATGCTTCAACACCAGCGCTGACATTAGTGTTCATAAAAGTAGTCGCCGGTGGCTGTGTTGAAAAATTAAGCTTCGTAGCAGATACTTCAATTCGATCTGCATCACCGCTCACACTGCTGGTCTGTGCGCTGAATGAACTAAATAACGAGCTGCCGCTTACAGCTTCCGTTACGTTTCCATTTGTAATCTGGAATTGGAACTGCTCGTTGTCGGTAACTGTTGTTTTAAATGATAAATATAAATCAAGTGTTTTCGAGCCACCATCCGCTGCCGTTACGTTCGAGCCGGATAAACCGGTAAAGGCAAGACTTGTCGAGCCGATTGTGGTTGCGTCGGCAATTTTTGTTGAGCCATCGAACAATGTGGCTTGACGAATAACATTCGACCAGTTGGAAATACCATTACTGCCGCCTTGGTCAATTGTTACAGATGTCATTTCCGTTCCGTATTCATCGGCATCGGCGGAGCCGCCGCCGTCACGGATTGTGAACGACCAAACCATTATACCATTCGATGTCGTTGTAATTGTAGCTGATTGCTTGCTCGCATAATCAAGATTGGCAGTTTCATTCCCCGCTGCAACGATATCGGAGACAGTGGAAACTAATGCAGCCGTTTGTTGATAGTTCGTTGCAGGTGAAGTTAATAGATAATTTTCCGTGCCAAGCGGATTGTTATATTCAAAAACTGCAACATAATAAGTTGTATTCTGAGTAAGACCGGAGAGCGGGAATGTATTGCTCGATCCTTTATAGACAACCTTTGCGTCACCGTATGTAGTTGCAATCGAGAAGTCGTTGTCGAACGAATAGGTTGACCCGTCCGATGGTGTGAATGTCGGTGCACTGCCCAGTTTGGCAATAACAATCCTATTATTTCCATTTCCACTGGTCCAGGTCACATCCATTGAAGTTGTTAGAATATTCGAGAAACCGACACCCGTTGCCTGTGTTGTGGGTTCGGCAGATAAAATCGTCATCGTACTGCTGTTTGCAGTTGTATGCGTTCCAGTTGCAGAAAGCGATCCACCCGTTCCTGCCGTGTTGTTCCGGAGATCCGCCCAATTGTAAACACCTGAGGATAAGGGCTGTGCCAGTCCTGTGACGGATGATAGTGTGCCAGCCGAAGCCGCAAGAGTTGCCGTCGTAGCATCGTCGAGGTCGCGGTTATTGTTTGCGTCGAGTGCTTCGACACCTGCCGCAAAGTTTGTGTTTACCACAGCCGTTGCTGGCGGTTGCGTTGAGAAGTTGTACTTCGTTGCCGTTACTTCGATGCGGTCATCATTTCCTGAAGTTGAGCTTGTCGCTCCACCCGCATTCCCGGCGGCAAAAGTCGATCCTGTGGGATCTGCCGTAGCAGACGTTACCGTGAAAGAAAACTGGGTATTGTCTGTTACTGAAGTTTTATATGTTGCTCTTAAATTTAGTGTATCGGTTCCATTGTCTGCTGCCGCCCTTGAGAGCCCTGAAAACGTAATCGTGCTTCCTGCTGTAACTTCCGACAATTCGGTAGTTCCAGAATAGAGAGCGACTTTTTCAAGGACACTTGAATTTGTAACCGATAATGTTATAGCTGTAAGCGTCGTGCTGAATGCATCGCCATCAGGTGAGGAGGCGCCGCCATCCCTGATAACTAATCCGAAAACTTCGGGATTGGAAGATGTAACATTCGTTCCGGTATTAGAGGCATAATCTATGTTTGTTGGATATACGAAGCTTACATTTCCGATAATATCGGATAAGGCATTTTTTTGAGTAGTAACGCTTGCCCATGTGGTTCCCAATCGGAACGCATCAATCTTTCCACGCGGCATTGAACCTGCTGTTCCTTGACGGATTGCAACGCCATCAATAAATGTCATATCAGTTGTTGCAATATCGAGAGCAGAGTTGCTTAAAGTAGGAGTTGGCTCAGTACCTCCAGGTACGGGATTAATGAATAATTTCACAGAATCATTTGCTAATCCCGTCATAAAGATATACTTGACGGTAACGAAATAGGTTGTTCCAAGTGTGTAAGCTGTTGTTGCAGTATAGGCAACGTTGGCCGCTGTACTCGACTTAGAAATTCCAAATGCAAACTTGGTCGCATCTGATGCATCTCTCTTAGCCCACACCCTTGCACTGAATGTAGTAGTCGTGGTCCGGGTGCCAGTTATAACATGGGCAAAGTAATCCCCAGTTGTCTGTGCAGTATCAAGCTTCACTATGAAAGAATAATATGCAGTACCTGTTGAGATACCGGTTCCGGACGCAGTGTAATAGCTATTTACATCCTCACCAGACGTTCTAAGTGTATCTGCACCCCCAATTCCAGATCCAGCGTGTCCTGTATATGTCAGTCCGGGATATACGACAAAATGTGAGTTAGTTCCTGCACCGCTGTGTGCGACCCAGCCATTAGCTGTAAGAAGAGTTCCTGCTGTATAGCTGAAATCGTCCGTAAGTAATTGTCCCCATGCCGTAGTACCGAGCATGGCGAGACAAATTAAAGCAAACAAAATTTTATTAAAGGTTTTCATAAATCCTCCTATGGGATTTTTAATGTGGTGGATGAATAAGTTAGTTTCTTAAAATTATGTTAAGTGTTTAGTGATGTTAGATGTTAGATTTAAAATTTAGGATGTACAACATAAGGGCACTTACTTATACATCATAAATCATAGATCGGTATTATTTCTTCTTGCTTTTAACTGTCTTCTTACCTTTTGGTTTTTTTGTTGTACTTTTTGGGGGTGTTGTCATTTTCTTTCCGCAGCATGGTGCCATTGTGATTCATCCTTTATAAATAGTGGAAAAAAGAATCAAGAATATTCTTAAGAAAAGTTTTGTTGCCGAAGGTATAAAAATGCGAAGTAGTATCAAGACACATTCAAATTTGTTAAGGATTAAAACTGTGTTTTGTTGAAATTATACTTGAGGAATAAAGAGCAAGACGCTCGGTTTAATTCATTACAAGTTAAGAAAAGCGCGGTCAATAATCAAGGTTTTTTCAAAAAAATATTAAAAAATTTATTACTGTCCATTAATGATTAAAGTTTGATTTTCCTCGTGTTTTCGTGAAAATTGCATAATTGGACGGTTATTTCCCCTTTCGATAAATTTATGATTAAAGTCTATCTATATTCGAGGACATAGGATTGGACGAGCATCAAACAGAAGACCTAAAACGTCTACTATTTTGAACCCATCATCGACGGGTCTGTTCCCCAATTGGATTATCTGAAAAGAAAGAATCGTTTCGGGTGCTGGTGGCTGAAAATCCAAATATTTAGTTTATCCCCTTGGAGCGCACCCAATCCATGCGCATCTGACCTATGTTCTAATATTTAAAATTTAAAACAATTGATGAAGAAAATCAAAAGGAGATCTGTATATCGATCTTCTCTACCGAATTCCCAGCAAACAATAAAAAATCTCCTCCATAAACTGTAACCGGTGATGGCAAGTCCTTGCACCACTTGCAGATAGAGAGTTACACTTTGGTTACAGTTACAGTTTGAATAAAGGAGTGAAACAATCTGTGGGAACGCCTCGCAAAACAGGGTTTTGGAATTCACCAAGTTTTTTATTATTTTTTTGATACTATGATCAATACCAAATCTGAATATTTATTACAACCCAATAATAGGGGTTACTATTTTGACACCACGAGTGTGTTTAAAACGGTATTTGATCAGAAAAAAGTGTCTAAAACAACGCGCCAGTAGCTCAACTGGATAGAGCATCAGCCTACGGAGCTGAGGGTTGTAGGTTCAAATCCTATCTGGCGTACACTTTTTTTAATCAAGCTTGAACTTTTGCTTTTCTTTCAAGTTTTTTTTAACTTTCCATTACTTTAAATATCCATTTATATTAATGCAACAATAAATATTGTCAGGAGAGAACGGTTTGACAACTAACATAAAAGGTCATATCCTTGTCGTAGATGATGAACCTGATTTGAGAATGATGCTTTCTCAAATTCTCACGGGTGCTGGTTACGAAATTAAAGAAGCAGCTGACGGCGAGGAAGCAATAACATTACTTAAAAAACAAAAGTTTGACGCAGCTTTCCTCGATATTCAAATGCCTATCGTAGATGGGATCAAGGTTTTAAAATACATCAAGGAGAACCGCCTGCCAACGAAAGCTATCATGTTAACGGGCTATGCCGACCTTAAGCACGCCATGGAAGCGAAGGAATTTGGTGCTCGGGATTTTATTGGTAAACCATATAAGATTGAAGATATTCTCTCCACAATTGAGCGTGTTATGAAAGAATGATCGAGGAATTAAAAAATATACCCAGCAAGTTTAACCTCGAGCAATTCGATGTCAGTGCTTTTTCCAAGGACAAAATCCGGGATTTATTTCGCTCCGGTAAAGTTCCGACAGCCGAAATGATGGTGGACGAAGTTTTACTTCGTGCTGTGAAAGCGGGTGCTACCGACCTCCATTTTGAACCTACTGAAACAGAGCTTCGAGTGAGACTTGGCTCCGAAGGAGCTTTAAAGAAATTAGTCTCCCTGCCAAAGGATGTTGCGGAAAATCTTACGAGTGTCTTAAAGACAAAAGGCAGTCTTAATTCGTTTGAAAAAAAGAAACCTCAAGAGGGCAGATTCTCCCTGAATATCGGTAATCATCAATTTGACATTCGTATCAGCACAGTTCCAATAATGAGCGGTGAGCGTGTCGCTTTAAGAATATTGCAGAAGAACACACGTGTTGCACAGCTTGAGGAACTTGGATTCTCTTCCGAGAATTTAGAGAAATTTCGGAAGTTAATTCATAGACCACGCGGGCTCTTCATTGTAACCGGACCATCAAGCTCAGGAAAGAGTACAACAATATATGCGGCTGTAAACGATATCCAATCAATTGAAAAAAACATTATCACGGTCGAAAATCCGATAGAGTACAAACTCGATTTTGCTTCACAGGTTCAAACCTCAGTCGATAAAAGCTTAACATTCGTTGATGCACTACGAGCCATCTCTCGGCAGAACCCAGACATTATCATGCTTGGAGAAATTCGAGATGCTGAAACCGGCATAGTCGCTGCAGAAGCCGCACTAACTGGAAACCTTGTGTTGAGTACGTTACTATCAAGTGATGCTATCGGCTCTATTTTCCGTTTGATCAGCTTAGGTGTGCCGACATATTGGATCGCTTCAACACTCATCGGTGTTGTCTATCAACAATTAGTGAGAAAAATATGCCCGACGTGCAAAGAAGAATATCAACCGACTGAGATAGCCGATCCAACATTCATTAATCTACTTTCAGGACAGGCGAAATTCTTTCGCGGCAAGGGCTGCGATCAGTGTGAGGGAAGCGGGTATCGTGGAAGAACCGCGATTCACGAAATTCTAACCGTTAATGATCAGCTACGGGATTTGATTTATCAAAATGCATCCATCTTGAAAATAAAGGATGCTGCTCGCATCGCTGGATTCGAGAATATTTTCCAGGATGCAATCAAAAAAGTCAAGAATGGCACAACAACCATTTCAGAATTTTACAGAGTACTGGAATAAATTATTCCACTAGTAAAATAAATTTCTTCTGACCCCCTCCCCATCCTATTTATTTCATCAAGACCATCTTTTTCACCTGAGTGAAATTTTTACTCGGATCAGCGATGTTTATCGCTTCAAGTCGGTAAAAATACACACCACTGGCAGCAGTTGATGCATCCCACGTCCAGTTTTGGTGTCCTCGCTCAAAACGACGTGGTTCAAGTTCTGAAATTTTTCTGCCAAGTATATCGTATATCTTAATCGAAGCAATCACATTGACCGGTATATCGAATGAAATTGACGTGGTATTATTAAATGGGTTGGGATAATTTTGATAAAGAAAGAATTGGGTAGGTAAATTAATACTCTCAACATCCATAATCCCGCTGTAGGAACCGATTGCAAACTCTGACAATGTTGAAAATAGTTGAGTGCTTATTAGGTTCTCACCATCAATCATACCGCCGATATTAATCCAATCATCACCCGGATCAGATCTGCCCAACCATGTTAATGAATCTTCAAGATTGAATCCCTGAAGATCAGAAATTTTTGCGCTGATTCTTCCGCTATTAAAGCTATCGGAATGCAAAACAACGTTCCAATAAAAAGAACTGATGCTTCCAACACTATCCGGCAATTTTCCGGAGAAGGCTATCGAATCGATTCGAGCAGAAAATACTTCCATCGGTGATTGAAAATTTCCAAATAATTTGATTTTCGTGTTCGGGGGATCTATCACTGAATCTAAAGTTGAGGCATATGCTTTATCAATATCGTTCCATTTGAATTTTGCCTTAAATATTTGCAACCTGTTCACACTACTATTACAACTTGAATTAAAATAAACATATCCTTTTGAATCAGTTCCAACGGGTAAAATTTCTGCATATCTAAATAATGCGGGACTTTGATATATTTCTTGTATTTGCATCGAACCATTCGCATTCTCTCGAATACCAATTAATCGATCCAGATTATCCAATTCACGGAAATCGCATCCATATAGTGCAGCATTCTCGAACTCGTTCGCAACGAGAATCGTACTATTGTTCTCATCCCGAACCGTAATGCTATTTCTAAACGGTTTATCGGCGAAAACTCCAACCAATGCTCTGTAATCTGAATCATTGGATGTACTTGGTGTTAGAGTGTAGTAATCTTTTGCACGTCTAATCCGAAATATTTTTTGAGTATCGCATGGAGCATCCATAAACCAATAAATGAATTTCTTCGAAAAGGCAAAAGACACTACTCGATACTCTTGTGAACCTATTCCTATTAAATTTAGATTCACTTTCCCAGTGCTATCGGGTAACAAGAGATTCTTATGATAATATATTCTAGATTGTGAATTTCCATCTCCCGTTCCTATCCAAATATCTCCAGTAAAGGGATCAACCTGACATGCATGGATATGCCTTATTCCCCCGGAGTATCCATGAATAGATGAGGGAGGAAAAACATAAACATCTTGCCAATTCTCGCCCAAATTTGAAGCTTTAAAAATTCTGACTTGATAGCTTTTATGGTTATCATCGGTATATTCACCTAGATATATGTTGCCTCTATCATCATAATCCCACCCTTGTTGCATAATTCTTGATTTATTCGGTTCTAATGGAAAAGGAGGAAATTTATCATATACTAATTTTAACTCCTCTCCGGATATATTTATTTTATATATTTTCCGCGGTGCATTTAAACTCTCTCTTTTTGCGAGTACAAAAACACCAAACGGGGTTGGAAGAACGGATTCAGGATCATAGGGGAATGAATTATCGTTTAAAAAATTGCAGATCCGGGTAGGGATATTCATACCCTCTGTATAAATATAATCTGCGCTCCAACCGTATTGCCCACCCTGACCTTGTAAATATAATGTATCATTCCTAATTGCCAATAATTTCAAATTAGGAAGAATTGGTTCAGCTTGAAGATTTGTTACACCAGCTACCCATGGCGCTACAGTAACAGAGCAAGTATCAACAAGGTCCCCTTCAATATTTTTAACGATTATATTGGTGTTTCCAAGAGCTTTCGCTTTTAATACAGAATTTCTTACAGAAACAATATTCGAATCACTGGAATACCAAATTAAACTGTCAGTTGATGATGTCGACAGTTTGAATTTCCATCCGGTTGATAAACTTACAAAATGTCGATCTAATATATTATTCATTTTCAAGTTATCACTTTGGGAGGTTTGTGCATTCACCATCATTTGGATTAAGCACATGGAAATAAATATTTTTTTATACTTAATAATTGATGTTATGCAATACACAATTTGAGATGTTTTGATAGGTGTACGAGGCAAACTCATCCCACTTCCCTCTTCTTCTTTAAAAAAAAGGTGTCTTGTGGTGGTTGAGTTAAAAAAGGGATTTTCTTGATCATGCTAATATTTAAATTTGCTTAATGCTAGTTAATATCACTTATACTCAATATAAGCTAAGAAAAGAATTTCCACAATTGCCGGATACCGCTGAAAAGGGATGCCACCTCGAAGCTAAAGAGAAAAAAACTGAGATAAAATGTAGCGGGGCTTTTCTGATACCAAAAAATTGCGGGTCGCGTTAGTCGATTCCGAAGATTGGGAATGTTAAATAAACAAGTTATACAACCGCCAATTAATCCTCCGATAATTATATCGGATGGGTAATGCACTCCCATATATATTCTGGGCAATGAAATGACAAAAACAACATACGACAGAATAAATAAACCGAGCCGTCTGGAAACGAATAAAAATCCTGTTGCCAGTCCGAAAAATAATGCCGCATGATCGCTTGGGAAAGAAGTTGAATTATACCAGGTCTCACGCCACATAGCCATCATGTTATCGGAAATTCCATAAGGAATTGTAAATTGGATCTCAGTATTCAATATTGGTCTGACTCTGAGAACTGTAAAATGTTCAATGCCCCTCACAATCAGCACTCCAAGCAATGTACCCATAATTGTCGTGATTATAACCTCGCGGCGGCGAGCTCTTAATTTCTCATTATTATTTTTAAACCACACAAACCATACCAATGACATGATAAATCCACCTTTAACCAAATCGTTCGACATAATGTTAAAAATAAGGGTATCGAAAAACGGGGAAATGTGGGCATATCCATTAATAAATCTTATTATCGAATCATCAAAAGGATTCATAAGGTTATCTTGCTGAGAAAAATTTAATGGTTATTAGTGTGCTTATTATATTCTTATATAGCAAATCAGATAATTAAATAGAATATGATTTCTGATGCATGGTTCATAATAATTAAATCTTTAAATAATAAATCAGTGGTATGTTAAGCCCGTATCCGTGGAACGATGTTTTGGGATAGAGATCCTTATTTCAATAAAATCATCTTCTTCATCGATACGAACGTACCTGCTTGCAATCGATAAACGTATACGCCCCCTGATAAGCTGCCTGCTTCAAATACTACCGATTTAAACCCCACTTCTTGTACTTCATCCACCAATGTTATTACCTCTTGACCAAGCATATTGAATATTTTCAAATTTACATTCTCTGCCTTTGGTAATGCATACTTGATCACAGTCGTCGGATTAAATGGATTTGGATAATTGGATTCAAGAAAATAATCTGTCGGAATATTTTTTATCTCTGAATACTTGTTTGCATAATCAGGAGGAGGGGGTGGTATCTCATTATTGAAAACAATTTTGATCCGGTTAGTTACACTGCTTGTGATGGTGCTATTCAAGATCAAGCTCCCCGGTTCACTTACTTTTACCCAGTATGCTTTACCGGGATAAATCGTATCTGCATTTTCATAAGTACCAGTGTAGTCGAAGAACTCAGAGGTAATTATTCCACCAGGAATAGATGTTATAGAATTCACAGGAAGCGGTACAGACAGCGAACCAATCATATTCCAACCATTTGATACTACCATTGTATCAACTGTTAAAGCGTATTCATATAGATATACAATTTCTGCGTTGGGAAATTTCAGCCAATAACCGAGACCATTTGTCAGAGAATCTTCCTCTCGATAGCTGATCCCATCATAACTAAAAGCGGTTGAGTTTGCATGGGGGAATAAACTTGTTACTTTTGTATCAGCTTTTAACACGGGTAGTGATAACATATTCCATTGTTCTGAAATAGCTATTCTAACCTTAGCCATTTGTATATTTGTTGTTGGATCAACACTGCGATAAACGCCACCTGCCGAAGAACCCGCATAAGCAAATCCTTTATAATCAATAACCACAGCATAGATATTCGAAACTATCAATCCACTATTAATGTTAGCCCAATTCAGTCCATCGTTCGTTGATCTAAATACACCATTTGATGTACCGGCGAATAGATGTCCCTCAATATTCGTGCTGATCGACCAGACATAATTATTTACTCCATTGTTAACTCCGGTCCAACTATCACCGTCATCAGTTGATCGAAAAACGCCACCACCAAAAGTACCCAGATAGAGATCTCCGGATGGTGTGGTCGAAATAGTTCTCACAGTCGTGTTCGTTAATCCTGAATTCATCTGAGTCCAGCTATTTCCATTGTCTGTTGACCTGTACATCCCGCCGCCAAATGTACCTGCGAAGATATGACTTTCTTTATCAATGGCAAGCGTATAAACATAAAGACTCGTCAAGCCGGTATTCACTTTTCCCCAACTCAAACCATCATCTGTTGAATAGTATATACCTCCACCATATGTACCTGCAAAAATATTACCATCAGGGCTGATTATGATTGATCGAACTTCATCGGTTACATTTAATCGCTGCCAACTGCCAGCATTATCTTTTGACCGATAAAAACCGCTGGAGGTACCCGTGAAAATACACTCATATGCATCAATTACAACGCAATTCACGGTAGATGCAATTAATCCGACCTGAGTCCAATACACCCCTCGATCAGTAGTATAATATATTCCATTAACCGTTCCGGCAAATATGCCTCCATCTGCGTCAACGGCAAATGATCGAATTCCTGCAATAATTAAACCATTATTGGTCTGATTCCACCGATCGCCAGTGTTTAATGAACGATAAATACCGTCATTGCTTCCACAAAAGATATATCCATCTGTATTAATAGCCATAGACGTTACATTCTTTCCAGCCAACCCCGAATTAATTTGGACCCAGTTATCGCCGAGGTTTGTTGATCGAAAAATGCTACCACTAGATGTACCGACAAATATATATCCATCAAGAAAAGCAGCGAGTGCAGTAATAATTGGATTCGTTAAACCATTATTCACTGCCGACCAATTATTACCATCATTTGTTGATCGAAAGACTCCATTACTTGTACCAGCAAAAATTCTTCCCAAACCATCAACACATAAAGCATAAATATCGCTGTTCGGTAATCCAGTGTTTACCTGTGTCCAAGATTCGCCGTTGTTCGTTGAACGGTAAATACCACTTCCGACTGAACCAACAAAAATATTTCCATTCATATTAACAATAAGAGAAGAAAGATTGGTGTTTGTTATTCCATTATTAATAGCTGTCCAATTCTCACCCTTATCCCTCGATTTGTACATTCCTGCTCCTGTAGCTGCAAATATATGATGGCTATCATTTATTGCAAGGGCATATATAAAAAGACTTGTTAAACCATTATTCACTAACACCCAGATGTTACCATTATCCGTAGTATGATACACACCCCTTTCCGTACCAGCATAAATATCTCCACTTGAATCAACTGCAAATGCGCGAACGTTTGTATAAGGGAAACCGCTGTTGACTCTATTCCATGTGTTTCCAGTATCCAAACTTAAACATATGCCGACGCGAGTTCCCGCGAATACCATCCCATTTGCAGCTGTTGCTAATGAATAAATCGGCCCACCTGCAGGGCCATTCGTCCTAAGCCAAAAATTCCCCTGTGATGATAGCTGTGCATTAAAAAGAATCGTAATAATTGAAAGACAAAATATTTTGATATTGATTTTCATATTTCTCTTAATTTTATGGTAAATATTTTTTATAAATCGATCATTGGATAAGATTGAAAGATAAGAAAGTCTATTATGCTAATGAGATAGAAAATACTCTCTGTTGTAAGATCGCTTCGATTATCATGGAAGCTTCCTTAATATTCTAGCAGGTACCCCAGCCGCAACCACGTTAGGCGGTATATTTTTTGTAACTACGCTACCTGCCCCAATAACTGCATTTTCACCAATCGTGACTCCACATAAAACCGTCGTACTCGTACCGATAGAAGCACCTTTCTTTATAAGTGTTGGCACAACCTTCCAGTCTGCTTCCGTTTGTAAACCACCCTCTTTTGTTGTTGACCGTGGATATTTATCATTAATAAACGATACATTATGACCAACAAAAACGTTATCTTCTATTGTCACTCCTTCGCAGATAAATGTATGACTTGATACTTTTACGTTTTGTCCAAGCTTTGCATTCTTTTGAATCTCAACGAACGCACCGATTTTTGAATTATCTTGAATCTCACAGCCATACAAATTGACGAATGCAAATATTTTAACATTTTTACCAATCTTCACATCCGGAGCAATTCTTTGATAAAGTTCCATTGTTACCTTTCTTTAAAATAAATATTCTTTAAAAATTCTCTCTCCGATTAATTCGCTACAGAATTCACCTTTCGGTAAGGAGGCCTTGCACTACCGATGGGGTTCCTGCGAAAAAAAGATAATTGATCCTTATTGTTACCGTTATATTTACCATTAAAACTTACGAGTTGACCGCCAGTCTTTAATGATTTGTTAGCCGCTTCAAGAATTCTGACAACATTTAAACCGGCTTGTCCATCGGAGACTGGATTCTTGCCAGTTTTAATCGAGTCGAGAAAATCTTTCACAACCAAACTCAATGCTTCTTTTTGGTCAACATGAGGAGCAAACATATTACCCGTACGATACTCAACTAACACATGATGAACAGTGTCCTGATTTTTTATCTCAACACCCCTGTCGTATATTTTAATTTTTTCGCTCGGTTCCATATCATCATACACTACCATTAGCTTAGTTCCTCCAATTAAGATTTTGCGTACCTTAACGGGAGATATCCAGTTAACATGGAAATGAGCAATCAAATTATTTTCGAAGTTTATAGTGATATATGCTACATCTTCATGACCATTAAAATGATTTACCCCAATGGCGGAAACAGATACCGGCTTTTGCCCGATGAGATACTCCATTATTGATAAATCGTGCGGAGCAAGATCCCAAACGACATTCGTATCATGTTGAAACAATCCAAGATTTACCCTTACCGAATCGAAATAAAGAATATCGCCCAGTTGTTCGCTGTTTATATATTCTTTTATTTTTCGCACAGCCGATGTATATACAAAAGTATGATCGACCATCAAGGTAAGGTTTTTCTCATCGGCAGATTCAAGTAATTCTTCTGCTTCACGCGTAGATACTGTCAGTGGCTTTTCTACAAGAAGATGTTTTCCTGCTTCAAGTGCCCTCATCCCGAGAGGATGATGCGAAGATACAGGTGTTGCCAATACAACACCGTCCACATCGCTTCGCGTCAGTACATCATCGTACGAGGAACATAACTCAACCATTGGAAATTGTTTTTTAATTCGCTCTAATCGTGGTTGTATTAAATCGCAACAGATCACACCGTCAACGGCACCTGATGAAATAAAATTACGAACAAGATTAGGACCCCAATAACCCAAACCAACAACTGCTATTTTCATAATAATTATACCCTTTTAAAATTATTTAGCTCCGGTTCCGAAGAGCATTACTGGAATGGTCTTCAGAATCAACCAGAGATCTAAGTGTAATGAAACATTATAAATATAATACATATCAAGGATCGCCATGTCACGAAATCCCACGGCACTTCGACCAGAAACCTGCCAAATCCCAGTACAACCTGGTGTAATTGATAATCGCTTGCGATGCCACAAAGAATAACTTTCCCATTCATAAGGTAAACAAGGACGTGGACCAACAATGCTCATATCGCCTTTTAAAACATTTAGTAACTGTGGTAATTCATCGATACTTGTTTTTCTGATAAACTTTCCAACTCGGGTGATTTTGCATTCTTTAACAATCTTTGTTGATGTTGTACTATCACTTTCACCTTCTTCAATGAAACGTCTTAATTTCTCAATTCGTTCCCTATCATCATCGCTGCCCAAATACATTGAACGGAATTTATAAAATGTAAACGGAATGCCGTTCTTGCCAAGTCTTATCTGATTGAATAGAATAGGACCCCGAGAACCAAGTTTGATTGCTAGAGCTGTAAGGATGAATAAAGGCGATAAAATTATCAAGCCAATCACTGCGAAAATAATATCGGTAATGCGCTTTATTATACCCCACCCCATATAAGGAGGGCTATTTAATACACTAATAACAGGGACATTCCCGTAATATTCTGATTCTACGTACTTAGGAATTACCTTAAATTCATCTGTGGCAATTAGAACACGCGATCTCGATTTTGCACATCGTTCGATTAAGTCGAGATACTGTTCCTCCGGAATATTTTCAAGGCACAAAATAATTTCGTCGATTTCCAGATCATTCAGAATTTGGGGAATCCCTGACAGGTTACCAACGATTTTACAATCATTGACGACTTCCGTCCCAAGAGGTAATTTATCATCAAGGAAACCAACAAATTTTAATCCAAGTTGATTCATTTTATTTTTCTGAGACGCAAGCTCAATGCCTTGACCTTCAGCCCCAACTATCAATACTCTACGCATTGGGAGAAGTGAGAAAAATCTAAACTTAAAGAATGTTCGAAATATTAAAATTCTCACGGAAATGAGCAGCCCAAGACTGATAAGTAGAAAATAAAAGATTACAAGTCGGCTGTCTATTATGATTCTCGATTTTGTTAAGAAAGAAAGAAACACTAAAACCAAAATCGTGTAGAACAAACATTTAAAAAGAGCTTGAAGCTGTTTAACAACAGTTAGATAAACATTGATGTGATAAAGTTGATTAATGGAAAATATATATAATATTATAATACTGTATCCAGCAAAAAAGAAAACTTCTGGAGCAGCAAAAGGCGGAGTTACAAAAAGCATATCAATCTTCAATCTTGTTTGAAGTTTGACAGCAATATCGAAGGCGTAGTTAAGTATCAGCCAATCAATAATCAACAATAAATATTTATACTTTGGGTTCTTCATTTAAAAAAATCTTTAATGGAGCTGCACACGTAATGAATCTGTTCATCGGTTAATTCGGGATACATCGGCAATGAAAGTATTTCGTCTGAAACTTTTTCTGTTACCGGAAAATCACCATTTTTATAATTCAAGTGGGAAAATGCTTTTTGTTGATGCAGGGGTATGGGATAATGCAAACCTGTCGATATTCCTTTTGTATCTAAATATTTCTGCAAGTCGTCTCGATGTGGTACCCTGATTACATATAAATGATATACGTGTTTTGCATATTGCATTTCACACGGTGTCGTAACACTCGGAATTTCGTTTAGAAGCTCATTATAGAGTGCTGCATGACTTCGGCGTGCTTGTGTCCATGAATCTAAATAACGTAACTTCACACCAAGCACAGCGCCTTGAATTCCATCCATTCGATAATTATGCCCGTAAACTTCGTGATAATATTTTTTGTCAGAACCATGATCACGGATCATTTTAAATTTTGAGGCAAGTCCCGGATCCTTGGTCACCACTGCACCACCCTCACCATATGCACCAAGGTTTTTGCCAGGATAAAAACTAAATGATGCCGCGTTTGACAATGCACCAACTTTTTGTTTTTTATATTCTGCCAAGTGTGCCTGTGCGCAATCTTCAACTAAGTAGAGATTGTATCTCTTTGCGATATCCCTTAATGGATCCATGTTTGCTGATTGACCGTACAAATGAACTGCAACGATTGCTTTTGTATGTTTGGTTATTTTTTCCTCAACCTTTGTCGGATCTATATTATAGCTATCCTCTTCACAATCGACAAAAACAGGTTTCGCTCCGCAAAGCGTAGCTCCCCATGCTGATGCAATAAAAGTATTAACCGGAATAATAACTTCGTCACCCAACGTCACCCCAAGTGCCCATAGAACTAAATGATTTCCATCTGTTCCAGAACTAACCCCATAACAGTAATCAACATTATGAACTTTGGCAAATTCTTTTTCGAAATCTGTTACTGCTTTCCCTAAAATAAACGCTGTATTCTCTAAAACATTTTCGATAGCATGGTGAATCTCATTTTTAATTGAAAAATATTGAGATTTCAAATCGACAAACGGTACTTTCATATTCTGTTTCTATCTTTCTTTATAAATAAAATTTTGAATCATTTAAGGATAAAGTGCAAGTAATACACAAAATATAATGCACTTCAATATATTAACCTATGCTATATATCACACAGTTGACGATATTCTTTTGTGTTAATGTAAATCAATAGCTTAAGAGGTTTTTCCGATGCGGTTCCCTTAATAACATTCTCATTCTATAAATCTCGAGGTTCATTAGCCTTCGTTAGCTAATATGTGTTACAATAGTAATGTTTTCACAAGGTCAAAGAATAAAACGCGAAGAAGACATATTTCCCGACTTAATTCTAACCGAAAGGGTGGATAGTTCTAATTTGAAACTAATGCCTCGGTATTTACAAAATTTCAGTAATTAAAAGGTAATATAATAGATCGTATTTTCCAAGATTATTATTGTTTGTTTCCACGCTATTTTTGGCATCTGCTCAATAAATAATTGTTAAAAATCGCTAAAAATCACAGTATCGATATTTTATTTTAAAAAAAGGCTTAAATCAATTGATTTTCGATAATATTATTGTAAATCTTTGTTTTAATTATCGACATTTTATTGGAGGATGGTCCCGTAATATTCAACCGATCATCTCTATTAATTAGACTGCAATCGTTTCTGTTTCGCCACCATCTGGCTGTTTCCCTGGCTGGTGCTTGCCACATATGTTTTTTTTGCGACATAAAAACTAAAAAGCTCTCATACAATTTCAATCGCTCTGGGGTGTTCATGTAGTCTGGATGAACATTAATGAGCGCAAGACCTCCATGCTCTTCAATCCAATTCACTTTTTGTTCCCATAATGATATATCGGTCTGATTCAATATCTCAAATAAAGTATGATCCTGAGGTAATGTTAATGGCAATTCAATAAGCTGTTGGATAAAATATGGCCAAATACTACAACAACCACCGGGCTGAGGTTCGTATGGATCCGTATCCGGAAATGAACTGTCATATTCCATATTAAGTGCGGGCATCCATTCAATGTTTCGAAGGGTCGACTCTGAACGAAACCCGACCGCACCCCACTGTTTTGCATAATCGTTAATTTTCAGAGCGCGTTTCATAAATATTTTTTTCGATTGAAACAATTTCCCATCGTGGGAAAATCCATGAACACCAATCTCACAGCCAAAATCACGTAAACGATCAATAATTTTCCAATCAATCGGGTAACGCTCAGGAACAATATTCCACGACGAAATAAATCCAAACTCTTTTTCTATCTCCGCTATGCGGGGTGCATGTTGTAAGCCGGTATCCAATTCAACGTCATGAGTAATAACAAGCGCAAATTTCTTTTTCTGAGGCCAAGGAGCAATTCTGTGAATATGATTTTTCCCATTATGTTCAATGACTGCTTTAAGAAAGTCATCTATGATATCAACAAGAATCTGCTCAATGGGCCAAGCGGGGAATGTGTTCTTCGACTGAATTTTGACATATTTCTTTCTGAGCGCAAGCTGGAGAAATCTTGGCATGAACGGTTTTACTGTGTAATATAGCTTACGTTTCCAATTGCCTGCGTTGCTTTGGTATTTTTCATAGAGATAATATTCGATATCCGAGTTTTTAAAATGAGGAATCTTAATATTTTCTTCTATTTTTAAAAGCGATGTCAGTAATGATGGTAATTTCGGACTCATAATATTCTTCGGTTCAAGCTTTAGCAACAACGAAATCTTGTTTTATAGAAAAAAATTGTCTGATTATAAAATCACTTTCTGAGGTTTTTTGAATTGAGCCGTTCTACTCTTTTGAAAACAGATTACAGGTTCTGCCGCCCAGCGTGGAGAGAAAATATTATATAATACTGTCATTATGTACTTATACGATAGTGCTTTTATTTTCGATTTTGAATGTAACTTTAAATAGCGGGTACCATTTTTCGGCAATCCCATATAAACACTTTTCGCTGTAAACCCAAATGAGCTTATATATTCCAACAATGTATCATATGTGAAGTATCTGAGATGAGCATAGAATTCATACTTCGATGTTTCAATCATTGGATCATGAAATGTTTTCCCTGATAATAACATTGGTAAAAGATACGTTAAACCCGAATAATTGGGTGCAGATAAATAAAGATAACCATCATCTACTAGTGTCCTATGAATCTCGCTTACAAAATTATCGATGTGAATGAGATGTTCAATTACAGCAAGGCCAATTATTGCATCGAAATGTTTATCGGGAAATGGAAACGGTTTTTTCGGATCATCGAGATCAAACGAGCTTGTTTTAACACCAAGTTTCTTTAACGAAGTCAAACAGGTTGGACTAATGTCGTTACAGATCAACTCGGTTTTATAATTTTTGTTTATCCTATCTGCAACAATACCAATCCCTGCAGCAACATCTAGAATTCTCTTATGATTTCGATTTTCAAAAACAGCAGGAAATATCCTGTGTCGTTCATGATACATATCGTAATCATTAACGTCGGAAATGTGCTCTAATCTGGTTTCTTCAAGTTCGATAGCAGTTTTTATATCATTATTTTCCATTCCTTTTCCCTTTTATATCATTTGTGTAGTATTTTAAAGATACCCATACATCTTTTTAAAAAAGGTTTAATATCTCGGACATCGAATGTAGCAAATACGCGCCGTTTAAAATATGGCAGAATAAATCGCAATAACGAATATTTCCTAGAATAAACAAGTTTGCCTGTTGTATAAACATCCCTGAATTCATCTATCCAATAAACATTCTTTTGATAATTCATTTTTGAGGGAATTCTTCCATTTACATAATAATCGTATAGAATCCATGGGAAATTTATGCCACATTTTACTGAGAGTGGTCCCGAACGATTATGCCTGCCATTCACTTCTAACAGTTTATATTTACCATCTCTTGGATCCTTTTTGAATTCCGTGCAAGAATACGTTGTGTTATATCCCAGTCAGTACATTGGATGATATAATATTTATCCAGCTCATGTTTATTTTTTGAAACAATAACGAGCGTTGGATCATCAGCGGGAACAAGGAACATCCTGCCATTCTGCACTGAATATTCTTTTAGTATCTCAATAAATTCCTTTTCGTGTTTCTCGGGATGCGGTGTATAGATTCTCTCTTTTACATATTTCGAGAGATACCCCATATCATATTTCTTTTCGTACGAGACCGCGACGATCGGTACTCCCATAACACCCAATCCTCGGATGACACCCAATCCAATCGTATGACAGGAGAGAACTACTGCCGGAACTAATTTTGAATTTTTTGTAAGCATATAACCCAATGATTAGCAAAGATACTGAAAAAATGTAGGAACGATTTTGAAGAAAGTTTTTCCATCAATTGGCTGGCTTACCAAAGTACCGATCGCTCGTTTTATCGCACAATACGAACAATTCCCAAGGCATCCTCTGCTTATATTGAGATAAAATTTCGATATATTCAATCTTAATATTATTCTTATCTTCTTTTCTAAATATCTTATTATTCTCAATCCAAATGTACTCGATAACTCAAAATCATTTTTAAGTTTTTGTACCGCAGTCGGAAGTGAACTGACAGTTATTTCGTCAGGAATAATATTCATATCCTGGATTTCGGAATATTTCACTATTGCTTTAGGAAAGAACGAATCGATTTTTTCAACTTCCTTCGGTGCTATCGAGCTAATCCCGTTAAACTCACTGAATTTTGTTGGGGCAATATCAGGAAGACATCCAAGGACGAGCAATTTACCGGGAAATCCCTTTAGGTATCTTAACCTTGATAACGAATAACTTTCTTCCTGCTCTTTGAATGCACAGGTTGAAAGTATGATATAATCAGCATCTTTGGGATTATTGATTTTCTTGTAATCGTTCAACATAAAATATTTTTCTAATTTTACTATCTCAGAATTTCTCCTGATACAGCAATTACTTCCTAAGTAAACTTTCATCTAAAATCTCTATTTTAAAATGGTTTCATTAAATAATAAATATGCTTCGAAGTTATGCACCATAACGGTAAATCATCGATCCTAATGTCCTTAAAACTGTAACTGGCAATAGCCTTAATAAATTATAACCAGGGGGATTACCTTTTTGTTCCTCTTGAATAAGCGTCTCTTTTGGAACATTATATTTATAATAATATATTTGATGTTTTTCCGTTCCCCATCCATCCTTGAATTGTATAAGACCCTGATGTAATGGGTCAGTTCTTCCAAAACAAAGTTCTGTGCATCCCAGCCCACATAACCATCGGACTGCTTCCCAAATTACAAGATAGTTCGCATAAAAACTTTTATACTTTAGATTGGATGCGCCATATTTATATACTGCTTTTCCACCAAAATGAAAAAACACCGCTCCAGCAATTTTTTCATTATTAATTGAAGCTAAACTTACAAACCCCAAGTTTTTTTCAATGATATGTGTATAGATATTTTTAAAATAAGAGAACGGCTGCGGGGGCATTCCTTGACGTTTACGCGTTAAACAGTGAAGTTGATAGTAATCTTCAAGGGCTTGGAGGGATTTAGAAATATTCACATTCACATTATTTTGTTTCAGCGCCTTTTTGATTTTCGTCTTATAATTTTCTCTAAATTTCCTGAACATGGTTTCTTCGCTGCTTTGAAGTTCTAATCTATGACGATAATAATACGAAGATGGTGGACTTAACCCTAACGATACACCTTTATCTCTAATCTGGATTGACTTCCAATCGTACTTTTGCGCAGCAGATATTAGTTGCGGTAATAAATCGTTTAACTCGACCTTGTTATTGATTATGGGGTTACAATAATCTGTAAACGGCAAACATATTCCCTTCTTTCCAAAAAGGAAATTATGAACTTCCATTATTGGTAACAAGAATATAAAACGATCACCTTCTATTATCGCAAAATAACATGCACGGAAACCATATGAATCTGATAGAACAGATGACCAATTTGATGTATGAAAGATCGTATATTCATCGGATGAATTCTGAATCATACTATTCCAATTGGTGAAAGTCCTTGGATCTACGATTTCCAATTTATAGTTTTGGGAATACATATTCAGGAAACACAAGGTTTATGTTTTCTAGTTATTAGTTTCAGCATATGAATCAGGATCTGTATATTTCCACATACTGATCAGTTACTTTTTCCCAAGAATAATCTCTGATTACTTTTTCTATCGCTCTAGATGCTAATTTCTTGATTACATCATGATTTTCTAAGGCAAATAAGATTTGCTCCTTTATATGCTTAATATCACCCTTTTGAAAAACTAATGCTGTGTTTTCGACCACAAACATATTTTCTCGAATGTCACTGCATAATAAGGGCGTTCCTAATGCCATAGCAGTTAAAATTACCGGAGATAAGCCCTCTACATCAGAGGGTTGTATATATATATATGCATGTTTTATTAAATTAAGTACATCATTACCATATATATAGCCCGGCATGATAATTCGCTGATCCCGAGTTTGCTTCAGTCTTTTCTCATAATTAGAAGGATTGGGAGATCCACCGACAAGTATTAATTTCTTTGATGTCTTGACTTGCTCAAATGCGGGGATAAGATAATGTAATCCTTTGTCCGGAATAAAACGGCCCACAAATAACAGATATTCGCCCGGAGCCAAATTCAACTTCTTAAGTATTTCATCATTCTCTATAAATTCACTGACATCTGCACCGCTCGGAATCATTTTATAAGTTTTACAGAACTTCTTCTCAAATACTTCTTTAGCAAAAGGATTATCAAACACTAAAAAATGCGGAGCGAAAGACGTTAAATAAGTAGATAGCTTTAAAAATAATTTACCATACCATGGCCACTTGTCACGCACCCAATCAATTCCATCTTGAGTGACAATAACTTTTTTACCAAATAGTCTTAAAATTAAACCCCAAATACTATTACCACCATTCCCAATTTGAACAATATCAGCAGTATTATGAAAAATTATATGAAAGGTTGCTTTCGCCGAATGGATGATAGTATCAAATCCTGTTTTCTTTACGGTCCTTAAATATATCAAATCAATACCACGATATTGGGGTATAGATGCTTCTTCATTCTTGTAAATTCTGTTGTAACATGTAACCTTATGGCCACGCTTTACCAATCTTTTGCTTAACTCCATCGAACATGTATCAGCACCAGCTGATCCATCCCGGGGCGGGATCGAGCGAAACCCAAACTTTGCTATTCTCAGTGGCTTATTTATTCCTTGATCTTTCATATAGGTCGTCTAATGAACATGAATGTTGACAGGTTATCTACTTAAAAATAATTTCGGAATTTTAAAAATCTCTGCAATGTATTATAAAATTTAAATAAATTTATTATCTTAATTCTCTCAATTGACTAACTCATTAACTTTTTAAGAAGAGCGGGTTTATCAATTTTTCCCGTGGAAGTTTTAGGAAGAGATTGACAAAATTCAATTTCTTCTGGAATCATATATTTTGTAAGTTTTTCCCCACAATACAACCGTATATCTGTTGCACTTATCTTTTTATCTTGATGACATACAATATACGATTTAATTCTATTTCCAATCAACTCATCCGGAATGGCAACAACAGCAGCTTCTTTAATATCAGGATGGCTATATAAAACTGTTTCAATTTCTCCAATCTCAATCCTATATCCGCGACTTTTTATCATATGGTCACGACGACCTTTAAATAAATAACTACCATCCGAATCTAAGGATACTATATCACCAGTATGATATACCTTTTCCTGAAAATTGGGTTGTAATGGGTTCAAAACAAAATTTCTAAATGTTTTCTCCATATCACCCCAATATCCCTGGGCCACACAAGAACCTCGGGCAAACAACTCACCCTCCTCACCAGGTTTGTTAATAAGTTCTCCATTTTCGTTTAATGCAAACACTTCCATGTTAGTACATGCTTTACCTATTGGGATCGGATCATTGAGATCGGGAGATATATTTTCAACTTTATAAAATGTAATGACATTTGTTTCTGTAGGCCCATAAAGATTATAATATTCTGGGTGGGGAATTTGTTTCATTAGATTTCGAAGGTACTTAGTAGGAAACACTTCCCCTGCAAATAGTATTAATCTAAGGTTCTCAAATCGATGTCTTTTTAATTCACCATGCAGTAGAATAATGGTTAAAGTAGAAGGAACAGAATACCAGATTGAAATTTGATTCTCTTCGATCCAATCAGCTAACTTCATTGGAAAAGCTGAAATAAACTCTGGAACCAGTATTAGAGTTGCTCCAGCCTGAGCAGCTCCAAAAATATCAAGAATAGAAAGATCAAAATGCAGTGGGGCGTGATTTGAAAGCCGGTCTTTCGGACTAATATTAAATGTAGCCTGAACCCATTTTAAAAATGTAAAGGCATTAAGATGGGAAATCATTACTCCTTTTGGTACTCCGGTAGATCCCGAAGTGTAAAGAATATAGGCTAAAGATGTCTCTATGGTTGGATTTTCGTCAATCTGAACTTCTTTCATCTCTTTAACGTTTTTCCAGTGGATAGTTTTGAATCCTAGTGTCTCAATATCCAAAGATGACTCATCATTTAAAACAATAAATCGTAACGGATTATTTTCCGGAAACATTTGCTTTACTGTACTAATTTTTTGAGTTGATGTAAGAAGACATTCAATCCCGCAGTTTTTAATAATATACTCAAGACGTGATACCGGAGCTTTAGGGTCTAACGGAACATAAACTGCTCCCGTTTTCAATATGCCATAAATGCTGATAATAGAAGAAATAGATTTATTTAAATAAATACCAACACGGTCCCCCTTTTTTATGCCGTGTTGTATTAAAACGGTTGCTAAGTTATTGGTTATTTTATCAAGTTCTAAATAGGAAATACTTTTATCCTCGTAAACCACGGCTTTTTTATCCGGAGATTTTTTAGCGGAATTAATTAAAAGATGTTGAAGAAGAAATTCCAATTCATTCGCCTTTCAAAATTTGCATAATGAGTCATCAAAACTTCTAATTCTATTTATACGAGTAGGAATGTATGAATCTAACTTTAAATGATAAATAATACAAAAAAATATAATCAAATTATAATCCTAGATTTTGTGCAATTATATTTCGTTGAATTTCGGAAGTTCCGGCAAAAAGAGAACTACCTATAGAATCCCTGAGGTTCCGCTCCAACTCAAATTCAGTTGTATAACCATATCCACCATGTATTTGAACAGCATCTATACAGGATTTAATCCACGACTCGCTTAAATACAATTTCGTTATCGCAGATTCCAATGGTATAGCGCCTTTTTTTTCTTTTAACCAAACACTCTTGTACAAAATAAGTCTGGCGGTTTCTAGTCTGATTTTCATATCGACAAGTTTATTTGAAACCGATTGAAATTTACCAATAGGTTTTTTAAATTGTTTACGCTCATTCGCATATTTAATACAAGATTCTAATTGCCTTTCCATACTCCCAATATAACTGGCTAAAATACAACATCTTTCCCATTCCATTGAATTGTTAAATATTGCAACACCATTTCCTTCTTTACCAAGTCGATTTTTAACTGGCACCATACAGTTATCAAAAATCAATTCTGACCATGGATTTGTTTTTAATCCCATTTTTTTAATATTATTACCCACTTTAAAACCTGGAAAATCCTTTTCGATTAAAAATGCTGTGATACCTAAAAAACCCAATCGCTTATTTATTGTGGCAAATACAAGGAATAAATCAGCAATTGGTCCGTTTGTAACAAATGTTTTTGTACCATTTAAGATATAATAATCATCTTTTTTATTAGCCGTTGTACTTATACTGTAAGCATCAGAACCAGATTCAGGTTCAGTCATAGCAATTGCACCAATTGATTCTCCATTGCAAAACTTTGGTAAATATGTTTGTTTTTGTTCCTCTGTTCCAAAATCAAGTATCGGCATTTGTATATCCCACATTTGAGCGCTCATTCCAAATATCAAACCATTGTCTTTGCATGCGTATCCTAATCCTTCCATTATGCATATTGTTGTTAAAATATCTTTACCCCTACCACCATATTCTTCGGAAATAGGTAAACCAAGAATTCCAAATTCTGCACATTTTTGCCAAAGATCCGAAGAAAATAAACTTCCCTCATCTCTTTTAATTAGATCATCGTTGAGATACCTTTTAGCAAATTCAATGACTGATTTTTTTAACTCTAATTGTTCATCCGACCAAGAAAAATCCATTTAAACCTCAGATTTTCGATTATTAATATAAACGAAGTGTTTGTTAACTTTCAAAATTATAAGGAATACCGAAGCTATAATTTTATTATAAGCCATTTATTTTGTCACTTTCCTATAAAAAAAGAAGCGATGCATTTTGAGTTTATTCAATTCTTTAAACCCAAGTGTTCTAACCATCCAGATTGCTGGTGTATTATGAGCTATCACATAAGTATATATTTTCGTTATACCTCTTTCTTTAAAACATTGATAAGCATATTTCAATAGAGTTGATGATACATTAGTACCCCTTTCTTCTTTTTTCACGTACATATCAAACATATACGCACTTTTTTGTTCAGGTCTAACTTTCAACAGATGAATATCTTTATGCAGCAACTTTTTATCAGCATCCAATGAAGTTGCAAACCAACAATCACCTAATATTTTATTATCTCTAATAAAAAGAAAACATTCAAAACCGTTTTCTTTATTATTAATAACTTTAAGATACCTACTTTTATTGGGAAAAATGTAATTTAGTTTATGATCAACCTTTGAAATGTTCTTTATCTCTATTTCCGTATTATTTATAATCTTCAAATCTACTTTATAATCAGTTAAATCTTTTTCGAATGTTATAATCTTTTTATTTATAAAAATAATTTCTATAAAAGAATTCAATATACCTTGACTTTTAATTTTTTCAAAAAGCTGGTTGATTTTAATAAGTAAAAGTTGAATCATCCTATTTTCTCTTTTTGTCTATAAACACACAAATTGCGTCAATGTTTTTAAAATTCTCAGGCACGACATCTTCATCTAATACTTTTATTTTAAATTCTTTTTCTATAAAAAGAATCAACTTTTGGATACCAAGAGAATCAACAATGTTAGAATCTATAAGTGAATCTTCATTAGTTAAATTAGGTTTTTTATTATCCGAAATTAATTCTTCAATAATATATTTTTTAACCGCTTCTGCGTTATTCATTTTATGTCTGCCTTTTCTCTATAATTAAAAAAGATCTTTATCGTTTTATTTTGCAACTTCAGATTTGATAAAGTTATTGTAATAATTATCAATATATTCCTTTAAAGCTATTTTCCAATCCCTCATAACATTCAGATTTCTTAATTGTAACTTTCTATTTATCAATCTTTCATTCGGTGGTCTTTCTGCAAAATATTCTTCTTTGAAATGGTCAGATGATACTTCAATTATTTTAATTCTATCATTAAGATTCAATATATTTAGAAGTACTTTAGCTACCTCAAGTCTACTAGTAACTCCCTGGCACACCATATTATAAAGACCCCAAAATTCATTTTGCAACAAAAGTTTTACATTTAATGCAAAATCGTGTGTGTAAGTCGGGGTTCCTAACTTATCATTAACAATAAATAATTCTTTAACACCATTCTTAATTTGCTTCATAATTTTCTGAATAAATTTTTTATCTTTTCTGGGTCCAGCTCCCATCATCCACCCAGCCCGACATATAAGATAACGATTTGCATTTTGCTGAACAAAGACCTCGCCCGCATATTTCGAACGAGCATATTGTCCAAGTGGATTGGGTCGATCCCAATCATCGTATGTATCTTTTTCTCCATCAAAAATCCCCGCAGTGCTTATATAAAGAATCGGAACATCCAACTGGTTAGCGATATATACAGCATTTTCGACGGCCGTTGTATTAGTAAGGTATGTTTCTTCAGGATGAAGCTCGCAATATTCCAAATCAGTATATGCACCAAGATGGAAGAGATAATCGGGATTGAATTCAATAACATCTTTCCTGTATTTTTCTAAATCACGAAAATCGAGGTAATTAAGCCATTTCTCATTAACATCGATATCTGTACACTTTAGAATATACTCGTTGCTAAAATGTTTATAGAATGCTTCACCGAGCATTCCACCACAGCCTGCAATATAGATTTTTTTCATATCATCCTAAAAATTGTTTCAGAACATTATATCAAAGCTTGGGTAATACCAATCCGATAGATGTGCGTCTTGCATTGGCTTGGAACCATTCGATGAATTTACCTATACCTTTTTCAATCGGATAATTAGGGCTATAACTTATAATGTCTCTTGCTTTTGTAATGTCGGCATAGGTTTTCATGACATCACCCAACTGCATAACTTCGAAATTAATTTTTGCTTTCTTATTAATAGCACCTTCAATCAAAGATACCAATCGAATTAATGGGATTGTTCTTGATTCACCAAGATTAATAATTTCATAACCATGAAGAACGGATAACGAATTAATGACACCATCAACAATATCATCAATATAAGTATAATCGCGTTGGGATGAACCATCACCAAACAAAACTATCGCTTCTCCTTCAAATATCTTTTTTACAAATTGGTGAATTGCCATTTCGGGCCGCTGACGCGGTCCGTATACCGTAAAAAATCTGAAACAAAATATATCAAATCCATAAAGGTGATGATATGTATGACATAATAATTCTCCTGCCTTTTTACTTGCAGCGTATGGCGAGATAGGATTATCTACTGAGTCATTTTCCGAAAAAGGGACTTTTTCACGATTACCATAAACTGAAGATGAGGATGCAAACAGCATCCCTTTCACATTATACTTCCGCATCGCCTCAAGTAATCTAAGTGTTCCAATGACATTGACATCATAGTAAAGTTCGGGTTGGAGTAATGACGGGCGAACTCCTGCCCGGGCTGCGAGATGAATCACCACATCAACTGGAAAATGTTGAAAACACTCTTCGAGTGTACGAACATCTCTTATATCTCCTTCAACGAGATGGAAATTTTCCGATCTCAATGCACAATCTAAGTTGAACCGTTTAGTACCTGGATCATAAAAATTATCAAAATTGTCGATGCATATAATATTATTGCCTAATTTTAGTAATCGATCAACTATATGTGAACCAATGAATCCGGCACCACCTGTAACTAAGATATTCATTCTTTAGTCTCTTACCTTTTTTATCATACATATTAATTTATTCCAATTGGGTATTATGCTACCCCAATAATTGAAATATCTACTCACTCGAAAATAATTTTCCATATTGTTTTAAACATTCATCAAGAGAAAATTTTTCAACAATCCTTTGCCGAATTTTATCCGGTGTAAATCGATTATAATTTTTAATGACTTTTATCCAAGTATCAGCAAGCTTTCTCGGTTGATGAGAAGGTACAAGGTAACCATTGATACCCTCGCTTATCATTTCATTTGCACCGCCTACATCGGTTAAAACACAAGGTAATCCACAAGCCATTGCCTCAATTGCCGCTATCGAAAAGGCTTCGGTTGAAGAAGAGAGTGTAAAAAGATTCGATATCCAATAGTAAGAACGAACATCGTCTTGTTTACCACAAAACTTTACATATTCTGATAATTTGTACTTCTGGGTAAATCCTCTGATTTTATTTTCGATATCAATATCGCCACTGCCAACAAATAATAAATAAGGTTTTAAATTATAATCGGTGTGAACCATTCTCAATGCTCTGAGCGAGTCTTTATGCTTCTTCTCTTTTCTGAATGTAGCAACTTGAATAATTACATACGCATCATCAGGTATTTGAAGACTTTCCCTGAATTGCTTTCGGTTAAAGCCTGATGGTGGAAGAGTATAATTATTCGTGTCAACTCCATTATAAATTGTATTGAACTGACTTAATGATATTTTATATATTTTTGATAAATACGTCGCTTGGTTTTTACAAACCGTAATCAATTTTTCCTCACCGTTCAATAATCTGGAATATATTAAACCTTGGATATATCCTTTTAATGATCTCGGTTTAGTGGAATGCAACGAGAGAAACACTTTGATCGGTTTAGCACGGGTGACAGCATACCTAAAAAAGAAAAAAGGGAAAAAGCCTATTATAAATGCACAATCAATGTCGTTCTCTTTGATAATCGATTTTAGTTTGGTGATAACACTTAAATCATATCGCCTTTTTCTTTTTAATTCGATGACATTTATGCTCGGATCTAATTTATTAAGCGAATCCCTACCGGCACCCAGAGAAATAACAGTTGGATTAATTTGCGATCTGAATCTATTTAATAGATTTATGAGAAATGTTTCAGCACCGCCAATAGGAAATCCGGGTGTCATGAATAATACATTTTTCATATTATATACCTGAGCTTTGGAATATCATGACGGCTATGATTAGTGAGATTCATTAGACAAAAAATTAGTTAAAGGTAATCGATAATTCTCGTAATAGAAAAATTTCTTCGCAGTCTCGAGTGCATTAATGGATATTTTTTCCACGATATTATCATAATTTCGAATGATAAAAAGAATTTTTTTTGCATATTCATCAGGATTCCCAGGCTTTACTATAAAACCATTTTCTTGATCTTTTATAAACAACCCGTTATCGCTGACATCGGTTACGAAGACGGGAACACCAGAAACCAAGTATTCAGAAAGTTTTGTCGAAAACCCATAATGGGTTTGAGGAGTTAACGGTCGCGGCAACACTAACAGGTGATGCTTTCTTAGAACGTCTATAATATTTTTTTGTTCGATATATCCACCATAGTTAATATTTTCGACTAGTCCATATTTTAGGGGTAAAATATTTAATAATAATTCTCTCTCATATGGTTCATAAATTGGTCCGTACAAATTGAGCTGAAAATTACTGAAATGATTTTTTACCATAGAAAGCGATTGATAAAAATACTCGAAACCTTCTTTCTTTGATGCAAGTATGCCAGCGAATCCTATCATAAATTTGCCATTATTAATTTTCGGTGGAACAAACACATCGATTTTTGAGCAATCTGCTAATATTGGTACATGCAATATATTTTTATTATATTTATTAAAATATTTTTCAATGCTCGTGGAAATTACAATAATACCATCAAAGTATTTTGCCATTATTTCCCCGATGTAAGATTTAAAATAATACAGGACAAATGATAATAATTGATATAATTTCTTTAATATTTTCCGTGAGTACACACGATTAAAGACTATTACTCTCCTCATTTCGTTAATGTCTGCATACACACTATATCCTCTAAAATATTTTAAATAGACTAAAACTAGAACATCCATCGAAAACAAATCCGGATAAAAATAAATTACTTTTTCATCAGAGACTTCTTTAATTAGTTTATGAATATTTCTCACAAATACCGCAGTGATAAAAAAAATGAAAAATCGCTTATGAACCTTTTGTAAAAAGCTCCATTGCTTTTTATTCTCTCGCCCGACTAAAAAAATATTTCTTGATATCTCGCGAACATTGGTTAGATCCATCGAATCACTCAATACTGCAGAACACAAAAAAACACGGACTTTCTCAGAAACTAGTGCCTTTGCAATATTCATTAACCTTGCAGAGCCTGCGCTATTACCTTCATAAATTTTAAACGTCGTTACGATAAAAACATTTTTCATTGCCATCTCCGCACTAATGTATCACGATCAAACAAAAACATCTGTTAAATATAATTATCCAATATATCGATTCTTAGCGAATGAATTCGCTTATAAAAAATTTACATCCAATCAGATCATAACCAATTTTCAAGATCGTACAAGCCTGCAGTATCAACAAAAAGCGAAATGGTAAAATATTTTTTATCTGATTGCGGATGACATACCAGGGGGAAAAGATGCACTTTTTTCGATACTTTCCCAATTGTCTTTGAACCATTGTATAGTTAATTTCAGCCCATCCATGAATTTCATTTTGGGTTCGTACCCCAGTAATGCTCTTGCTCTATCAACACTTGCAAGTAATCTGCTTTTCGTATCCCACTTCCTTTTTCCGACCATAACTATACCAGCACGATTACCAGTGAGTGAATTTACCATCTCGGCTAAATCACCAATTCTTGTCTCATGTTCTGACGCCAAATTCATTTCCTGTCCGATTGCTGATTTAAAGTACCCAGCTCTAAGTAAACCATCAGCAATATCTCCGACATAACAAAAATCTCTTGTGGCATCTGGATTACCGGCTATTGGTAATGGCAACCCCTTCAATGCCCAGTAGATAAAATTCGGGATAACATTCCGATATTGTCCCGGTACTTCCCCGGGTCCATAAGAATTAAAAAATCGGGTCTTGACAATACTGAGATTATAGTGGTGATGGAAAAAATTTGCATATAACTCACCAAGCATCTTGGTTATCTGATACGGTGAAGTAAGGTGCATAGACATAAATTCCTCACGCAGCGGCAAAGGTGCCTGGTGACCATATATCGAACATCCTGAAGAAGCATACACTAAACGCTCAGTATTGTTTAACGTAGCATATTCAAAAACTTTCAGTGTGCCAAATCCATTTGTTTCCAAATCTTTCTCAGGATAATCCACCGAATTCTGATTTGCAAAAAAAGCTGCAAGATGATATACAACATCCGGCTTCTCATTAAAGACACGTTTAAGATCAATATCATTCGCAACGTCTCCTTTCACGAGTAGGACCTTCTTCGAGGGTGGAATATTCCATTCATACCCAGCACACATATTATCAAAAACAATTATTACTGCTGGATCGAGATCTAACAATACTCGCGTAAGATTTGTCCCGATTGAACCGGCACCGCCTGTAATAAGTATTGTTTTCCCCTTGTAAAAACTTTTATATTCTTCCATAATTATACCTTTCAAAGCACAATAAATCTTGCAGAGATTAAATGATTATTGAGAGATCGTTAAATCTCATAAATTTTTTTCATCCACTTAATATATCTTATTAAACCTTCACGGAGATCAATTCTCGCTTCATGTTTTAGATCTCTACGGGATTTAGAATAATCCACGATCTTCACTTTTGTAGTAAAACCTTCTTCTTTCTGATAATTTGCCAATTTGGGATCGGCTCCAATTAGCTCGATAACTAATTTGGCTAATGTTGTAATATCAACGACCCATTTCTCATTACTTCCTATGTTATATACCTCGCCCGGTATGAAATGATCACTGATGTTTGCAAAAGTTCGGCATGTATCTTCTACATAATCAAAAATTCTTTTATGACCACCGTATACTTTAAATGGTTTGTTTTTCAGACAGTGGTAAACAAATATCGGAATAACTCCCCGATAAGGACTGTAATATTCATGGGGTCCGTAACAACCGACTGGGCGAACTCTAACAGTTTCAGTTCCAAACATGGCGGCATTATTAAGGCATTGCAACTCACCAGCCCATTTACTAATCGCATAATCATTCATTTGTTTCAATGGAATTTTTTCCATGACGTCTTCGGTCATCAAACCATCATAATCTCCATAAACTTCAGCGCTGCTGAAGAAAACCATTTTGAAGCGGTGTTTCTCTTGCAAACGGAGCATATTCTTAGTCCCGATAACATTTGTTTGCCATAAATTCTGATAGTGATCTTCACCGTTCCATCTTCCATATTCGGCAGCGAGATGATAGACAAAATCGAATTTATGTTTATTGAATAGCCAGTCAATCTGCTGATATTCACCACAATCTATTTTGTAATGCTGTGGATCTTCTCCTTGTAATATATCGCAAGTAAATACCGTGTGACCACGCTTCTGAAGCTCTGCGACAAGATTGGTCCCGATAAAACCCCTGCCGCCGGTAATTAACATTTTACTCATAACATCCACTTTTTCCGTATAATTTATCAATATTCCAAAACCAAAGTTTTTTCATTAAAAAATGAACGAGTTGCCACCACTCGTTTCTTAAATTTTAAAAATAATTAATCATATAATAATGAATTGTGTTTAATAACACAATCTTCTGCGTGCTGACTCTTTACTCTGAATTTATTTCTATATCTAGTAAATAAATATTAAAGCGAGATAGCACGTCTTTTTCGAAATCTAATATAATAAAATATCATCATGCTGCAATAAATCAAACCGGCAGCTAACCTTGTTATAGCTGCCCCAGCAATACCGAAGAATTTGATAAGGATGAAATAACCTAAAATGTTAACTACTCCAACAACAAAAGCACCATTTCTAAGCTGCTTGCCTTGGCCATGAGCTCCGAGAAATCTATTAAAATAGTCACCCATACCGTGTATTGCCGCTCCAATCGCGATAATGCTTGATATATATGCTACCTGCACAAAACTTTCCGTATAAACCATAAGGACAACGGGTTTGATTATTAATATAAAAATAATAGTCGATATTGCCGAGATGAGAGCCGTTAAAAATGTGACTTTGCGTGGTAGAATATTTACGTTGGCAAATTCCTTGAAATATGTTATTCCAACAATAGAAGATATTTGCATTAAGGGCATTGTGAGGGTTATTGCAAGAGAAAAGTAACCAACGTGAGTATTATCAAGAAAATAGCTGATCATGAAAGTCGAGATATATGTAGAAGCAACGCCACTAAGACTCCCGATATAAACATGCCAGCCGAATTTTTTATTCGCCTCCCAAATTAATTTTACATTATTTTTGTAATCAATGTACTTGGGTTGAAGTCGTTTGTAAAAAATAATTACTGTCACTATCCCAATAATAATTTGTATAAATAATGTTAGCACTATATTCAGATGATATACGAAATTAACCAAAAGCAATAACAACATAAAGAAAAGACCTGGCAACACCCGAAAGAGGGAAAGCTCGTGGATTTTATTGTCCCCGGGTAAAATATTTTCTATTGTAGAATTAAAAATAAAAACAGCAACAAGAGGGGAAAAGAGCAAAATAACGTTGCTAAGATGACTCCCCAAAAAATAGGGTTCCAGGAAA
>Ga0315286_10000057_pt1 | contig 69755 bp, 51 predicted proteins | sample YL17G10_0_MG_FD_205038 | JGI IMG/M metagenome (GOLD analysis project Ga0315286, IMG submission 205038) | Sediment microbial communities from Yellowstone Lake, YNP, Wyoming, USA - YL17G10_0 | ecosystem: Environmental > Aquatic > Freshwater > Lake > Sediment | place: USA: Wyoming | collected...
TTTAGCCTTGCCGCCAGTCTGGTGGCGTGGAGCCTTTCGTATCTGTTGGAGAATGCTATCGGCCTTTTCCCGTCGTCTATCGATCTGGACCCCAGTTCGGATAGGTCTCCGCTATAGTCGACCTCCACCACCCCGATTCCAGTCTCGGCTGCCACCTGTCTTGCACGGTGCTCATCCGTCGGGAAGGTTACGTAACCCACCAGGTTTCTGATGCCGGCTTCCACAAGCGGTCTGGACGCACGGGTTTCTGTGTCCGAGCTGCAAATCAGAACTATTTCAGAGTTCGCTGTCTCAGCTGGAGGTTTTGGGGTATGCCCTTCGGAGAGCAAACCAAGATCTTCAGCAATGAGAGTTTGGTATCTCCCCAAAAGCTCCTTTAGTGCTTCTGCCCTCGCTCTTTCCACGTCTACCAGCTGTTCCGTTCTCATACCATCAATCCGTTCATGATCCCACTTCCACTCCAGCTGCCGTCCGGCACGCTTCGTCCACTATTCTTTCTATCGCCTCGGTTGACAGCAAGTCCGTTGGAGGCAGTAACCCACCTTCAGCATCCAACCTTAAATAGATCCTTTCCCTATCTGGCGGGTGGGATGCCAGAAGAGGTCTTCCCGCTCGCTTGTTGGCGTTCTCTATCGCTTCCCTTAGCGGTCTCCTTTTCCTGATAAACAGACCGAGTGATTCCCTTTCTGGCAGGACGACTCCCAGCGGGAAATGGGCTATCCCCATTCCGTCTTTCAGTGCCATCAAATATGTCTGGTGAAACGCAACTCCATCCCCGTACATTCTGAAGATGCCCATCATAGCGCCTGCCATGCTGTCTCCTTCCCTTATCGTGTTGTCGAAAAGGCACAATACCTCTTCCTCGTTCATCAAGGAGCCGTCAGTGATTTTAATTTTTCTCTCATCTTCGGGTGCATCGCTCTGCTCAGCGTAAACCTTTCTCACCTTTAGTCCGCTTCCTGTGTACATCGGCTCCAGAGATTCAAAGAGGCTTGCAGCGCTCCTGCCTACCAAAAGCATGGCGACAGAACGCTCCTTCCATGCATTCCTCTGAGAATCCAGCAGATAGCCCAGGTGGCGTTCCAACACTTCCTCTGGCACGCCGTGCAGTTCCCTTTGAAGGGTAGCATAGTCCGCTTTCATATCATCACTCCAGGAATTTCACGGTGTCTATCACCCTGTCGCTGTCCTGGTCGTAGCCGCACACTATGTGGACAACGTTCCCTTTCTCCTCTTTTATCATGTCCAAATGCTTTGTCAAGGCTAGCACGGCCGAATACGTGCCGCGCCTGCCGACGCCGCCGATTATCAGCACTTTCTTTTCGGGGTTCAGCGGATTGTCTATCTTCGCTATGAGCCCTGTCCTTGGGTCCGTATATTTTCTTCCAGTCCTTTCCGAGACTAGCCCCCACACGTCAGTTGAGTCGAACCTCACAGGCAGCTTTCCGTTCATGTTGTCTATAACCGTATTCGTCTGTGCGTTGCCCAGCAATATGAGATTTCCCGTCAGCTCCTTCTCATGGACTTCTGTGTCGAGCTTCCTGGCTGGGAACGAGATGTTCCTTGCGAGCCCACCAAGCAACATCATGAAATCCATGACATACGGCCCCTCTGTCGAACCCATGTCATACTTACCGTGTGAGTATGTGTCGCCTATTATGATCCTGGCGTCCAGTGTCCCATGGTTGACGAACGGGTGGAAGAAGGCCTCTAATCTGGGGTTGATTTCTTTGGGGTTGTCGCTCATCTCTTCGTATCCATCCTCGTGCAGCTTCGCCGTGACCGTGGGGGAAACGAGGCCGTATATCTTCGCTGTCATTGCATAGCGTTTTTCCGTCCGGATCTTCCTGATGACGCCGGCCTCTTCTAGGCGGCGCAGATGATAATAGATCTTCTGCTCGTGCTCGCCCAGGGAGCGGGCCAGGTCCATGGCGCAACCCTGGTTCTTGGCCAGCGTCGTGACTATGCGAACGGCAAGCTCGGAGCCGAATATGTTGAGCTTCCTCGGGTCTATCACAATCGAATCGTAGACCCTTGCGCGCCCGTCGCCGTTCTCTATGAACTTGTGCGTCATAGCGTCCCTGCCAGGAGAGCTTGCGCTCTCTCTCCAAACTGCTGTTGTCAGAAGGGTTTATAAGCGTTATCATTCCCCTTGTAAGAGTAAAAGACTTCTTGTAGTTGTAAAAGGTTTGTTTGTATAGCCGCTTAAGAGCACGTCGCCACCTGACGATGTAGAAAGCAAACTCCGTTTTTAGGAGCCTCTTTTTAAGGGCCGTTCCATCGCTTAATCAAGGCAAAACAGAGACGATTCACATGAAGGAAGAAGGCAATAGGAAGGTCGAGGGAATATGTCAATGCCAATATGCAAAGTCTGCAAGGAGCCCATCTGGAACTTCCTCTGCCTGGACTGCCTAGGCGAGGACATAGCCCAGTGGCTTCCGTCTGCGTATGCATCGCGTTTTGCCGCCTTCCATCGCTCTTTCACCGGCCATTTCATAAGCACTAACGACGCTGCCTTTGACAGCTGCCTCAAATGCAAGTCCGTGCGCGAAGCCGAAGTGTGCTCCTTCTGCTACCTGAACGAGTTCATGTCCTGGGCGAAGGCGGAGCCGGAGCTGGCGACGAAACTGAACCAGTTCGTCTTCAGCTTCGAGCGCAAGGGCGAATTCGACGGGTTCTTCAGGAACACGCGTCTGCAGCCTGTGACGGATTCGCTCTGCAGCCGCGAAAGCTCCGGGTTCTGCGACGCCTGCGGCGAATATTCAGACGAACTGGAGGCCGGGGACGGCGGACTGCTATGCCCCGGATGCAGAGAGCATGACGCGTGATTACACCTCTACGGTCGTTCCGCTGGGAAAAGGCGTGATATCCGCGGCGCGGGCCCTGATGTTTGTGGCAGTGTTCGACCAGCTGGGGCCCCTGTACGCGGAAGGCGGTCCCATCCAACGTTCCGGAGGGAAAAGAGCCGGGCATGCGGCTGTGCAAGTAAGTGCTTACAGATGCGCCCCTGCGAGAGCCGAGCCTCTGATGAGAGGCGGTGCCACAGCCACTTACGAAGACGGCGTCTCTCCGTATGAGCGCAAATTTTCGCATGAGCGGGGGCCTGACGGGACGCTGAAGCTGTGGGAAGGCATAGGGGATCCCCCCGCAGGTGGGATTTACACTCAAAAGGAAATAGATGCGCTAAAAACGGAGCTTGCCAGAATCGGTGTCTTATTGGATTAGCGTTCAATCCTTGCCTTTCTTGCCTATCGTCCAGAGGTGCTCGAAGTAGGGCTTGAGCACGTCCTTGGCGGCGTGGTCTGACTCCGCCCAAAAGGCGACGTCCTGCGTCTCGTGGACTTTCCTGTCGTCCGTCAGCGAGAAAATCACATGCTTGTCGTCCACGGTGACGAAGCGGCCCGGCGAAACGTTAAGGTTGCGCATCTCAGCGATTTCCGAGAACGCCTTCACGGCCGCATTCTCCGACAGCGGAGCTGCTATGCGTATCTTTGCGCCGCGCCTCGCGGACTTCTTGAGCATCCTGTAGTGGTTCGAGTAAAGGTCGTTAAGCCCCTGCTCTGTCGTTATGATGCTTATCCTGCTCTTGGCGTCGCGGAAGAGCGACCGCAGCTGACGGTTGATCATGTGCCTGCCCTTCAGCGTGCCCGCCAGGTCAGCCGGCTGCAGCATGCTGATGCCTTCCTTGTGTATCGCGTTGAGCTCGTCCAGTATCTTTGAAGCGGTGATGCGGTCGATGCGCTCTATGAGCGTCTCGTGCTGCTTCTCCAGCGCCTGCTTCGTGCGCTCGAACGCCTCTTCAGGCTTCAGCGCGACATACTTGATGGGCTTGGAGGGCTGGATGACGACAAAACCTTTCTCAGCGAGCGATTCCAGGACGTCATACGTCCTTGAGCGGGGCACGTTGGCCAGCTCCGACAGCTCAGCGGCCGTGCCGATGCCTTTCGCAAGCAAGGCTACGAAAATCTTCCTCTCGTACAGGTTCAGTCCAATGCTTTTCAAGGCGTCCAAGACCTCTGTCGATGCGGCCATGCTTATCTTTTTCTCCTTTTGTGTTATTATTGGTCGGTGTTGTAATTTAAATGCTTTTATTAAGGTTTGGGTGTTAGTTTTATAAAGGTTTTTTGTTATTTGATAGAGGTTAAATAGCTTTATAAACCCATGGAGGCTGCCGTTTCTTCAACTACTGCCGCTTGTGCTGCGCCTCGAACAGGGTGCGAACCCGCTGGATGGTGTCAGCCTCGCCAGGGCCCTTGTCAGGGCGCAGCTTCACGATGCGTGGGAAGCGCAATGCGAATCCGGACGAATACGTGGGCGACTGCTGTATCTCCTCGTATGCGACTTCAATGACCATCGATGGCTTTACCACGACGCGGCCGCCCGATTCCCCGGTTATGTGCGGCTGCAGCAGCTCTGTCAGCTGCTCGAATGACAGTCCTTCCTCCGGTTTCTCCTTGATGCCGGTCCCCATCATGCCGCAGTCCACAAAGCCCTCATCGGACTTGCATGCGAGGACGAACGAGGACAGGACGCCGGCGCGCTTGCCCGTGCCCCAGAGGGCGCCGCTTATCACGAGATCGAGCGTCTCCATTATCGGCTTCACCTTCAGCCAGAAGCCGACGCGGCGCCCCGGCTGATATGCGGCGTCCAGGTTCTTCACTATGACCCCCTCCTGGCCGGCCGCCAGCGCCTCTTCGTAGAATGCGCGTGCTTTTTTAGCGTCCTTCGTGACGAGCATCTTCGCCAGCTGGAACTTCTTCGGGATGGGCCTGACAGTCCTCTCAAGCAGCCTCCTCCTTTCCGCGAGCGGGGCGTCGAACAGGTCCCTGCCTTCAAGGTAGACGATGTCAAAGACGTTGACCTGTATCGGTATCTCCTTCGCTATCCGCTCTATGTCGTATTTCCTCTTTATCCGCTGCGACAGCAGCTGAAAGGGCCGTGGTTCTCCGGTCTTCTTGTCGACGCCGAGCATCTCGCCCTCGATTATGCACTCTTCTGCCTTCACGGACCGAAGCACGTACTCCTTAAGCTCCGGGAACTGCTTCGTGACGTCTTCCAGCCTGCGCGTGAAGAACCAGAGCTTCTGGCCTTTCTTGTGGATTATGATGCGGGCGCCGTCGTACTTGAACTCCAGCGACGCGTTCTGGAACGAGGACAGGGCCTCCTCCAGGCCCGGCGATTTCTCCGCCAGCAGGACGTGATAAGGCTTGCCCAGCTCCAGCTTCACCTTGCGCAGGCCCGCCACCCCACGCTTCTTCGCGATCAGCGCCACCTCGCCGAAGTCGGGCCGCAGGAACCATGCCCATTCGACGGCATCCGCTTCCTCTTTACAATCTTTCAACTGCCGTCCGTCAGCCAGGAACGCGGCCACTATGGCGTCGCGGACTACGCCTTCGGCCACGCCGACGCGCAGGTCTCCCAGCACTGTGCGGACTATGTATTTCGCTTCGCCTTTGCCGGCGGACGAGATGAGCTCAGCCACGACGCGGAACTTGGTTTCCTGGCTGCCTTTCCCTTCCATGCCGGCGAGCTTGCGCAGGCTGTCGAAGACCTTGTCCACCGTCAGCGGGACGTGGAAAAGCGTCCGCTGGCGTTTCTTTTCGCACAGCCTCTCGGCGACCAGCCCGAAATCGCCCAGCTCCCTGTAGAGCTTGCCTATCTCCTCCGCGGAGAAGCCTGTGGCCATGGCTATCACCTTGGCCATGAGCAGCGCTGAGATTCCCATCTCCTCCTCGGCCCAGGACGGGAAGACCTTGCCCTGCGCCAGCAGCACGGCCCTAGGCAGCGTATCGTCATCGGCGGCGCTGAAAAGCGATGCCAGCGTCTCTGCCTTCTTCAGCCGCTCCGGCGACGCTTCGAGCCGCCCATAGACGGCCGCAAGCTCAGAATAAAGCATAGGTGATATTTGTCTCTGGGTTAAAAATAGTTGCTTCCGCGCACGGCTCACCCGCACTTTATGGCGCAGCGCACGGGGAACTTGCTGGCGGCTATCTTCATCGCTTCCTTGGCCCCGGCCTCCTTGTCAGCGTTGACGCGGACCTCGACGACGTTCTGGCCTCCCCTGACCTGGGCGGCTGTGCTAATCATCTTGCCGAAGGACTGGCGCATGCCTGTCTGGAAACGGTCGGCTCCAGCTCCTGTGGCGAGCAGGTTCTCGCGCAGGACGTGATGGGGGTAGACAAGGATCTTGGCAAAATAGTTGCCTTTGCCGACGTTCTTCTCGAGGGCCTTGTGCAATGCCACCCTGGCCGCCTCAAGCGCGTTGTGGCGTATCTGAACGGGCTTCTCGGCGACGAGGTACATGCGTTTCTCGAAGGCTTTCTTGACTTCGCCCACTTCGAATTTGTGTATCTTCCCCGCCGGAACGCCCTTCACGTAGCCTTTTTTTGGCTTCCGTCTGCTCTGGCGCGTGTTCGGGCGCTCTATGCTCCTGTAGCATCTGGCTGGCCTCAGTCCCATGGTATCACATCAGTATTAACGGGCGCATTATTTAAATAAGCAAGCGTTGCCCTGCTGCCAGCGGTTGCACAACCCGTTTCACGCATAATTGACATCTTTTTGTCTGCCGGAGTGCCTGCCTTGACTCCGATTGCCAAAGGCTTAAAATGCTTCTCCTCAAGTGTCAAGTGGTTCATATGGTCTATGGGATATACAGGCAGGTTCCAACTGCGCTGCCGGAAAGGGAGCGAAAGATTGCCGAGTACGTGCTCCGTGAATCAGAGCTGGCAGGGAGTGTGCCTTTCGATGCCATTGCCCGCGATTTGCTTGGTGTGGCGGTGGAAACGAAGAAAGACTTGAGAGTGGCGTTCTCTACCCTCTATGGCTGCGGGTTTTTGAGAGGCTCATACGAAACGACTTACAGCATCGCCGCCGAGGCCGGTAATGTTTCGGCAGAACCGTACGCCGAAGGGCCTGCGCTAAGATTTGTGCGTGAACACGCCGAAAGGAGGGGCGGAGTGACGGCCGGAGGTGTGTTCGACAACCTCAATGCGAGGGGCACGCGGATCCATAACGAGAGTGGGATCCCTTATGGACGACTTGACGCCGCCCTGAGGTCTTTGGAAAGAAAGAAACTTCTGAAGGCCCGCAAATATGTGGAGGCATGGGAAACCGTGCGCGCCCTTCCCGGCGGAGAAATATCAATATAATGAGCGCCCGTGAGCAGCGCAACTTTCCGCGCGGCTCTTCAGTCCCTCTGCCCGCAGCTAATTGTCCGGCAGCTTGACGCCGAATATCTTGGACTCGCCGTCCTGCATGCTGACCCCGTAGATCTGGTCTGCCCCGCGGATGATGGTGTCGTTGTGCGAGACCGTTATGAACTGCGCGCCCTTAGACTGCTTCTTGAGCAGCTTCGACACCAGCTCCGAGTTCTTCTTGTCCAGCGCCGAGTCCGCCTCGTCCAGGACGTAAAAAGCCGTTGGCTTGTGTTTCTGGATGGCGAAGACGAACGCAAAAGCCGTGAGCGTCTTCTCGCCGCCTGACATGGCATCTATGTGGAGCAGCTTCTTGCCCGGAGGCTGCGCCTTTATCATCAGGCCCGAGTCCACGGTGTCCGGGCTGGCCAGCTCCAGCGACGCTTCCCCTTCGGTGAGGTCCTTGTAGACCTCCCTGAAATGCTTTGACACTTCTGACAGGCATGCGTTGAACGCCTCCATGCGGCGCGACTCGATCTTGCCTATGGCGTCCAGGATTGCGCTCCGCTCGGCGACGATGCGGTCCACCTTCTCCTTGAATTCATCGAACTCCACCTTGAAGGCATCGAAGTCGTCGATGGACTTGAGGTTGACATTGCCCAGCGTGGCGAGGCGCTCCAGACATTCCCTTTCCAGCTGGCGCAGCTTGGGAACGCCCATGTCTATGAACGGCTTTAGGTCCTGCTCTGCCGCCTGGCCGGTCAGGTCCTCAGCCTTCGTTTCCAGCTTCGCCTTCTCCACGTTCAGCTTCTGCATCTCCTGCTGCAGCGTCACCGTCCGGTCGTACGCTTCGCGCCTCTGCTCCCTGAGCTTGTCCAGCCTGGCCTTTATCCCGGCTGTCCGGACCTCGCCCACGGCCTCGTCTTCCGCGGGCCTGGATTTGGACAGCTCGGCCTCGATCTCGCTTATGCGCTTTTCAAATATGCCTATCTCGTCCTCCAGCTTCCTGCGGTCGCTGTCAAACGTTGTGATCTCGCCGGCGACGTTTTGCTTCCTGTAGAAGCCGCCGGTCATGGCGCCCGAAGCCTCTATGAGGTCGCCGTCAAGCGTGACCATGCGGACGCGGCTGCTCTTGCCTATCTTCTCTGCGGTCTCTATGTCCTTCACACAGGCTGTCCTGCCGAACATATAGCTGGCCACGACTGAGTATTTCCTGTCGAAGCTGATGAGGTCGGACAGCCAGCCTATAGCGCCTGATGGAAGAGGCAGCCTCGAATGGGCTTCCAGCCTGTCCAGCGGCAGGAAACGGGCGCGACCGACTTTGCTGGCTTTGAGTTGGCGGATGCAAGAGACGCCCGTCTGCGACGTGTCGACGACGACGTCCTGGAGCTGGCGGCCCGCCGAGACTTCAACGGCCACGGAATACTTGGCAGGCACGCTGATGAGGCTGGCCACTGTCCCATGGACGCCGCGGCTGCCCAGAACGGCGGAGACGGCCGGAGAGACGTCAATGGAGCGGAGGCGGTTTGACATGGCGTCGAGGCGCAGCATGTCCTTGCGGTTCATGTCAATGCGGTCACGCAGGCGCGACAGCTCCGCGTCCAGCGCTGCCGACCGCTTGACTGCCGCCAGCTGGTCCCTCGCCTTGAGGACGTTCCTTGTGAGGACGTCAATCTTCGCCTCCTCAGATGCAATCTCGCTGTCCGTCGTCTCTATGGACTCCTTTGCCTTGGCCAGTTCCATATCCTTGTCTGTCAGCTTCCTGTTGAGCCCGGACAGGCTTTCCTGCGTCGCCTCGTAGCTTTTCTTCACCACGGCCGCGCGGATCTTCTTTATGTCCTCGTCCAGCTTCTGGTACATCATCGCTGCCTCTCTCTCCTGGTGCAGCTTCGTGATTATCGCAGTCTTCTCGTTCAGTATGATCTCTGCTTCGTGGACTTTCTGCTCTATGGAATCCAGCTCCTTCTCCGCCTTGCGCTTCTTCTCGTCATACTCGCCTATGCCCGCTATGTCGTCTATGATCCTGCGCCGTTCCACAGCGTCTATTTCCACGATGCGGGTGACGTCGCCCTGGCGGATTATGTTGTGGCCGTCCGGCTTGAGACCTATGAGCGCCATGGTGTCAACTATCTCCTGCTTCGTGACCATCCTGCCGTTAAGGCGGTACGCGGAGACGCCCTTGGAGTTCACCCGGCGGTCTATGGTCACTTCGCTGTCATAAGGCAGCAGCTTCCTGCTGTTGTCGAAGTGGAGCGTGACGCGGGCGAAGTCAGATCCGGGCTTGGTCTTGCTGCCCTGGAAGATCAGGTCCTGCATCTTGCCGCCCCTCAGGGTGCGCGAGGACGAGAGGCCGAGGACGAAGGATATCGCGTCCACGACGTTCGTCTTCCCTGAGCCGTTAGGCCCTGTGAACACGGAGAACCCCGGCGGGATCGGGACTGAGGTCTTGCGCTTGAACGACTTGAAGCCTTGCATGACGATTCGGTTCAGGAACGCCATAGTATAACTTATGCGCACGCCCCTCTTAAATGCTTTCGTTCGCTGACGGTTTTGAAACGTTTCAGGGCCGCCTGCATAGGCATGCGGTCGGGTTGGAAAGGATAAATAAGGCCTCGGCCAATAAAGGAATATGCTCGAATCGCTCGTAAGCTTCCGCAAGATAAACGAGCGGCCGTTCCTTATGTTCTTCTGGGCGTTCTTCGTCTGCCTGATAGCCGTGTTCATCAGCAACGAGCTCAACATGTCCATAGGCGTGGACGGCGGCTTCATGACTGTCGTGTTCACGATGATACCCGCGGCCATCTTCATAACATCTCTCATAAACAAGGAAGAGGAGCTGGAGGAGAGGGCGCTGAAACGCCGCATAAAAATGGGCTTCTGGGGCAGGCACGGCAAGGACGTGCTGGTGCTGCTGTTCTTCTTCTTCGGCCTCACGGCCGCGTTTTCGCTGACGTATGTCGTCCTGCCTGACGGATTCTACGTCTCGCAGACGACGAAGATAGACCAGATACTCGGCCTCACCGGGAACGTCACCGGCCTGGGGACGGATCAGCGGACGGCGTTCATGCAGACGATATTCTTCAACAACATCAACGTCCTGCTCTTCTCCTTCTTCTTCTCGTTCATCTTCGGCGCCGGGGCAGTCTTCATAATCTCATGGAACGCCAGCGTGCTCGGCGTCAGGATAGGGCAGCTGTCCGAGAGCGCGTGGCACATCCCGCTCAGGACGCTGCCGTACCTGCCGCACGGCATCCTGGAGATAGGCGGCTACCTGTGCGCGGCCCTGGCCGGAGGCCTGCTGTCGGCAGCTTTCGTGAGGAAGAACAACGGCAAGATCCTGCAGGCCATAACCGTGGACTGCACGAAGATCGCGCTGCTCGGCGTGGCGCTGGTGTTTCTGGGCGCGGCAGTCGAGTCCTACCTATAACCGCTCTCCCGCCAAGGGGCTCTTGGGGGCGGGGTGGATGTTCCCGCCCGGAGGCTCTTGAAGGGAGCGGCGCCGGATGAAGCTGTGAGACGGGCCTTCAATGTGCTGTTTTCTGCTGCCGGACGGCATACAAAGCCCCTTCCAAGGTTTATAAGCGGGGAAAGCCAAATATAGGACAGGTGAACACAAATGGTGTTCGGTGGACTACTAGACTACGTGATCGTGGTCTTCTTGGTGTTGGTTTTTGCTGAGTACACCAAGATGAAAAACAAGTATGAGAAGCAGTTCGCCTGGATTGCTGGCGGAGCCATATGGTTCCTGCTGGCATACCTCTGCAACGGAGGCGTCTTGGATGTCTGGACGGCCATAGGCACGGATATTGGTACGTACCTCGGATGGCTGTTCGAGATAATAGGCGCGATCTTCGTTCTCGTCGGAGTCGTCCAGGTGGGGCTGAAGGTGCTTTCCAAATAGATCATGTAGACGAAGCGCAAGCTTCCCTTTTTCTTTTATTTCTCGGCTGGCTGCGCCTATTCAAGCTGCGCGGCTGCGACATCCTTGGTTTTTTCCAGCTTGGCTGTGAAGATTATGCCGACGACGCACACGGCTGTGACTATGACGGCTGCAACTAGCCTGTATACGTAGGCTTCGCCGGCCTGCTTTGTTACCTAAGAGGGAGGTGAAAGCCTGTGAAGGGGGATAAAGAAGACGCTTCGAGGGGAGAAGACGGGGGGTTTATTAGCGAAAAAATGATAAATAATATTATGAAGCAGCTCTACACGATGGTTCTCGTTGTTATGCTCATATCGTTCCCGTTCTTGTTTTCGTTTTTTGTCGGAAACTACACGGCTACCGCCATCGGTATTGTAATCTTGGGTGGAGCCATTACCATCATAATGTACGACCAGAACGCTAAGTCTCGTTCTATGGTCTACATGTGGATAGCGATAATAATCCTCATAGCTGCCCTCTTGGGCATATCCCAAATATTGCCGAAAGTCACATGGCCGTAGTTAGTTATTTTGTCTTAAGTGGGATTGTTCGCCCTCTCAATCAGTTCCAGCCACTTGTTGCTCGACGCCAGCCTTAAATCGGTAGCAAGCTCATACGGGCACTTGCCTATCGCCTGATGGCTTCGGATGAAGTTGTAGTATATCTCCAACCCCTTCATTATCGCGCTGGCGGAGAGAACGGAGCCGTGGAACCCCCTGAACGTCTTCGTCCGCTGGCGGATGGTGTTGTGCAACCGCTCTATCGGACAGTTGAACCCCTCGCCACGTGATGCGTTCACCTTCTTGTGAACGATGTTGTACGCTCCTATCTTGCTGTTGTATCCGAACGACTTCTCTACGACTCTGGTATAGACATTGAACGCATCGGTGGTGCATACCTTCACTTGGTTTCCCGTCTTGCGTTTCGCTCTTTGCATGAGATGTTTTATCTCGTCGTATCCTCTCGACCTCACGTACTTGGATGCTACCATGAATCGTGTTTTGCAGTCCATGATGTCTATGAACCAGTTCCTGTCAACACCGTGCTTGTTCGCTTCCGCCCGCCTGCCATATTCCATCTCGTCGGCCTGTATCTCCTCGCCGACGTTCAGCGGAAGCGTATCGGTGAACTTGGAAATCATCTGCGAGTACTTGACGACCCACAAGTAGATGGACTTGTGGCTTGAGTTGTGCGGATAGAACGCCTGCAAGTGCTCCTGTATCTTCCTTGTCGATACGCCGCGATAGAAGAGGTCTAAGCACAGCGTAATCTTCTGCGGAGCGTTCCTCATCCTGTAGAAGCCATCATCCAGCACGAACCTGTGGTTGCACTCCTTGCACCTGAACCTCTGTATGCGTCCCCTGTTATCGGTCTTCCGTAGCCCGTCTTTCGTCGCTTTGTCCTTGTGGCATCGCGGGCATGAAATCCCCTTACTTTCATTAGTCATACTTTATATAGTAAGAGCATCCTTATAAAGCTATGCCTTCATGTGGTGCTACTACACTACGTAAGCTTTATATAGTGGCACGACGGAATATAATCATGCCAGAAGTCAAGATAGAGGTCAAGGGCTACAAGTGCAACAACTGCCAGCACGAATGGATGCCGCGCTCCCCCAAGGCGAAGCCGCTGATTTGCCCCAAGTGCAAGTCAGCAAGATGGGACATGGAGCCGAAGAAGAAGGCACGGAAGAAGTCGATGGCGGCTGCTGGCTGATTGTTTTTTTGGTTTTAACACCCTCTAAAGTAACAATGCACGCCGGCCACCCCCAGCTCCTGCAGCAGCCTGTCCAAGCCGTCCTTGATGGCGTCGCGCCACGTGAGGGCGATTATGAAAGCAAAAGCGGCCGTGATTGCGGTGATCACATGCTTGCGCATCTCCCTAGCCGTCTGCTCAAGCCCTGTTCTGGTCCGTCCCTTCGCTTCCGCGGCTCTGAGCTTCGCGTTGTCCAGCGCCTGCTTGGGCATGGCGTATTCTTGAACGGCCGCTTTAAAAAACGTGGCGTCCGGCCATGGAATGCATGCCTAGTGCTTTTTAAACGGAGGAACCAAGTTATAGCTGCAGGGGACAGGTCGGGCTGCCAGGCGTAGCCTCTTCCGCAAATCGTCTTCATGGCGGGACCCCAGCCAAAGGGCGGCGCAGGCTTGGCGTTGCGGCCCTGCGCCCTGACTGAGAAGCCCTGTCCTGCAGGATCGCCATTATGGTGAACCAGGCCAGACCCTGACGGGAGCAGCCTTAAACTATAGCGGCGGTGCTTGGAGGGTCGCAGGGTGGAGGAAGGGCGGAGGCCAGCTGCTCCGCACGGCGTGCGTCCACCGATGGCGCGCCCCTGCTTTTTTCTTCCTGTGTTTTTTAAGCTCCGGGCCACAAATGGTAAAGATGGAGCGCACATACGCAGCGGACGTGAAGCCGGGTCCCGTCGTAGTCAGCGGATGGGCTGACCAGATAAGGGACATCGGAAACCTCAGGTTCTTCCGCGTCCGCGACAGGACGGGAAGCATCCAGGTGACGCTGAAGAAGGGCGAGACGGACGGGAAGCTGTTCCAAGCCACGGCTTCCATGCGGCGCGAAGACTGCGTGAGCGTCCGCGGCCAGGCAAAGCCCTCAAAAATAGCCAGGGAAGGCGTCGAGATATTCCCCGACGGCATAGAAACTGTTTCACGCTCTGAAACGCCGCTGCCGCTGGAAACGAGGGAGCAGATAAAGACGGGGCAGGACAAAAGGCTGGATTTTCGCTTCATGGACCTCAGGAACCCGGCTGTCCTCGCGCTTTTCAAGGTGAAGGCGGCGACGCTCGCGGGGATGCGCGAATCCTTTGAAGCCGCAGGCTTCGTCGAAGTCCAGACGCCGGTGCTGCAAGCCGCGGGCGCAGAGGGAGGAGCGACGATGTTCCCGGTCAGGTATTACGGCAGCGAGGCCTACCTCAGGCAAAGCCCACAGCTGTACAAGCAGATGCTGATGGCGTCTTCGATGGACAGGATATGGGAGATGGGCCCCGCATTCAGGGCTGAGAAATTCCACACGCGCAGACATGTGTCCGAGTTCCTTTCGGTGGACGCTGAGATGGCCTGGATAGACAGCGAAGAGGACGTGCTGAAGTTCCTTGAAACGTTCACGGCGCACACGCTGAAGAAGGTGGCCAAGGACTGCGCGGACGAGCTGAAGCTGCTCGGGCGCAGGTTGGAGCTTCCGGAGACGCCGTTCAAGCGCATGACCTACGAGGAGATGATAAAGGCGATGCAGAGAATGGGCATAAAGATAGAGATGGGCCAGGACACGGAGGACTCGCAGGAGCGCGCGTTTGGGGAAGCGATGGCAAAGAAAGGCCACGAATGGTTCTTCGTCACGAAGTATCCGAAGAGCATAAAGCCGTTCTATATCATGCAGGACGGCGAATCCACGAGAGGCTTCGACTTCTTCTGTCCTGGCATGGAAGTCGCCTCCGGCGGCCAGCGGGAGCACAGGCACGCGGAGCTTGTGAAGGCCATGAAGGGCAAAGGCCTGGATCCGGCGGGCTTCAAGTTCTACCTGGACGCGTTCAGGTACGGCATGCCGCCACACGGCGGCTTCGGGCTCGGAGCCGAGCGCATGGTCCAGCATATTGCGGGCGCAGAGAACATCCAGGAGACTATAATATTCCCGCGGACGCCTGACAGGCTAGTGCCCTAAATGGACTGCTCAGGCCCGACGGCCTGAGAACTTGTTCGGACTGCTCGGGGCTGCGGCCCTGAGGATCTGTCTGAACTGTTCATGCATCTGACATGAGGGTTTGCTTGGACTAATCAGGCCGATGACCTGATGGCTTGCTGACTGCTCAGGGCGCCGACCCTGAGGGTCTGCTGCTCCTTTGACATGACATCCTTGAAGCGGAGGGCGCAGGCTATTTAATCGGGCGCAGACAACATAGATGCATGAAGGCCCAGATGTTCATCATCACCATGGTCTTCCTGACGGGGCTTGTCGTCTTCGTCTCGCAGATGCTGCTTTCGTATGCGTCCGTGAACGTCTCGGACCTTCCCGAAAGGTCGGGCGGCTACGTCGTGAAGGAGTATGTCAGCATAATCAACGACACCATCCAGAGCTCGCGCAACTGCACCGACGCGAACGACAGCATAAGGGAGCTGCACGGCTTCCTAAGCCGCCTCGTAACAGAAGGCTACTACTCGAACATAAAGTATGGAACGAGCACGCTCCCCTCTTTCACCGCGCAGGACTGCCAGAGGTTCAATGACATCGACCTGTTCTATCCCAAATCGCTCATGAACGTGAGCATGGACGTCATAACGGGCTCGACGGAGACGCAGGGCGTCTTCGATTTCAAGCGGCTGTTCATAGTCTTCCCCCAGGACAAGGTGTGCATGGTGGATCAGGGCGGCGCTGTCGTTGACGGCGACGTGCATTGGCGCGAGCTGTGGTGCAAAACAGAGGACCCGGCCGGGCCGTGCACGATAAAATGGATGGGAGTTGCCCAGGACTGCAAGACGTGCACGGACGACAACGGCGGCGCGAACGACCCGAAGGTGCGGCAGAAGATATCCGTCATACCCGCATGCTCGTTGGGCGACACCGCGTGCCCGACGGGCGAAGTCTGGTGGGACCACTGCACAGCCACGGAAACGGTCAGCGAAAGGACGTGCAGCGGCGGCGAGATCCAAGGGCCCGAGGCCACGGCTGACTGCAACCTCTACGAGACTGGAACGACGGAATGCTGGAACACATGCGACACCGTCAGCGGTGACGTCCGCCAGACATGCAACGACTGGAAGTGCCTGTCAGACGCATGCGCTGACTCGGGCAGCGATGTCGCCAAGGGGCTGGCTCCGGGAGGGGACTGCACGAAAACCTGCGTGGATACGGACAGCGGCTCAGCGCGGCCTCCTTTAGTCGCTGGAACGGTGACGGACAACGAACTGTGCACGGCCGGGCAGACGGCATGTCCGAGCACGACGGTGGCAGACGCTTGCGCCGATCCCAAAAACGTGATAGAGCAATCTTGCGCCGGGCTTGACCGCGCGGCTCCACAAACCATAAACTGCAACAGTTACATGAGCGTGTCACGTGGCTACGGATGCGAGAACGGGCGCTGCTTCGACTGCGATGAAGACCATGACGGCTATTGCGCATCGCCGTATGATGCGCCCGGCGACTGCTGCCCAACCTGCGAGTTGGTCTATCCGGATGCGCCGGCACAGACTGTGCCTATAGACGACGGCACCCACAGCTTCAACTGCCGCTATGTGTGCAACCGAGCGGCCAAGTATGATTATAACTGCAACGGATTTAACGATAAAGAGTATAACGTGTTGTCATCGGTCGGCAAAACCTGCACGACCGTTATGAACTGTTATTATGGTTGGACTGGCTCAATCCTTCCCAACTGCGGCGTTCAAGGAGTTTATGTGGATTCCATGAACTGCCAATCGGGTAAATGCGTAGCATTGCATACTACCTCCATGGCACAGGCTTGCTCTTGAGTTCATGACTGTTGCGCCAGAGGGATGCTGACGCCCGATGATTCTGCTGGACAAGAATTAAGCTAAAAGCCTTTCTGCCAACACTCTTGCCGTCACGATGTCAGAAACTGCCTTTCTTCTTCCGCGTCAGTTCCAAGACGAGCGCCACGACTGCCACGGCGATGATGATGACGAAAACCCAGGAGTATGACATCAATTCCTCAACTGTGCTGCTTTGACCTGAAGGCGGCTTCGTGCTGGCCTGTCCCGTGCCACCATCAGAACTGCCCGTGCCTGCCTGCCCTGACGGGCAGTCAGCCGGGCATGACACTTCTTCTCCGGACTCGCATGAGCCGTTGCCGCATGATGCCGCTGGCGTGGACGGGCCGGTCACTGCTTTCTTGACGGCTATCGCAAAGACGGAGAAGCCCGGGGTCTGGGTCTTGTAGTAAGCGAAGCTTGCGTCCTCGCGCACCAGGCCTGTAGCCAGCTCCTGCCATGCGCCGCCCGAGTGGCGGAGTAGGATGATCTGCGACGGCGTGAAGCCGTTCTCGCTGAGCCATGTTTTATTAACCCTGAACTCTATCTCGGCGGCCTTCACGTAGCTGTCGTTGAGATTGAGCGCTGATATCGTAAGGTAGGCGTAAGCGCTGTACGTCCCAGAAACGGTTTCCGCATCGGATGGCGCAGCGCTCCTCCGCTCCACGGAAAGGACGATGTTCGAGGCTGCTAGGGACGAGACGACGCTTATGGACTGGACGTCGAGCCTGCTATCCGTGAATGTCAGCTCGCCCAGCTGGTTGGCCGCCAGAGTGGAGAGCTTCTGAGTCTCTGTTATGACCGAAGCGCCGCTAGTGCCACCGCCGCCTCCGCCCCCGCCGCCTCCGCCGCCCAGGTCCTGGCTGCCGCTCCCGGAACTGGAAGCTACGGTGAGCGTCGCCGTGGCCGTATCAGAATCAGCATTTTGCGACGTGACTACGGCCTCGATGGAGTACGTTCCAGAAGATGAAGGCGCTGTGATGGTCCAGCTCACCTGCTGCGTCTTCTCGCCGCTGCCCGCGGCTACCTTGGTTATCGTCTTGTCCATCAGGCCAAGCGATGAATTGGAACTGGACATGTTGATGTTTATGCTGTTTATGTCCTGATCCGCCGTCGTCGAGACTTGCAGCGTTACCGTGATGCTGGAACTTTTCGTCGTTTGCAGCGAAGAGTTGGTGAAAGACGCGGTGATGGAAAGCGGCGATGTTATCGTGAACGTGGTGTAAGCGTCAGCGACGGAGCCGGATGATGGGGTGAATCTCCATGTCACTTTCCTGTCGTCGGCGTTGTTCTGGCAGGTCATGCTCGTTGCCTGGAACGTCACCGCCCCGCTTGAATCGGCCTGGCTAAGGACCTTGTTAGGCGTCGCCGGATAAGCTTCCGTCGACGTCTGCAGGCACGTCTGCGTGAAAGTGCCGCTGACGCTCACAGTTTCGCCGGAGAAGCCGCTGCACGAGATCGTGACTGTCTTTTGTCCGTTAAGCTCTATCTCTGTCGAGGAATCGGCCGTGCATGTGAGCGTAGCCATGGCCGGCGATGCGGCTACCAACAATGCGAGCGCCAATGGAAGGAACAGCTTAATCATGGCAATCACAGGACCTTGTATTCCATCACTCCCAGGTCTTCAAAGTTGGCGTTGCCTGACATCGAAGTGCCTTTGACCATCAGCGGCTGCAGTATCAGGTAGTTGCCCGGCTGTCTCTGGGCCAGGACTTTTATATGAGCGAATCCGGACCCGTTGAACAATATGGAGTTCTCGTAGTATGTCTCCTTGCCGCTGTCGGGGCCGCCGCTCTTCATCTGCGATATCGGGACTGCGCCACCGGTCTTCTCCAGATGCATCACCGAGGGGCCCAGCACCAGGCTGGCGTTGGCGCATGTGACGTTGACGTCTATGAACTGTCCCGGCAGCACGCCGCTGGAGTTCACGTTCTGGTATGTGACCGTTCCTGCACCACCGATGACGAACATGTACTCCTCTTCGTCTTCTGCCTGCTCTGGATCATCGCCTACGAGTATCACGGCGAAGGTCGGCCCTGATGAGGCGTTGGACGGTATGGCATTCACGAAGTTTGCATAGCCTGTGGCGTTGGTCCTACCTATGGTCATGTTGAGCGTCGTCTCGTTCCCTCCGGACATCTTCATGGCGCTAAGGAGCGTCATCACAGTCTTGTTGACCAGCGCTGTCCCGTTCGGATACTTCAGGTTCACGTTGAAGGACGCCGCGCCGCCCGGACTGTAGGTCGCGCTCAGTCCAGAGACGGTCATATTGTATTTCCTTATCATGACGGTCTTCATGGCCATGGTTCCGCCCCGGTCGGGGGTGTTGACGTTGACGTTCGCCTCATAGTTGCCAGCGCTGAAGTTGTAGACTGTGCTGTTGAGCACGAATGTCGCTATTCCCGAGGCGTTCGTTTGGGTTGAGAAGCTTTGGCTCCCTCCGCCTACCAGCGGCACTACCATCGGCTCTCCGCCTGGGGCTGGACCTCCCTGCTGGCTGAATGCCCAAAGCTGCAGTTGGGCGTTGGCATTGACTATCGGCGCTGAGCCGCTCAGCGGATCTGTGACGTTGACGTAGATTATGATGTTGACATTGCCATTGGACATGAAGAACTTCTCCTGCAGCATCGTTATCTTCACGTCCATGGAACTGATCTGGAACGATTTGTCCACTTCCTGCGTCTGGGTGCCGTATATTATCGTGGATTTGAGGAAGTATTGGCCCGGATTGGTGGGCGTCGTGAACGGTATGAGCACCTCGCCGTTGGCGTCCGTCGTTGTGCTCCAGTTGTACATCTGCAGGACCGTTCCGCTGAACTGGTCGAAGAGCTTGTCAAGCCTTACTGTCGCTCCGGTCAGGGGGGCACCGCTGCTGCCGTTCATGACTTTCAGCCACATCTGCGTCGATGTGTTGCTCTTCAGTTTCTGGTCGAGCAGCGAAGCCACCTGAAATATGACAACGCGGAACCAGCCTTCTCCTGTCATCGTCGAGCTGTTGCAAACGGCTTGGGACTTTACCATATAGTCCGACGGCGCCAGGGTGGAAGGCACTGTGAACACGAGCCTGATGCCTGGCGGGTCCATCTCCGAGCCCGGACCGCGGTTCCAGTACGTGAGGTTAGTGGATATGGTCTGCCAGGTCCTGGCGTTTCTCATCTCTGTGATGGATATGGAGCATGTGGACTCGTTTATGTCGCTCCAGCCGGGGCCCCATATCTGCACCCACATCGTGGCGTTCTGGCCCGCATAGACGTTGTTCGGCTCCACCCAGGAGTTCATGTCATAGGCGCCGCCCACACGGAAGAACTCGCCGCGGTCCCCTGACATCTGGCCGTTGACGGTTATGTCGAACACGGCGTCGTAGTCGCCCGTTGCCGTCGGAGCCGGGAAAGCGAGCAGGTACGTGGAGTTGGTAACGCAATACTGCGTGCCGTAATTCGTTTCACGGCCCGTGTAGATGTCCCTTATCCTGCCCATGCAAACGCGGAAGGTGCTGTAGGTTCCAGCCATGGTTACGTTGACCCTCAGCGTGCCGCCTGACGTCGCTCTTCGAGGGTCGCAGTTGCTTCCTGCTCCGGGCGGGCACGCGAACGAAAGGGAGAGCTCATACTCCTTCACCCTTGCCCATGCGTCCACCGTGTTGGAAGCCACTACGCCGGATATATTGCCGGTGACGTTGACACGTATTGTGAATTCTCCCGTAAGCGATCCGGACTGGTTGAGTTTGACGCGCGTGACGCCGTTTTCCTGAGGCAGCGTGTCTGTCAGTGTCGTGAAGTTGCCTGTGACGTTGTCCCCGAACGGCATGGAGCGGACCTCCACAAGGCTGCTGTTCACTCTGCTCGACACCAGGCCGCCATTTGCGTCAAGGACTTGGACTTCAACCACAATTGTGTCGCTGGTGCCGAAGTTGTCCGTCGAGCTCAGCGTCCCTGAGCTTTCCTTCATCATGTTCACTTTCGTCCTGAATGTCTCGACCTTGAACCATATGTCACGGATCGTGGCTGTCCCGCCGCCTATGTCTATCTCAAGCGAATAGTCGCCTGGGGTGAAGTTCCCTGCGTTCAACGGAAGGCTGACTGCGAATGCGCCATCGATGCCTGTCGACCCGGAAACGCCAACGTCGTGCAACGCATTCCACTGCTGGTTCCTGGCGATCACGGCCACTGCTGTGCCGTTAACTGGGTTGTTGTTTGAATCGAAGACCTTCACTGTTCCGTTCAGCGACTGCCCTGGACTGTATGACCAAAGGTTGCCTGAGCGCTCGAACCAGGCGTCGTAGCCGCTGACTGAAAGCTCTGTGAACGCCACCTGGCTGCTGCTGCCGGCGCTGACATTGAACTTGACGTCAAAGGTGCCGGTCGTGTTGGCCGGGAGGCCGAAGGAGATCATGGCCACGCCTGAGGCCCCTGTCAGATTGCTGCGGTTCAGGTATGTGACCGGCACGTCTGTCCAGTAACGCCTGTCCTTGACGGCAAGTATCGTAACGTTCGCTCCGGATATGGCTGTCCTGTTCGGGTAGCCGACCCACACGTCTATGTGGGCTGTCGCGCCGGGAGCGTATGTCCTCTGCCATGGCCTCGCCTCGACTAGGTTGTCCCTTATCATGAACCAGAAACCGCGCATAGTGGACCGGTTCTCCACCAAGAACTCTATTTCAGTGTCGTATTCGCCCGACGACTGGCCGTGCGAGAAGTTGAACGACTCGCTGCCGCTGCCGGCTGTCAAATTGGCGCTGAACATGTTGTCCGTTCCCGCGACGGGGCTCCAGTCCCACGGGTTCCTCAGGCGGCGGACGTAGACGCCGACTGTGCCGTTGTACTGGCTGCCGTCCGGCGATTTCACGTCAAACACAACGGAAACGTTTTCCGTTCGTCTCAGCTCGTGCGTGCTTTGGCTGTCCGATACGTCTATCTGGTAAGCCCCGACCTCGAACCAGTAGAACGCCTCGGCGCTGCCTATCTTTATGATGGCGGAGTAGCGGCTGCTCTGGTTGACGGTGATTGTGAACGAGCGGTATGATCCGGTTATGCTGTACTCATAGGATGCCACTTCACGCCAGCCGTAGTCGTCCATGAGCTTCATCTTTATCGTCCCTGTCTGGGCCGGCGAGATGGAAACGTTGAGCGTTATGTTCTCTCCCACCAGCCAACGATCTCTGTTCCTGTTGTCGACCTGTGGAACTGTCCTGACCGTTATCTCGGCGTCGCTTATCTTGAACCATGCGTCACGGACTCTGCTCTCGGAGGATGTCGTGACGTTTATCCTGGCCATGTAGTCGCCCACCGTCAGGTTGGTGGCGTTTATCGGAAAGGTCTTTCTGGTGCCGTCGTTCGCCGCTGACGGCACCGTTATGAGATGTATCTTCGACTCCCACGTGACAGAGTTCTTCAACTCTATCAGCGTCGCGTTGTACGTTGACGGTCCTATAGTCGTTCCGTTCGCGAACCTTGCCTCGACGTTAAGCGTGGCGTTCTCCGCTGTCGTGAACGACGCCTTGGTCGGCCATGTGTCCACGCGGAACGTCTCCACGTTTATGTGCAAGCGCTGCCTCTGCGACGAGGCCGAGCACGCCAAGCCCTGCGCATAGCTGCAGAACATGACCTCATACTCTCCGCATACGGAGGGGACGGTGAACACGTACGCACCGTTGCCTGTGATGTTCTTTGCGCCGTCGTCATAGGAAAGGTTGACAGTCGTCCAGCTCCACGCATTCCTGACCTCTTCCAGCTCCACCGTGAAGTTGGCTGCCCCTCCGCCCGGCGCCAGCGCATTGAAGTTGACAGAAGCATTCTGGCCCGGGGACAGGGACCACTGCTCCATCCAGAAGCGGACCTCGAAGGTCTGCACTTTGAACCAGCGCTTCTCGGCTGGAAGCGTTCTGCCTGTGGAGCCGTCCGTGACGGTGACGTAGACGACATAGTCGCCTTCCGTTGAAGGCGTGGTGAAAGATGCGTAGTTGTTTGCGCCAAGCCCGTAGCTCAGCGTCTGCAGGTTTGTGAAAGCATCGGATGAGAGATCCTTGTATTTGAGCGCTATGCCTGTCACATTCACTTCGCCGCCGGCGGGGTTGCTGACGTTTATCTCCACGGTGACGTTGGCGCCGGTCGAGAACTTGTCCGTTGACACGAGGCTGCCTGTGGAGTTGTCGAACAGACTCACCAAAACGGAGGCGCTTCTCACGTTGATGTTAGAGATTTCCCAAGCGCTTGTGGAATTGTAGTTGCTGTTCAGCTGGGCCATGGGGCTGTAGAGCCCGGCATCGGACGGTGCCTTGAACTTTATCTTGCAAGTTCCCTGCGAGTCGGTCGTCCCGGACTGTACCATGTCGACGCTCTCGACGTAGTTCCAAGGCCAGCTCTCGGTGTTGGCGAATTTGTACACTGAAACGGTAGCGCCGGTCACGTACTGCGGGCTGCTCCAAGTGCTGTTCGGGTATTCGACCTTCACCCACATCTCTACGGTTTCTTCCGGCTGGTATGCCGTCTTGGATCCGTCAACGGGCCATCCTGTTATTTTGTATTGCTTCACTTCGAACCAAGCCCGGCCCACGGCCGTGGCGCCTAGAGTGGAACTGGTGACTTTCAGTTCCGCTTCGTAGTTGCCGTTCAGGCTCGTTGCCGGAAAAGAGAGCGTTGCAGCACCTTCCGACGACGTGTTCACCGGACTGAATGAGGGGAGCGTGACCTCAGTCCATGTGTTCATGTTCCTAAGCTTGTAGAGTGCCACGGTTGCGCCCTCCAGCGCCGTTCCGTCAGACTTCTTCACCTGCAGCTTTATTGAAACGTTGCCGCTCGGCGAGACTGACGACGGATCGGCGTAAGCGTTGATGTCCATGACGCTGACCTCGAACCACGCCTCCTGGGTGTCGCTCGTGCCGTCCGGGAGCGTCACCTTGATTGCAGTCATGTAGAAGCTCTGAGGCAGCGTCTTGCCCTGGGCAGCCTTGGCCCACGAGATGCCCGTGCCGCCGGAGACGTTGGTCTGGTTGCTTGTCGAGTAGAGTGTGGAAGCGACCTTTATCGGCGGGCCGTCCTTCATCATATAGAGGCCTTCGACTGATGCCACGGTCGCCGACGGCACCTGGGTGCCGTTGAAATAGTATGCGTTGACCCAGAACGTGATGTTGTCCGTCGGGCCGTAGCGCCATTTCCATGCTCCCTGGCTGTCCTTGGTGTCGACCCAAAGATTCAGGTTGCTTATCTTGAACCACATACTGGCCATTTCCGTGTTCCCGTCAGTGTCCTTTATCTGGAACTCTGCATGGTATGGGCCGGCCTGTAGGCTTAAGCCTGAGAGATTCAGCATGAGACCGGGCCTGCCGATGCTGTCTGTCGACAGCTCTGTCACGTTCAGCCCAGTGTACCTCTTCTGCGTCATGTCGCTGACCAGCGCGTCGGCCTGGACTTTCAGGTTGGTTGCCGTCACGCGTGTGCCGCTCATCTCCATGACGTTGAAGCGGAAGTAAACGGCATCGTTGGAGCCGTACTTCCATTTCCAGCTGGCGCTGTCAGATGAGCCGTCCATCGTGTCTACGAAGATGTTGTACAGCCTGACCATGAAGGATCCGGCCGCGTACCCGACGTCGCCGCCGGACGTAGTGATTTTAAGCTTGAGCTGATAGAATCCTGACGTTTCGGGGGCGTCGAACTCGACGGTGTTCCCTGCCACCGTGAAATTGAAGGATGATGTGATGTTGTTCCAGTCCTTGTCCCTCATCTCAACGATCTGGAGGGAGGCTATGCTTTCCGGGGACCAGTTGCCTCCGTAGGCGGAAGCCTGAATCTTCACTCGCTGCCCCGGCCCATAGTCGAAGCGCATGTTGTCGAACTGGTCTTTCGTTTCAGCGAACGCTATGATGTTCTGGACTGATATGAAGGCCGTTCCCGTCCCTGTGAGCTGCCCGGTGGAGGTGTTGACCGTCGCCTGGATCTGGATGTTGTACTCCCCGGTCTCGTTGGGCGCGGTGAACCTCAGCACCTTGGCGAAGTTGGCAAACCCGTCCTGCAGCGAGCCCGAACCCGCAAGCGACGATGAGCAGTCCTTTCCGCTGGCGCTCTTGCAGCCCGTTATGCTGGCGTTCAGTATCTGGTTGCTTGACACTTCCTGGCCGGTGAGCATGTTTATGGCCATCATGCCCAGCGAGACGCTCTGCCCCTTGAGGAAGCCTATCACATGGTTCATCTCTGTGAAGGGGGCGAAATCCAGCTTCAACGTCTGGATCTTGAACCACACCCTCTGCGTTTTGGTCAGTTCGCTCTTAGTCACATACATGTCTATGTAATAATCGCCGTTGGTGAGGTTCGCCAGAGAGTACGTCTCTGAAGTGTAAACGCCGCCGGCAGATGACTCGGTGAAATTTGTGAACGTGTATTTCGTCGTGCCCACGGAATCCTTCAGTATCGCCGTGACATCAGCTTGGGTCACTGGAACCGTTTGGTTCGATTCAGTCTTCCTCGTCGCTGTGACCTTGGCCATGACGCTGTCCGACGTGCCGAAGTTGAACGCGTCTTCACCGTTCACTCCCTGTGTCACCGCCGTGATGGAGAACGGGGGGACCTCGAAGGAGTCTATGGCGAAGCCGTTGTCAACCATTATCATGTAGCTTCCGTAGCCGCCGTCCGGGATGCTGTAATTCGCTGAGACTTCCCCGGCTGCGTCCGTGGTGAGCGTCGTTACGTCCTTGACGACCGTTCCGTTGGTGTTCTTTATCTTGTAGGTGAAATCCACGCCGCCGGCCTGAATGTAGGAGCCGTTTGACAATACATAGGATACGAAGAAGTTTATGTAGACAATCTGTCCAGGCGTGTAAGAATACTTATTCGTTTTTATCGTGAAGCTCTTCTCATATGTCTGGACTATGTAGGAGCCGTAGACGTAGCCTACGTCCGTGGTTTTCGTTGCCGTCACGGAAACAGTGTGCGTACCCGGCGTTGACGCCGCGAACGGGGTGCAGTTGTACTTGCCGTCGGCGTTGCTCTGGACCGTTTCAATAAGCGTGCCGTCAACGTAAACTTGGACGGCCGCGCTGGCCACAGGGACGCCCAGCGTCGTCCTGACGTAGCCTGAAATCGTGACGTTATCGGTAGCCTTGAAAACGACAGAACCGGTGCCCACAGACACGTCGAGCAACGCGGCTGAAACAGTTGCAGAAGCGATAACGAGACCGAAAAACTGCACCAGCAGCAATGCCAGAACGGGTCTGTATAGCTGTCTCATTCCAATCTGTTTTATATTATTGTTCCGTGCCTACTTATAAGCTTTACGGATGAAGTGCGTGCTTGGTTCCAAGGCTGGTCAAGCGTTGCACGCTCTTGCTGAAACATATGAAACATTTCCGAGGGAACGTGTCGAAGCGCCTGCCGTTGCCTTGCCTTTAACATGGACTTCGCTTCGCGGCCGAAAGTATATAAGCCGGCGCAGACAAAATAAAACCATGCGGAAAGGCGCATTCGAACTCAGCATGAGTTTCATCATAACCATCGTTTTCGCCGTGGTGATGCTGACGCTCGCTTTGACGTGGCTGCAGGGCTACTTCCAACAAACTAACGACATGTCTGACCAGCTGTTCAAACAAGGGCAGACGAAACTGCAGCAGCTGTTCTCCGAAGGCACGGACAACTTCTACATATGGCCCGACAGGTATGAACTGGTGCTGGCAAAGGACACGAAACTCGCCTTCGCGGTCGGGCTGAAGAACGACGCTGACGACGGGGAGGACCACAAATTCGCAGTCAACGTATATGCAACGCAGGTTCCGGCCCGGATGACGACAGCCAACGTGAACAAGTGGATCGAATTCGACAGGACTGCCAAGACCATAACCATAGGCAACGGCGATCCAACCAGGAAGATTTCCATCAGCATACCCAAGAATGTGACGAAAGGGAACTACTTCTTCCAGGTGGCCGCGTGCTGGGACATGGATGGGAAGGAGCCGAAATCCAGCGCATGCAACGGGGACAGCGACAACATATGGGGCGGCTCAGCGAAGGAATTCCTGCTGACTGTGCAATAACCTGGCTTACGGCACATCGTGGTTCTTTGTTTTTTAGAGCGCACGGACAAGAATAAACCATGGAAAGCGCCGGCATGGCCTTCGCCATCATATTCACTATCATAGTCATATCTTTCCTCCTGGTTTTCGGCTACCAGCAGATAACCCAATGGCTGGCGTTCCAGGAGAAAGCGCAGGTGGCAAAGGTTCTGACGGAGATGGAGGACACGGCCCAGAGGAACTACGACAAAGCCGAGGACTCGACGGACAGATACAAGGTAAAGCTTCCCGCGAATGCCGCCATATGCTTCGTTGACCCGCAGCACCCGGAAAAGAGGATCTACGCACGGGAAAGGACTGCCCAGAACTGGGACCCGCGCAGCATGGATGCGGTCAAGGTCATGATAAGGAACAACGGCTACAACATCTTCTACTATGCCGGCGGCGAAGCTAGCATAGAGGGGTACAAGATAGGTTTCCTTGCGCCTGCTTCTGACGGCAGCAACGCGGGCAACTTCTGCGCCAGAAACGGCATGACGGTCATATTCACCAACAAAGGCCTCACCGTAGAGGTAAGCCCTGCATAGGTGCATCGTATGATCATCAGCTTCCAGATGTGGAAAATCGTCCTTGGGCTCGCCATATCCGGCTTCCTGCTAATGTTTTCCGTCAACTACATAGGCGGCTACACGGCGCAGCAGAACGACGTGCTCAGGACCAAGATAATGAACACGTTCGAGCTGGCCTGCTACAACGTCTACAACACGGGGAACTCCATGGTTTTCGATGACTTCTCCAAGCTGCCTTTCGATGTCAGCCTCTCCGTCGGGGCTGAGCATGCCATAAAGGTGGCGGGCCTTGGGCAGCGCGTGCTGAAGGTCCCTGTGCTCTTCTCTATAGGGGACAAGATGGTGTTCTCCAGGGCCGAGTATGACACCGGGTGGTGGAAGTTCCGTTATGTGGTCGCCATGCCCGAGACGGAAATCGTGCTTGCGCCGGGCAACAGCCCCTACGCCTCAGAGACGGTGAAAGGGATCGTAAAAGCGCTGCCTGACACGACCAACTTCAAAAACAAAGTAACGTACGCTGTCTGCAACGGCAACGACATAGAGAGCGCCTGCGGCAAGAAGCCGTGCGAGGCCCAGGCTTTATTGGAGGAGCTGGAATCGGGAAAGGCCCTCCGTGGTGGCAAATGCACGGCCGACCTGAAGAAGAACCAACGGCTTGTCACCATCTCGATGTCCTGCACGGAAGGCACGCGGGGCGTCTGCGTCGAGCCTTATGGCCCCGCTTCGGGCAAAGCCAGACTTTACGGCACTGGAACAGTCTTCTCTTACGACGATTATGCTGACGTGGCCGCGCTCATCGTGGGCTACGAGAAGAAGGACGCATACGGCGTCGCGGGGGAGAGCATGTACATACACAAGAACTCTGAGATGGCGAAGGAACTGAGCCTTGCGGCGAAGATAATGGCGCGCCGCTACGAGTTGCTTGCTGGCGGGCTTTCCGGGATAGCACAACGTGGCCAGATGGACAGCGACGCCGAAGAGCTTGGGTGCGTGAAACTGTTCCAGGAAATGGCGGCGTCGCTTGACGGCTTGGCCTCGGAGCCGCTCGGCTCCTCTGAGAAGGCCGGGGAGACAAAGAAGCGGATGAAAGAGATGGGGTGCGATTATGATTAAAGGGCAGACGGAGATGTTCGAATATGTCATAGCCGCCTTCTTCATAGTCCTGATAATAATCTTCGTCATGTTCATGCTAGGAAGCTACCAAATGAGCCAGCTGGAGTTGGAGAAGCAGAAGTTCTCCGAGCAGAAAGCTGAGCAGTTGCTGAAGCGCGTCGTCTCGTCGCCCCTTGTCGCCAAGGAGGACGGCGTCCTTGACGATTCCAAACTCATAGCGGCCCTGGGCCTCTGCGACGATATGGAACAGTTCTTCGGCAAAAACTGGTACGCTGTCATCATAATACTCGACAGCAGCGGCAAGACCGTGCGCTGCCAGCAGGGCGAATATTCGACGGATTGCAACTATTGGGTCATCTGCGCTGACAACCTTGAAGCGAGGATAAGCAAGGAAAAGGCCAGCGGCGCTGGGGAGGAATACGCTTACACTGTCCCCGTCAACGTGGCCAGGAAGATGGGATGGGTCACGAGGCGCGGCACCGCCACTAGGGCCGAGCCTGCCCTGATAGAGGTGTGGACATATGACTGAACGCGGGCAAGCTAACATCGTGATGATGATACTTGTGCTGTTCCTGGTATTTGGCATGTTCATCTTCCTTCTGGCGCTCCTCCAGAAGCCTCCGGAGCATCCCATGGACAACATGTATGTGCACAGCATGCTTCTGAGCATCATGAGGAGCGACACCGGATACCCGGAGGAGAACTGCAAAACCGTGGCCGACGCCGTGGCTTGCGCTTTCTTCGAGCCATACTACAAATGCGGCGACAATGTCCCTTGCTACGACCTTGCCAGCAGCATCATGCAAGAGCTGGTAAACCGTTACAGAAGCAGCAAGAAGAACAGGCTCTACTACATCGAGGCGTCACCCGAAGGCAGAGTAGTGAGCTGGATGGGGAAGGCGGTGGAGATATCGCTTCCGAAGAGCAACGAATACATCAAGAACAGCCTGCAAAAATCCACAGCGGAGGAGAAGATACAAAAGCTGTTCAAGGGCGAACCTATCACCGTGAAGGTGAAGCTGTATATGGCCGAGATAGAAGCCGGCAAATGAGTCCCTGGATACAAGCTGAAAACAAAGTGAGAGTTGCGCCCGTGGCTGTCGTTTATGGCCGTGAGCGCCCGTGCCCTACTTGAGACACGCAACCTTGAACCTGCCTTCGCGCTTAAGGCGGACCTTGCCCTCTTTCGAGAGCTTCTTGAGGTCGCGCCATACGGTCACGCGCGAGACGCCAGTATGCTTCGAGAGGTCGGTCATGCTCAGAGGGCCTTTCACTTTGAGTGTCTCCAGTATGAGCGCCACTGACACTTCGTCCTGTATCATGCCTATCGCCTGCGCCATCTTCTCCGCTCCGGGCGCGGGCTCGCTGGTCGCAGCAGCTTCTGAAGTGAGCTTGAGCACGCTCTTGAGCGTCTCTATGTAGTCGGCCTGGAACCACTCTCTGTCAGGTTTCTTTTCCAGCTCGTCCAGGATCATGTCAAGCTTGCCGCCTATGGTGACCATGTTGGGGATCTCCAGCTTCACTGGCTGGATGAAGATCCTGTCCGTCCCTTCTTGGGTCGTCGTTTGCTGCTTCAGAATCAGGCCACCCCGCTGGACGATTCCATCGCTCTCGTGCATCTCTGTGTGTCCCGCGGGCTTTGGCTTCCTCTTCCTGGGTCCCGCCTTCCTTTCAACCGGCGCCGCGGGCGTTTCCGGTCCCTTTCGCCTAAGCCAGCCGAACATGCGACCGATAAAGGATGGTATCGGTGGCTTATTAACTTTGTGTTAAGCCCGTTGGGCGCCATGCTAATCTGTGAAACGCATGAAACATGAACTTAACACGTCGCCTTGGAAACGCTATCTTTCGCCCTCCTTTCCCTGTGAGGAGACATGTTTCATATGTTGCATGAGCTTAACATATATGCAACATGTTCTGAGGCAGGGCCGTGGACTCACGTAGTCTCTGCGCAACGTTTTAGAGAACGACTTTAAAACGTGTTAAGGGTATGTTAAGCGCATGTTGCATCCCTTAACCTGCATGTAACATGTCCTTTAGAAAGCGCTACTAAGCTGCCACTGTCTCAGAACGTGACATGTTAATCGTCATGTTTCACATGTTACGGGTTTCCCCATCGAGACGGCTGCTGTCCTTGGCTGCGTTGGCGCCGTTCCGCGGCTGAAGCGCCTGACGGGTGAACGGGGCCAGTTCCGTCTTGAACGGCGGCAGACAGAATGAAGCTAAAGTGAGCGTTCCTGTGGTGCCCGTTTCGTCTCATCCCACGAAGAAGGCAAAGAAGGTTTTTATAATGGCTCGGCAATAATAGATATTGAATGCAAAGCTGTTTTCTCCCAGCTAAGTATAGCGTGAACTCAAGGAAAGGCCAGACCGAGTTCATCGTCATAATAGTGCTGATTGCAATCGGAGTCGGGACTGTAAGCTACGCCGCTTTCAAGTCTTCCCCTGGCATTGGTGGCGGCGTGATGAAAGGCACGGCTGAAGAGTCCATCGCCAGTTTCATCTCCGAGGCAGGTTACAAAACGCTCGAAACCATGAGCGTTTATGGCGGCTTCCTAGGGCCGCAGGAGAACTACGCGCAGTTCGTGAAACAGCACGGAGTCCCTGTGGTGAACTACCATTATTATGGCGGCGAGTTGACCTACCCTACTGAGGATGAATTGAAGGCCAACCTTATCGCCGGTGTCAGCGATTACATAAGGACATACAAAGACGCGCTCGGGGAAAGCCTGAAGTCCCAGGGCGTGGTGATAAGCGATTCCTTCACTGTCGACGCCAAGATCATGCCAAACAAGGTCCTTCTGACCGTGAACATGCCCACGACCGTCAGGAACCAGAGCGCCCAGCAGCCTTTCCAGGTGGAGATGCTCACCAGATTCGGCGAGGTGTATGCGGCCGCCAAGAGCATATCGGGAATGGAGGCCGGACATCGCTTCTTTGAAGCTTTCACCGGCAGCAAGATACTTTCCTCCGGCATGAAGGATGGGAAACCGTTCATCCCAACTGTTGTGTCAACCGTAGGCTGCGAACCCGTCCACATAGGGTGGAGCGCCATCAAAGGCCGGATGGAGACCGCTATAGAAGAGGTCGTGAGCCGCACTCAGACCGCAGAGGGCGCGCGCTCCACTGACGGCGATTACGTCTTCCCGATTTCAGCTGACGGCAACGGATACAAGGACCTCAGCGTCTCTTTTTTCACAGCGGCAAACTTCGCGCTTGATGAAGAGACGGTGCAATTCAGGACGCTGCCTGGCAATGCAGTCAATGTCATAAGCATGGAGCCCGTGCCCGACCTGTATGTCCCAGGGACGTGCAAAACAGAGCTCAGGATGGTCGAGTATTATGTGAAATATCCTGTGATCGTCGTGATAAAGGACGACGTGACGAAAGATTCGTTCAGGTTCGCCCTTGAAGTCGCGTACAAAACGGATTACGCCGGAACCGCCGGAACGGGCGTGCCTGCGGATTTCGCTTCTGACAGCACGGCCACGGTAAAGGACGAATGCGGGGAGATGAAGTGCCAGGTGAAAGTCCCGGTGGAGGATTACGACGGGAAGGCCATCCAAGGCGCCAGCGTGAGGTTCGGGGGCTGCCCGCTCGGCGAGACCGATGCTGATGGCATTTTCAGGGGGGCCGCTCCCTGCATCACAGGCAAGCTTGAAGTCAGCAAGCAGGGATACGGTCCGAGCTGGAAGATGGCCAGCGTGAATGAGCTTATCGACGCCGAGGCCGTCCTGCTAAAGAAGATGGGAATGCTCAAGCTCTACATCTACGAGGTCCCGGTCACAAAGGAAGGCACCAAGTACTCCATCAAGGCCGCGGGCGTCAAGCCCAGCTCAGGCGAGTCGTTCGTCGAGTTTGCCAACCTGCTGGGGCTGCCCGTAGCCCAGACGACGATAAAAGGCGCTTCCGGAGAGGTGGAACTGACACCTGGAACAATTTACGGGATGCTGGCAAAGCTTACCAATCCCTCAACAAACGAAGACCTTGGGGAAGTCGCAGGCTTCAGCGTCCTGGTCGGCGGCGGCACCGAAGCGGTCCACGTATACGTCCCGAAGCTTGTGGGCTTCCAGAATCTCCGGGGCGCGGAGCTGCTGAACGAGATAGAGCGGCTGACCAACCTTCTGTCAATGGCAGACTGCGGGTTCTCTTCGCCGGGCATGTCCGCCCAGGCTGCGCCAAAGGATTGCGTTCATGATGCTACGGAATTGAAACCGTCCGGAGGCAGCGCATGAAACCGTTTATAGCTTCATTGCTGCTGGTTGCCGTCCTGTCACTGCCGTGCGTCTCTGCTTTGGATGTGAACGTCATTTACAATGGCCAGACGAAAGGCGCGGCCCAGATAAACGCCGAACAGGTCATCAACTGGGACGTGGGCGTGGAAAGGAATGCCAGCGACTTCACTTGGTCCAGGGTGAACGTCCACGTCTCTGCCATATCAGGGGACTCGGCGAGGCCCATAAGCAAGCTCTACCTCTACAGATGCAAGGCATACAAACCCATCGACTGCATCATGAAGGCTGATATCCCTGAACCGATGGAGTTTGGCTCATATGTGGACGCAGACCTTTCTTGGAGCGACATATCTGCCGGCGGCGGCATGCTAAGATACCCAGAGGTGGCCAACCTCATGCTGCTGGCCAAACTGGAAGGCGAGAACGAGGCGTGGGTCGGGGCGTTCATAAAGATAGAGCGGACGGATTACAATCAGTTCAACGTGCCGTTCAACTACGAGCTGCGCAGCATTGACGTATATCCCACGGCAGAGAACCTCGTTGAGCCTGTCAGAACTTACATAAACAACTTCCACATGGTGCCCATGAACTGGGTCAGCAAGGTCGTCTTCCCGACGTCCGGGCTGTACGCGCTCGGAGCGAGCAAGGAGGATTTCGACTCCCAGCCTGTCAGCTTCAGGCCCGAAAAACCGACAGCTGAGATAAAGCAGATAATGAAGGAGTTCTACCTTGTCTTCCCGGAGACGGTGGAAGGCATCTCCAACCCGGTCACGCTCAATCTGAACCCGACGTCGCAATGCGGCGATGGGACGTGCCAGTCCAACCTCGGCGAGAGCAGCGCATCGTGCTGCTATGACTGCAGATGCCCGGCGGGCCAGTTCTGCGATGCGCCGAACGAGACGAGCCCGGAAAGCGGCGTATGCAAATCCGGCAACATAGGCCTCGAGGTCAGCGGGCTCTTCCAGGCTCCTGTCAAGGGCTGCGAAAGCGAAGGCAGCACGCACTTCACAGCAAAGATAACCAACGGGCCATCCGGGCTCACGACGAAGGAGTTTTCAGGGACGCTGCAGATGGAAGACTTCACGTTGCCTGTCGAATGCGCCGGAACCGCGGCCTCCCTGGACTGCTCCTTCGAGCATACGACGGAGATCGTGTGCGGGGGCTTCGAGCGGCCTTTCGAAGCGACGTTCACACTGCCAATAGAATACTACAACGGGCAGAACACGATAACGACGGAGCTGAGGACCAACGCCACGGGCAAGGTCAGGTACCAATGCAAATGCGAAGAGGGGGCATTCTGCGACACCAAGGAGAACGCATGCCAAGAAGAGCAGTCCATGTCGCTGAACATACTTGAAACGAACACGCCGAAGTACAGCGTCACCGCAGGCGGTGCCATAAAGATGGTCGTGCAGCTGGACTATGCGCCGCCCAACTACACGGCTTCGGCGACAAGATACAACATCCAGGAAATTTTGGAGGGTGAAGAGGACACGCTGCCCGGGCTTTCGGGAACCATGAACTGCACCAAATACGAGGATTATGGCGAGCCAAACGCCTACAACTGCGAGATAAAATACGCGATAAGCGGATACGACAGGACGCTTGAATACACGCTCACCAAAGGCAAGATATCCATCAAGATTGATTACAGCGACGTCGGGACGGCAAAGAGCAGGACGCTCAGCGCAGACATGCCGGATGTCGTCATACCGCCGTCTGAATGCGGCGATGCCCATTGCGACAAGGAGAAAGGCGAGATGACTGCAACGTGCTGCATGGACTGCGGCTGCGGCAAGAACGCCACGGGCATGTATTGCGACCAGAAGAAAGGCTGCCAGAGCGTCGATGCGGTGGGCCTGACTGTTCAGGGAGTGCAGCCGGCGAGCTTCGAGGACTGCGCCGTGGATCACAAGGCCAGCCTCAAGGCGATGATAGGCAGCGGCAAAACGACGTCGTCTGGGCAGAGCGGCTCCGGTGACTTGACCGGGCAGATAACTATCGAGCCGACGAAGCAGGCGAAGGCTGGCGTGCCGACGGGCCTGACTGTGGATTCTTACGAGCTTCTGGAGAATGGCGGGCCTTCTGAATACGCAAGCCTCTCATGCAACGACGTGAACGAAGTGACTGGCGGACTTAACTGCCAGATCGACGTGGCGCCGATAGACGAATGCAAAACGGCCAAGACTATAGGGCCGCTGGAACTCCAAGTGGAGGCCAGCTGGCCGAACGGCGCTGAGGAGACTGTTACAAGGACGTTCACCGCCTCGGTTCAGTCCATAACGGTCAAGCCGACGTTCCAGGCAGGCGACGGCGAGTGCGAGACGAATTACGGAGAAAGCGCCTCTAGCTCCTGCCTTGACTGCCCGTGCGAAGAGGACCCGAAGTTCGGCGCCAGCTACTACTGCGACGCCAGCTCCAAAGGCGGAACGTGCCGGCCCAAATCAGCCGTGAATCTGGTCATAGACAGCCCTAAGCAGGACGTGCTTTTGGACTCATGCTCCGTGGACAACAAAGTGAAGATAAAGGCGCACATAACGAACGCGCCTGGCGGCACTTCGCTTGAATCGGCGTCAGGAACGCTGGACGGTGAGGAAGCGAAGGTCAGCTGCAAGCAGACTGGGAATTCCGGAGGAAACCTCAAGACCGGCGGCCTGACCACGACGGGCCTGGCAATCGCTGTCACGCCGACCGCGCCAAGCGAAACGTGCGTGAACTGCGGGATCAAACCGACCAAGGGCGGCCTTGACGGCGGGAGCGGCGCCAACGTCTTCCTGGACTGCACTCTCACCGTGCCGGCTCAGAAGAACTGTGATGAGAGCAAGACGTATGAACACGAAGCTTCGCTTGACATCCAGATAGCATACAACAATGGCAACAGCGCGGAATCGGGCATGCTCTCGGCCGGGCTGCCGCAGATATTCATAAACAAGGAAACCCCTGTGCCAGAGAAGGAGGCGCCGCAGGGGTCTGAAACTGTGGTCGGCATAACCAAACAGATTGAGGTGAAGCTGAAAGAACTGGAGGCGCTGAAAAACGCGAAGAGCCAGTGCGAAGGCATGTGGGACGACACGAGCAAGTATGGCGGGCAGTACCTGCTCTACAGCGGAACCCAGAAAACCGCAGCCACGGTCGCAGAGAAGCTGTGCTCCATAGCGGAGCGGCTGGCCGCTGCCGGCAGCATCGGGCCCGCCGTCAAAATCGCTCTTTGCGCCGCCATAAAGGGCACCGACGCCTACATCAGGACGGGCAAAGAGACGGACCAAACGAAGCCGGACGATGCCACTAAAAAAGAGAACTTTTTGGCGAACCCGGCCAACAAGGCGGGTCTGACCGCCGTTCTCAAAGAGCTCCGCAACGAGATTGGAACGGCTTCGCTGAAGCTGGACATGGGCGGCGGCAACGAGCTGGACTTCAGCGCCGATGTCGGGGTCCTCATGGACCAGCTGGCGAACAACTACGGCATCGAGCTCGGAGCCCTCGACAAGGCGACTGAAGAGACGAAAGCGCAGACGGGCCAGAGCCTGGTGGCGGCGCAGAAAGCCAAATGCGACATGTACGATTCTCAGATAGAAAAGAAAGCAAGGGACATAGAGCTTGAAAAGGCGCAGATACTGGGCATCCAGGACTGCGTGCAGAACTACGAAAAGAACGTGGCTGCCGGGAACTGCAAGGAGGCCAACGCCATCAAGTGCGAGCAGGAACGGCTTGACTGCGAGAACCAAGTCAAGAGCGCCTTGAAGAAAGCGTTAGGCGAAGAGCAGGCGCTGGAAGAGAAGGACAAGACCCTGGAGCAAAAATACGAAGACGCCTTGAAAAAAGCCAAAGAAGGCGGCTACGCTGTCTACGAAACCGGAAAGGGGACGCTGTTCTTCGACACCGACAGCGACAAGGAACCTGACAGCCTAATATGCGGCGCGGGCAGCAGCAAGATCACGGTGCTTGCCGCATGCGACGACGGCACGAAGCCCGTTGTGAAGGAGGTAGCCGGCGGAGCTGAGATGCCGATAGGCGGCTCCTGGCAGAAGCCAGCAAGTGCGCCGCCGGCCACTGAGACAACGCCGACTCTGGAAACTGAAACTCCAACGGCCACAACGCAGGCGGATGGGCCTGACCTGACTATAGCGACGGTCGCAGTCTGCCTCACCAAGGACAACGCGGCGTTGAAGGCCGTCGGCTTTTACGTGGAGAACCGCGGGACACAGAGCACAACGGCCGGCTTCACGATAAAATATGAAAAGGCCGCCTTCCCCGGAAGTTTCAAGACCGATAAACTGGATGCAGGCACAGGTAAGTGGATTTATCCAAGCGGCACAATAATAGGCTACACCGACGGCACAGGCAAGTACCATTATTCCACCGAAATGAAAATCACGCTTGACAGCGAAGGCAAAATCGCGGAGTCAGACGAAAGCAACAACATCCGCGAGATTGCACTAAAAGATGGGAAAGTGACGCCGACTGATGCCAAGGTCTACAGGGGTGATGAGACTTGCCCGAACAACCTGGCAACCAAACCTGCGGAAATACAGATTAGCGGCACAGCCGCCTCATCCCAAACGCCTTCAGAATCTGGGTCGACAGCAACCACCAACACGGCGCAGCCGTCAAAGAGTTTCTGGACGCTTGCAACGACAGCAAACGAGCTTTTCAGTTCCGAAGGACTGGCGGAGTTCAGGCTTTACTGCAACGACAAACTCGAGGGAGCAATGAAAGGAATCTGCTACTGCAAAGGCGATGCCACCGGATGCACGGAGAAGAGCTGCCCGGTGTGCAAGAACCAGATCGTTCAGGAGGCCAGCAAACAGGAAGATACAACTGCGGGCGGCTTCAACACTGCGAAGACGTCGACGGCATGCGAAGAGAAGGGCGGAATTTGGGATAATCAGAAAGGAATTTGCAAGTCTTGCAACCTAGACGCCAATGACTGCCCAGATGGGAAGTTTTGCGGATTCGACAAAAACAAGTTCCAGCGCTGCCTGAGCGAAGAAGAGGTAAAGGGGCTCTGCGCCCAGGACTGCAAGACCGTGTATAAGGGCAGCAAAGAGTATTGCAACTACAAATCACAGAGCCCTGCATGTGTTGACTGCGTGAGAGACGACCACTGCACCTCCGTCGGCGGAGGCACAAGAAAATGCGGGACAGACAACAAATGCACACGTGGACCTGACCTCTTCATCCCTGAGGGCTGCATCTGGGTATGCCTCAAAAATGGGTATTTCGACATGCTTGGCATGTGGGTTGGTAACGGGGGCACAGGAGGCCTGACGGAAACCACTCAAATATCAGTAAAGGTTTACAGGCCCGAAGCGAATGGAGGGCTGATAACCTATGCTGTTGATCGCATACAGACGTTGGATCCGGCCAGGAGAACCTGGAGATATCAGGACATGAAATCCGACGGCAAGGCCCAAAAAATAGAAGTCGTCCTTGATTCTACGGCGCAGTTGGCTGAAACAGATGAAAAGAACAACAACTTGATTCTAACGTCCCAGGGGAACGTCGTTACGCTGGAGGTTGACGGCAAAAAAACCACCCTTCCCTCAGACCAGATAAAGAGCGACTGCGCCAACATAAACGTCAGAGACATGGCGGACAAGTGCCCTTGGGGAACAGCACAAGGCTACGGAACGTAAAACACTTATTTCAGCTACACCCAGAATATGTATGAGATGGGTTTGCTTCGTACTTCCCTTCATTTCGTTGTGCATGTTTATTTTTTCTGTTTCGGCTCTTCAGATCGACTCCATCTCAATCTCCATGGAGCCTGACAGCAGGGAATGCTTCGACCTGGTCCTGCCGGACGACATGGGGGCCGTCCTTGCCGGAAAGATCGAATACCGGATTGCCGTTGTCCCCAACTCTGCCGAATCGTGGCTTGACCTGACGGAGCTGGCGATAAGGACGGACGAGAACGAGGCAGTCGGCGTCCCCGTGTGCTTCTCGAGCGTCGGGAAGCCTTTGGGGAACTGCTCCGAGCCGTTCACGCTCACCATAAAGGCTGTCGGATCGCAGCCGCTGCCGGAGAAGACGATAACGGGCGGAGCGTGCGTCAGCTCCACGCGCGACGTCGACACCGGCAAGCCTTCCGGGACACCCGGAACGGCAGGAGCAGTCGATGCGTTCGACGTGGCGCTGGAAAAGGAGCTGCTCTACGCCAAGCCCGGGGAACCGGCCAACTACACAATCATGCTCCAATCCCAGATGGGCGTCACCGTTGATATCGAAGTGACTAGCGGGGGGAAAAGCATAATCAACAAGACAGCGCAGTTCGGCCGGACTAACTACACCACCGCCACGTTCACGCTCAAAGCTGCGCAGACCGGAGAATACAGGTTCACCGTGGCCGGAAAGGTCAGGGGATGCGTTGCAGAACTGTGCTCGAAAAGCGTTTCCGGGACCCTTGTGGTGACGGACGCGGCTGTGAGCGAGGCCGGGTTCACCGTTTCGCTCTTCCCCAGAAGCATCGACGCCAAGGCCGGCGCGCCCGTGGAGTTCCGAGCGACTGTGCAGAACAGCATGCCCTCTTCCGGGAAATTCACGCTGGTCCTGAAGCTGCCTTCCGGCGTAAGCAGCGACTTTTCGCAGCAGCAGGCGGATATCCCGGCCGGCGATAAGACTACTGCTGCATTCAACGTGACGCCGGAAAAGGGCTCTTCGCAGTTCGCCATAACCATCAATGCAACCGCCCAGAGCACGGGCAAGTCCAAGGTGGCGACGTCCTACCTTTCAACGGACGAGATGCTGACTGAAGTGCAGAGGCTGGCTGAGAAGGCCGGAACGGACGAGGCGAACAGCATAGTTGACGATTACGTCAAGAAGTACGTTGAAGATGGAGACAACCTGACGGATTACGGGGATGCTGCAATCGCCTTGGAGAGCATGGCTCCGGAAGAGAATGCCACTGATGGTGGAACAGATGCTGTGGATGGCGACGCCGAAGCGGGCACTCCCATATGGATTTACGGGATAGCGGCTGCAGCCGTCGCAGTCGCGGCTTTTGCAGCGTACACGTTCTTAGGGAAGAAGCGCGGCGGGCTGGACAAGGAGTTCACGCTAAAGTGACAACGTGACGCGCTCAAAAGTCATCTTCGACTTCGCCTTCCCAGCCGGACTTGCGGACTTTCTTGAAGTAGTACCAGGCTCCGAAGGCGCCAAGGCCGATTATGAGGACGATGATGATTATGGTCGGGTCGAAGCCGCCGCCCACCGGAGTTGTGTCGCCCGTCCCGCTGCCTGAACCTGAGTCGCCGCTGCCTCCATCGCTGGCCGAGCCCTTCAGGGCCGTGGCCGCCGCCTTGAGCATGGTTATCTTCGCGTCGGCGCTGGCCAGCTTGGCTTCGGCGTCGCTGTAGTAGCCGCTGTCGAAGCTGCTCCCGGCTGCGGTGAGGTCATCCTCGACGGATTTCGTGGCACTGGAAAGCTTCGATTTCTGCGACGTGGACAGCCCGGCCAGCGCCGCGTCCAGGGCAGAGGCAAGCTCCGATGCCCGACTTGATGAATTGGAATGGAAGGTGATGCGCATGAAGACTAACGCATTCCCGGCGTCCGTTTCCAGCGCCAGAAGCCCTCTGTAGGTCCCTGCGGCGACGGGCTTGAACGTCACTTCCACCTTTCCCGAGGCGGCCGGCGCTATCTCGCCTTCGGGCAGCGTCACGTTTATCGGCACCCCAAGGTCCGCCGCGCTGTATTTCAATATGGAAATGGAGCTGCCGTCGTTGTTGATGACGCTGAGCGACTCCTTCGTCTCCTGCAGCAAGTAATCCTTGTCTATGATTGACGGCGCCACGGACGGAGGCTCGCGTGCCTTCCCTCCGGCCTCGTCAGCGACGATGGATATCTTGATGTTGACTTCAGCCTCCCCTACTTGCTTGTCCCCAATCATGAGTGGCAGCGCTGTGGACAGTTCCAGATGGCTTTGCAGGCTGGGGATCTCCAGGGCCAGCATGGTGGACGCGTTCGGGGCCAGTGTCGTGTTGTCAAGCGTCGCCTTCAGGTATTTTTTGAGCGCGTCGGGGACCTTGACGGTGAGGTTTTGGATCGCGTCCCCGCGGTTCGTGACCCTGCAGTTTCGGTATTTCCAGCTGCTTCCCTGCTTGACGACGGCATCGTAGACTTTGACTTCCTGGGCCTCGACATTGTACGTCTGCGCTGCGGTGGATTGCTGCGTCGGCGCTGCGGGGACTGTGACTGCGCCGCCGGCCGTGCCTGAAGGGCCCGTGCCTGAGAAAACGATGTAGCGGTAGCTCCCGCTGTAGGGCAGGTCGCCGACGAACGTCCCATATTCGTTCCTCTGGAGGCTGCCCGACGCCTTCTCGACCATGCCAGAGTCGTAGATCTTGTAGCTGACGCTGTCCATTAGTTGGAAGACCTGGATCTTCACCGTGCTGTTCGTCCCGTTAGCCACGGTCTGGACGAAAACGTTGAATGGAACTGCTCCTGTGACTATCTGCTTCTTCTGCTCGACGACAGGGCCGCTTTCGACGCCGTAGACGACGAAGTTGTACTGGAATCCGGGTGTCCTGAAGGGCGACGGGCCGCACGTGGCGTTCGCATCGGAGTTGGAGAAGTAGCAGACGAAGGCGTCGCCTGAGCGCTGGAACTGGCCGAAGCATGAGTCTTTGAGCTCTGCGCAGGCTTCGGGGGACATCCATGAGACTTTGGCGCTTGCGTTGGTCACAGCGCGCACGACTGCTATGAAGCCGGCCGAAGCTGACGGCGCCGCCGGGTAAAGCTCTATGCCCGTTATCTGAATGGCGTAAGCTGCGGACGGTGCCAGAAGCAGGCACAACGCAGTCGCTGCAAGCGCGGCGAACCTCATGGTATAATATTTGGCGCACCCTATAAAAAGCATCTCTGCACGGACTCCGTGCCCACGGGCGGCGGTTTTCATTCCGAAGGGTGCGGAAGCGTATTAAAGCCCGCCCAAGAAAATAATTCCGATGGAAACAGAGATGCCAGCGAATGGCGAGAGCGTCACGATAGCGGCCGACGTCCGTGAGGAGCCTTCGGTGGCCCGCATGCTGGAGCGGATGGGCGCCAGTGTCATCCGCAAGCAGCTGGACGTTGCCGATTACGTATGCTCCGGCCGCGTGGCAGTCGAACGGAAGACTGTTGACGATTTCCTGAATTCCATAGCAGACCAGCGCATCTTCAAGCAGATGCGCAGCATGACTGAGGCATACGAATGCCCTGTGCTGCTCCTCGAAGGGAGCCCGGGCGCGATGGTCATGAACGGCCGCATCAGCGCCAATTCCGTCCGCGGCGTCCTGGCAAGCATAGCCGTGGATTACCGCGTCCCTATAGTCTGGACGCCCAACCAGAAGGAGAGCGCATGCATGCTCCACCGCATGGCCTGGCGGGAGCAGATCAAAGAGAAACGGGAACTGCAGATACGGCCGAGCAAAAAAACCAAGACTGCAGCCGAGAGGCAGGAATACCTCGTGGCCGGGCTGCCGAACGTCTCGAACATGCTAAGCAGAAGGCTGCTGAAACATTTCGGCGGGCCGAGGGAAGTCTTCAACGCCAGCGTCAAGGAACTGCAGGGCGTGGACGGCATCGGGAAGAAGAAAGCGGAACTGCTGTGGGAAGTCATGAATAGGCGCTACCGCACCGATTAGCGTGCATGAGTTCGTCTGCCGTGATATTCGCTGCCTGCCATTGCTTTTTTGTTGCTGTACATGCTGGCGTCAGCGGCGTCGTAAAATTCCTTGAAGGGGACGTACCTTTCTATCACCACAAAGCCGATAGCCAGATCAAGATCGGGCACGGTTTTGCGTTCCTTTGCGACTCTCTCCAGGAAATAAAGCTGCACAAGGTCAACTATTCCAGGCAATGCCCCGTCGGCGTTCGGGAGCAGAAGCGCAAGCTCATCGCCTCCAATGCGGCACGCTCTGTCAGCTCCCCTTCTGGCGCCTTTTCTCATAGCATCAGCGGCTTTCTTAAGCATTATATCACCTGCCGAGTGCCCCAGCAAATCGTTCACCGGCTTGAAACCGTTCACATCGGCTATCATGAGGCCCAGATCACGAAGACCTGGCTTTCTCCTGTCATGCTCATCCACAGGCAGCAGAGGCAGCAATTCGTTTGCGTAAAGTTCAAAGGCCCGTCTGTTGCCGAGGTGCGTGAGCGGATCCGTCATCGTATCTCGCTCGAGCTTTCGGATGTAACGTTGCACGTCCGGGCTGGCTTGCAGGATTTCCTCTACCGGCCTTCCTGGGATCTGTATCTTGGACATAGTTTTCACTCTATAATAGTTACAAATACTATTTATAAGCCTTTCCCGGCCTATAGGGCTGCCCTAGAAGCGCCATATCACCGCGTCTTGGCGCAGGCCTCTATGAAGGCGCTGAAGACCGGACTTGGCGCAAGCGGCTTCGACGTGAACTCTGGGTGGAACTGGGTGGCGAAGAAGAAGGGATGGCTTGGAAGCTCCAACGTCTGCATGATCTCCCGCCCCGGCGCTTTTCCTGAGAAGACTAGGCCGCCTTTCTCCAGAGCGGCTATGAACTCGGGGTTGAGCTCGTAGCGGTGGCGGAACCGTTCCTTAACCCGCACGGAGCCGTAGATGCGTTGCGCCAGCGTCCCTTCCCGCAGCTCGACGTCATGGCCCCCCAAGCGCATGCTGCCGCCCATCTCCTTCACCGTTTTCTGCTCGGGTAGTATGTCTATCACCGGGCATTCCGTCCCTGCGTCGATTTCCGTGGAGCTGGCTTTCTCCATGCCGCATACGCTGCGCGCGAACTCGACGCAAGCCAGCTGGAAGCCGTAGCAAAGCCCAAGGAACGGGAGGCTGCGCTCACGGGCGTGGCGTATGCACAGGATCTTGCCTTCCGCTCCGCGCGGGCCGAAGCCTCCGGGAACGATGATGCCGTCGACTCCATCCAGCGCCGCAGCCGCCTTGGCCTCCGAATCGATGCCTGCGGTGTCTATCCATTTTATCTCCGAGCGCACGCCTGCGTATGGGGACGTATGCTCGACTGCTTTGAGTATGGAGATGTACGAATCCTTCAGCTCCGTGTACTTGCCTGTCATCGCTATCGTCAGCTGCTTCCTGGCTTTAGACGCCATCGCCGTGAACGCTTCCCAGCGCGCGTATTCCGGCGACGGTTCCGTTTTCATTCCAAGAATGTCGCACACCATCTTGTCGATCCCGAGTTCCTTCAGCCGCGCCGGGATGGCGTAGATGCTCCCTTCGTCCGGCAGGCTGATGATCCGCTCTTCGGGCAGGTTGGAGAAGACGCTCATCTTCTCTCGTATCTTCGTCTCGAGGGGACGTTCGCTGCGGCATACGACTATGTCGGGCTGTATGCCCATCGACAGGAGGCCACGAACTCCCAGCTGCGCGGCTTTGCTTTTCTGCTCGCCTGCGCATGCGGGCTCGAGTATGTAGACGAGGTTGACGAAGCATACGTTGCTCCGTCCGCATTCGTAGGCCATCTCGCGCATGGCCTCTATAAAATAGGAATTTTCGAGGTCGCCGATAGTCCCGCCGACTTCCACCAGGACGACATCAGCGTCTTTGCCCAGATTCTTGACGAATGCCTTGATTTCGCCGGTGACGTGAGGGATGAACTGGACATCGTGGCCGAGGTATTCGCCTTTGCGTTCTTTCGTGATGATAGTATTGAACACCTTGCCTGCCGTCAGGTAGTTGGCCTTGGACAGATCTACATTGAGCATGCGCTCATACGTCCCAAGGTCGAGGTCGCACTCCGTGCCGTCATCGAGGACGAAGACTTCGCCGTGACGGTATGGATTTAGCGTCCCTGCGTCCACGTTCAGGTAGCCGTCAAACTTCAGCGGCGCCACGCGCAGGCCGTGCGCCATCTTGAGAAGCGTGCCCAGCGACGACGTGAAGGTGCCTTTCCCGAGGCCCGAGATTACGGACCCTGTCACTACGATATATTTCGTTTTGCTCTCCTTGGCCTGGACGGGCATAAAAGGTATTGAAGGCGGGGTATAAAACCTTTATCACGGCATGAAGAAATAAATTCAGGGGAAACACCAAATCCGTATGGGCCGGTAGTCCAATGGTAAGACGCCGCCTCCGCATTCCGTGTGGAGGGGATAGGCGGAGACTCTGGGTTCGAATCCCAGCCGGTCCACTTTCGCCGGCTCTGTCGTTCACGCCTTGCGCCAGTACTTCAGCTGTCCCAGCAGAAGGAAGAACGCGAACAGGATGTAGACGAAGAGATAGCTGCTGTCCGTGAGGAAGAAGCCCAAGTTTATGTCCTCCGTCACGCCGGAAAGCCTCAGGCGGTAGCCGATGGCAAAAACGGACAGCGGAACCAAGAATACCAAGGCGTATCGGCACTTTATTTTGAACTCCTTAGTCATGCCCGCCAGCAAAAGCGCGTACGTTGAAAACGTGGCCAGAAGCGCAAGCTCCATCTGCATGCGTTCTATTCCGTTGGTGGGCTTAAATATGTATACTCGAACATATATTTTATTAAAAATAATTAAGCCGGATGGGCCCGCTGGGTCTCGAACCCAGGACCTCTCGATTATCAGTTGCGCCCGAAGGCAGGATTGGCCTGCGCTTCGTCGAGTGCTCTAGCCAACTGAGCTACGGGCCCGTATTACTGCATTGCCCTCCTAATTGCCCTTGGTGAGAGGGGTGTTTGCTTATGCATTCCCGTCTAAACGCTTTTGGTGGACGGGAGCTCTGTCACTTTCCGCCTGTCTGCTTTTGGCGGGCGAAGTTGCTATTTCGATGCCCCCACCGGGAGTTCCTGGCCGTTGCCCTGCCCAGGGCAAAGGCCGTTCGAACCCGGGTCTCAGCCTCGAGAGGGCTGTATGCTTGGCCGCTACACAATGGGGGCGCGCATGACGTCTATGTGTATGGCATGATGTATGATTTGGGCGTGTGTTTTTAAATTAGCCTCACCCAAAGCCGATGGCCGGAGACGAAATGGTCAGGGAGCGCTTCCCATCGGCGGATGCTGCGGCCTGGAGTGAAACCGTTCTTTTTCAGCAGAGCCGTTTCAAGTCTGTCGTGCTTCCTTCCCTCTCCGGTAACCCACACTATGCTCCTGCATCCATCCTTCGTGGCCTTTGCCAGCATCCTTTCAAACAATTGCTGGAGCGCCCCCCCCCGTGGCCGCCCGCCGCGCCGACCTCTGATACGTAAGCAACCTTGCCCTCTCGGCTGTGCGCGAGTTCGTGAACGAACGGCAGCGGCTCGGGTTTCTCGAGATATTCGAAGAACATGAACCCCGCCAGCTTCCCTTTCTCTTCGGCGACGAGGAAATTCTCTGGCAAGCGCGCTATCCATGATTTCAACGTCGTCTTTGGACACTGGAAACCTTCGTAATACTCACTCTCGACTAGCTGTATCCGTCCTATGTCCGCCTCTCTGACCTGCCTGAAGCGTGACATGACCTATTTTTGGCTTGAAAGCTATTAACCGCGCCGACCGCTGCCCAGAAGAGCGGCCATTCCTGCGGCTTGGCTGGAACCGTGAGCAAAGTGAGAGTTATGCCGCCGGCCGCCGGTTTTTCCAGTGTGCGCCGGCAGGCTGGGGGCATTTATATTGGGCCGCCCCCAATAGTTATTCAGTCTGCATGACGACGATAAAGGCGACGGAGACGCCGAAGCTCACCAATCCGATTCTCATTGTCGGCCTCCCGGGGATAGGCAACATAGGAAGGGTGGCTGTGGGCTACCTCGTGAGCGAGCTCAAGGCCAAGAAGTTCGCGGACCTGCACTCAGAGCATTTCTTCCCTTTCGTCATACTCGAGGAGAGCTACGAAGTGAAGCTTCTAAAAAACTACTTCCACTACTGGAAGGCCAAAGGCGCTGCGAAGCGCGATCTGGTGTTCGTGACCGGAGACTGCCAATCCCAATCATCTGAAGGGCACTACGAGGTTGCTGAGGCTGTCCTGGATTTCGCCAAGAAGCTGGGTGTGAAGGATGTCATAACCGTCGGAGGCCTGGCCACTGGCGAGGTCGAATCCGCTCCCGTCGTATACGCCACGCTCAGCGACTCCAAACTCAAGGGGAAATTCGCCAAGCTGAAGCTGGACTTCGAGGTGGGCAAGAAAGTCGGGTACATCGTCGGCGCCGCCGGGCTGATGCTCGGCCTGGGCAAGGAGCGCGGCATGAAGGGCATATGCCTGCTAGGCGAGACGTCCGGCTTCCCCATAGTGACGGACCCCAAGGCGGCAGAGGCTGTCCTGGGCGTCCTGGTCAAGATACTGGGCATAAAGATAAGCATGAAGGAGCTTGAGAGCCGCGTGAAGGAGATGGAGAACTTCATAAAGAAGATTGAATCGCTCCAGAAGAAAGCGGTCATGGAGATAGTGAAGGAAAGCAAGCCCGGCTCCAAGGGCGACGAGCTCCGTTACATCGGATGATCCCGCGAAACGTTTAAAAGGAACGTTCCGCATATATCGCTAGGCGGTTCCATGAAAGGCAAAGTTTCCTACACGAGGTATGAGAAGACGAGGATTGTGGCCTCCAGGGCTCTGCAGATAGCCCAGGGCAGCCCCATCTTGACGAAGGTGCCAAAGGGCGTCACGGACCCCATCGAGATTGCCCAGCTGGAGTGGGAGGCCGAGGTCATACCGATAGACGTGAAGGTGAAGGACGAAAAGCCCGTTGACGTGGGGCGCGCCGAGGACGAGGAAGAGGACACGGCGGAGGAAGCGGAAGAGAAAGAAGAGGAAACGGAGTCCGAATAGCATCGGCACGCTTTTAAAGGTTTATATTCACAAATAGTATAAGATATTGAAATCCTGCGCACGCACTACGCAATGCGCCGGAGGCAGCGTATGTTGAAGAAATCCCGTTCATTCGGTCCGAGAGTGGGGAAAAAGCTACGCGACAGATTCGACCTGGCGGCGCCCGAACGGTCGTACGACTGTCCGGCATGCCTGAAGAGGACGCTCCGCCGAGAGGCTGCCGGGATCTGGGTGTGTACCAAATGCGGCAACAAGATGGCGGGCAAGGCCTACAGGCCGGGGTGAAAATCTATGCTTGTTGACAAGAACGCCTACCTCACGTCGGGCATATACATCGGGATGAAAACGTGCACCCCCTACATGAAGCAGTTCGTCTACAGGACGCGCGAGGACGGGCTGGACATGTTCAACCTCAAGAAGATTGACGAGCGCCTGAAGATGGCGGCGGATTTCCTGGCGACGTTCAAGGGCGTCCTGATCGTCTCAAAGAAGGAAGCCGCTGGCACAGCTATAGAGGCGTTCGCCAAGGCGACCGGCGCGAGGGGCATAACCGGCAGGTTCCCTCCCGGCCTGCTCACCAATCCGGCGTTTGAAGGATTCTACGAGCCCGACGTCATCGTCGTCGTCGACCCGCTAATAGACGACCAGGCCATGAAGGAGGCGAAGGCAAAGCGCATCCCGATTGTGGCCATGTGCAACACGTTCAACATGACGCGGGACGTGGATTTCGCCATACCACTCAACAACAACGGGAAGAAGTCCCTTGCGCTGGCCTTTTGGATCCTTGCCAGAGAGTTCATGAAAGCCCGGGGCCAGATAAAGAAGGACTCTGACTTCAAGATGGAACTGAAGGATTTTGGAGGCGAATGATGGACCTCAAATCACAGCGGAGGATGGCGGCCGACATCCTGAAATGCGGCGAGAACCGGATAAGGATAGAGGAGAGCAAGGACGTCGAAGAGGCGCTGACGCGCAACGATGTGCGCAAGCTTATTGTCAAGGGGCTGATAACGAAAGCTCCGGCCGTTGGCACCGGACGCGCCAGGGCGAATGAAACGATGAGACAGAAGAAGCGGGGACGCCGCGCCGGGCGCGGGTCGCGCCAAGGCATGCGGGGCGTCAGGGACGGCAAGAAACGCAACTGGATGAAACGCACCAGAGCGCTGAGGCGCTCGTTGCGTGAGCTGCGGGACACGGGCAAAATAACGGTCACTGATTACAGGGAAATGTACCTTCTTGCGAAGGGCAACGCCTTCAGGAACAAGCGCCATCTAATGAGTTACATCAAGGAGCATGAGATGATGGGCGCGAAGGCTGCCGTACCAAAGACTGCAAAGAAGGCGGCAACGAAAAAAGCCAAGGAGGCCAAGAAATGAAAAAGACCCGCGCTTCCCGGTTTGAGCACCGCAGGCGCCGCGAGCAGAAAACGGATTATCGGGCGCGGCTCAAGCTCCTGAAAGGCGGCAAGGACAGGCTCGTGGTGCGCAAGTTCAACAACAACCTTGTATGCCAGGTGGTCGAGCACACGCGCAATGGCGACCGCACGCTTTTCTCCGCCGAAGCGAGGGAGCTGCCAGGGTTTGGCTGGAAGGCCGGATTGGGAAACATCCCTGCGGCTTACCTAACGGGCCTGCTGTGCGGCGTCAGGGCCGGAGGCAAGGAATGCGTGCTTGACCTGGGCCTGCAGATGTCCACGAAAGGCTCGAGGCTGTATGCTGCCCTCAAAGGGGCGGCGGACGGCGGGGTGAAAGTCCCGTTTTCCGAAGACAACCTCCCGACGCCAGAGAGAATTGCGGGGAATCACATAGCCGGCGCTGCCGGTGCGGGAGGCCATGCATTCTCGGCGTACAAGAAGGCCTCGCTGGACCCGAAGAGCGTTGCGCCCCACCTCGAAGAGATCAAGAGCGCAATTTTGAAATCTGACGGCAAGGGCCAGAAGGCGCCTGCTTCTGAACGGAGCCAAAAACCGGCGGCAAAGACGACGCGCCCTTCTAAGAAGTGAGATCCCTTATTGGAACTGAAGATAGAACTGCACCTGCGCAAAAGCAGGAAGCTTCCTGTCCGTGTCTTCGCCGCGGAAGCGAAGCCTCAAACTGGCCAGCTGCCCTTTATGAAGCTTCCCCAGCTCGAAGTTGACATCCTTCTCCTCGACTGACCCGTTGAATGGGCCGCGCTCAACCCAGGTGCCGCCGTCGTACGAGTAGCCGACGTATATGTTGCCCGCTCCCGCGTTTGCATCGGACGTCCATTTCACGTGGGCAACGACGGACTTGCCTTCCTGAGCGAGGCTGGAGTCCCAGCCTTCGGCCAATGCAGAGCCGTAAGGCCATGTCTTGAGATTGATCTCTGCAGTCCGTGGTTCGCTGAGCACGCCCTCTGCAGCCGATGCCATCCCTGTCAGGCCACTGCCTGCAAATGTCCAGGACGGCCATGAGAGCTGCGCGCCGTCCGACGTCGCTATGGCCTGCGGCATCGAGACCTGCGGCTGGCATGTGACAGCGTAGAGAACGGCCAGCGCCGCGAAAGCCAGCAGCGACGGGGCAAGGCTTCCGTGTTTTTTGCGTCGCGCCCTTCTGGCGGGCCTGAAGCGCGCCGAAATTGCGAATGCCGCCACGGCCGCCAATGAAACGACTCCCATGCCTATTGCAGTCCACATGGGAACTTCAGGTTCTGCGATTGCTTCTGGCGGGGCCTTTACCGTCCCGGTTTCGTTGGACGGCGGAGACGATGCGTTGGTGACGTTAAGTTGCGTTGCATTCGGGGTGGTGGCATTGGCCGGCGACTTCACGATCGCAGTTGTTTCATTCTTCGCCGGGGGCTTCGCCTCCTCTGCGGGCTGGCCGACGAACTTGGGCGGAACATACGTGCAAATGTAACCAACGCATTCATAGTAGAGTTGACAGTCAGAATCGCTGTGGCATTCCTTGACGTTGACGTGGCCTTCCACTGACCTCGCGTTGCCGTACTTGTCTGTGGCGTTGGCGCCATAGCTGACTGTTTCCCGTGCCGTCGAAGGCATCGTGAAAGTGTTGTTGAACCATGCCTGAAGTCCAGGCAAGTCCGTTGAATTGAACGTGAGGTTGCCGGTGGAATTCTCCCAGAACCATGCATCAGCAAGGTTGCTGTAAAGGTCCTTCCAGTACAAGTCCACTGAAACGTTCTGGCCGGCGTCGGCCCACGCAGCGGTCGCGTTGCGGGCCATGCAGTCAGGCGGGACGTCGTCAAGCAGGCGCGAGCGGCCTGCGTTGCCGCCAAAGCGGTCCCATGCCGGGTCCAGCCCTATCACCCTGTTGCCCAGGGTCCCGACGATCACGTCGGACCTGCCGAAGCCCATTATGTCGTCCATCGACGGGCTGGAATAGACGTAAGCTCCGACGTTGTAACGCCATATGAGGCTGCCGTCCGTGCCTTTCAGAGCGTAGACGTAGTTGTCGCTGGCGCCCACGACGACATCAAGGATGCCGTCGCCGTTCATGTCGCCCAGCGCTGGCGAGGATTCTACGCGGCCCCCTGTCGGAAGCGTGTAGTTCCATAAAGATGAGCCGCCACCGTTGAACGTATAGACGACGCCGTCGTCGCCCCCTATCACCACTTCGTTCAGCGAGTCGCCGTCGATGTCGCCGTAGTTGGGCGACGCTATGAACCACTCCGTTCCGGTGTAGTTCCAGGCCTGGCTGCCGTTGTTGGCCCAGACGGCGTAGACGTGGTCGTCATAAGAGCCGAAGACGACTTGCTTGTAAGCGTAGCCGAAGTCCACCACAGCAGGGACGGATTCTATGTCATCCTGCGCCGTGAAGTTCCACATGCTCACGCCGGATTTGTTAAGCGCATAGAGTTTGTTGTCGTACGACGCCACCAGGATGTCGTAGCTGCTGTCTCCATCCAAATCTGCTACGATTGGCGACGACCAGATGGTGCTGCCGGTTGTGTAGTTCCATTCCGAGCTAAGTGTTGGCGAAGTGCTGGCGTTGAAAACGTATAGCTTTCCATCCGCGGAGCCTATTATTATCTCCTTCGTTCCATCATCGTCTATGTCCGTGATGGCTGGCGAAGACCAGACCATGTCGCTGGTCGTGTAGTTGGAAATGCTCGTGCCGCCCGTTCCATTGAGCACGTATATCTTGTTGTCCAGCGACCCCACGACGACTTCCAGCTTCGAGTCGCCTGTGACATTGGCCAGCGTCGGGCTTGAACCTATGCTGTTGCCTGTCGTGTAGTTCCATTTCGATTCCGAGTTCGAGGCGTTCAGGGCATAGAGCTTGTTGTCGTTGGCGCCTATGACCACGTCCAGGTAGCCGTCAGAATCGATGTCACCTATCGCAGCGGACGAGTAGACTTTGTCATCGGTTATGTAGCTGAATAGCTGCGAAAGATTCAGATGGAACGTCATCTCTGACGTGACATTGTACTGGCCGAAGCTGTCGTTGAGCCATATGCGCCATTTCACCGTCTGGCCAGGATACATGGAGGTGTTGCCCCACGTGAAGAAGACGGAAATATTGTCGGAATTTATCAGGCTGATGGTTTTGTTTTTCCAGCTGCCGGATTCGTTCGTCTCCAGCAGCGCATACCTTATGTTGTACTCGTCGTAGGCGTTCGTGCTCAGGTTCACGTTTTGGAGTATCCCTGGTATGGAAGTGTTTTGCGCCGTGCCCGTGTAGTTTGGCGGATTGTAGTCGCGGACTGTCAGCACCTGGGATGCGGTCGCATTGAGGCGGTTGTAGGAGTCGTTGAACCATATTCTCCAGCCGACGTCCGTTCCAGCAGGCACGGACGCGTTGCGCCAGGTGAAGTTGGCTTGCGTCCATGACGTCTGGTAGCTTTTGTCCATAAGCGAGCCGTAGCATGACGCGCCGCATGACTGGTTTGCCCAGGCGCCGCTCTCATTCGTCTCAAGCCATGCGTAGCCTGTGTAGACGTCGTCCCACATCTCGGTGGTCATGTTCACCGTGGCGCTGTAGTCCACGGTTGCGTTGGACTCGTTGACCATCGTCGCTCTGTAGAGGGGAACGTTGTCCTCGACCGTGAACGTGGATGATGTGACCAGGCCTTTGCCGGCGGTGTCGTTGACCAAAGCGTAGATGGTCCAAGTCCCTGGCGTTTCGCCCACATCCTTGGGGTTGAAAGTCATGTTCATGCTCTGGTTTATCTCCTCCGCTGTGAGAGCGCGACTGTATATGCGGAAATCATCAATGGAGCCGTTGAAATATCCTGTCTTAGCGGTCGTGTTCTGGACGCCGATGAACATGGCCTGCCCGGACTGCGTGTCAACGGTCCCAGAAGCCAAAGTGCTGTTCTCCAGCGTCCCGTCCACGTAAAGGGCTATGCCGCTGCCGTTGTATGCGGCCGCGATGTGATGCCACGCTGACGTGTCGCCCAGGTCCGTCGTCCCGCACGCGGTCTTGTTGGCGCCTGAAACTGTGAACCTGAGCGCTGCCCTGCCGTCATTGCAATAGGCGTCATTGGAATTGTCCCAGAGCCCGAGCCAAAAATTCCTGCTCGTGCTGGTCAGTTGCTTGCTCATTATGGTCCTGAAGTCGCTCATCGTCGCCTCTGCCGATGGCTTTATCCATGCCATCACCGTGAAAACCGATGAAGGGCGCAGTTCTGCGCTGTCCGCGACCTGCACGAAGTCGTTGGTCCCGTCAAAGCTGGCGGCGGCCCCGTATTGGCCTGCGACTTTCCAGTGCGTGTCATATGTTGTCGTTCCGTTGCCCTCGTCCATTGCCCACCAGCCTATTAGACCGTCTCTGGACGGCGGGTAAGGCGAGTCGCGGCTCTGGTTTATCTCCGCCGCGCTCAGCGTGCGGTTCCAGATGCGGATGTTGTCCGTCTTGCCGTCGAAGAATGCGCCTGAGCATGCTGAACCGCTGCCGTAGCAGCCTATGAATGGAACGGAATCCGCATTCGACAGGGTGCCTGCCCTGCTCTTGGTCCCTACGTTGTTGCCGTCCACGTAGAATTTTATGCTGGAGCCGTCGAATGAGACGGCTACGTGGGACCATTGGGCCGTCGGCACATAACCGTAGCCTCCCACAGTGGAATAAGCCCACGTCGCGCTATCCGCATATGTGAGGTTCCCGCTTCCGTTTATGGACATTGAATACTGCATGTCCTTGTGCACTATTGTTGCGTTGGCGTTGCTATCAGGATACACCCACGCTTCAAGCGTCAGTCCCACACCCGTTATGTTCATGCTCTGACTGTACGAGATGTTCACGTAGTCTTCCTTGCCGTTGAAGTCCAGGCAGTTGCCGAACCTGCACACGCTTTCGCCGTATTTCCATGCAGGTCCCGTCGGAGAGCTGTTGGTGACGAACAGATCGTCTATCACCACGTCCCCTGCATTGAGCTTCTGACTGTACTGATTCGTGGCGATGTCGAAACGGAAGTTGCCAACGTTGTTCAGGTTGGGCGTGCCTGAGCCTGTTGTGGCTGTGGATGCGTTGAAGCTTAGGATATTCCACCCGGTCTTCAGCGACGAGCTCTTGGAGAAGTATTGATAGACGCTCCACGTAGAGGTGCGATAGGTGTCAAAGAGGTATATGTACGCTCCCGAGATCTTGTCAAGCGTCGTTTTGTTGTTTATGTACACCCAGAGGTTCACATACTTGTACTTCATGTCCGTTGCAGTGATATTGTTCCCGTAGACGCTGACCGTTGTATAGTACTGCTGCGACTTGTTGATGTTGATGCCGCCGGTCCCTTGCTTATAGGATGTAGTGTTGGCCACCGGGCTGTTGTATTGGTCCGCATAGTCCGGCTGTTCATATATGTAGTAGTATTGGCTCGCTGTGTCGAAGTTGTAGGCTATGTTCTCGTAGTAGCTTAATGAACCGTTGCTGAAAGTCTCACCGCCGTATGTCCCGTCGTTGGTGAAGTTGGTCATGTCAAATGCATATGTCTGATTGGCGCTTTCGAAGCCGTAGGCAGCTGAGAGGCTGCCTGATGGCCCGGCGTAACGCAAAGTGGAGCCGTTCGCGATGCTCGCAGAAGAAATGAACAGTGAATCCTGCCCTAAGCTTGCATCCGGCTTCGTTATGTTCCCGAAGGCGTAGCTTATTCCCGGGCTGCCTTCTATGTCCGTGGCGTTCAGCTGCGCCGTTGCGTTGCCGATTCTCTTGAACGTCGTTGCAGAAGTGAGGTTGGCATACGCTAGCGTCGGGTTTGCTGAAACGGGCGTAGAATTGGTCCATGTGCCGTTCAGGCATACTGCGCCTTGGAGGCTTGGCAGGTATGTGCCGTCCCTGTAGCACGTGGAGGAAGAAACGCAGTCCGTCGAGTCGTCGCAGCATGCGTCATCCGCTGCGTTGGACGAGCATATCTGGCCGTCGCAGACCTTGGTTCTCTTGCTCTCGCCGTCGTCATCGCCGCAGCACGTCGTCGCTCCAACTTCGCCGCCGAGGTTGAAATAGCCCGAACCCATCTTGCAGGTGCACCAATTCGTGTCACCATCGAAGCTGGGTGTGTAGAGCGTGTCGGGGGTGCCGTTGAAAAGTATGACATAATCTATGCTGAAGTTGACGCCGGCGGCGCCGTAGTATGGGTACAATCCCACCTGGGTCACCGTGTTAGTCCACTCCGGGTCGGATGAAAGATTGAAGAGGTACACATGCCACGCATTGCTTGTGATGTTGATGGGATCTACGCCGACGATTCCGCAAGTGCTTGACCATGTCCCGCAGTTGGTGCCTATCCAGTAAAAGTAGAAGGAACTCCCTATGGTGCCGTTGATGCTTTTCGTTTTGATTGCGGCATAGTTGTAGTTTGTGGCCGTGAAGTCTGCAATATCGAGCGTCATGGAAGGTGCCGTCGAACCGGTGTATGCCGTGAACGTCCCGTTGCTTTCGTCGACGCCTGACAGTGCTGACGTCGTCCATCCGTTGGAGCCGTCGTTGAAGTTGTCTATGGTCAATGTGCTTATGGACGATGTCAAGGAAGTGTTTATCTCATCGTCGTAGGTGGCGCCCTGGGTGGCAGGCACGAATATCCACCTGACCGCATCCTCCGAAGGGCAGAACGTGTAACCCATGCTGTACGTGTAGTTTTCCTGGCTGTCGCCTGTCCCTGCGCATGACGGGTTGCCTCCTGACGTCATGGAATTGTCGCTGACAAACGCGTTAGAATCCGAGTAAAGCAGATAGTCCATCTGCCTTATGTCGCATTGCTGGCACGGAACCGTGTCTGTTCCTGTGCAGTCGGCGAAGTTGCTGGCAAAGCCGTAGGATGCGCCGAAGCGTATAGCTATGCTGTGCTTTCCGACCGTCAGTTCCTTCATTTTCAGCGAAGAGGTCCCGCTGCAGGAATATGATTCAAACGTTATAGAGCCGGCGATAGAAGCCGGTTCCACGATGTTTTCGTCGCACTGCAACTCCACGAAATGCAGGTCGTCGATGGCTTTGTTCCCTTCGAATGTCGTGCCGTTGATCCCCTGTATGAACAGGTCCGCCTTCCCCAACACAGAGAAATTTACTGTCCAGTAGCCATGCAGCGTTGTGTTGATGTGCGGGTTCAGGACTTCCACGCTTGGTTGCATTAGCTGGCTAAGAAGCACCGCAGAGGAGAGCACGATTGCCAGCAGTCCCATGAGCGCCATGTCTGCCTGCCCTTTCCTGCTCGGCGTCTTTCCGGCGCCTCCGTTGATATAGCAGAGCTTCGCGACTCCCACCTTCCTTACGAATATCTTCTGGGCGCCGGAAAGTTCATACACATACTTGGTAAGCGTGTGGCGGTGGATGCCAAGCTCGTCCGCAATCTGGTTAATGGTCAGACCTTCGGGATGTTTGGCCAGTATCTTCAGAATCTCCCTGCCGAAGTCCCTTTCCATCCGAACTCCATACAAGGACTCCATATATGGAGTCCACTTATGGAGTGTATAATTGTCGATGCTTATAAGACGAGACGAAGAGTCGGTCGACATATAGCGAAACGCCCGCAGCTATGCCAGTCGGATCGCGTGTGAACTTCACACTTTCATGCGCTTCCAGAGGCGGACCGTTCCGAGAACCATCCTAGGGCCGTGCGAGATGACGCTGAAACGCGCGTCTTTTCTGTAGATGTATTTGACAGGGATTTCCCTGACGCGCAATCCCAGTCTGTGCGCTTTTGCCAGAAGCTCTATGTCGTATTCGAAGCCGTCCGAAGCCAGCTTTACGCGGTCAAAAACGCCTTTCCGATAAGCTTTGAAGCCTGACTGCGTGTCGCGCACGCGTATGCCGAAAAGAATCCTTAGGAAGGCGTTGTATGCCAGACTTGGGGCGCGCCTCCGAAGTGGTATTTTTGATTCCGGACTGGCATACCTGTTGGTTATCAGCACATCTGCTGTTTGCAGCGCCGGAAGGAATTCCTTTATCACGTCCGGCGAGGTGGACAGGTCTGCGTCCATGGATATGATGACATCGCCTGATGACGCTTCCACGAGCTTCCTGAAGCCCCAGCCCTTTCCCCGCCTCAACTGCGGGAAGCTGAGGGCAACAATCTTGTGATCCTTAGCGGAAAGCCTTTTTATGATGTCGCCGGTGCCGTCAGTGCTGCCGTCCTCTTCCAGCACCACCTCGTAGTCCACGTTGAGACTCTGCAGCACGGCCTTTATCCTGGCGCAGTTTTCCTTTATCCGCGTGGCTTCGTTGTGGCACGGAACAATCACTGAGACTTTCATCATGACCATTTGAGGCAAAAGAATAAATGCTCCTTTCTCCTGCCGGGCCAAATAAAAGCGTTCCCGACATACAGATGGCATGAAGGCGCTGTTCCTTAACCTCCCTTCAGCCAAGAGCGTAATGCGCCGGTATGGCTGCTCCTACAATTCACCAGGCTACCTGTTCCCGCCGCTGGAACTGTGCTCGGCCGCCACCGCCCTTAGAGAGTGGAACGGCGCCAGGGTGGCAGTCCTTGATGCTGTCGCTGAGCGACTGGACGTGAACGGCGTCGCAGCGAAGGCGAATAGGATGGGACTTGACCTTATCGTTTCTCTCGCAGGCTTCGACTGCTTCCACGACGACATGAAGGCGCTCAAAGAGCTGAAAGCGCGGACAGGCGCTGCGACGGCATGCTTAGGCTACCTGCCAACGCTTTTCCCTGAGGAAACGGCCCGGCTTTCCGGTGCAGACTACGTCATTCTGGGCGAACCCGAGATGACGCTGTCAGAACTTGCACGCCGCATGGAGACTGGCCAAAGACCGGATAGAGTGCAGGGTCTTTTCTGGAGGGATGGCAAAAAAACGGTGCGCAACGCCCAGCGGCCGCGCATCAAGGATCTTGATGCGCTTCCGTTTCCTGACCGGAGCCTCATCGACAACGGACGTTACAGCATGCCTTTCTTTGGCAGGCCTTTCACGACCATGCAGACGAGCCGTGGATGCCCGTTCCATTGCACATACTGCACCCACTTCGAAGGCGCGGAGCTTGCAGTGCGCTCTCCGGGGAAAGTGATCGAGGAGCTCGAGGACGTCATAGGACGCGGCATACGCCATGTCAGGTTCATGGACAACAACTTCACTTTCCCGCAAAAACGGACCAAAGAGATCTGCAGACGCATGGCAGAGGAACGACTTGATGTCGAGTGGGCCTGCATGAGCAGGACGGACCTACTGGATCCGGAGATGGCCCGACTCTTGCGGAAAGCCGGCTGCAAAACCGTGTTCGTCGGGGTTGAGAGCGGTTCGCAAAGAACCCTGGACAGATATAGGAAGGGGTACAAAGCGTCTGACGTGCCGGCAAGAATGCGGCTGCTCAAAAGGAACGGCATGGAAGCCATAGGATGGTTCATGTTCGGCGCCCCCTGGGAGGATGAAACGGACTTCAAAGCCGGGCTGGGACTGGCCAAGTCCATGAAACTGGACTACGCCATAGCAAGCGTCCTTTCTTTCTTTCCAGGGACGCCCATATTCGAGGAGCATAGAATGGAACTGGATTTCTCGTTGGCGCCGTTCTCTGCCACGCTCAAGGACATGGATGCAGCTCAAAGAGCCGTGCGATGGGAGAAACGCTTCTACAAAGGCTTTTACATGAGGCCCGGGCCCGCCTGCAGGATGGCCAAACGCATGCTTCTGCACCCAAGGGATGCGCTGGCGTCGGCCAAAGGCATGCTGGCGTACCTTGCTGGAGGCAAAGGCGATCTGTTCTGAGGACCGCAGCGAATAAAAACCTGCCAGGGAATCTAATCTTGAATCGCGTGATGAAAATGGGAGACGCAACGGATGAAGCCCGGAAGGCGGTTGAGCGCAACCTTGACATCAGCCATTCGTCGCTGTTCTCCAACCGCAGTGCTGAAGACTTACTGCTGGTGGCCCACGAACTGAAGCGTTTTTTGGAAGGCGGCAGCCTCTACAACAGGGTCCGGGCCTGCATGCTGCTATATTCCATATACAGGTTCCACATGAAGAGCCATTGCATGAAGAAAGTGGACGTGCTGCCTTACAGCGTCATGGACGACATAGAAAACAGGCGCTTTGCCGGCGCCATCCGCGGGCTTGACGAATGGACTGAAAAGAACGGCATGAGCGAGCCGGCCTGCGAAATGCTGGCCGAGACGTATTACGAGCTTGCCTTCGACGCCCTTCTGGAGCAGGTCAAACTTTCCATAGCCAGGAAGGTCGGGCCTCTCATGGATGCCAGAAATCTTGGCGATTATGCAATGAGAATTCCTCCGAGTATGAACGGGAAGATAGTAAGGATCAAGGCTCCTGTGAGAGTTGAAGTGACGAGCGGCGTTGCCTCTGACATATTCTTTCTTGCAATGAAGCGGTGGGAGCATGCCGGAGCGATAAACATTTCCGTGGACCTCAAGGACATCGACGGAGACGTAAAACCGCCCATAGAGGTGTTCGCCCGCCGGTTGGAAGAGCCCGTAATCAGGCTCAAGTCCGTCGACCTGGGAGAGGAACGGTCCATAACGAACATGCAGGACCTGTTCGACTATGGGTCTGACCACCTTGGACTGCTGAAAGCCGGTTTCCCTTCAAGTTGCGTCATCCCTTACGGTCTGGCCATGGAAAGGCTTGAGGATGTGCTTAAAAAACTGGGTGGCGGCGTCGAGCTAGTGACATATGTACACAACATCCCCCGGAACTCGGGCCTGGCGGTCAGCACGATGCTCATGGCCGCAATCGTGGCGGCCCTTATGCGTCTCACCGGGCAGGCGGAGCGCTTCGACGACGCAGAAAAGATGGAAATAGCTGCGCGGGCTCTTCTAGGAGAGCATACTGTGGCATCTGGCGGCGGCTGGCAGGACGTCGGCGGCATGTGGGGCGGAGTGAAAGCCATAGAGGGGCGCGCCGGTGAGGGGGGCCTTGGAGACCTGCTGCCGGATTACAAGGTCATGGACCTTTCCGAGCAAACGAAGAGCGCGCTGATGGAGTCGCTGGTGCTGGTGATGGGCGGGACAACACAGAGCGCCGGCCCTGTCCTCAGAGACGTGACAGAGCAATACCTTCTCCGGTCAGAGAAGGAGTTCCGTGCCCGCGAAGATGCGGAGAGCGTGCACATGAGCCAAAAGAAGAACATAATGAAGGGCGACGCTAGGGCCATAGGGGCGCTGGAAGACAGGGACTGGAAAAACAGGATAACCATCGTGCCGCTTGCAGACAACGAGTACATAGACAGCGTCAACAGGAGGCTGCGCAATGAGTTTGGCGCAAAGCTCTACGGCTTCGATTCCACGGGCTGCCGCGGCGGGGCCGGTGGGACGTATTGGGTCGATCCGTCTGCACGGGACAAGTTTTGCGAAGCGTGGCTGAAAGTGTCGTCAGAGGAGAGAGCAAGACTGACGGGGCGCGTGCCTGTGGTTGTGGAGCCCCTGATCTATGATTACCGCATCAACGAGCATGGCATCGAGTGCGGCTTCGCCACGGAGCGGGAGCTTGCCGAAGCATGCGCTCACAGCTCGATCATATACGGCAAGAGCTTGCCTCTCGACGTGGGCGTCGTAAAGTGCAGTTTCAACGAAGAGGATTTCCGGAAGCTGCAGTACCGCTACAAGAAGGGCGAGATAGGACTAGTCAAGAACAGGCTGCGAAGGGATGAGATAGCTTTCCCGGACGCCACGGACATGGCTGTGCCATTGGCGTCGTTCGAAGCGTCCGGCCTCGAGTCCATAAGGACGGGGGAGCTGGCCTGCATATCGCCCAACGGCGGGGCGGGAACGAGGTTCATGGACGGGGCCGTCGCCAAGGGCGCCTGTCCGCTTTTCCTAGTTCGCGGCCGCTACAGAAGCTTCGCAGAACTGAAGATAGCTCAAAACATGAGGGCGCGCATGGAACTGGGCGGACGCATAAAGCAGGGGTTCATAAACAGCTACGCAACGGATGCCATCACGCGCGCGCTGCTGGAAGAGGGCAAGAACTTCGGCCTGGACGAGGTCTTGCTGGCTGCTGACAGCGGTGTCATGCTCCGAGTCGTGCCCAGCGAGGAGGACCTGCGCTACAGGCACAGCCTCAGGAAGAAGGAGCATGACATAAAAGAGCGGCTTGAAACCCAATATCTTGAGGGATGGATAAACTTCTACCGGGGGAAGGGAGGCGAGGTGCTGGATAGCGGCGGCAGGAATCCGATGACCAAGTTCAGCCCCGCCGGGCATTTCGACGTGCTCGCCACCCTCTTCGAGAGCGGCATGGCGGCGAGGCTGCTGGAAAGCGGCGTCAAGTATGCTTTAGTCTCGAACATAGACAACCTTGGAGCGACGATCGAACCGGCGCTGCTTGGCATGCTGAAGGCTTCCGGGAAACCCATGCTCGTGGAGCTGACTGCGCGGTGGAAGGACGTCGGCGGCTCGCTGGTGCTCCACAACGGCAGAAAAAGGCTTTTGGAAGGCATAGCGTTCCCTGACAAGGAGAGCGAGCTGTCCAACCCATACTTCAACACGGCCACGTACTGGATAGACCTTCCGGCGCTGGCGGATGCCTTGGGTGCTGATGTCTCGAAGCTCGGCGACCGCGAGCATGTCAGAGGCTTTCTGGATTCGCTCCGCCAACGCATGCCAGTCTACGCGCTCCTCAAGGACAGCGCGGAGGAATTCGACCACGGCATCATCGAGCTTTGGCCTGTAGCGCAGTTCGAGAGGCTCTTCGGCGACATAACCGCGCTTGTCGAGACGGAGTATGCGCTGGTCGACCGCCGCAAACGGTTCTTCCCGATAAAATCGCTGGACGAGAAGCGCAAGGCGCTGGAGAGCGGACTGGATGAGGTTCTGGAAAAAACGACGCTTTTCGCGGAGGAAACGCATTAAAACCTGCCGGCCAAGGAAATGAATATTATGCCTGGCATTCCAGACGAATGGCCGTTCGGCGCAGAAGTGCTGGAGACGGCCGGCAAGCCCGTCGAAGGCGCGTGCCTCACGGACATCAGGCACCAGGCGCTCAGGCTGGACCTGAAGGAGAAGACGGAAAACCTCTCAAAGACTTATGAGCCCAGGTTCTCGAGCGGCATATGGTTCTTCGGCCACACGGCTTCCCGTTTCCACGAGGCGTACAAAGATGAAGCCGACGTCGGCACAAAGCTCAAGATGGCTGGCGACCTTGCCAGGTTCGGTCTCAGAGCCATAGAGGCGCACTTCGGGCCTGCATGGGAACTGAATCGTGACACGATAAACCTCTTCAGGGAACTGCGGGAGCGCACCGGCATGATCGTCTCGCTCATAGGCGGAACGGGCGGCGATTTCCGGAAGCGTGAAGCGAGATACGGGACGCTTTCAAATCGCGACCCCAAGCTGAGGCAACGTTTCATAAGTGAAACTGTGGAAATTCTCAAGTTCGCGAAGGACCTGGCAAAGGAGCAGGGCTGCCCGCCTGTAGCCAACGTCTGGCCGGGGACGGACGGCTACGTCTATTCAATCGGCACGGACTTCTACGATCTGTGGGACCGCTTCGAGTCCGGCCTAGCCGAGGCCATGGACGAGGTACCCGGCGTGCGCGTCACCATAGAGCCGAAGCCGTACGAGCCTGTCGTCAACAGCATCTACAGGCACACGGCTGACGGGCTGCTTTTTTGCCGGCACGTGGAAACGCTGCTTAGGAACGGTGCCAACAGGAAGCTGCTTGCCGAAGGCCATGCCATGGTGGGGATGAATCCGGAGATAGGGCACATGAAGATGGGAGTCGAGGATGTCGCCTATTCTTACGCCAGGGCCATGCGCGAGGCGCGCCTGGCGCATATACACGTGAACAGCGTGCCCCTCGGTTCATACGATCAGGATCTCAATGTGGGCGTTTCGGGGACGGAAACTATGGAGTCCGTGCTTTTCATCCTCCGCATGCACGGATACCGGGGTTTCATGGGCATGGACCTCAATCCGGAATACATGGACGCCCGGGCGGCTGTGGCCAATTCGATGAACGAAGTCCTTCGGGCCAATGCAGTCGTGGACGCACTGAACCACAGAAGGCTCCTCGAAGCCTACGCATCCCCGGAGAAGGGGACGGGCGTGGTTGAGCACATAATCACTTCGGCCAGATGCAGCGCTGACGCGTCCAAAAAGCTTGTGCCGTTCCAGGAGATAGAGAAGTGGAACGGCGGCTGACGTTCACCCGTTTCAGTCCGTGCGTCCGGAAGCCGGCATCTCTGAGGCGGCCAGCTTCCTTCCGGGGAGAGGGACGAACTCGCCGCTGCCGTACTTCTGCGGATACTCGCGCCATGGGCCTTCGCAGACGAGATTGAAGCGGCATTTTTCGCACTGCGAAAACTTCACCTTGCCCTGCGACTTCCTCCACTCCTCGAAATGCGGCGTCACGCCTTGGGCGTCCCTCACTTGGGCCGGTGGTATGAACATCTCCGAGCAGAACTGCTCGTAGCCTTCCATGAAGCAGAAAGGGAAGGCTTCGACCATCACATCTCCGGGCCTGTAGCCGGCTTCTTTCGCTATGTCAAGCGCCTCGCGTATGAAAGGCGCTGCATCTGATTTCCTGGGCACCACCGCCTGGAAGTTCTTCCATGCGTTGCCCACGGGATGGACGAAGGCGAACTGGAACTGGTCGACGCCAAGGCTGACGAGCATCCTGGCCATTTCTGGCAGGCGGGAGCAGTTGAACTTCGTCACAACGGTGTTTGTGATCACGCGCTGCTTCAGGCGCTTGAGGTTCTTTATGCCCTGAAGCGTCTGACCGAAGCTTCCGGCGACGCGGGTTTGCCTGTCGTGCGTCACGCTGTCAGGGCCGTGTATCGCAGGAGAGAACTCTGTGGCCCCGGCCTTCACCATTCTCTCGACATAGCCCCTGTAAGAGAACATCCTGCCGTTGCTCTGGATCTGCACGAGACCGTAGCCCAGGCTGCGCGCGTGCGAAATCAACTGGGCTATGTCCTTCCTGACCGTCGGCTCGCCCCCTGTGAGGACGACCTCATCGCAGCCTTCGCCCCCGGCAACTTCCAGCTCCTTCTTCAGCTCGCCTGTCGTCCTGTCGCCAAGGGGGCGCTTGTGCGCCTGCGCGCAGAAGACGCAGTTGTTGTTGCAGGAAAACCCAACTTTAAGGTCAAGTCTCATGCCCGCGATGCACCTCCTCCATTGCAGAGGACAGCGCGGTTTTTGAGAGCGGACGGAAGCCGTCCCATCTGAAGAACCTGATGTTTTCCTCCCAATCGCCCTCGCATATACCTCTGGCCGAGCATCGTGCGCAGACCGCTCCATGCATTTTGCCGCTCCCCTTCCCTTTGACCGCGCCACCGGAAAAATTCAGCTCCACCTGATCGTTGCCAAGTTTCGTGTAGGCGTTGAAGTCATAGAAGCCTTCTGACAGGCAGACCGGGAAGTCGTCTATGAACAGGCCCATTCCCAATGACCGTGCCGTCTCTGCTGCCTCGCGCATCTTGACGGCGGCCTGCGGCCTGGGCGGGATCAGCTTCCTGAACCTCCATGCGTTGCCCATCAGTCGCGGGTACTCTATCTCCATCAGCGGAAAGCCAAGCCCATGGAAGAACCTGACCGTTTCCGGAAGCTGGGCGAAATTGTGGCCTGACACCACCAGGTTCGCGAAGACGCTGTCTTCCCTGCCGGCTCTCCTGCTGGCCTCCATTATGTTCTTCACTCCGGCAACAGTCTGGTGGAAGCTTCCTTTGACCCGCGTTATGGCGTCCTGGACTTCCGGCGTGTGGCTGTGCAGCGACACGAAGATTTCAGTCGCGCCGGATGAGAAGAGCCGGCTGCAGAAGGGCTTCAAAGACAGCATGCGCGCGTTGGTCTGGACCTGGATCATGCCCACGTTGAGGCTCTTGCAGAAGGCCACGAGCTCGAACAGGTCTTTGCGTATGGTCGGCTCCCCGCCTGTAAGCGATATCCTTTCGACGCCATAATCCGCGGCCGCGCTTATGGCTTTTTTCGCTTCGGCCGTCGTCATGTCCGTCCCGTGGTCAGAGAAAGGAAGGAAGCAGTGTATGCAGTTGTTGTTGCACGAATAGCCCAGCGGAAGGAATATGCCCCGGAGTTTCATGCCATAGAGTTTGGAGAGCGGCTTAAAATCGTTCCTGCGGCTATCCCTGGCTCCAAGACCGCTTCATGGCTATGGATTCCATGCAGCCTTCGCGCAGCCCCGCTTCGGCTATTTCCCTGCAGATGCTCTCATCGAGCGCTATCCTGCCCATGCAGTGGCGCTTTATGTCCAGGTCAGCTATCTGCCCGCAGATGGAGATGTCGCCTTTCACTTCGGCCGCGTCATCAAGGCAGAATTCCCTGGTCGGCGAGTCCAGCGACGCGCATTCAGCGGGTTCGGGGTGCTCAGAGTATGCCTTTGGCTTTTGCTCAGGCTTCTCCTCTACGCGGAAGTCTCCGGCCTCCTCAGGCAGCGGGGTTTCGTAGCATTTCCCGTGGCAGCACCATCTCACCCTGATGCCGGCCGTCACGTTGGACGGGCAAGCCAGCGCGTGAAGCACCAGCGTCTGGGTCTCGTTGGCTTTGAGCGGCTGGCTGACCTTGTATATGTCTATGCCGTTGGCTTTCGGAACTGTCACCTCTATGCCTGACAAGTCCTCCTTTCCGGGGTTGAAAAAGGGGACGACCGGGGCGTCCAGGCATGAGAGCATGCCAAGCTCCAGCGGACATTCCGTGAGGGTTGGGTCATCCACAGCGGTGTAAATGGAGGTTGACATGCTGTAGATTCCCGCCGCCACGGCGAAGGCAAAGAACATGCCAAAGGCTGCCTTCCTCTTCCAGCCGCGCTTGGTTTCCTTCGCTGGTTTGCTCATATTTCACCTTCATGCCACAGGTATCAGCTCTCCGAAGCCGCGCCTTTCAGCGTATTCCTTGAAAATGCCTTCGCAGCGGCCGCTGAGCCTGCAGAAACTGCAGTGCGGACCCTTCGCCCTGCCGTTGAGCTCCCTCCCCCGCGCCACTTCCAGATCCCTGAACTCGGGGCCGACGTGCTGCTCCTCCATGAACTTCCGCGCCTTGAATTCGCTGAGGCTGTCAGGCGAGGACATGATGAAGCACATGGGAAGGTATCTCATGGTGAAGTGTGAAATCCCGCGCTTTTTCCCCGCGTCCAGCGTCGCCTGGATGAAAGGCGACGCCTCCGTGAGCGTCGGGACCACCTGCTCAAAATTCCTCAGCGCCTCCCCCCGCGGGTGGACGAATATGAATTCGCAGGCGTCAGCGCCAAGCCTTATGTTGTTCTCCGCTATCTCCGGCAGAAACCTGTAGTTCATGCGCGTTATTACCGTGTTGGTGCAGATGTAGATGTCCGGCTTGGATTCCCTTATGTTTTTCATCCCCCTCGTGACCTGCTGGTAAGAGCCCGTGGACCTTGTCATGTAATCATGAAGCTCTGGCGTATGGCCATGTACCGACAGCACCACGTGGTTCAGCCCAGCTTCGGTGATGCGTGAGCAGAAGTCTCTGTAATGGAACATCCTGCCGTTGCTTGTCAAGGCTATGGTGCCGTAGCCTAGTTTCTTGGCATGAGCAACGAGCTCAAAGATGTCCTTCCTCAGGCTGGGTTCACCGCCGTTGAAGTCCACGAAAGAGCAGCCTCTCTCGAGCCCTTCGGCGAGCTCCTTCTTTGCCTGCTCCGTGGACATCTCCCATTTGCCCCGCTTGTCCGCGCAGTAGCAGAATCTGCAGTTGTTGTTGCACTCGTACCAGAGCAGGAGTGCGAGCTTCTTTATCATGGCGGCCCCGATAGGTTATAAGTAGGCGTCTTTTTATATGCCGCCAGAAAGCTCTGAAGTTGGAACGTCGCCGGGGCGCTGGCTCCGGCGGCCGGCCAGAACGCAAGGGCGTCTTTCAGCGGTTGCCGACTGCCTTGAATTCCCCGTCCCCCGCCAGGCAGGCGTAGCTCTTCCATATTTCAGGGCAGTCCTTCCTTGCCTTGCACCTCCCGCATGCCTTGACGAGCGTGAGCTCTTCCTTTTCCGCCTTGGTGATGCCTGAAGCCAGCGGCCACAGGTCTCTGGGAAGCGTGCACAACGGAAAGTGGTACAGCCTGGCTTCCATGCCTTTGCTGCGCAAGATGCGCGCAGCCTTTGCGGCGTAGGGAACGACGTCGGAAATCTTCACCAGCACCTGCTCACGGTTTATGTAGGCGTTCCCCGTTATCTTCATGTTCATGAAGACCGCCCTATCTATGCCGGGGAATTCCCCTGCGATGAACGCCGCTATTTCAGGCAGTTCCCTGTAATTCAGCCTGTTTATGACTGTCCTGACTTCGGTGGGCACCCGGAGTTCAAGGAGGTTGCGTATCCCTGCGGTCGTCTGCTCAAAGCTCCCCTCTGCCCGGGTTATCGCGTCGTGAGTTTCGGCCCTGTGAGAATACAAGGAGACTGCTACTCTGAAATTCCCCAGGCCCATCCCGGCCAGCCGCCGGGCGAAATCCATGTAGGAGAACATCCTGCCGTTGCTTACGACGAATATGTAGAGTTCCGGATGCCGCTCCCTGGCATGGCGGAGCACGTCAAAGAACTCCTTCCTCATGGTCGGCTCCCCGCCGCTAAGACCCAGATAATCCGCCTTCGGGTCGATCGAATCTATGATTGCCATGGCCTGCCATAGCGGCGGATCCTCAGTCTTTGACATCACTTTCGTGTTGTTTATGCAGGAGATGCAGTTGTCGTTGCATTTGAAAGTGAGCGGCCAGTCTGTCATAGCAAGCATTTTTTGGAGCCGCTTCTTATATTGCTGCCAAGCGCGTCACGCAAAGGCTCAGAAGAAGCTTTCCGTGGCGGCCTCTATGTAGGCTTTCAGCGCCGCTTTCACATGCTTCCTCGCATGGCACCTTTTTATGGAGAAGGATGGCTTTGACACCTTCAGGAAGCACCCTCCGCCGCATATCCAGTAGAAATCGCACCCCTCGCATTTTTTTGCCGACTCTTCCTTCATTCCCTTAAACTTTTGTGTTTCAAGCCGCAACTTTTCAGGACCATTCAGCCGCCGCTCCAGCGCCCGCATGCTGCTCCGCCGCGCGTATGCGCCTTTGTTCATGAATTCCATGCAGGCGCTTATGCTGCCGTCCGTGCCCACCACGAAGTTGCGCTCGAAGTTGCAGGCCTTGCTGAACGCCGTTCCCTGGTTGCGGATGAGACCGCTGAAATCCACGGAAATGCCTTCCTTGAAGCCGGCTATGAAGAACCTCTTCAGAGAGCCACAGATTTGGGTGGCGGTCGGCTCCGCCGCGCTCCTGCCGCGTCCCAGCCGGGCAAACGGCATCACATTGTAGTTCCGGGTGCCCAGGCTCTTCACGTGGGCCACGATCTCCCCCTCCCTTCCAAGCACGTCCTTCACCATGACGCTGTTGACGTAGAGCCGGCATTTCGACCTTGAAAGGATTCTGATTGTCCTCTCAACCACGTCGCTTGAAGGAACGCCTGAAGCTGCCGGCCTGTGGGCGTCCTGTATCTCCGGCAGGCCATCGTAAGAGACGCCCATCGAATCCATGTTCTCTCCAAGCCATCTGGCCTGCCACTCCAAGAGGTAGCCGTTCGTGGACAGCGAGCATTTGACACGTCTGAAGGACTTCCTTGCCGCGGCGATAGCGGCCTGCATGGTGCCGAAATTGGTTGTGGATTCGCCGTGCATCCCAAAACTGAGGTTAACATCCGCATCGCCGAACGCCTTTGAGAGCGCCTCCAGAGTTGAAGCCATCCGCTTGCTGGGGAGGCTCTTGCAAACCTCTCCTCCATGAGACCTGCAGTAATCGCATCTTAGGCTGCATCCTGTGGTGAGGTTCAAGCAGATTTCATGATTGCGACTTTCCCGCGAGCTGTTCCAGCTGCGCACATAAATGCCTTCTTCCTCCAGTTCTTTGTAGTGGAGCCTCTCGCCCATCTCCATTCTCCTGGCCAGCTCCGACGGCATCTTGTAGAGCCGCGAGCTCAAGTAAGAATAAAGCATCGCATGCCTATCGCCATCCCTGAACAGCATGAGATCAGGGACTCTGACGAAATCCCGCCCCACCGCGCTTTTGGTGAGCGGCCAGTAATTTTTCAGCTTCTGCGTTTTAAGGTCAAGCACCGTCAGCATTGCAACCTTCACCATTCTCTTTTTTATCGGTCAACGGAACTAGCATGTAAGCGGTCCTGTCAAGTCGCAGCCGCTGCTGTGCGAACTGTGGGAGCCGTGGGAGCCGTGAGAGGAGTGGGATGAGTGGGAACCGTGGGAGGAGTGGGATGAATGGGAGCCGTGAGAGCCGTGGGAGCCGTGGGAGCCGTGAGAGGAGTGGGATGAATGGGAACCGTGAGAGCCATGAGAGCCGTGAGAGGCATGCGAGGAGTGAGAGCCATGGGAGCTGTGCGAGCCGTGGGAGGCATGGGAAGAGTGGGAGCCGTGGGAGCTGTGCGATGAATGCGAAGCGTGGTGGCCGTGATACGCTGTCAAAGCTCCGCTATTCCATGATATGTTGTATGAATTCGTGTGGGCGGCCGCGACCTCTGGCATCATCGAGAGGATGGAGGCGGTCCCGAGGAAGGCGCTGAGAGAGACCAGCTTCTGCTTGGACATCCTGCCCCGCTCTTCGACAAGGAAGGAGTGCACTTTCCGCTTTATTTCCGGCAGCACGTTTTCCGGCATGTTCCCGTTTAGCTATTTGGCGCCGCTTTTTATAAAAGCTCGCCGATGCTGTCCAACGTCTCTGCTAGAATCTGATGGATCTCCGCCCGAAGGCTTCGGGGCCCTGAATCTATTATGCAACTAGCATGTAAGCGGTCCTGAAAAGTCGCAGGCGCTGCTGTGCGAAGCGTGGGAGCCGTGGGAGCCGTGGGAGGCATGCGAGGAGTGAGAGCCGTGGGAACCGTGCGAGCCGTGGGAACCGTGGGAACCGTGAGAGGCATGCGAGGAGTGAGAGCCGTGGGAACCGTGGGAACCGTGGGAACCGTGAGAGGCATGCGAGGAGTGAGAGCCGTGGGAACCGTGCGAGCCGTGGGAGCCGTGAGAGGAGTGGGATGAATGGGAACCGTGAGAGCTGTGAGAGGCATGCGAGGAGTGAGAGCCATGGGAGCTGTGCGAGCCGTGGGAGGCATGGGAAGAATGGGAACCGTGGGAGCTGTGCGATGAATGCGAAGCGTGGTGCCCATGCTGCGCCGTGATGGTGCCGCTGCTCCACGAGACGTTGAATGAGTTGGTGTGAGTGGCCGCGACCTCTGGCATCATCGAGAGGATGGAGGCGGTCCCGAGGAAGGCGCTGAGAGAGACCAGCTTCTGCTTGGAC
>Ga0315286_10000059_pt1 | contig 69659 bp, 69 predicted proteins | sample YL17G10_0_MG_FD_205038 | JGI IMG/M metagenome (GOLD analysis project Ga0315286, IMG submission 205038) | Sediment microbial communities from Yellowstone Lake, YNP, Wyoming, USA - YL17G10_0 | ecosystem: Environmental > Aquatic > Freshwater > Lake > Sediment | place: USA: Wyoming | collected...
TGGTCTATCGGGCGCGCGTCGCCGGTGGAACCCTCCACCCGGGCGACGATGCCCAGGCGGTTCGTTTTGTGGCGCCCGCTGATCTGCCCGACGCGGAGGAAATCGCCTTCCACGGCCACCGCCAAGTACTTGATCGCTGGCGCATCGCCATGGGCAAGGCGGGTGCAGCCAATCTTGAGGAGTGACAGCGACCCTCCATCTCTCAGTGTTCTTGGCGTGCCATTTCGAGAATCACCCCTGCCCGAGCCCCCGTACCCGCTGGCCTGCGGAGTATGACAATCCCCGAAGCACAGCGGAGAGGGACCGCTTCCTTTGCGGTGTCCTGTGCCCCGTCGGAACGAAAGGCACAGGGCGGGCCAGCGGCGTGGGCGGCGGACTGTGGTCCGCCGAGAACAAGCGCCATGATCTTTTCGTGCTTCGTCGTGAATAGAGTTCGTGGGGAGTCCGCGGTGGTGCCTTGATTTTTTCTGGCGAGCGATGCGCTTTGACGGAACGGGACGGCTGTGCTAGAATTGCGCCGTTTGTTCCTGGGTCGGGAACGGACGACCAAAGACGGGAGGCACAGTGCCGCAATGACGTCGGTTGAAACACCCGAATGGGTGCGGGATGCGGTCTTTTATCAGATCTTGCCCGATCGATTCGCCCGCAGCGAGCGGGTGTTCAAGCCCTCGAATCTGGAGCCGTGGGATAGCCCCCCGACCGCCTATGGCTTCAAGGGGGGGGACCTCTTGGGCGTGGTCGAGCACCTGGACTATCTCCAGGACCTGGGGGTCACGGCCATGTACTTCAACCCCGTTTTCCAATCCACGGCCAACCATCGCTATCACACCTATGACTATTACCGCGTGGACCCCATCCTGGGCGGCAACGACGCCTTGCGCACCCTGGTGGATGAGGTCCACCGGCGGAACATGCGCCTGATCCTGGACGGGGTGTTCAACCACGCCAGCCGTGGCTTTTTCCAGTTCAACCACATCGTGGAGAATGGGCCGGCGTCGCCCTACGTCGATTGGTTCATCGTCAAGCAGTATCCTCTGCGGCCCTATGAGGCACCGGAAGGGCAACAGGGCTACGAGGCTTGGTGGAACCTGCCCGCCTTGCCCAAGCTAAACACTGCCACCAAGGCCGTGCGCGAATTCCTGTGGGACGTGGCCAGCTTTTGGATCGAGTTCGGCGTGGATGGCTGGCGCCTGGACGTGCCGGGCGAGATCAACGACGACGAGTTCTGGCGCGAGTTCCGCAGGCGGGTCCGGGCGGCCAATCCGGAGGCGTACATCGTGGGCGAGATCTGGCAGGATGCCCAACGCTGGCTTCGGGGCGACCAGTTTGATGCGGCCATGAACTACATGGTCGCGCGGGCCTGCCTCGGGTTCTTTGTGGGCGATGGCCTGTGGCAGGCCGAAGCAGCTTGCTGCGGTTATCAAGGGATCGACGTCCTCTCCGCCCGCCAGTTTGCCGACGAGATGACGCGGTTGCTGGACCTCTATCCGAGACCGGTCAACGAGGTGCAATACAACCTGCTGGGCAGCCACGATACCCCCCGCTTCAAGACCCTGGCCCGGGGGGACACCAGCGCCTACCGCCTGGCGACCCTGTTCCAGATGACCTGGCCTGGAGCGCCCAGCATTTACTACGGCGACGAGATTGGCCTCGAGGGCCGCCACGATCCTGGCTGCCGCGGCGCGTTTCCGTGGGACGAGCGCAAGTGGGATCGCGAATTGCTCGACTACGTCCGGCGCTGCATTGTCTTGCGTGCTGCACATCCCGCGTTGCGGCGGGGGGACTTGACGTGGCTCTTCACTGAGCAGGGCGTGGTCGCTTACGCGCGGCGGCTGGCTGGCGAGACGCTGGTGGTGATCCTGAACGCCACCCGCCAGCCGGTGACGCTGGGGCTGCCTGTGACGGGTTCCGTGGAAGACGGTGCGCTGCTGCGTGACGTCTGGGGCGATACGACCTTCCCCGTAGCCCAGGGGCGGATCGAAGGGGTGCGAGTGGCCGCGCGCTCGGGGACGGTTCTGAAAAAGGCCTAGTCCCGTAGCAAAGTGGAGTGAATGTAGGCCTGCTCGCCGGCCATGACCGATCCGACGTCCTCCGCCGCCTCTTTGTCGCCAGCACTTCGGTCAGGTGTAGCGCCTCACCTCGAAGCGGAGCATCTCCACCGGCTCATCCGGGTCGGAGATGCCGGCTTTGTGATGCCTGGTCCAGTAGACCTGCTGCTCGACGGTGTCGATCCCCTCCAGGTCTGGCAACAAGAGCCCTCGCTTCCAGGGATGAGCGAGGGATTGGACGATCAGGCCGTATCGTTTGGGATCCAACTGGTCCAGCCTGCCCTCGGGGACCGGCTCCGGTTCGCCCAACACGTCCACCTTGACGTCCAGATCATCGAGCTCATTGGGACGCAGTGCTGAGAAACGCGGATCGTGAGTCGCGGCCGAAATGGCGTTGTGGATCACTTCCTCCGCCAGGTTTGCCTGGACCGGCTGGATGGTGCCGATGCAGCCGCGCAGGCGTCCTTGACGGTGGAGCGAGACGAACGCCCCCGCCCGTTGCCGCATTTCCTCTGCCAGTTCCTGCGGCGGATCGAGCTGCTTTCCGGTTCTTACATAGGCCTCAATGGTCTTCCGGGCCAATTCGACTAAGGGATGGGCCCCGCTCATCTGTGTCTCCTCCTCAAATCCATGCAATCCCGTAGCGAAGCGGAGTGGATGCAGCCGGTAGGGGCGCCCCCCCGTGGGTGCTCCCTGTGGGCACCCCCCGTGGGTGCCCACAACGCTCTATAGCGTCCCCAGCACCTGCCGGGCGATGACCAGCCGCTGGATCTCGCTCGTCCCTTCGCCAATGCCGCACATGCGCTGATCGCGGTAGATGCGCTCCACGGGGTACTCGCGGCTATAGCCATAGCCCCCATGGATCTGTACTGCTTTGAACGCCGCCCGTTCGGCTACTTCGGAAGCGAACAGCTTGGCCATGGCAGCCTCCTTCGTAAAGCGCACGCCGGCATCTTTCAGCGCCGCAGCGCGGTAGACCATCAGCCGGGCGGCATCGATCTCGGTGGCCAGGTCGGCGATCATCCACTGAATGGCCTCGAACTTGGCGATGGGCTGGCCGAACTGCACCCGCTGTTTGGAGTAGCGAGTGGCCTCGTCGAGGGCGGCCTGGGCCAGGCCCAGGGCCATGGCCCCGATGCTGATGCGGCCCCCATCTAGCGTGACCAGCATCTGCTTGAAGCCCTCGCCCTCTTTGCCCAGCAGGTTGGCGGCCGGCACGCGGCAGTTTTCCAAAGACAGCGCCGAGGTTACCGAGCCCTTCAGCCCCATTTTTGGTTCATTCTTGCCGGGGATGAATCCAGGCGTTCCCTTGGCCACCAGGAAGCAGGAGATGCCCCGCGTGCCGGCGGCCGGATCGGTCTTGGCCGTGCAGTTCACCACGTCGGCGATGGCACCCGACGTGATCCACATCTTGCTGCCGTTGAGAATGTAGACATCCCCGTCGCGCACGGCGGTGGTGCGGGTGGCGCCGGCGTCGGAACCAGCCTCAGGCTCGGTTAGCCCAAACGCCCCCAACCCCTGGCCGCTGCACAGGCGCGGCAACCACTCTAGTTTTTGCTCCTCGCTGCCAAAATAGTAGATGGGCCCACAGCCGAGGGACACGTGGGCGGCAAAGATGAGGGCGGTAGAGCCGCACGCGCGGGCAATCTCTTCCACGGCAATGGCGTAGCTCAGATAGTCGCCTCCACCGCCACCGTACTTTTCGGGATAGGGCAGGCCCAACAATCCCAGTTGTGCCATCTTGCGAATGTTCTCGGCCGGGAACTGCTCGCTCTTGTCGACCTCTGCGGCGCGGGGCGCGATTTCGTTCTGCGCCAGGTCGCGCACCATGTCCCGCACCATGCGCTGCTCTTCGTTGAGCTCAAAATCCATGGGTTTTTGCCTCCTTTCAACCCTCGATCTCGCCCAACAATCGTGGCTCACCCCACGCAGCCCAGGCCCATTGGTGATTGCCCAGGCCATCGGTCGCGAACCGGATGTGGACCACGTCTCCGGGCACGGCTGGCATGACCACCTTGTGGGCGTTCCACCTGCGCGCGTGCTGGGTGTCGCTCCAGATCCTCCAGTCGTTCACAAAAACGCGAAAGGCGACGATGTTGCCAGAGGACAGATGTGAGCCATCGCGGATGCCGGTGGCAAACTGCAACCTTAGGTTGCACACGCCTGCCGGTACGGGCACCTGGTAGGCGACGATCGCCGAGCCCTGGACCGGAGGATGTTGCCACAGGGCCATCATCGTTTCGCCGCCACAGGCAGCCTCGCCGACCTGCACCTCCATTCCGGCTTGACTGTGGTCGGCCGAGACACTGGCCCGGCGAAAGCTCTCCACAAAGTCAAAGGCCCAAGGCTGCCCGGCAGCCTTGTCTGGGGCAGGGGCCTGCTTCCACTTCAAGTATTGGAGGAATGATGCCAGTTCTTCCAGGCTTTCTGGCGTAAGCGACTCCAGTTCGTTCACGATCTCGTCCGGGTTTGCCATGTCTTCTCCTTCTTTTCTGTTCGAGCCGTTCTCCCGGGCTGCTATGCTGTTGGGTTGTTTACGCCGGTCTCCTGACCCTCCGGGGTGTTCACGCTGCCCCGGGTGCGGACGCCTCGGTCTCGAGCAGCCGGGCAGCGATCTCTTTCAGCAACTTGGCGGCCACCGCTGACGTGATGCCCACAGGGTCGCGCGTCGGGTTCAGCTCCACAATGTCTGCGCCGACGATGGGCGCGCGTACGTTCTGGATGAGCCGGATCGCATCGCGCGTAGACATCCCCCCGGGTTCAGGGTGTGATACGCCCGGAGCATAGGCCGGATCGAGCACGTCCAGATCCAAGGATATGTATACCGGGCCTCCGAATTCCAGCGGCACATCCGGGCGCCAGTCCCGTAGCTCCAGGACCTCCACGCCGAACCGGAGCGCCTGTGCTCGTTGGTGCGGGTTCATCGTCCGGATGCCCACCTGGACCAGGCGCACCACCAAGCCCTCCTCCATAATCCGGGCGAAAGGACAGGCATGCGAATAGCGGTTGCCTTCGAATTCGTCGTACAGGTCGGGGTGCGCATCGAGGTGCAGGATGTTCAGCCCCGGGTGCTTTTTGCCAAAAGCCTTCACGATGGGGTAGGTGACGGAGTGGTCACCGCCAAGGGCCAGAACGTGTGCGCAGCGTTGCAGCAGGTCCGCGAACGATCCCTCGACCTGGTGCACCATGGAAGTGCCTTGGGCCAGATCCAAATCGCCAAGATCGTGGAAGCGGCCTTCGGCCGCGAGATCCACGCCATTCTCCGCACACAGGTTCATCGCACCCGAGTCAAGAAACTCGCGGATCCGGCACGGAGCCAGGGCTGCCCCACGCAGGAAAGACGAGTTCTCGTCCGACGGTACGCCGACGAGGGCCACTGACCCTGGTTTCAGCGCCGCGCCCGAACCCCGTAGGACGCTAGACCGGGATCGAGCCTCCAGGAACGGGTTGCTCCGCGTACTTGTCCCCTGAGTTGCCCCTGTCATAGCTCCAGGCTTAACCCAACCTCCTCCCCCAGCATCTTCCCGTTGCGCTGGAAGCCCAGCTTGTTGTAGAACCCTTCGGGGCTGCCTGACCCTTGACCACAACTGGTTTCCAGCACCTTGGCGCCAGGCATCGTTTTGACGTGCTCTATCACCATCTCGAGTCCTCTGCGCCCGAAGCCCTTGCCGTGGTGCGGTTCGGCGACCATGAAGCGCCACAGAAAGTACTCTTGCTCGTCCGGATTGTCATAGAGCATGGCAAAGCCCACCGGCGCCTCGCCGGCATAGATGGCCCGGAACCAAGCGTGTGGCTCAAAGTGGGCCTGAGCGATGGACACGGCGTTGGGAGCGACCATGTACTTCCTGGGCGGAGTCAGCGTGTCGCTCAGGCGGCAGATATCTCGCACCGTCTCGCCCGTGATCTCACGCAGGCTGATGGAATCCCGTAGCGAAGCGGAGTGGACCGGGGCATCGGGCTCAGGGTCCGGCGGCGCGGGCGCCTCCGCGCGCTGAGCGTGTCGGGCCAGCAACGTCTCGATTCCTTCACGAACCGGTCCGTAGAGCTCAGGCGGTAGCTCGCGCACCAATTCCTCGAGTGATTTGTTTGTCGTATTCACAGTGATCCTCTGCCGAGCGGATAAGCGGACGAGCCCAGCCATCCGCTAATCCTCTACTTATCCGTCGCCTCAGTCTGCGACCGGCCGGAAATACTTGATGTCGAGGATCGAGCCCTCGCGCTCGGCGGCATCTTTGAATACCGCCTCGACTTCCATGTCGATGAACACGTCCTCTGGGTCCACCTCGCCCAAGTAGTGCACCAGCCCGCCGTCGGTGCCATCCAGCTTGACGTAGGCCAGGATCGCCGGCGGGTCGATGGTCTGGTCGTCGAGGTCCCGCGACAGCAGCGTGTAGGTGAACACCGTCCCAAAGTTGGGCACCTCCAGCCACTCGTCCAACTGGGCAAAGCACCGCTCGCAGAACATCGTCGCCGGCACGTAGACCATGTCGCACGCTTCGCAGTACGTCCCCATAATGCGGGCGTGGTCCTTGATCTCCCGGAAGAACCGCTCGCCGGCGACGCCCATGGTGTAGCGGCTTCTGATGGGGATGTCGCCCCGCCAGGCGATGGCGTGGTCGAGTTTGCCAACCTTTTCTAGGATCGCCATGTTGTCCTCCTTTACACCGGCTTGAAGTACTGGATGTCGAGAATCGACCCCGTGCGCTCCTCGGCCGGCTTCCACACCGCCTGGACCTTCATGCCGATCTCGACCGCCTTGGGATCCACGCCGCCGAGCAGGTGCATAATGCCCACCCGCGGATGGGTGTCGTCGATGTCGATCACCGCGGGGATGATGGGTTCCTTCAAGTCCTGCATGTCCCACGTGACGTAGGACAAGGAGAAGGTATTGACCGTACCGGTGTCGGGCAGAACCACCCAACCGTCCATCGGTCGGAAACACCATTCGCAAAAGACGCGCGGCGGGAGGACCGTGCGATGGCAGTGGTTGCAGTGCACGCCGATGAGCCGACCCTGCTTCAGTTCCGCCAGGTAGCGGCCGATGGCCACGCCAGCGTCCCAGGCGTATTGGGCGTTGGGGTTCCACTCGGTGTACAGAACGCGCTTTTCCGTAAAGTCCGACTCCCGCAGGCCGGTGCCGGGGAATTCCTTGATCTTGACAGTCATGATGTCACCTCCTACACGCCCAGCACGATGACGGTGCCGACTTGCATCAGGTCGCCCCACGCCTGGGCGACACCGCGCTTGGGTTGGCCGGGCACCTGTCGGGCGCCCGCTTCGCCGCGCAACTGCCAGAACAGCTCGGCGACCTTCATCAGGCCGGCGGCGGCGATGGGATTTCCCACACCCAGCAGGCCGCCGCTGGGGCAGACCGGTAGGTCGCCGTTGCGCTGGGTGATGCCCAGGGCGGTGGCCTCCGGCGCTTTGCCCCGGTCGAATAGCATTAACCCCTCCAAGTGGTGCAGTTCCTTGTAGTTGAATGGGTCGTACGGCTCGGCGATATTGATCTGCTTGCGCGGCTCGGTGATGCCGGCCATGTCGTAGGCCATGCGCGCCGCGTTTTCGACGTAGCGCGGGTAGTACAGGTCGCGGTTTGTCCAGTAGGTGGTGTCCAGGTTCCAACCCACCCCTTCGATCCACACCGGCTTGTCGCAGATGCGCCGCGCCACGTGTTCCGCCGCCAGGACCAGCGCCACCGCGCCATCGGTCACCGGGCTCACGTCCAGCCGTTGCACCGGCCAGGCCAGCACCTCCGAGTTGAGCACATCGTCGACAGTGATATTCGCGTCGCCCAGCAGGCTGCACGGGTGATCCGCGGCATTGCGCTTGTTCTTGACCGACACCAGCGCAATGTCCCGCTTGTTCAGCCCGTGCACCGTCATGTAGCGGTTCATCTCCATGGCAAAGATCCACAGCAGGTTGGGGCCCAGCGGGCGCTCGAGCGTGTGGTCAAAGATGGTGAGGAACGCACCCTGGGGATGGGGCTGACACGACGACATCTTTTCCTCGCACACCACCAGACAGATGTCGAACAGGCCCGACGCTACGTGGTACCAGCCGTGGATGGGGGCGAACACCCCCGTGCCGCCACCGACGTAGCAGCGGGTGTACGGCTTGCGCCATCCCCCCGAGCCGTCGGCCAGGTATTCGCCCTTCATGTGGACGCCGTCGAACGCGTCGGGGGCGGTGCCGTGGACGACGCACTCCACGTCGTCCAGGGTCAGTTCGCAGGAATCCAGGGCCATCTTGGACGCCTCGTAAGATAGCTCCTTCGGTGTTTCCAGGGCGCGGCGGACGAACTTGGTCATGCCGGCCCCGACGACAGCAACTTTTCGCATTCCCATTGGTCGCCTCCTAGTTGCTCAGGACCACGGCCGCGCCGCTGGTACTGGGTACGCCGCGCCAGCCAAAGGCCAGGCCGGTCTCTACGTCGGGCAGTTGGCGGGTGCCCGCCTCGCCCCGCAGTTGCAGCACCACCTCGGCCACGGCCCGCAGCCCCGCGGCATCCGGCAAGAGGCCACAGCCCAGGCTGCCGCCCGAGACGTTCACCGGCAAGTCGCCGCTTACGTCGGTGACACCCTCCGCGGTGAGCAAGCCCGCTTCGCCGAATTGGCAAAAGCCCAGCGCCTCCAGGTGCTGCAGCTCCTTGTAGGAGTAAGTGTCGTCGATCTCGGCGAAATCGATCTCGTCCATTGGGCTGCGAATGCCGGCTATCCGGTAGGCCATCTTGCCCGCTCCTTCGGCGTAGATGGCCCGGCCCCAGCCTCGTGTCTCCAGGCTCGGCGCATCGGTGCACCAGCCGATACCCCGGATCCAGATGGGCTCGTCGGTCAGGTCCTCGGCCACGTCGGCCGAGGCCAGCACCAACACAACGGCACCGTCGACGTGTGCGCTGATGTCACATTGGGTCAGGGGATAGGCGATCATCTCGGAGCACAGGACGTCTTCGGGTTCGATCTTGGCGCCGAATGCGGCGGCAGGGTTGTACAGGGCATTGCGTTTGTTCTTGGCCACCACCATGGCGCAGTGCTCGCGGCTGGCAGCGGTAGCCCACAAGTAGCGGTTCATCTCCATGCCGGCGATGAATAGCGGGTTCGCCCGCAAGGGGCGGTTGAGGACTGGATCCATGGCATAAGCGGTGATGTAGGGCAAGGTGAGTACGTTGGATGCCTTGCTGTGGGCTTCGACTGTCACAACGTCGACGATACCGCTGGCAATCTGCATGTAGGCCGTCGCCAGGCCGTGAATTCCGTCCCCGGGGATGGTGACGTTGGGCTTGAGCATGCCCCCCAGTTGGTCGGGGGTGTACTCGTCAAAGATGCTCGTGCCCTCCATGAAATCCTCGGCCACCGAGACGAAGCTGTCCACGTCGCGGCGGGGGTCCAGGCCAGCGTCCTCGTAGGCCTTGACCGCCGCCTCAAAGACCAGCTCTTTGTACGAGACCTCGGGCGTCAGTGGGCGGTAACTGGTGAAGCCGATGCCCACGATCGCAACGTTCTTGGACATAGGGTTCCTCCTTGTGCAATGGCCAACGGCCAGGTGCGTACACAGCTTGGGTCATTGGCGTTGGATTGGTCGCCGTCGATTGAATCCCGTAGCAAAGCGGAGTGGACGGATCAAACACCGTTGTTTCGCCTTGGTTCGATAGGCTACCCTCCTTGGCCCTTTCGCTCCCCTGTCATTCCAGGAGCGAAGCGACGGAGAATCTCCACCGTTCGCGCCAGATCCGGGAACTGGCGCTTTTGACGAGCAGGCTGTCTCCGCAGCAGCGAAGCCACAATGAATCTCGTCTCTGGCTGCATTATACCAGCGTACGGACTTGATGGCAAGATTCACCGCCAGGCCGATGGGTCATACGGCCCCGTCGGGTTCTGGGCAGGCGACCGGCCATGGAAGCCCCCGTGGTACCGGTAGTCCACCCACAGTCACATGTCCAGGTTTCAGAAACCAACAGGCGGGCTGCGATCTGCATCCCGCCTGTCAGAAACGCGTGGCGGTCGCGTCTATCGCCCAAACCGCGCGCGCATGATCTCTTCCAGCGTCGGCCGGCCGATCACCTGGAGCTCGTAGCGCACCCGCTGGTGTGGCCGGGCGATCTTGAGCAGGCGGCTAAGGTCGATCGGCGTGGCGATGAGCACCATCTCGCAGGGTGTGGCGTTAATGGTGTCTTCGAGTTCGCAGATTTGCTTCTCGCTGTAGCCCATCGCCGGCAAAACTGGGCCTGTAGTGGGGTATTTCTCATATGTCTCGAGGATCGAGCCCACGGCATACGGCCGCGGATCGACGATCTCAGCAGCGCCAAACCGACGGGCCGCCACCACGCCCGCGCCGTAGGCCATCTCGCCGTGGGTCAGGGTCGGACCGTCCTCGACCACCAGCACCTTCTTGCCCAAGATGGCGTCGGCGTCGTCGACAAAGATGGGGGACGCCGCTTCGACAATGATCGCCCTCGGATTAACCGTGCGCACGTTGTCACGCACCCGGGAAATTGGCAATAGGTCGGCGGTGTCGATCTTGTTGATGACTACCACGTCAGCGGCACGCACGTTCGCTTCGCCGGGGTGGTAAGTCAGCTCGTGGCCGGCCCGGTGCGGATCGGCGACGACGATGTGCAGGTCGGGTTTGTAGAAGGGCAGGTCGTTGTTGCCGCCATCCCAGATGACGACGTCCGCTTCCTGCTCGGCCTGGCGCAGGATGGCCTCATAGTCCACGCCTGCGTAGACGATCACGCCTCGATCGATGAGCGGCTCGTATTCCTCCCGCTCCTCGATGGTGCACTCGTGCCGGTCCAGGTCCTCGTACGTGGCAAAGCGCTGCACCGCCTGGGCCACCAGGTTGCCGTAGGGCATGGGATGGCGCACGGCGACCACCCGATGGCCCATTTCTTGCAGGATGCCGGCCAAGTAGCGGGTGGTCTGGCTCTTGCCGCTACCGGTGCGCACGGCGCACACCGCCACCACCGGCTTGCTGCTGGGCAGGGCTGTCATCTTGGTGCCGATCAGCCGAAAGTCGGCGCCGGCCGCCAGGGCGATCGACGCCTTGTGCATGACCACCTCGTGGGGCACGTCGGAGTAGGCGAACACCACCTGGTCCACGTCGTGCTCGCGGATGAGGTCCACTAGTTCCGCTTCGGGGTGGATGCCAATGCCTTGTGGATACAGCTTGCCGGCCAGCTCGGGGGGGTAGAGGCGGCCGTCGATGTTGGGGATCTGGGTGGCGGTAAAGGCGACCACCTCGTAAGCTTCGTTGTCGCGGAAGACAGTATTAAAGTTGTGAAAGTCGCGGCCCGCGGCGCCCATGATAATGACGCGTATACGTGACATTGTCCGACACCTCCTCGACGTTCCTATGGTTTTGTTGTTGCATGATGCGGGCGCGCGATGGAATCCCGTAGCGAAGCGGAGTGGAGGGACTGCGCACCCTCTTGTAAGGGCTGTTGAGTTAGGCGAACCTGGCCAGCAATACGCCGATTTCGTACAGCACCATGAGTGGTAGCATGACCAGCATCATGTTCAACGGATCCACCGTCGGGGTCACGACCGCAGCCAGGATGGCCTCGACGACGATCGCGTACTTGCGGTTCTTGGCCAACGTCTTGGCATTAAGGATGCCGAGCTTGGCTAGAAAGAAGACGAACAAAGGCTCCTCAAAGGCAATGCCGATCCAGAGGAGCAGAGAGGTAATGAACGATAGATAGTCACCGATGGCCCATCTCTGCTCAATAATGTCCGACATAAAGCCCTGTAGGAAAGGAATGGCCGTCGGCAGCATCACGAAATAAGCGAATGCAACGCCGACCACGAAGCACAGAGTGGCTCCCGGCACGAGAAAGATCAGGAATCGACTTTCCTTCTTGGTCAGACCAGGCGCCAGAAAGCGGCCGAATTGGTAGACGATGAACGGCATGGCCAGGGTGACGCCGCAGATGAGCGACACTTTCATATAGTTGCCGATGGAATCGGTGGGCTTGAGGGCTTGAGGCAGGATGTCGCCCATGGGCCGGATCAGGATGATCAACACCTGCTTGGCGACGGCAAAGCTAATCAGGGTCGTGACAAAAAGCGCGACAACCGCCCGGAGGAGACGGTTTCGCAGTTCCTTGAGGTGTTCGATCAGCGGCATGACTTCCGCTTCTGTGTCCGGCGGTGCCGGTTTGTCTCCCGCGGCCGGGAGTGTACGCTCGCGCGTGGCCTGTTCGTCATTCATGGATGGAATCCTGTAGCGAAGCGGAGAGGACGGGTTCCTCAGGTGGGTTGCCTGTTGGCTGGGTTCGCTCGTCCTGCGCTGTGCGTTCCTGCGGCTTTTCCTCGAACCCCCCGTTCTCGCTGGACCGCAGCTCAGCAGCGTCCTCGGTTCGTGCTTGCGTTTCCATGGAATCCGGTAGCGAAGCGGAGACCGAAGGGAGGAGCGGTTGTGTCTCAGACACGGCTTCCCGGGGCTCGGCCTTGGCTGCTGTTCCTTTCGGTCCAAGAGCGGCTTTGGCGGTATCGAGGGCCGCGCCGACCGGGTTTGTAATCGCTTTGCCAGCGTCGGACAGTGCCTGGCCCACTTGTTTGACGTTGCCTGTCACGTCTTTGAGTTCACCCATGGTTTCGTCGAGTGCAGCGGCCTTGACCACCGTTTGTACGAGGTCCTTGGGGATCGAGCGAATCGACTCCACCGAGTCGCGCAGTTCCTGAATGGGCTGCTGGATAGACGCGATCTCTGAACCAAGGTCACGGGTCAGGTTCTCATACATCTTGCGCATGTCACGCAGCAACTTGCCGAACTTCCGGCTGAATTCCGGCAAACGTTCCGGACCCACGACCAGGAGCGCCAACAGGAGGATGACAATGAGTTCAGTTACGCCGATGTTGCTGAAAATGTTCATCGTTTGATTGAATTGGCTTCCTTTGCCACCAAGGTGCCTAGCACACCATTGACAAACCGCCCTGAGCTATCACTGCCGAACAACTTGGCCAGCTCTACTGCTTCGTTAATGGCTACTTTCACGGGTGTCTCTTTACCCAACAGGATCTCGTAGATGGCCAGGCGCAGGACGTTGCGATCGATGATGGCGATTTGCTCCACAGGCCACTCGGGGGCGTAGCGCCCGATCAGCGCATCGAGCCATGCCGTCTGGGTGTTGACTCCATGGGCCAGTTCGCGTGCGAACTGCTCTCCAGCCTCCGGAAGGTCAACCTCCTCCAACCGCTGCTCGAGCACCGGGCCCAGTTCATGCCCGGCACAATCCGTTTCGTACAGGGCCTGCAAGGCAGCGATCCGCGCCCGATGGCGAATCTTCATCAAGCCCGTCCCTATGAAATCCCGTGGCGAAGTGGAGTGGATTGCGTGGTCGCGATTCGCGGCAATTCCGTGGCGACGTCTTCGACGTGAACGTTCACCTCGCGCACGTCTTTGCCCACAATGTCCTGGATTGCGCGCGTGATTTCGCGCTGTAGGTGCCGGCCCATCTGCAACAGATCCACGTTTCGCCTGGCCACCAGGTAGACGTCGACGCCTACCTGCTCGTTCACGAAGCGGACCTCGACTCCCTTGCCGACCGTATGCAGGCCAAGGAGGCGCTTGACGCCTGGGACCGCATCGGACAGCCACGCCACGCCGGGTACCAAACTCGCGGTCTTTTGCACGATAGTAACCAGCACATTGGGCGCCATCGTCACGTTGCCGAGTTTCTCGTCCACCGATTCCTCCACTCCTACCGACTCTCAAGTCTGCTCTCGCCTGCTGGCGGCGGGGGCAGGCGCCCGTGCCCGCCCACGGCGGGCGAGACTTCGGCTGTCTTGCCTAGAGCGCCAGGCCGCCATCCACGGCCAATACCTGGCCGGTGATAAAGCTGGCGTCGTCCGAGGCCAGAAAGGCGACGGCTGCCGCCATGTCTTCCCCCGTGCCACTTCGGCCCAGCGGGGTCCGGTCAGTCGCCCTCTGGACAAACTCTGCCGGCAACGATGCGGTCAGATCGGTGTGGACCAGGCCGGGGGCTACGGCGTTGCAGGTGATGTTGCGCGACCCCAGCTCTTTGGCCACCGTCTTGGTCAGGCCGATCAGCCCTGCCTTGGCCGCGGCATAATTCGCCTGGCCTTCGTTTCCGATCAGCCCGGCCACCGAGGTAATGTTCACGATTCGTCCGTACCGCTGGCGCATCATCTGTCGCGTCGCGGCCTTGATGCAATTAAAGGTGCCTTTCAGGTTGGTGTCCAGCACCACGTCCCAGTCCTCTTCGCTCATGCGCATGATGAGCGTATCCCGCGTGGTGCCGGCGTTGTTGACCAGGATGTCCAGCCGGCCAAAGGCCTTGACCGCCGCGTCGATGAGCGCCTGGGCCTGCGCCGGCTGGCTCACGTCGGCCTGGATGGCGATCGCCTGCGGAGTACCGCTTCCGCTGAATTGTCCGCTGCTGGCCTGAATCTGGCCTACAACCTCGTCGGCCGCGGCCTGATTGCCTCGATAGTTGACTACCACCCTGGCTCCCCCTGCAGCCAAGCGCAGTGCAATCGCCCGGCCAATGCCCCGCGACGCGCCGGTGACGACCGCAACTTTACCCGCGAAATCCATCCCTCAGCTCCTTGGCAGCACGGCAAGCTGTCAACTTGCCCTACAGTTTACTCCCGCCGCAGCACGGATCCGGCGGACGACTCACAGTGAGCCTTTAGAGACGCGACATCGCCTACGCTGACCGTCAGCGATTCTAGATTTGGCGCATACGGCAGGGCCAGCGCCCCACTTGCCCTCGCGTATCGAGTTAGAATAGGCCGAAACCGGTCACGTGGCAGTGTTTTCAAGTAGTGCGCGCCACCGACCGGTCATATTGAGAATTGCTGCGCTGACCGTCTCAATGCCTGGCGCGATCCTCTGCACGAGCTTGGCCAGCACGTCCTTTGGACCAACCTCGACAAAACGGGTGACTCCCTGGGCAGCCATCCACTGCACCGAAGCAGTCCAGCGCACCGGGCAGGTAAGCTGGCCTGTCAGTTCGTCTCGTATCTCGTCGACGGTGAGCATGGGTCGGGCGCTGATGTTGCCCACAACCGGCACCGTTGGCAGGCGCAGCGGCGTGGCGTCCACGGCGGCGCGGTATTCCTTCACCACGCTGGCCATCAACGGCGAGTGCGCGGCAATGCTTACCGCCAGGGGGACGATCCGCCGGGCACCCTGCTCTCGCAGCAACTCGATGGCTCGGGCCAGGGCCGTCTTGTCGCCGGAGATGACCACCTGCCCGGGTGCGTTGGTGTTGGCAATCTGCACAGGCTGGCCGGTTTCGCTACTGGCCTCCTGGCAAGCCCTGGCCACCTCTTCGTCTTCCATCTTGAATACGGCGGCCATGCTGCCTGGATTCCGTTCGCCGGCCAGTTTCATCAGGCGGCCGCGCTCGACCACCAGCCGCAGCCCGTCCGTCAGGTCCATGGCTCCCGCGGCGACCAGCGCGGTCAGTTCCCCCAGGCTGTGGCCGGCAACCATCGCCGGGGAGGGCAATCCCTCGGCCTCCTGGGCACGCAACAGGGCAAGGCAAGTGACAAACAGGGCAGGCTGGGTGTTGACGGTATCGTTCAGCGTCGCTTCTGGCCCCTCGAAACACAGGTGCGCGATGGACAGGCCCAGCGCTTCGTCCGCCTGCTCGTAGACCTGGCGCGCCTGTGCATAGGCGTCCGCCGCATCGCGGCCCATCCCCACCTGTTGCGACCCCTGCCCCGGAAAGATCAGCGCTGTCTGAGCCATCTGCACATTTATCCTTTAGCCGGTTTGCCTATTTTCGCAGCAAACGGGCGATCACCATCCGTTGGATTTGATTCGTGCCCTCATAGATCTGCAGCAGCTTGGCGTCGCGCATCAGCTTCTCTACAGGATAGTCTTTCATATAGCCGACGCCACCCAAGATCTGCACAGCATTGGTGGTCACTTCCATGGCCGTATCCGAGGCGTAGCATTTGGCCATAGATGCCTTGGCGGTGACGCTTTCGCCCTGGTCGACCAGCCATGCCGCTTGCCAGGTCAAGAGCCGTGCTGCCTCCACCTTCATCGCCATATCGGCCAGCATGAAGGAGACTCCCTGGTTGTTGATGATCGGCGCGCCAAACTGCTCCCGCTGCTTGGCATAGGCGATGGCATGCTCCAAAGCTGCCCGCGCCACGCCGACGCTCAGGGCGGCAACCCCCGACCGTCCAAAGTCGAGCGTCTTCATGGCGATCGAGAACCCCCAGCCTCGTTTGCCCAGGAGGTTTGTTTGAGGCACGCGCACGTTCTCAAAAGCCAGTTCGACGGTGTTCGAAGCCCTCTGCCCCATCTTGTCCTCGACCTTGGTGACGCGGATGCCGGGGGTACTTGCCGGAACCACGATGGCCGACACGCCACGTGCGCCACGCTCTGGGTCGGTCTGGGCAAAGACGACCATGATCTCAGCCAGGCCGCCACTGGTGATAAAGCACTTTTGTCCGCTAATGACAAACTCATCTCCGTCGGGCAGGGCGGTGGTCTCGAGCGACGCGGCATCGGACCCGGCATTTCGCTCGGTCAGGCAAAAGGCGGCGAGTTTGGCACCCTCGGCGACAGGACGCAGGAACTTGGCCTTCTGCTCCTCGGTGCCGAACAATTGGATGGGAGTCAGGGCCAGGCCGTTGACCATGATGGTGATGCTAATGCCGGGACAAGCGGCCCCCAACTCTTCGGCGATGATCGCGCTTTCCATCGCTCCGTAGCTCATCCCCCCGTATTCCTTGGGGATGGTGACGTTGATTAACCCCGCCTCCTTGGCCTTGTGCGCGATGCCGGGCGGCACTTCGCCCCTGCGATCGTACTCGGCGGCGATGGGCAAGATCACTGTCTGGGCGAACTTGCGAGCCCGGGCCTGGATCTCCAGCAGGTCATCGGACAGGGCAAAGCCGATCATGGTCCCTCCTTCTAGCGTGGTAGAACAAGGCCGTGCCCGTGAAAATAGTGGCCTGTCTAGCTCTGATGCCGCTCATGGCATTTCGTAAGCAAGCAGGCGGCTACTTTTCGGGTTTCATTTCGATGACTTCGATCCCCTTATAATTGCCACACGAGGGGCAAACCTGATGGGGCAGGCGCAGCTCGTGACACTTGGGGCACCGCGTCAAGTTCTTGGCCGCAAGGGCGAGATGGCTGCGCCTGCGGCCTTTGCGGCCTTTGCCTAGTTTGTGTTTCGGTAAAGCTCCCACTGGCTAATTGCTCCTTTCGTTCGAGTCCAGTTCATTCCGTAGGACTGCCTGGAGGGCAGCCCAACGCGGGTCGATGGGGGTTTGTTCACATTGGCATTCACCCAAGTTGCGGTTCCCACCACAGTCTGGGCACAGCCCTGCACAGTCCGGCTTGCATAGCGTCTGCATTGGTGAAGCGAGCCACAACCCCTGACGGATCACTTCTCTCAAGTCCAGCATGTGGCGCTCGTCGATGAGCAGCGCTTCATCGCGCTCTTCTGGCACGTCGTCCAGCGGGACGTCGGCGATGCTGGTGACCCGGTGGTACTCTTCCTCCAGATCGAGTTCCACGTTCACCTTGCTTGGTTCCAGACAGCGCCGGCACATCCCGTCGAGCGTCGTGCGCACCTGACCCGTTACCAGGATTCCCTGGCTGGTACGCATCAAAGTCACCGTGCCCACCAGCGGGCGCAGCGGCTGTAGCTCTGGATCCAGGTTGCTGATGTCTTCTTTCAGGGCGTACTTCCGGTATGCGCCGGTCGGCTCCTTGAGAAGCTGGGCAACGTTGTAGCGCATCTCTGCCGTTGATTCCCCCTGCCCGTAAGCTGTCCAATTATAGGTCAGACCAGGCCATGTGTCAAGACCGCGACGCGACAGCGCGGGAATGACGATGCGACTCGACCCGAAGCATTGGCCCAACATGGAAGCCAGTAGCGACGCTGTAATCCCGCAGCGAAGGAGTGGAAGGTCCCCGCAGCGCAGCCGAGCGGGAAGCAGCGTGAACGGCGGCAGTGTAGAGCCCCGCCGATCCGCAACCTCGGTCACATGCACCATCCTGCCCGATTTGGGCGGGATGGTGCCGGCGCATGGAATCCCGTGGCTCTGCCACGAAGCCACGAAGGCACCCAGGAATGGAGGTCTATTGTGTCTTCGCGGTTTTCGACGAGCCTAATAGACCACATGCGGCGTGCAGTCGTCGACTCGGGCCTATTCGTCTTGCGTCGGCTCTTCGGTCTGAGAGAGCTTGTCGAGGCCGTTGCGGACGATGGTCATGAGCGAGTCGATCTGCCCTTGCAGACCACCGAGTTGTTTATCCAGGGCGATCAACACCCCGCGTGCGTACTCGTCCGCTTCGCCCTTGAGGGTTTCTGCCTCTCGGTGCGCCCTCTCGACGATGGTTTGAGCACGTTGGTTGGCCGCATTGACGATCTCGTGCTCTTCGACCAGCCGCGAGACCTCCTCGCGCGCCGCTTGTACGATGCGCCCTGCTTCCTCCTGCCCCTCGGCAATGGTTCGTTCCCGTTCAATCAGGAGTCGCTCCGCTTGTTTGACCTCCTTTGGGATGGCAGTACGAATCTGGTCAATTACGTCCAGGAATTCGTCTTCGTTGACGATCAGATACGTACTGAGGGGTATTCGCCATGCCTCGCTCAGGAGCTTTTCCAAACGTTCGACCAGGTAATTGATGTCGCTAATGGGAATCTCCTCCTTTCTTCCCGGTTCGGTGTGCTTTTCCACTCGAACCACGCCTCGAAAAACTGTGTCCTAGTCGCGTAGCGAGACCAACCCGACACGCGATTCTCCGTCGCTTCCCGGCCCTGAAAACTTGGCCCGCAATGCCTCGGCAACGTGTGATGGCACCATGCCGGTGATGCACCCACCCAACATGGCGATCTCTTTGATCACGCTGGCACTTAGAAAGGCATAGTCCTGGCTGGCCATGAAGCACACGTACTCGATCTCGGAAGCAAGCTTCTTGTTTGTGAGTGCCATCTGGAACTCGAGCTCAAAGTCCGAAAACACCCGCAGACCTCGGACGATGGCCTTTGCTCCAAGCTGCCTGGCATATGCCACAGTGAGTTGGTTGTAGGTAGTCACGCCGATGTTGGGCACGTCTTTCAAGGCCAGCTCGAGCATGGTCTTGCGCTCCTGCGTGGTGAAGAGCAGGGTTTTCAGCGGGCGATCGTATACCGCCATGTACACGTGCTCAAAGACCTCGGCGGCCCGCGTGGCGATGTCGATGTGGCCGTTGTGTACCGGATCAAATGTGCCAGGATAGACTGCGATGGTCATCTTTGACCTCCCATGCGTCAGCTCAGGTCGCCCTGCCGAGTATCGCTTCCTTGGCGGAAGCCTTGCCACAAACGAGCTACCTGCTGGCCCAGTAACCGATTTCCTTCACTGGCCAGTTCCGGGTCATCGTGGAAGATAGCCTTGGCTTCCTCCCGCGCCTGCTCGATGGTCTGGAGGTTAGTCAGGCTCGCCAGGCGCAGGGCAGGCAATCCACTCTGCCGTACCCCGAAAAAGTCGCCAGGGCCGCGCATTTCCAGGTCCTTCTCGGCGAGCACAAACCCATCCAGAGTCTCTTCGATCGCTTTTAGCCGTTCCCAGGTGCTCCTGGTCTGGGGGTCATCTGGTGACGCAGCGTCGGAAATGAGCAGGCAGAACGACTTGTGGGCGCCGCGGCCTACCCGCCCACGGAACTGATGCAGTTGGGCGAGGCCAAACCGGTCGGCGCCTTCGATGAGCATAACCGAGGCGTTGGGTACATCGATGCCCACCTCGATGACCGAGGTGGAAACCAGCACGTTTATCTCGCCCTGCCGGAAGGAGTTCATGACCCCGTCTTTCTCGCTCCCCCGCATCCTGCCGTGGAGCAAACCCAGTCGTAGATCAGGGAAAACGATCTTTTGCAGCCGCTCATACTCCTCAACGGCAGCTCTCACCTGCAGTTTGTCCGACTCCTCGATGAGAGGATAGAGGATAAACGCCTGGCGACCCTTTTCGATCTGGCTCCGGAGAAAGGCGTAGGCCCTCTCACGCTCTCTGGGCAGGAGCCAGCGCGTTTCGATGGGCTGGCGACCGGGTGGCAGCTCGTCAATCACAGAGATATCGAGATCACCGTAGACAGTCAACGCCAGGCTGCGCGGGATGGGCGTCGCACTCATCACCAGCACGTGCGGCGAGCTACCTTTGCCCCGGAGGGTAGCCCGTTGGGCCACGCCGAACCGGTGTTGCTCGTCCACCACGACCAGTGCCAGGTCGCTAAAGGTCACATGCCGTTGGATCAGGGCCTGAGTTCCCACCACGATGTCAACCTTGCCCGAGGCGAGGCCGGTGATGACCTCTGATCGCGCTGCTCGCCGCAGGCTGCCCGTGAGAAGGGCCACCGAAACTGGACGATTCAGACCCCAATCCCCCGACCGCACCAACTCCATGATGGTTCGGTGGTGCTGTTCGGCCAAGATCTCGGTGGGGGCCATCAGACTTGCCTGTTTGCCTGCCTCCACGGCCATGAGCATAGCCCCTGCTGCAACGACCGTTTTCCCTGACCCAACGTCTCCCTGCAACAGCCGGCTCATGGGACGTGGCTGCGCCAGGTCTTCCAGCACCTGGTCCAGGCTGTGTCGTTGGGCCGCGGTGAGTTGGAACGGCAGCGACTGGATAAAGGTTTCCGTCTGAGCTTGGCTGCCGGCAATGGGGGTCGCTTCCTGGCCTCGCCATGCCTCGCGTTGGCGGAGCATGCCCAGTTGAATCAGCAGGAACTCGTCGAAGGACAGGCGACGGCGGGCCTCTTCCGCGGCCTTCAGGCTATCGGGAAAGTGGATTTGCAGAATGGCGGTAGACAGAGCCATGAGGAGTTGGCGCTGCCGCACCGATTCGGGCAGGTGGTCCTCCAGCCGGGGTGCCCAGTGGTCCACGACGCGCTTGAGAAGCCGCCGCATCCACCGCGAGCTGATGCCCCGGGTGAGGGGATAGATCGGGACGAGCCGGCCGGTGTGGATTAGCTCGCTCTCCAGGGGCTCCCAGGCTGGGGATTGCAGGGTCAGCCGGCCCAAGCGCTCGGTCACTTTGCCACTGAGCACGATCCGCCGCCCCCCTCGTAACTGGCTGGCCAGGTAGGGTTGGTTGAACCAGACGGCCTCAATGGTGCCTGAGGCGTCCGCGATGATGCTGCGGACGATGGCACTGCCCCCACGTCCCTTGCGCGTGCTGGTCTCCCAGACAACGCCGATGATGGTGGTCTCTTCGCCGTACTCCAGGCGATTGATGGGCTTGAGCGTACTATAGTCATCGTAACGGTGGGGAAAGTGATAGATCAAGTCGCCCACTGTGGCGATCCCCAGCCGCTGCAATCGCTCCGCATAGCCGGCTGCGATCCCCGGCAGCGTGCTCACCGCTGCGTCCAGCCCGGTGGACGGCGACCGCAGCGAGCTGGATGGCGGCGCAGGGAACGGCAGATCATGGGGCGGCCGACCGACGGGAGGGCCGCCTGCCGCCGGCTGGCGACTTGCCGGCGGATGGAATGCCGCGGGGCGTGCTTCCTGGGAACTGGATGGATCGCCTGGCCGTACGCCGGCCATGGAATCCGGTGGCGACGGCAGTCCCTGTAGCGCAGTGGAGTGGGAAGCGGAGTGAACTGGATCGAGGCGGGCGAGAATGGCGCTGACGGTCTGCGCGCGGGAGCTCGGGTCGGCCTCCTCGTAGCCTGCGAAGAGGTCAGCTAGCTCGTTGACCTGTAGGGCGGTCTCTTCGTCCGCCACCTGCTCCCCTGGACTGCCCGCACTCCCTCTCCGCTGCGCTTCGGGAATTGTCATACTCCGCAGGGCAAGCAGGGCTTCAGCCCGCCAGATCTGGGCAGACGCCTCAAACCCGCCGATGACGGCTTTGTTGTGATAGCCCTGGCTCCGCTCCAGCTTCAGGATCTTCAGCAGTTTCTCAAAGGCTGTGAACATGATGTGTTTTCTGTTACGTTCGGTCCCTATCGCGAATTGCCCACTTTCCCGCAACGAACCGCTGCCCGTCCCGCGATTACTGGAGCAAGGCACACGCCCCAACGGCCCCTGCCCCCACATGGGTGGCCAACGCCGATCCCGCAGGACAAATGATGATCCGCCCGGCAGGAAATGGAATTCCGCGGTGATGCGGAGCGGACAGGTCCTGCAACCTGCCGGACAGAGTCAGGGCCAATTCCTCAGCACCGGTGTGCAGGATTGCCAGTTCGGCCAGAGGTCCCCAGTTGAGAACGTGGGCCACCAACTTCGACAATGCCCTGGACCGCGTGCGAACCTTGTCAAACACCGAGATCCGTCCGCTCTGAACCGAGAGCAACGGCTTTATCTGGAGCACCGTTCCCAGCGCAGCCGAGATCTGGTTGATGCGCCCGCCTTTGTACAGGTTTTCCAGCGTGTCGAGCATCGCAGCTACCCGCATGCGAGGCAGCAAGTCGCGCACTGCCCGGCTGACTTCGGCGTGCGTGGATCCCGCCTGGGCCATCTCGGCAGCCTTGATGACGGCCCAACCCATGCCCATGGACAGTTGCCCCGAGTCGATGACCTCCACCTTGGAGGGATCGGGCAACATCTGGACCGCAGCCCAGGCGGCATTCACCGTCCCACTCAAGTTGCCTGCTACGTGAATCGAGATCACGCTTTCGACTTCGCCTCGCTCGAGCAGGTGCCGATAGGTTTCGACCAAGTCGCCCAAGATCGGCTGCGACGTGCGCGGCAGTTCCTGGCTCTTGGCCATCTTTTCAAGAAACGCTTGAGGTGACAGGTCGACGCCATCTCGATACGATTCCTTGCCTATGGTGACCTGGCATGGCACCACGGAGATGTCCAGCTCCGACCTCAAGTTGGCAGGGATGTCGGCGATGCTGTCGGTGACAACCCGCACCCGTTTCATGGCGGCTCCCGGTAGCATCGCACGCCTCCTGCGTCAATGAGATGGAATCCCGTAGCCGATGGGATCGGCCATGCCTCAACGCCCCTCGTACACGATCACGCCCATGGCCTGCGGACCCAACTGGCAAGCAAGCACGGGGTCGTATTCTATCACCGGGAACTGGCGGCGAGGCAGGACCTCACTCAACAGGCCGCGCAATTCGGCGATCATCTCCTCTGTGCTGTCTTCAAGCGGGCTGCGCAGGATCACAACCTTTTCCACGGAAGCGAACTCGCCTACGAAATCAGCCAGTTTGCCGAGTGCCATCGTGCGCGTTCGGACCTTTTCCATCGGGATGACCTCGCCATCTTCGATGAGTAGCAGGGGCCTGATCTGCAACATGGTCCCCAATAAGGCCTGAGCCGCGCCCACTCGGCCGCCCTGTTCCAGGTAGTCCAGGCGTTCCACAGTAAAGATGACATAGATGTGCGGCAACAAGCCTCGCACAAGCCGCACGACTGCATCGAGACTCGCCCCCTCCTCGGCCGCTTTAGCAGCGGCTTCGACCAAGAGTCCAAGCCCCCACGAGGTGGAGAGTGAGTCCATGATGGCGATACGGCACCGACCCATAAAGGCACGCGAGACGGCCTGCGCCTTGGCGATCCCGTTGCTCAACTTGCCTGAGCTCAGGATGAACAGGATGTCTTCCGTCTCGCAGCTTAGCCGTTCCAGTGCCTCCTGCACCGCGGTCGATGAGAAGGTGGCCGTGGCCGGCCTTATCGGGCCGGTGGCCATCCGTTCAAAAAGCTGCCTGGTCCTCTGGGGTTCGGTTAGGCTGATGGCGAACCGCTCATCGCCGAAACGGATCTCGATCGGCAACACTGTGATTCGATGCCGAGCGATCAGTTCGGGCTTGAGATGGGCAGTGACGTCAGTGACGATGCGGATGGAATGCGGTAGCGAAGCGGAGCGGACTCGTGCCATGGCGTGCCTTACCTCCACACTCAACGTCATTCCGCCGACAGGATGTAATGGTAGTAGGGTTGGCCACCGTCCACCACCTCGACCTCCTGCTCCGGGTAGCAGACAGCGATCTCGTCGGCGAGCCGCCGAGCTTCGTCCGGAGTAACCGACTCTCCATAATAGACGGTGATGATCTCGTGGTTCTCGGCGTGCATCTGTTCGAGAGCGGCCGTGGCCACTTGGGATGGCGAATCGCCCTTTGTCTGCAGCTTGCCGTTGATCAGGCCGATCACCTGGCCCTCCCGGACCGCCATGCCGTTGATCTGGACCGAACGGACCGCCGTCGTGATCTCGGCGGTCTCGATGGACTTGGCCGCTTGAGCCATGACAAGGGCATTGGTTTCCAGGTCGGCCTGGTAGTTCAGGGCCAGCAGCGCCGCGATGCCTTGCGGCACCGTGATGGTGGGTACTACCGCCACCTTCTTCTGGCTCAAGGACTTGGCTTGTTCGGCTGCCATCACGATGTTCTTGTTATTGGGCAGGATGATGACCTCGTCGCAAGGCACGCCTTCGATCGCTCCAAGGAGTTCTTCTGTACTGGGGTTCATTGTCTGTCCGCCTGGAACCACACGACTGGCTCCCAGACTGGTAAAGACCTGGGCCAAACCCTGGCCTGGGACAACCACCACCGTGCCGAATCCGCACAATGGCTCGACAGGCGTAGAGGGTCGTTGGGCCTTTTGAAGGATGAACTCCTGATACTGGTCTTGCATGTTCTCAACGATCACGCGGCTGAGGGGACCGAGCGCTGCACCATAGTTGATGGGTGTGCCAGGATCGGGAACGTGGACGTGCACTTTTACGGCTCGGGAATCGCCAACCACCAGCGCCGAATCGCCCATGGCCGCGATGGTCCTCCGCATCTCGTCCACGTCGAGTCCTTCCCCATGGACAATGAACTGAACGTCGTAGCCGTACCCTTCTTTGCCGGTCGGCTGTGGGGCTTGCAGATGTACCGCGGCAGCCATCTCGACATCGACGGCGACAGACTCTCCTTTTGCATAACGCAGCATCCCTTCCAGGATGATGAGTAATCCCTGACCGCCAGCATCTACCACTCCGGCCTCGGCCAGAACCGACAACAGCGTTGGCGTGCGCATCACCGATTGCTGAGCCTCGTCGACCACCTGCTGCAGGACGTACCGCAGGTCTTCGCTGCTGGCTGCGGCGCCAGCAGCAGCCTCGGCTGCCTCACGTGCCACGGTCAGGATCGTGCCCTCTACCGGTTTGATCACACCCTTGTATGCCGTGGCCGCTGCTTCGCGGAGGGCCGAGGCAAACTGGATCGTGTCGAAGGCTCTTACGCCATTCAGGCTGCGGGCAAATCCCCGCCAGATCTGCGAAAGGATGACCCCCGAATTGCCACGGGCGCCCATCAGAGCTCCATGGGCCACTTTTTGGGCAACGGCGTCCACATCCTCTTCGGGCGAGTTGTGAATCTCCCGGTAGGCGGACTGCATCGTCAGTAGCATGTTTGTGCCGGTATCCCCGTCCGGCACAGGGTACACGTTCAGGGCGTTGATGGCGGCCTGGTGGGGCTCCAGCCAGGCCAGTCCAAAGCGTATCAGGCGCTTGAACCCACGGCCATCACACAGGAGGATGGGAACATCGGGGTTCTGTCGCGGCGACAGCGCGTCGTGCTCGGCTGGCATGTCGTGATCCTCGGTCAAGGCTTGTGCCTCCTCACTCCTTCAATGGATCGGGAACCTTCTGGCTCTGGAGAGGGGAAACGGGCTTTACTCAGCGCTGACCCGCAGATCCTGGACATGGACGTTCACCGCAGCCACGGGCACGCCCAACGCCTTCTCCAACGCATACTTGACGCCGCTCTGGATGTTGTGCGCCACGGTGGTGATGCGCGTCCCATACTCGATCACCACATACAGGTCAATCACGATTTGGTCATTGCCGATGTTTACGTCTACTCCACGTCGGTGGCTGGCAGGCTGCAGAATCTCGACAATGCCGCTGGCCAGGTCTTTGGTTGCCATGCCCACCACGCCGTAGCATTCCAACACTGCCTGGCTGGCGAGACTGGCGATGGCCGTTGGGGACACTTCGATTTTGCCCAACCTGGTTTCTTCCATACCTTGCTCTACCTCGTCTCCTGTTTGCATTGTGCCCCAGTCGGTTTGCAGATATCAGCCGTGTGTGGTAAGATTCACCCGGCAAGACAGACCACGGCGAGCCAGCGCTGGTGCAGGCTGGCTCGATCTATGCAAGAGAGGTGCAATTATGGCCAAATGTGCCCTGTGCGGCAAATCCCCAACCTTTGGAAACAATGTCAGCCATTCGATGGTGCACACGCGGCGCCAGTGGCGACCCAATATCCAGAAGGTCGTCATCTACGAGAACGGCATTGCCAAGCGGATGAGGCTTTGCACACGCTGCATGCGGACCGTGCAAAAAGCCCGCTAGTCGGCCTGGGAGAGACACGTCCACGTCAGGGGCCAGCTCTGGGGTACCAGGGCTGGCCGCTTGTCTTTCTTCACAGCGCGCTTCTGATGCGTGCAATGGCTCCCCCGATTCCCTCCCGAGACTGAAAGATGGCCGATCCGGCCACAAGTACGTCAGCCCCCGCCTCGATCGCAGGCGGCGCCGTCTCTGGGTTGATCCCGCCGTCTACTCCGAGCTCGGCGGATGAGCCCACCTGGTCCAGCATTGCTCGCACGCGCTCGATCTTGAGCAGGGTTCCCTTGACGAACGACTGGCCCCCATAGCCTGGATTGACAGTCATGACCAACACCAGGTCGACGTAGGGCAGGATCTCCTCCAGCGCAACCACCGGTGTGGCCGGATTCAGTGTCACCCCTGCCCGACAGCCAAGGTCTTTGATCGCTTGCACCGTCCGGTGCAGGTGCGGGCAGGTCTCCACGTGCACTGTCAGGATGTCGGCCCCAGCGCTACAAAACGCAGACAAATACCGCTCCGGAGCCTCGACCATCAGGTGCACGTCCAAGGGAAGGGATGTTGTCCGGCGAACCGCCTCGACGACCGCGGGCCCAATGGTGATGGTCGGGACAAAGTGTCCGTCCATCACATCCACGTGGATATAGTCAGCGCCTCCGCTCTCTGCCTCGGCTACCTGCTGACCCAGACGGCAAAAGTCAGCTGATAGGATGGACGGCGCGATCTTGACCTGTGTACCCACGTTTTTCTCCTCCCTCTATCATACCTACATTCGGGCAAAAATGCAAGTAACTATCGAGCGTCGATTCCCGTCACCCGCTGGCGCAATTGGCCACAGCCCGCTTCGATGTCGATGCCGCGGCGCATCCGCACCGTCGTGGGGATTCCGGCCGCTTCCAGCTCTTCTCGGAAGGCGTCCACTCGCTCGCGCGGCGAGGGAAGCATCCCAGAGCCGGGAGTGGGGTTCAACGGGATCAGGTTGACGTGACTCAGGATGCCCTGCAACAAGCGGGCAAGCTTCCGGGCCTGTTCGGGCTGGTCGTTCAACCCAGAGATCAGGGCGTACTCGAAGGTGACCCGCCGCCGGGTCTTGAGGACATACGCCTGGATAGCCTTCATGAGCTCGGCCAATGGGTATCTCCGGCTGGCGGGCACGAGCTGGTTGCGCAATTCGTCGTCGGCGGCGTGAAGCGACACCGCCAGGTTGATGGGCAGCTCCTCTTCCGCCAGCCGCCGGATGCCCGGAACCAATCCTACGGTAGACAGCGTGATCCGCCGCGCGCCCAGGTTATAACCCCGCTCATCACTCAAGGTTTCGATGGCCTGCCAGGTGGCCGCGTAGTTGGCCAGCGGCTCGCCCATCCCCATCAGGACGACATTGGCGATCGGATGGCCTTGGCCCGCCTGGGCCCCCGTCGGACCGCTTTCGGTTTGCCGGATCTCCCGTGCGAAGAACAGAACCTGGGCCACGATCTCGCCCGCTGACAGGTTCCGTGCCAGGCCTCCCTGGCCTGTGGCGCAGAAGGTGCAGCCCATCCCACAGCCTGCCTGGGTCGAGATACAAGCCGTGTGCCCCCGCTCGTACGCCATCAGCACGCTCTCAATGGTCACCCCGCCGCGCAGGCGAAGCAGCGCCTTCCGTGTCTGCCCGGTGGTCGATGCCTGCTCGGCCACCGGGGTGAGCAACCCCAGGTCCGTCTCGCGGGCCAGCCGCGCGCGCAGCGCCGCGGGCACATTGCCCATGGCGTCGAAATCCTGGACCAGCGACCGGTACAGCCAATGCCAGATCTGGTCGGCCCGGAAGCGCGGCTCGCCCCAGCCGGTCAGTAGCTCGGCAAGCTGGAGGTGGGTCAGGTCATACAGGGCGAGGCGCTTAGCCATCCAGGGCTGCTCTCCATACCTCATGCAGGTGCCGGACATCGCGAAAAACCAGGTCGGGCTGGATCTCTGACGAAGGCAGTTGCGCCTCGTCGGTGACGCCGCTGAGCACCAGCAGGGTCACCAGACCTGCGCGCTTGCCGGCCAGGATGTCGGTGTCCAGCCGGTCGCCCAGAATGGCAGCGGTGCCCCGTTGGGCGCCCAGCCGGGCCAACGCCTGCTCGATCATCGCCGTCCCGGGCTTGCCGATGACGGTTGGCGTCACGCCGGTTCCGGTTTCCAGAAATGCCAGCAGCGAACCGGCACCCGGGATGATCCCTCGCTCCGAGGGGAAAGTGCGATCGGGGTTAGTGCCGAGGAAGCGCGCCCCCGCCCGGATGAGGAGAGCTGCCTGCACCAGCCGCTCGAAGCAGACGGCAAAGTCCATGCCCGCGACGACATACTCGGCTTCCTCTTCCACCAGGGCAAATCCTGCCTCCTCCAGCGCCGTCCGCAGGCCGTCCATCCCCACCACGAACACCCGAGTGCCCGGCGGCGCAATGCCCGCCAAGTAACCGGCCGTCGCCTGGGCAGAGGTCAATAGCTCGTCGGCGTGCACGCGAATGCACATCTTGTCCAGCCGCTCCACATATTGCTCCGGCGTCTTTGTCGAATTGTTGGTTGCCAGGAGAAAGCGGATGTGCCGTTCCCGGAGAAATCCGATCAAGTCATCCGCACCGGCAATGGCCTCTTTGCCTCGATACAAGACACCGTCCAGGTCGATGATCAGGTGTTTGAGGGAGCGCAGTCTGACTTCAGTCTGGTTCATGTTCCCCTCGTATCTTGCCTCTGGCCAGCGATGCAAAGATGCCACCCACACACAGGCTGGCAAAGATGGCAAAAGCGGTCTTCATACTGGTCAGGAACTCGCCGTACGCCGCCGGCGTGATCTGCACTCGTCCAATGAACAGCGCGAAAAGCAAAGTCGTGATCCCCATGCCGAGCATCTGCCCCACCAACCGCATGGTCGCCAGCATCCCGGATGCGACGCCGTAGGATCGCCTGTCCACAGAGCCCATGATCGCATTCATGTTGGGCGAAGAGAACAGGGCGAAACCGAATCCCATGAGCATCAAACGCACCACGACCGTCCACAACGGCGTGGTGGGACCAACCAGAATGAGCAAGATGAGCCCCAAGGCTGTCAGTGCCATCCCGGCCGACGCCACGATCCTGGGCTGGATCCGGTCCGAAAGCCTTCCCGCCACCGGAGAGAATAGGGCCTGCATCGCCGGTTGGGCGACGAGTATCAGGCCAGCCTGTTGGGCGGTGAGCGCCTTGAGGTATTGCAGGTAGAGGCTCAGCAAAAAGCCCACGGCCGAGGTGGCGCTGTAGTTGATGAGAGCGGCCACGTTCGACAGAGCAAAGGGCCGATTGGTGGCTAGGAGCCTCATGTTGAGCACGGGTGTTCTCGCCCTCAGCTCCCATCGGACAAACAGGAACAGGCCGATGGCTCCGGCGGCCATGAGCCCAGCCCCTGCCAGCCCCGGCAGCCGTGAAAGGCCGTACATCAACGCCACCAGAGACAGCGAGTAGAGGACCGAGCCGGACACGTCGAGGCGATCTCCGCGCGCTTCGGCCCATTCCCCCTTAAGCCGGCCTAGCACAAAAGCGATGGCGACGACCCCGAGGGCAACGGTGACGAAAAAGATGCTCCGCCATCCCAGTTGCTCGGTGATCAAGCCACCGATGGTGGGGCCCAAGGACAGGCCCAGGTATACGCATGCCACGTTAATGCCCAAAACCCGACCACGCTGGCTGGCAGGAAAGACCGACGCAAGGATGGCTACGTTGGTGCCAAAGAGCATGGCTGCACCGATGCCCTGCAGGAACCGGGTAGCGAGCAGCATGAGGGTTGAGGTCGAGAGCCCGATGAGCAGCGCTGCCAGGCTAAAGACGACCATGCCGACGACAAAGACCTTCTTCCGGCCGTGGATATCGGCGACCTTGCTCAGGGGTACCAGAAACATGGCTGCAGCCAGTAGGTAGGCCGTCCGAATCCAGCTCAACGTAATGGCGTCGAGGGAGAGCTCGCGGCTGATGGCCGGCAAGGCCACGGTGATGGCCGAGTCCATGAAGGGGGTCAGGAATGCGGCCAGGGTGGTGGCGATCAGGGCCGCTCGCCGAGTGGAAGTGCCGTCTGTGCTCATTGCTGACAAGCCATAGCTTGAGCCTGCTCGTAGTCCTCACGGGTGTCCACGTCCAGGATCACCCCCGGGTCATCGATCTCTACGCACTCCAGTCGTGCTTCGTAGCGGATGATGAGCGTCCTTCCGCCGCGATCGCCTTCCGCTGCTGCCAATTCCGGAAGCAGCACCCGGTCAAACAGCACCGGGTTGCCGCGCCGGCCTCGGTATACCGGCACCACAATGGGTGCTCCTGTACGTCGATAGCGCGCCGTTATGGTCCTGAGCAGCTCGGGGGTCAGCCCCGGCTGATCGGCCAGGACCATCAGCGCAGCCTGGATCTCGGGCCGGAGTACGCCGAGCCCTGTCCGCACCGATGTGCTCATGCCTGCGGCCCATTCCTCGTTCCGAGCGAACTCTACTGGCAGACCGGACAGGGCCCGTTGAACCGCCTCGGCCTGGGCGCCCACCACCACGACCACCTGGTCCAGCCCGGCTGCACACACGGCTTCAGTGACCAGGCGCACCATCGGCCGGCCGCAAATGGGCAGCAGTTGCTTGAGTTCTCCCATCCGGATGGACCCGCCGGCAGCCAGCACGACGGCGGCGACCGGGGGCTCATGCTCAGAGTTTTGTGTCATAGCGCTTCATTGTATCACAAAAGCCCACGAGGAACAAAACCAATGCGGGCTCTTCTTTGGAGTGCGGCCTGTCCGGTGCTGCCCGCAGCACATGCACGGGCGGGGCAGGACAGGCCGCACTCCGAGAGACGATTTGTGGCTCAGGGAGGCTCCCGGCATAATGAGCTGGTGGAAACCAAGGGCCAGGTGCTGCTCGTCAATCCGTGGATCTATGACTTTGCTGCCTTCAACCTGTGGGTCGAGCCGCTGGGAATGCTGACGATCGCCGCCGTGCTGCAGGACAAGGCTAGCAAGCCACCGCTATCGACTGTCTGGCGCCCCACTCCGGCGCACCACGCCCTCGGTCCGATGGCGCCGGCAAGTTCCTGAAGGCGGCAGTGGACAAGCCACCTGCGGTGGCCTCAATTCCACGGCGCTACGGTCGCTACGGGCTGCCCCTGGTAGCGTTCGACGCGCTCCTGGCTGCGGCTCCAACCCCCACCCTGGTGCTGGTTGCCTCGGGTATGACCCACGGGTACCCGGTGGTCAACGAAGCGATCCGTGGCATCCGGCTGGCGTAGAACAGGGTCCCCGTGGCTATGGGCGGAGTGTACGCCTCAGTGTGTGCCGACCACGCCCGGCAGCACTCCGGCGCCGACCTCGTGATCGCTGGCCCCGGCGTCCTCCCTGCCTTGCGGCCGGCCGACCACGTCACGGGCCATGATTCCAGGCCCGAGCGCTACGCCGATCGCCGTGGCCGGCGCCGGCCACGGCCTGGTGACGCGGCCGTTCGCCGGCGTTCTGACCTCGTGGGGCTGCCCGTACCACTGCACTGACTGTGCCAGCCATCGCCTCCAACCGAGTCTGGTCCAGCGCGACCCGTCGGCGGTGGTGGAAGAGATCGTCGCCAGTGCCGCGCGCGGCATCGCGATCTCGCCTTCGACGACGACGCCCTGTTGGGGGATCCGGGGCAGCACTTGATGCCCATCCTGGAGGGAGTGCTGGCGCGAGGCCTGCACCTCCGTTTCCACACGCCCAACGGCCTCCATGTCCGTGAGGTCACCGCAGAGCTGGCGGTGCTGATGTACAGGGCTGGTTTTGCCACCGTGCGATTGCCGTTGGAAACCATCGACCCGAGCAGGCAGCGATCGACGGGCGGCAAGGTGACCACCGATGCATTTGAGGCGGGGGTGGCGTACCTAAAGGCCGCCGGATTCGGTTCCCAAGGTTGGGGGCTTACATTCTGGCCGGATTGCCGGGCCAACCGCTGTGGGTTGTGGAGGCCAGCATCCGCTGTGTCCGCCGCCTGGGCCTCCAGGCCAGATTGGCGCTCTTTCCGCCCGTCCCCGGCACTCCAGATGGCGATTGGGTGCTCCCTGCCGGTGCCGATCCGCTGCTGCACAACAATTCTGTCTATGCATAATTGCATGGGGCCGTGTATGCACAAGATCTGCAACGCCTGCTATTGCTGGCGAAGCAATGCGACACTGTGCGCCGGCCTGGAACTCCAATCTGGCCCCCCCGGAAGGAAAACATGCTGAAACGGGGTACGGGGTGTTGACAAGCGCGGTTGCTTGCGGTATAATGTAGACAACAAGCCCCGGTGGATCAGAGAAAGGAGATGGGCCATACGAAAACGTACTGTGATCTCGGGTATTGTGCTGCTCGCCCTCTTGGTGGGAATCGGCGACGTCTTTGCCACCGATCGGGACAGTGCCGCGGCCAGCCAGTGCACAGCCATGTATGTGCACCGCATTACAATGACCAAAAGCTCGATTCCTGGAGGGTCTCGTGTCACGCTGTCCGTGTGGATTCGAGACGAAAACAACCATCCCGTTGCGCATGCAGCGGTTAGCGGGGTGCTCGACAGACCTGGCGCTTGGGCGAAGCTCGGTGCGCACAGAACCCAGTATGATGGCCGGGCGACATGGACGATCAACGCCAAGAGGGGCGGTCTCTGGTCTTTGTGCGTCTTGTCTGTGTTCAGGCCCGGGTACATCTACTCGCCATTCAGCAACCCAGACTCCTGCGAGCTAGCCTGGTATCCATAGGGAGTCGTCCCCCCTCTGTGCCATGACCCGCAACTACGCCGATCTCCAACCGTGTCTGGGCGCCACGCTGGATGACCTCGATCCTGCCCTAATCGAGGGCTACCGTCAGGAGCTGAGCCGGCGCAGGCCGGGCTCGCCTTTACTGCGCGAGCCTGGGCGCAAGCTGCTGGCCCGTCTTGGTGTCGCCTTGGAGGACGAGGGCCCACCCCGCCCTACCTTGACCGGCATGCTCTTTTTCGGGCGGGAGCCGCAGAGGCTGTTTCCCTCGCTCACGATCACCTTCCTGCATTTCGCGGGCACGTCGTCGACCCAAGCCCAGCCAGGCACGCCGCTGTATCTGGATAATCGCGAGCTCGTTGGCACGCTGCCGGCCATGATCGACGCCACCCGGGCTACGATCCTGGAAAAGATGAGCAAACAGGGGGTGATGGATGGCTTTGTTCGCCACGACGTGCTCGAATACCCCGAGTTTGCCTATCGGGAAGCGATCGTCAACGCCGTGGCTCACCGCGACTATGAACTCCTGGGCGGCTCCATCCATGTGCGGCTGTTTGCCGACCGGCTGGAGGTGCAAAGCCCCGGCGGCCTGGGCGGGAACCTGACGGTGGAGAACATTGCTTTCGAGCAATACACCCGCAACCCCCACGTCATGCGTCTGCTGGAGGACCTCGGTTACGTGGAGCGCCGAGGCTTCGGCGTGGATCAGATGATCCAGGCCATGACCGAGGCAGGCCGGGAGCCTCCGCTCTTTGAGAATCGTGGCTCCTCGTTCTGGGTGACCCTGAAGGGCAAACCGCCGCTGCGTCCCCTCCCTGACCTCGGGCGACTGGGTCTCAACGACCGCCAGGTGCGGGTCGCGCAATACCTGCAAACCCATGGGCGCGTGACCAATCGCGAGTACCAGGACCTCTTTGGCGTCTCGGAGCGGACCGCCCTGTACGACCTACAAGGCATGGTGGAAGCGGGGCTGGCCATCCCCATCAGCAGTGGCCGGGGACGGTATTACATCCTGCGCTGATGAATTAGAACAAATGTGCTAGTGTTTCAGGCGATATGCGGCTCTAGTTGCGGGTTTTGCGGGTTTTCTGCGGGATCCCTGCTTGGACAGCGGAATATCAGCTTGGACAATGGAGCGACGGGCGATGGCCGGCCATCGCCCCGCTTCTCAGGATGACTCCCTGCCTCGCGCCCTATTTCAGCACTGTGGTGCAAAAGGCGCAGCGCTTGGCCTCCACGGGGATCTCCGACAGGCACTCCGGACACTTCTTGGTCATGGGAGCCGCTGGAGCTGGCTCTTCCTTCTTGTGCCTGCGGTTGACCGCCTTGACCAGGAGGAAGACGACAAAAGCGACGACCAGGAAGGTGATGATGGTGTTGATAAAGATGCCATAGTTGATCGTCGCCGCGCCGGCTGCCTGGGCTGCAGTCAGAGAGTCGAACTTCCCAGGGCCAAGGTTGATGAACAGACTGGCAAAGTTCACGCCGCCCAACAGCCTGCCGATGGGGGGCATGATGATGTCTTTGACCAGCGAGTTCACGACGGCTCCGAAGGCAGCACCGATGACCACAGCAAACCCCAGGTCAAGGACGTTGCCCCGCAGGATAAATGCCTTGAATTCCTTCCACATGGTTCCCTCCTAGAATCCCAAAAAATCCGAGACCTCCGTCTCGTTCCTTCACAGCACGGCATACGTGCGTTGCAGGCAAGATTACAGAGGGTGCGCTTGCGGGTGCGTTCAGCCAATCGGGCCGTCCACCAAGGCCGCCGTGACGATCATCGGCAGGAGAGGCGGCGGCAGCGCCTTGGGCACAGCGAGTTCCGGATGCTCCACACCCCGTGCCCTCTACAGGAAGTACGATGGGCTGAGGGCGATCAACAATTGCCCCCCGTAGTAAAGGAACAGGCCCATGGCCTGCCACTTGGACGGGCGGCGGAAGCGGTTGACGGCCAGCATCAGGTCCGACAGCCAGAAGAGGATCGCGCCCGCGGCGATCAGCCACACCTGCGTCATGCTGAAGGCAGTGCCAAAGAACGTCGAGACGGCTCGGTTGACCATGAAGCAGATGACGAGCATGTACAAAATCACCGGCACTTTCATCGAGCCCAGGCCCGGCCGCAGGTAAAGATAGACGGCCATGGCCACGATCAAGAGGACCGCGGCCGAGATCAAATCCTGCGGATGAAAGCCGCTGAACACGGCAAAGGTGATGGAATAGACCACGTGGGCCAGAAGAAACAGCACCAACCCGATGAGGAACCAGCGGTTGGTGCGCAGCATGAGCGCCACGTCGCCGCCCATCGACAGGATCAAGCCCAAGGTGATCCAGAGCGTATAAGTGGGTCGCACGCCTGGTGTCAGAAACGACAATAGAGCCACGCCGATGACCAGGAGCGTGGAGGCGGGTTTCAAGACATACTCCTGTCTTCGATCCTCGCGGAACCTGGCGCGGACCAGCATGATAACGGTCAAGGCGAGTACTGGAACCGGCACGAGTGGTACCACTTGTCAGCCTCCGGTCATGAGACGGTAGGCCCCAGGGGCTCTGGAAGCCCTTGGGGTCTACCGTGGTGTGCTACTATGGTTCACAGGGCGGGGTGTTCCGCCAGTTGGGCACCGTGTCATCGACCTGCATGGTGCCGTCGCTGCCGTACACCACCGTCGCGGCGCGGTTGGCGATCTCTTCGCAGCCCGCCCCTTTCTCCACATAGTCCCAACTGCCCCGGGTGTACTTGTGCCCGAGGTGGTGGCCCTCGCGGAAGGTGAGCGTCACGCTGGCCAACAGGTCGGCGCGGGTCATCAGCGTCCCGCACGAATTCCACCCGTTAACGCTGCCGCCCATATAGATGTCGCCTGTCGGGTCGCCGACGCGCGGGGTACAAGCGGGCAGCGCCGCGTTGAAGGTGACGCGTACCGGCCGCGCCGCTGCACTCGCTGCCAGTTCGTTGGAGTAGCCCGACTTGTTGAATGAGGTGTCGACTGCCAGAACGACGTAGTAGTCCGTGGAGCCGCTGGCCACGTTCCAGTCGGCATACTCCGCTATGGGCGCCGGCACGTTGGCCATCTTGGCATACGGCCCGCCACTGGCATCGCCGTGATAGATCTCGTAGCGGTACAGATCCGGGTCGCCAACGGGATCCCAGGCCATGTGGATGAAGCTCGGCGAAGCTTCGACCAGGTGCAGGTTGGCCGGCACGGTAGGTGGTATCAGGTCGGCCGAAGGCACCACCGCCAGCGCCCCTGCCTGGGCCGGGTCGTAGCCATCCCCAGTGCCCTTCAGGTCGGCGTAGAGCCAGGTCATGCCCGCCGTCGTGCTGCAGCGGTAGGCATAGTCGAAGGCTCCCACCGCCTCGGGCAGGAGCTGGCCTTTGAACTCGTCGTTATTGCCCGCGTCGACGTTTAAGACGGCGTCCACCCAGACCCAATCCGGATTTCCGTCAGGGTTTGAGCCGTCGGGACCGCAGCCGACCTGAGCCATCAGCCCTTCGGTGGGGCCGGGCAGGTAGGTGTGGCCATCGATCCACACCTGGCCGGAGATCCAGTCGGTGGGGTTGAGGACGCTGATGACGTGTTCCAGGCTGGGGGGCCACTGCAGGCTGGCCCAGCCGATGACCAGGGCCGGCAGGGCCGCCGCTTCACTGGAGCGGGCGCTCTCGTTGCCCGCTTCGTCCACAGCGGTGACGGTGTAGTAGTACCGGCGGCCGTTGGCTACGGTGCTGTCGCTGCAACTCGTGCCGGTTACGGGCACGTCGTTCAGCCGCGAGTAGCCGCCGCCGCTGGCCGGGCTGGGGTAGACGGTGTAGCCAGCGGCGTCGGGGGTGGGGTCCCAGCCGAGATCGACGGTTCCGTCGCCCGCGATGGCCACAAGGCTCGCCGGTGCGGGCGGTGGGGTCAGGTCCGTGCCCTCGGGCGTGATCAGAATGGCCCCCCAGCAGGCCGGCATGCCGAACCACACCAGGCCGCCGGAGACAATGTAGTTCCCGCCGTTCAGGGCGTCGGTCAGCGCGGTGCCCTCGGGGATGTAGCCGCTCACGTCGATGACCACGGTGTGCTCCACCGTGTCCTTGTTGACGGCCACCACGGCTGCCCCCGACTCGTCCTTGCAGCCGTAGGCGTACGTGCCATCCGCATTGTGGGCCCACAGCGGGACAAAGCTGCCCGTGCGCAGAACGCTATGGCTGCCACGCAAGGCGGTGAGCGCCCGGTAGTGCGCCAACATGCCGGCGTCTTGGTTGTCCCAGGGGAAGGGGCGGCGGTCGTCGGGATCGGTGTCGCCGGAAAGCCCCACCTCGCCGCCGTAGTAGACCGTCGGCGCGCCGGGCAGGGCCACCTGCAGGATGGCTAGCAGCTTCTGCTTGGTCTTGCCTTCGGCCAGGTTGGCCGGGTTGAACTCCTTGTCCTCGCGGTTCCTGGCGCCCGGCGTCAGGGTCCACAGGATGCGCTGCATATCGTGGCTGTCCACCAGGTTCATCAGCGCCGCGAAAGCGGGCGCCGGATAGTCCTCCTGGATCGATTGCAGCATGCTGCTGAACTGGTCGGGGTTCAGGTCGCGGACAAAGCCCTGGTTGTGGCCAACCGTGTCGCCGTTGATGAATCCCAGCAGCGCCCGGCGGAAGCGGTAGTTCACGGTGCTTTCGAACTCGTTGCCCAGCAGCCAGGGGCTGGCGTCGTCCCAGATCTCGCCGATGATTGCAGCGTCAGAGCTCACCGACTTGACGCTGGGGCGGTACTCTTGCCACCAGTCGTGGCTCTTGTCCGGCGCCACGTCGAGCCGCCAGCCCGAAGCGCCGAAGTTGAGCCATCTGCGGGCCACGCTGCGGCTGTCGGCGTAGATGTAATCCCGCACCTCCTGGATCTCGGTCAGCACCGGCAACGTGTCAAAGCCCCACCACGAGTTGTAGCTGTCGGGCCACTCGTAGAAGGTGTACCAGTCGCAGGTGCGCGTCGTCTGGCTCTCGTAGGCGCCGTCTTTCGGGCAGCGCGAGTACTTGTCGAAATAGAGGCTGTCCGACGAAGTGTGATTGAACACTCCGTCGAGAATGTCGCGAATGCCGTGCGCCTGGGCGTCACTCAGCAGTCGCTGGAACGTCTGGCACGTGCCAAAGTACGGATCGGTGTGGAAATAGTCGGTAGTGTCGTATCCGTGGTTGGAGGGTGCCTTGAAGACGGGGTTCAGGTACAGCGCCGTAACCCCCAGGCTCTGCAGGTAGTCCAGTTTCTGCCAGATCCCCTTGAAATCGCCGCCGTAGAAATCCCGTCCCAGGGGTCCCTCGTCGCACGGCATCCCCTCGTACGCCCGGCAGTATCCCTCGGGCAGCTCGTCCCAGGCCTTGACCAGCACCGGATTGCCGTAGACGCTGGGATCGGTGGGCTCTGGGTCGTTGTTGCGGTTGCCGTTGAGGAAGCGGTCGGGGTAAATCTGGTAAATGACGGCGTTCTTCATCCACTCGGGCGTCTCAAAGTCGGGCAGGTTGACGTCCACCTGGAAGCTATAGTCGGGTGACTCATCGTAGGCCACACCCCAGCCGCCGTCGAACAGGTCGTCGTCCTCGTAGAAATCCTGGTCGGTGCCATCGCGGACGATGAACCGGTAGTAGAGGGTGGTCGGTTGATCCTGGGCCGGCAGTGTCGCCTGCCAGAAGTCGTAACCGAACGGCGGGTCGTCGGTGCCGGCGACGATCTCCATCGGCAGCAAGGTCTGCGCCCCGGCTGCCGTGTTCCAGACGCGCAGGGTGACCTCGGTGACGTCGTCTTGGTAGGTGCGGAAGCGGATCGTAACCGGGGTGCCGGTGGTGACGGCGCCGCTGGGTACACCGTACAGGTCATGCCGTGAGTTGTGCCCCAGCCTATCCCACCACACGTCGTTGTCGTGCCCCGGAACCGGCGGCACCGGCTCGACGACAACCTGGACCCGGCCGGCGATTGTCGTGTCGAACGCCGTCGTGTTGGCGTTCACACTGCGCCCATCGGCCCCTACGGCGTCCCACGTGCCGCTCTTGACCGCCGTGTACTGGTGGCTGCCGGGGCTGGCGATCGTCGTCGCCGGCTCGTACACCCAGCCGCTCACAGCCGTCATGGCCGTGGACGGGTCGCCGTTGTTCCATCCCTGCCAGTCGCCGATGGCGGTCCACGCGCCGGGCTCGGTGCTGACGCCGATGCTGTTCGTCTCGGGCAGCCAGCCATCGGGGCGCAGGTTCGTGGCAAAGGTGACCGTCACCACCTGGCCGTCGCTGCCCGTATCCAGCCAGCTATGGCCCGAGGACGGGTAGCTCGTCGACCAGTCCTCCACCGCCACCTTGAACTCGTGCTGGCCGGCGGCAGGCACAGTCACCAGCGCCGTGTAGATGCCGTCACCGGGCGTCCCGTCGTCGTACGTCGGATCGTCCGTGCCCCAGCCGTTGAAATCGCCCCGCACGTACCACACCACCGGAGGCGCTGGCGGGAATAGGGCAAAGGCGGATAGGATAGTCACGTCGGGACCCCAGTCGGGTTCCGTGTTGCTCACGTTGGGATCGCTGGGCACCGTGTCCTGGGCGTGGCCGTTGCCGCCGGTGGTGAAAGCTTCGAGGGCGACTGGGGTTGGGTCGCCCACGGGGGCCTTGGGCACGCGGTATTCAACCCAGTCGCTGTCTGGCCCGAAGCCCAGCCCGCTCCCCTGGGAGATGAGGCTGTCATAGCTCCAGGCTGAGCCATCCCAGTGGTTGAGTTGGACGTCCTGGAGCCAGTCGCCGCCATCGTGCCACACGTAGAGCGTGTGCTTGGGCAGGTGGGTGGAGACGGTATTCGCCGCCCGGCCCCAGGGATCGCTGGCGGCGCCAGAGCCGTCGACCAGGTCGGTATCGATGTGGATGCCGTAGGCCATGCCCCAACTGGAGGCGGTGGCATCAATGCCGATGTAATAGTTGTCGGTGTCCTCGACCACATACAGCCCCTGCAAGTCCAGGTTAAGCTCGGTCATGTCGCCGCTGGGGTCCACGGCGAGCGTGTCGCCAAGGCAGCCTCTTTCACGCCGTCGATGATGATGATCGGCTCTCTGTCGGCGGTTGGTCGGCCGACGAGCGCACGCTTCTGGGGGTGGGGGGCCGCTGCAAGCGGCACCGCCGTCAGCAACAGGCATAGGATGACCGCCATGGAAAGAACGCGCGCAATTCTGCGGGGCGTCTTCAGTTTCTTCTCCTCGCGCAATCTGATACACATGGGTCCCCATGTCCTCAGGCGCCGGCCGCGCGCCGAGGCCTATGCGTCTCTGGGGACGTCTTGATTATACCGCACATTCGCGCAAAGACGCAATCCGGCAACGACCCGCTAAGTAGTACCGGATCGTAACACCTGCCCTAGGATCGTGATCCCCTCACACAGGTTGTCGGCCGTCACGTAGCTAAACGCCAGGCGGAGGTACTGGCCGGTGGGTGATTCGGCAAAGAAGGGATCGCCGCCTGGGATCCACAGGCCCGCGAGGCGGGCCTGCTGGACCACCTCGACAGCGAACAGCGGGGCCGGCAGCGCGATCCAGATAAAGAAGCCACCACCCGGCCGGTTCCATCGCACTCCCTCGGGCATGTGGGTGGCCAGCGCAGCCAAGGCCACGTCCCGCCGCTCACGGTACACTTGGCGCAGGGACTCGATGTGCGGTTCCAACAGCCCCTCCCGGCAGTAGGTGCTCAGGATGTTGGCCACCAACGGATTGGCCCCGCCGCCCATACACAACAGCCCACTGCCGATCAGGCGCTCGATCAACCCCTGTGGTCCCATCAGCCAGCCCATGCGCAGCCCGGGGGCCAGGATCTTGGAAAAGCTGCCGATGCGCAGCACGCGACGGCCGCCGTCGAGGGCAAAGAGAGATGGTGGGACGGTACCCTCGTAGGCCAGGTCCCGGTAGACGTCGTCCTCGACGACGAGCAGATCGAACCTCTCGGCCAGCTCGAGCACCGCCCCCCGCCGGTCTGCGTCCAGGGTGAGGCCGCTGGGGTTCTGGAAGTTCGGAATGATGTACAGGAAACGCGCCCGCTCGCCTCGCCGGGCGAGAGCCCGTATCCGCCCGGCCAGGGCATCAACCAGCAAGCCGCCCTGGTCAGTGGGGATCTGAAGGGGAACCAGCCCGTGCTCGCGCAAGAGCGCCAGCGTTTCGTGGTAGGTGGGCGCCTCTACCAGGACGCGGTCGCCGGGCCGGGAAAACAGCGTGCATAGCAGATCCAGGGTTGGGGCCGAGCCGGCAGTGAGCATCATCTGCGAACGTTCGAGTGCCAGTCCCTCCTCGCGCGCCATCTTGGCGCGCAGGTGGTCGATCAGCGGGCCGTACCCCTGCTCTGGCCCGTATTGGAGGGCCAAGGTTGGCCGCTCGAGCAAAACCTGATCTGCGGCTCGGCGCAAGTCTTCCACAGGAAAGGTGGCCGGGTCGGGCAGGCCGTAGACGAACGAAATGGTCCCTGGCAGCCCCGCGGCCTGGATGGTGGCAAGGGGATCGTATGGCTCGGTCATGAGTACCTCCTCAAAGGTCAAACGCCACAGGTCGTGCGTAGTGTCACTTTGGACGCTCGTCGTCCTACGTGTCGGGTAGGAACTGCGCGAACACCCGGTTTCCGAGCAGTCGCCCGCACTCCGAAAGCCGGACCCGTTCGGCGTCGACTGCGATCAAGCCGAGCTCTTCCAGTTCCTCCAGCTCTGCTGAGAACTGCCGCCGCAGGTCCATCCCAAACCGTGTACGGAATCGCTCGTGTTCCACTCCCTCGTCGAGCAGACGCAAGCCCATCATCATCGTCTCTCCGATCTCTAGGTTGTGGTCGATGGTTTCTGCCATTGCGACGGCGCTCTTTTCGGCGAGCATGCGAGTCGCATACTCGACGGGCGAGGCAACGTTCGCCCAGCGCCGGCCATCGGCCCACGAATGGGCTCCGGCCCCGACCCCCAGGTACGGCTCGTTCCGCCAATAGACCAGGTTGTGCTGGCATTGGAAAGCCGATCCAGCGGCCCAGTTAGAGATCTCGTAGTGGACGTAGCCAGCAGTAGACAGGATCCCTTCAGCCAGCTCGTACATATCCGCGGCCACGTCCGGGTCGGGTTCGGGGAGCTCGCCACGCGCAATCGCTCTGGCCAGGGGAGTGCCGCCCTCGACCGAGAGCGCATAACAAGATAAGTGCTCGGGCTGGAGCGCGAGCGCGCGTTCCAGCGTGGCCCGCCAGGAGGGTACTTCTTGCCCGGGCAGGCCATAGATCAGGTCGAGGTTGACGTTGTCAAAGCCAGCCTGGCGCGCGCAGCCAAACGCTTCCACCGCCTCCCCGGCAGCGTGGATACGGCCCAGTAGCTTCAATTCCTCGTCGTTCAGGCTCTGTACCCCCAGGCTCAGGCGGTTGACGCCCAGGGCCCGCAGGCCAGATAGCGTTGCGGTGTCGGTCGTGCCAGGGTTGGCTTCGATGCTGATTTCCGCACCGGGTTCCACGTTGAAGGCGCCGCGGGCCGCGTCGAGGATCTGTGACAAAAGCGAAAGGGGTAGCACACTGGGTGTACCGCCCCCGATATAGATCGTCTTGACCGCTGCCGATCCAGCCTGGACTATCTCCCGGATCAGCGCATCCGTATGGCGGTCGAACCATGCCTCCAGGCCGGCATAGGAATTAAAGTCGCAGTAGGCGCACTTGGCCCGACAGAAGGGGATGTGAACGTACAGGCCAAGGCTCGACATGCGCGCCATGGTCAGGCCAACTTTCCCTTGCCGCGCAGAATCTCCAGATGACCCTCTCTATCCAGTTCGCCCCAAATGATGGCCAGCGGCCTGGGGCGCCGGTTCCTGGGTCTTGTCATGTGGTCGGCGCTCAGATTCGCTTTGCGGCCGCTTCGATCGCTTCGACGATTTTGACATAACCGGTACATCGGCACAGGTTGCCGGCGATGGCTTCCTTGATCTCGTCGCGGCTGGGGTGCGGGTTCACATCCAGAAGCGCCCTGGCCGACAGGATAAAGCCAGGCGTGCAGTAACCGCACTGGACCGCTCCATGATCTACGAACGCTTGCTGGATGGGGTGGAGCGAATCCCCGTCGCAGAGTCCTTCAATGGTCGTCAGCACACTGCCCTGGGCTCGCAATGCAGGAAGGAGACACGACAGCACCGCCTGCCCGTCCAGGATCACGGTACAGGCCCCACATTCGCCCTCATTGCAACCGATCTTGGTTCCGGTGAGCCCCAGACGGTCGCGCAGAACGTCCACAAGAAGTTCGTCGGGCTGGATCTCTACGGTCACGTGCTGGCCGTTGACCATCATGTTCAGAGGATAGGGTTTCGCTTCCATGATCTCGCTGTCTCCTAAGGGTCGCAAGTCTCACGTCGCGCGGCAAGTCGCACCAAGCGCGACGCGACACGCACTACCCCATACGCGTTCTTTTTACCTATTACGCCAGGCGTTTCACGCACTCGGCTCTCTCCCCTGTTGCACCGCTCGCGCCAGCCCCTGGCGGACCAGCACCTTGAGTACCTCGGTCCGGTATTCTTTGGAGGCGCGCAGAAGGCTGGATCGGGGATGAGACTCGCCTGCAGCCATCTCCGCGGCCTGCACGAACGTATCTTTGACCGCTGGCTTGCCGGTCAGGAAGGCTTCAGCTCCACGCGCCCGGAAGGGCACCGGTGCCACCGGTCCCAGCGCGATCCTTGCCCATTCGAACCGATCCATGGCTTCAGTGAGCGCCACGCTGACTCCGCAGTTCAGAATGGGCAACACCAGCGCTCGCCGCCGTCCGATCCGCTCCCAGGCCGATCCCTCCCCCGCCTTCAAGGCCGGGAAACGGATGGAGGTGAGCATCTGCCGGGTGGGATCTACCGCCGATTGCCCCGGCCCCAGGAAGAGCTCGGCCAGCGGATGCCAGATGCGTCCCTGGGAATCTGCGATCTGGGCCTGCGCGTCGAGGCAGGTAAGAGCCACGTTTCCGTCGGCGGCTGGCATGGCGTTGACGATGTTCCCCGCCAACGTGGCTACTGTCTGGATCTGAAGCGCACCCACTGTGGCGGCTGCTTCGACCAGGACCCGTGCCTCCTTTTGCAGCAGAGTCGATTCCTTGACCTGTCGGAAGGTCACATTCGACCCCAGGACGATCCACTCCCCGTCCCGCTCAATGCGATTCAGATCGGGGATGCGCGTCACGTCCACCAGGCACTGTGCGCTGCATGTGCACTCCTGCAACTGGATGATCAGGTCGGTCCCGCCCGCGATGATCCGCGCCTGGCCCTGGTACCGGGCCAGGATGTCGAGCGTCTCCTCAACCGAAGCTGGTGTCTCGTATGCCTGCCACATGGCGCGCCTCTCAGACAAGGGTGGTTCACCCCCTCAGAATAGCACAAGGGCCGATGGCTGTCAACAAAAAGACCTGACAGGTGCCTGCAACCTGTCAGGTCTGGAACCCTTGGGCGAAAGACTAGCTCGACAGATACTCGTCGATGGCCTTTTTGCTGATGCGATAACTTGTCCCGATTTTTTTGGCCTTGAGCTCGCCCGACTGAATGACCGCCAGCACGTCCTCCTCCCCGACGCGCATGTAGCCCGCCGCTTCGGAAAGGGTCATGATCTCTGGTACGGCCGCGGTTGCGCCGGCCGCAGCGGCTGCCGCCTGCCCGGCCCCCGCCGCCTGTCCCAAAACCTGGGCCATGGCTGCCCCCATGCCCACGCCGGCGCCCAGGCCTACACCCGCGCCCGCCAGACTCCCGGCAGCCCCGCCGGATGCAGCCGCGTCGCGGATGCCCCGCGCCGTCTGGTACTGGAGGTACTTTTGCATATCCCCGATCGCGCCCATAGCGGCCCGATCGTCGATCGCCTTGCCGGTTTCCTCCGTGGGGCTGATGGAGTTGACGTACAGCGCCTTGAGCTGGATGCCGAGGTTGGCAAAATCGTCCTGCACTTTCGCCTTGGCCCCGGCGCCGATCTCGTCGTACAGGCTCGGCAGGTCAAACAGACCCTTGCCCAACGTGCCCAGCAGGTCGGTCAGCTTGGCGACGATGATGCCGCGTAGGAACTGGGTGATCTGCGTCGTCTGGTACAGGCCCTGCGCGCCGACGACCTTGTTCACAAACAATGCCGGGTCGCTAATCTGCAGCGAAAACGTGCCAAACGCCCGCAGGCGCACCAGCCCCAGGTCGGTGTCCCGCAGTGCGATCGGCTCGGCCGTGCCCCACTTCTGGTCGAGGAACTCGCGCATGCTCACGAAATAGACCTCGGCGGTGAAGGGAGTCTTGCCTTCGGTCACCTGGCGAATGAGGTCAGTGATCAGCGGGGCGTTGGCCGTGGTGATGGTATGGCGCCCGGGACCAAAGGTGTCGTAGGACTTTCCGTCGCGGAAAAAGACTGCCTGCTGGAATTCGCGCACGATCACTTGTGACCCGAAGCGGTAATCGCCTGAACCGAACTCGGGCAATCGCCGCACCATCTCGTCTTGTCCTTGGTTGGGCACCTCAATTACATCGATAATCCGTGCCATGTGTGTCCTCCTTTATGTGGAACATGTGCCGATCTTGATCTTCATGGTGGTTACGCGGTCGGCGTCTCGCCGGTTTGCAGGATCGCTTGGCGGCGGTGACTGAAGGTCTGATTGGCCTGCTCAATCGTCAAGACCAGCTCGGCGATGGCCACGCCCCCCCCTTCGTTGGCCGTGATGGCCGACGTTACCTTGTCCACTTCCGCAGCAATCTGATCCACAAGGTCGAGCATCTTGCTGTCGAACTCGTACAACGTATCCAGTTGCACTTCCTTGACCTTGATCGCATCAAAGAGCCCGGCGTATCCATAAGATGCCGTCTTGAGGCGATCGATCAGGAGCTGCAGCTTCATCACGGCCCGCTCCACGTCGTCCAGGAACTCGATCTGTGCCAGGCTAATGAGCTGTACCTGGAGCTCGGACAGCCGCTTCCGTTGGTCGTCCAGTTCGTCCGCCACCTGGGTGCGCAGTAGTTTGTCCGCCTCACGGCGTAGTTCTTTCTCCTTGTAGCCCTTGTACCCCGGAAGCTTCTTGGCCAGTGTTTCCAGGCCGCCCAACCCTTTTTCGACAGTCTCTCGTAGATCCATGGCGTGCATTCCCTCCCTATGTGTCCAAATCGTCAAACGTCAAATGTTGTGGTCTCGCCTCTTGCTCCATGCACCCAGTGCCGTGTCAGGTCCTCGCCAATGTGGTAAGCGCAGGCAGCCGGTCAAACATCCAGATGCCAAGGGGCAAACCGATAATGGTCGCCGAAACGACCCAGGCCAAGTTGGCCCAGATCAAACTGAGCCACCATCCGATCAACACAAAGTACAGCAGCCGGAACAACCACGAGCGTTGGGGCAGACCCATACTGCGGAGGTATACCGCGTCGCCTCGAGCCGTTGCCACGACCACCTGTTTGGTCGAGCGCAGAGTGAGTACTTGGGGCACCCGGTTCAGCATCCACAGTCCCAAGGGCAAGCCAATGATCGTGGCGTTCAGAAGCCATGCCACGTTGATCCACAGCCCGGTGGCCCACCACCCCAAAAGAAAGAAGTAGAGGATCCGCTGCATCAAAGGAATGCTGGGCTCCTGCACGATCGTGCGTGTGCGACTCATCGAATCCCTCCCATCGCAGCGCAGTCCTGGCATACGCCCGAACTGGGCCAATTATACATCTCTACTACGAAAAGCACAAAAGGAAGTTGCGTTTGTGTGCAGTTTGGCCGGCCTGGCTCCTGGCCGTCTATCGGAGTTGACAAACCGCCTTCCTCAAGGTACCCTTGGCACATGCACCAACGTGGGGCCTGTCACCCTGTGCAAAGCGCAGGATCTCGTCTCGGACGGCAGAGAGCCCTCGCTGTGCTCCCAATGACAACCAAGGGCCGGCGCAATGACCCAAGGGGAGTGAGGCTATGACACAAGATTCGGCCTCCAAGGCCGGGGCTCTGTGGACTCTGGCGGACGGCAAGAGCCGCGCTGCCCGCACGGTCGAGATCCTGTTGACTCTGAGCAAGTTCGGCTTTGGGGAGCTGATCGAAAGAAGCTGGTGGTCGCGATGGCTGCCCGGCCGGTTGGTGGAGGGCGAAGAACCGTCCCCCGATGAGGCTCGCGCCGTCAGGCTGCGCCAAGCCTTTGAGGCCTTGGGGCCGTCGTTCGTCAAGATCGGACAACTTCTGGCGATACACGCTGCGCCCTGCCTCAGGCGTACCGGGACGAGCTCTCCCGCCTTCTCGACAGCACCCTTCCCCTTCCATTCGAGGTCATCGATGGCGTGCTGGCCGGCGAGTTCGGCGAAGACTGGTGCCGCTTCTTCGAAGAGATCGATGTGCAGCCCCTGGCCAGTGCCTCCATCGGGCAGGTCCACAAAGGCAGGCTCAAAGCCGGCGATACCGTGGCGGTGAAGGTGCAGCGACCAGGCGCACAGGCCCTGTTCGACCGGGATTTCGACATCGTGCGCGACATTGTGCGCTACACGCGGCTGCACAGCCTGCTGCGCATGACACCCGAGCAACTGGGTTCTATCCTGGACGAGGTGATCCGGTTCACCCAGTCCGAGTTCGACCATTGTCGCGAGGCTGAGGCAGCCCGGCGCCTGCGAGCTATGGACATCGAAGGCATGTACACCCCCCGCATCCACGATGATCTCTCCACTCGCCACGTCCTGACCACCGAGTTCATCGAGGGCATTACCCTGAACGAGGTGCTGGATCACCTGAACGATCCGCCGTGGCTGGAAGAGCACCGTGTGGACCGAGACCGCCTTGCTCGGCAGATCATGCGCAACCAGATCACGCAGGCCCTGCGCATCGGGTTCTTCCAGGCCGATCCTCATCCGGCCAACCTGATCCTGATGGCCGACGGCCGGCTGGGGTACGTGGACTTTGGGATCGTTGGCGAGCTGGACGAGCAGACCCGGCGCGACATCGTGGACATGGCCCTGTACGAAATGCTGGACGACTATGTAGCGTTGTGGCCGATCATTATGCGCTATGGCAAACCCACGGACAAAACCGATCTCAGGGCTTTCAAGGCCGAGTTTAAGGAGCTCTCGGCCAGGTACAAGCAGGAGGGAGTTCGGTCCTTCACCGGACGGAGCCTCGGCATCTACATCGAAGAGCAGTTGCGGCTATATCACAAGCACAACCTGCGGGTAGCCACCGGTTGGGCCACGTACATGCGTGGTGTCATCGTCTATGGCAACACGGCAGCCATGCTGTCCGAGGATTTCAACTTTATGCGCGACAACCTGCCCATCTTCCAGGAGGTCAAGGTCCGGCAAGAACTGGCGGACCTGACGCCGCAAAAGATCTGGACGGATGGGGTTGTGCGCCAGGCCTACGACCTGCAACGCAGCCTGCGGGCGCTGGCGGTCCTCCTCCGCCGCGCGGAGGAAGGGGAGCTGTCGCTCCTGGAAGATGAGAGCCCCCGTACCGAGAGGGTGCGCAACGCACGGATGCGCGCTGGAGTATGGACGGCATTCACGCTCCTGCTCACCTGGCTTGCCGTCACTTTGCGCGGTGTAGCGCTGGCCGGCTGGCTTACCTGGCCCATGCTGGGCGCGGTGGGAGCCGTCCTCTGTCTGTGGCGGCTGGCCCTCGCCCTGCGCCGGTTGCGCTAACCCGCGATGGGCAACCACGGGTTCATGGCACATGGTCTTCGCCCTCGCCCAATCGCCGGATCCGGGCTGCGCAATCTGGCCAGGTGCGAGGTCCGCGCATTCCCGCGTCTCCGGGCGTGTCAGAATCAAGCAAGTGTGATAGAATGAGCATGGAGGGACAAGACTCCTGTCCAGATCCGCGTCCTTTCCCGAGAGATTCGTCTTCAGAAGAATTAGGAAGCCGCAGGGGGCATGAGAGCTATGGCTTCATCGCGGACAACCGTTTATCTCTTCGCCGGCGACAGCTTGACTGAAGGCTTGCACGGCATAAGTTACGTCGAACGGATCGCACAGGCACTTGCTGAGGGCAGGGGTGGGTTGCGAGGCCAGGCCGTCAATGCCGGCCGGAGGGGTGACACGGCCAGGGCGCTCTTGGCCCGCATCGATGAGCCGCTACGACAATCCCATCCCCAGTGGGTGATCCTGGCAGTGGGCAGCAACGACGTCTGGCTGCCTTGGCTCAGTGGCCGAAGCTTGGGTTGGTGGCTGTGGCTGCGCTATCGGCGGCTCCGCCACGGCGTGACTCCGACGACCGACCTGGATGCCTTCGCCGCTGTCTACCGCGCCCTGATCGACCGGGCGCGCACTGTGGCCGGCGCCCGTGTTCTGGCCTGCACCGTCAGCCCCCTGGGTGAAGACCTTGCCTCGCCTGTCAATCGCCAGGTGGCCCGGCTCAACGGCGCGATCAAGCGGGTGGCCACGGATTGTCAGGTGCCGGTTGCCGACGTGTGGCAGGCCTTCGTGGGTGAACTGGCGCCCCTTCGACAGCCCTCCCGCCTTCTACCCCGTTGGTCGTGGTCGGCTTGGTGGGATCGGCGATGCCTGCGGATCATGCTGCCAGACGAGATCAGCCGCCGACGCCATCTGCAGTTGACCTACGACGGCATCCACCTCAACCGCCGGGGGGCAGACCTGTGGGCCGCGGCCGTCCTGGTGGCCCTTGCGCGGGAAGAGAGAAGCTGGAGGGCAGCGGATGAGTGAATCTGGCAAGCTATCCCATCTCTTCACGCTGGATCCCACGCGCGCCTATCCAACCCTGGTGCGTGGTGAGGGCGTGTACGTTTACGACGATCAAGGCCGGCAGTACCTGGACGCGGCCGCCGGAATTGGCGTGGTGGCCATTGGCTACGGGCGCCGGCGCGTCGTACAGGCGATGGCCGACCAGGCCCTCAAGCTACCTTACGTGGCACCTAACCTGTTTGGCAATGAGCCGGCGGCACGCCTGGCTGGCCAGATGGCGCGCCTGACTCCGGGGGACTGTACCTCCATCCAGTTCACCTCAGGCGGCTCCGAGGCGGTCGAAGTGGCCCTGAAGATCTGTCGCCAGGTGAACGTCGAACGCGGGCAGGCGAGCAAGCATCTGGTCGTGGCCCGATGGACCAGTTATCACGGGGCCACGCTCGGGGCGCTCTCTGCCACAGGCCACGCCGGCCGTCGAAAAAAGTTTGCCCCGCTCCTGTTGGACTGGCCCCACATTCCCCCCGTGTACTGCTATCGCTGCCCCTATCGCCTCACCCATCCCGGCTGTGGCCTGCCCTGTGCCCGCGCCCTCGAGGAAACGATCCAGCGGGTGGGGCCGGAGAACGTCATGGCCTTTATCGCCGAGCCGGTGGTGGGCGCGGCTGGCGGGGCCATCGTGCCGCCGCCCGAATACTGGCCCCTGGTGCGAGACATCTGCACCCGTCACGACGTGCTGCTCATCGCCGACGAAGTGCTGACCGGATTTGGTCGCACCGGGCGACGCTTTGCAGTAGATCACTGGAACGTCGCACCCGACCTGATCACCATGGCTAAAGGCATCAGCGGCGGATACGCCCCGCTGGGCGCCGTCGCGGTCAGCCAGCGCATCCGGGCCGTGTTCGAGGAACAGCGAGTGCCGTTCGACCACGTCTTCACCTACTCCGCCGACCCGATTGCCGCGGCAGCCGCTTCGGAAGTGCTTGCCATTTGGGAGGAAGAAGGCTTGACGGAGCAGGCCGCCCGGGTGGGCGAGGTCCTCATACGCCGGCTGGCTGCATTGAAGGAGCACCCCATCGTGGGAGACGTGCGCGGCCTGGGGCTCATGGTCGCCCTCGAGTTCGTCCGCGATCGAGCTACGCGGGAACCGTTTCCGGCCGAGGCGCAGGTAGCCAAACTGGTCGGCAAACTCGCGCTCGAGCATGGGCTTATCACTTACCCAGGCACTGGCATGGTCGACGGCGTACGCGGCGACGTCATCTCCCTGTTCCCGCCTCTCACCTTCACGCTCCAACACGTGGACGAGCTGATGTCCAGGCTCGACGCGACCTTGACTCGCGTGGAGGCGATCCTGTAGCGGGCCAGCCCCCGCGGCATGGTCCCCGAGCGTAGCGAGTGGGGCAGTGGACCAGCCGCCGGGGGATCGCACAGGCTCTGGCTGTGACACTCTTGCTTCGCGGAAAAGATTCGCCTGAGGTAGCTAATTGAAGCAGTTGATCGATGACAATCCGTGCCGGGAGCCTCTTCTCTGTATCATCCTGACCGCCCTGGCCCTACTCGCAAGTCTGGTCTCTGCCGCCGCGTCAACTCCGGACAGGGCGACCCCGGAATCCTACTACAACCTCCTCGCCGACCCCGGACTGGAGCAGTACGATCCCCCCTACGGCCAATGGCAGGGCGTGGACTGCCAGGTTGCATCCGGCTGGCAGCGCTTCTGGTCCGATGCCCCCGAGCCGTGCTGGATGGATGCCCGCGTCTTTGCCGGCAGCCCCCTGGGCTCGGGCTGGGTGGAGCACATCGAGGGCGAGACGGCGCAGTTCATCGTCGCCACCGAGCCCTACACTTCTGGCATCCTCCAAAGGGTCACCGGCCTGACGCCCGGCGTTGGTTATGGCTTTCACGCCGTTCTAATGACCATCTTTCAGACCTCGGCGCCGCCCAGTGTCGATGGGATGATGTTCAAGCAGGTGGGCATGGACCCTAGCGGCGGGACCGACCCGCTGGCCCCAACCGTGGTGTGGAGCGAGCCGTGGGACGCAGATGAAGCGTGGGATCTCCAACGCCGCACCGCCGTCGTAGCCGACTCGCAGGCGATGACCGTCTTTGTCCGCGTCCTCAGCCCCTACTCCGCCGGCGACCTGCCCTTCCTGAACCTCAGCATCCTCGATTCGTCCATCCTGGCCCAGACCCCGGTGATCACCGCCACCTCGCCGCCGCTGAGCCTGGTGTCATCCTTCCCCGTCAACTGGAACCACGCGGTGCTCGCGCCGGGCGGGGGCCAAATCAAGTGGCGCGACGTGCAGTGGCTGGACGAAGCGGATGGCGTGTGGCACGACTGGATCACCCACACCTACGACGTGGAAGCTCCTTTTCTCGGCCAATGGGGTCGTACCTATCGCTTCCGAGCTCGGGTCTGGCAACGCTATCCCAACAACGCCTGGCTGCACGGGCCCTACCGTCCCGCGGGCGACACGCGCACGACCGTCGCTGGGGGCAAGCTTACCGGCCAGGTGCTGAGGCCGGACGGCCAGCCAGTAGGGCAGGCGACGGTGGCAATCTCTGGCACCACGTACGCCGCCACCAGCGGCCTTGGCGGGCGCTACGAGCTCAGCACCGAGGCCCTAACCGGCCCCCAGACGGTGACGATTCGCCATCTCTGGTGGGCGTCGCCCCCGCCCGTGTTTGGCGCGACCTTGGGTCCCACGCGGACAGTGACCATGACCTGGACACTACGCCCACCGGACGACGCGGTCTCCAACGGCGGCTTTGAGCAGGGATTGGACGGCTGGTCGCTCCTCGCCGGTTTCGGCGACCCCCCCGCTGTGGTAACAGTTCCAGTGCATACAGGTTTTGGCGCCCTGGCGCTCGGAGGACCCACGCCCGCCGGCCATACGGTGGGCGTGAGCCAGACGCTGGTCCTGACAGATGCCTGGGAGCCAGTCCTGTCGTTCTGGTACCGGCCGGCGATCACCGACAGCGGTGATGTGTTCAATGTGCTCCTGACGACGGTGACGCAGACGATCGGCTCTGCCCTTCCGGTGACCACAACGCAGGCGCTCACCCCTGCGCTCCAGGCTGGTGGCTGGCGGCACGCGTGGGCCTACGTGGGGCGGCTTGATGCGGCCCTCACCGGCACGGTGACCCTGCAGTTCCTGTTGCGCCACAAAGGCTCTCTGGCAAGCCCGTTCCACAGCGGTGGGGGAGCGATCGCTCTCTACCTGGATGAGATCAGCATTGGTGCCATGCCTGGCGGTCCTCACAGGATCTACCTGCCCCTTTCCCTGAGGCAGCATTGACCTACCGCGGTGAGTTTTACCCGGCTGGCGAACTGTGATACAATGGAGCGGATGCCGAATCTGAAGCAGGAGGGCTTTGCCGTGGAACTCAGAATCGTCCCCATCGAGAAACCAGACGCGATCAACTTTGTCCTCGGGCAGACACACTTTATCAAGAGCGTCGAGGACATCCACGAGGCGATGGTCAACAGCGTTCCGGGAATCAGGTTTGGCCTGGCTTTCTGCGAGGCTTCGGGTGCGTGCCTGATTCGCTGGACCGGCACAGATGAGGCAATGATCGAGCTAGCCAAGGGCAATGCCGCTGCCATCGGTGCTGGCCATACCTTCATCCTCTTCCTGGGCGAGGGGTTCTACCCTGTCAACGTTCTGAATGCGCTCAAGATGGTGCCCGAGGTGTGCCGCATCTTTTGCGCCACGGCCAATCCCACCCAGGTGATCGTGGCCGAGACGGGGCAGGGGCGCGGCGTCCTGGGGGTGGTGGACGGCTTTTCGCCCAAGGGCCTGGAGGGGGATGACGGCATTGCCTGGCGCAAAGGCTTCCTGCGCATGATCGGCTACAAGCTGTGATCCAAGGCGTCCCGGACCCCCTGGGTCTCCCCTCGCGAATCCTTTTTGTCTTCCTCGACGGAGTCGGCCTGGCATCACCGGGGCCACAGAATCCGTTGAGCACTGTGCCCATGCCCCACCTTTGGGAGTTGCTGGGGGGACCGTTGGTGTTGAATGGCGTAGGGCGAGCTGATAGTTTGCCCCGCAACGGGGTGACCTTCCGCCCCGTCGATGCCTGCCTGGGCGTGCCGGGTGCCCCCCAGAGCGCTACCGGCCAGACTGCGCTGTTTACCGGGGTGAATGCCCCGGCGCTCCTGGGTTACCACGTGGCTGCCTACCCTACCCGTCGCTTGAGAGAGATAATCGCCGAACACAGCGTGCTCAAGCGCGCGGCGAAGTGCGGCGCACGAGTGCTCTTCGCCAACGCCCACTCGGAGCAATTCTGGCAGATGGTCCGCGATGGCAAGCGTGACCTGGGGGCCTCCACCCTGACGGCGCTGGCCGCCGGCGCGCCCATCCCCACCCTCGCCGACTTGGCCAAGGGTCGAGCGGTGCTGTGGGACATAACCCACGAGATCGCGTCTGGCTACCTTGGCTACGAGCTGCCCACCGTGCTACCGGAGGAGGCCGGGGCGCGTCTGGCGCGCCTGGCTGCGGAATACGACCTTGTCCTGTACGAAACCTTCCTGCCTGACCTGGCCGGACACCGGCGGTTGGAGCCGGACTGGGTGCTGAGCCGGCTGGATGCCTTCTTGGGGTCAGTACTGGACCACCTCACGCCTGAGACGACACTCGTGGTGTGCAGCGACCATGGGAACCTGGAGGATGCCTCGACCCGACTCCACACGGAAAACCCAGTGCCGCTCCTGGCAGTGGGACCGTCGTCGGAGTACTTTTGCAGGGCGACGGCCATCACCGATGTCGCGCCGGCGATCCTGCGGAGTATGGCAATCCCCGAAGCGCAGATGGGCTTTGCCCACGTTCAGTGCCGACGACCGCAGGAAGGGCGAGGCAGGAGAGGGACCGCTTCCTTTGCGGCGTCGGCGTTGGGACGTCGCACGGCGGCAGAGGGTATGTGATGGACCCAGATAGAGTCGTCGACCTTTTGCTGGAGGTAGCGACCCTGAAGCGGATGCCCCGTGCCGGTTGGCAGACGCGCGGCGTGCCCCACGTGGAGAGCGTGGCCGATCATAGCTTCGGTGCAACGTTTGTGGCTCTCGCCCTCGCCGACGCCTTGCGGAGTACCGCTTCTGCGGTGCTAGCCGAGGGGGAGGTCGGGGCGCAGTTGGATCGGGAGAAGCTTTTAATCATGGCCGTGCTGCATGACCTGGCCGAGGTTCGACTTACTGACCTGCCGGCCTCCGCCGTCTGCCTCCTCCCTGAGGGGTTAAAGAGCCGGGCGGAAACAGCGGCCATCGATGACTTGCTGAGCCCCCTGCCAGGTGCAGCGCGGTTCGTCGCCCTGTGGGAGGAGTTCGAGAGGGGCACCAGCCCAGAGGGGCGGTTGGTGCGCGACGCGGACAAGCTGGAGATGATGGTCCAATGCCTGCGCTACGAGGAGGCCGGCAGCCGGGGTCTGGACGAGTTCTGGCAGGCGATGGACCATCACCGCTGGCACTATGCTCTTAGTGCCAGACTGTATGAGCGCCTGAGAGCACGCCGCCAGATCCGTGATCTCGCGGGAGCGTCGTGTGCCCCTGGTGCCGGACTGTCTGATCGTCTGAGAGACCGGCGGCTGGGTTCGCTGACGCACGACGTTTGACCGTCGACACCTGACCGGGGACCTCGTGTGAGAGACGCATGAAGATATCGGCCCTTCGGGCGGCGTTGCTGATCTATCTCCTCCTGTGTGCCTTGCCCGTGGCAGCCCAGGAAGCAGCGCCCGCGCCGCAGGTGTACATCGTCCAGCCTGGTGACATGCTGTACAGCATTGCCCAGCGCTTTGGCACGACCGTCGAGGCGATTGCCAACGCAAACGGCCTCCCCGATCCCACGCTGATCGCTGTCGGCCAGAAGCTGGTCATCCCCACGGCCCGGCCGCAGCCGGGACCTTCGCCACAGCCCCAGGTGTACGTGGTCCAGCCGGGCGACAGTCTGTCGGCCATCGCCCAGCAGCTCGGAACGACGGTGCAGGCCATTGCGGCCGCCAACAACATCACTGACCCGGCTGTGATCACTGTGGGTCAGAAACTGATCATCCCCCCCGCCCCAGCGCCGGTCGAAGCCCCGCCGGAGGCCCCCTCCCATCGCCGGTTTCACCGGACGCGTCCTACGGAAACGGTACCCTTCCTGGCATTTCGCTACGGCACCACGATCTGGGCGTTGCGCGCGGCCAACGATCTGGGCCGGCTGCCCCTGCTCTTGCCGGGGCGGGAGCTGAGCATTCCCTCGCCGACCGCTCTGACGGAAGCCACCCCCCGCTTCCCCGAGATCACGGTCAGCCCGTCGCCGGTGGTGCAGGGGCAAACGCTGGTCGTCGAAGTGCGCAGTCGCGCCGAGATGTCGCTCAGTGGCCAGTTTCTGGGGCAAGATCTGCTGTTTGAGCCGGGCGCGGGGACCTATTGGGCGCTGGTGGGGGTAGATGCCTTGACGGAACCCGCGGGCTATCCCCTGCTCCTGACGATAGAAGAAGCGGACAACGGCGACCGGCTCACCATGCAGGAAACACTTGACGTGGCACAGGGCAGTTTTACCCGCTACAACGTCGTGGTCCCGGCCGATCGCCAGGGGTTGCTGGACCCGACGCTCGGCGAGGCGGAACGGAAGACGGTGAACAAGGTTTTTGACGTGGTGACGCCGGTGCAGCAATGGCAGGGCACGTTCGGCTATCCGCTGGTGGGGCAACCGATCACGACTGCTCCGTTTGGCCAGCGCAGGTCGTACAGCGGGGGACCGGTGAGCGGCTACCACTCGGGCCTGGACCTGGACGGCGAAACCGGAACGCCGGTGTACGCGCCGGCGGCGGGCACGGTCGTCATGGCCGAGCCGCTCCAGGTGCGGGGCAGGGTCGTCATTCTGGACCACGGCCTGGGGGTGCTCACCGGCTTCTGGCATCTGTCACAGATTGACGTAACCCTGGGACAGGTAATAAGCCGCGGGGAGGTCGTCGGCCTGGTGGGCAATACCGGCCTATCTACCGGCTCTCACCTTCACTGGGAGATGCGGGTGAAGGGTGTGCCGGTAGACTCATTGCAGTGGACGCGCCAGGCGTTCCCGTAGCAACCGGCGTATCGCGGAGGGCAGATAGCCCATTCCTGATGCTCAATGTCCAACAACGGTTGACGAATGGCGGATAGCACCAAGAAGATGAAAAGTAAGCGAGCGAGCAGGCTCCGGCAATGGTCGCTGGTGGCGATCCTGCTGCTGGCGTTTGGGCTGAGGTTGCTTCGGCTGGGTGCCCAGAGCTTGTGGTACGACGAAACGGTCAGCGTCCACCTGGCAGGCGAGAGCATCCCGGCGCTGCTCAGCCACACTGCCGCCGACATCCATCCGCCGGGCTATTACCTGCTGCTCCATGGCTGGACACGGCTCGCGGGCCGCAGCGAGTTCGCCGCCGCGTTCCCCTCTGTCTGGTTTGGGTTGCTCCTGCTAACGCTGGCGTACCGGCTGGCGGGGCGAGTCTTTGGGCCAGCGGAAGGCCTGCTGGCGTCCTTTTTGGTGGCGATTTCTCCCTTCAACCTCTGGTACTCGCAGGAGGTGCGAATGTACACCCTCGCTGCCGTGCTTGGCATGGGCGTACTGGTAGTCTTGCTTCCCCTCCTGGACGCGCGTTCAGGCCATCTCCCCTCCAGTTCGCGGCTGGTGGCCTATGCGTTGTGTGCAGCCCTTGGGTTGTGGGTGCTCTACTACTTTGCCTTCCTACTGGTCGCGGTCAACCTGATGGTGGGGGTGTGGTGGGTGCTCAGCCGGCGCCGAGGGCGGGTGGGCCGGCGTTGGTTTGTGCGCTGGCTGCTAGCCCAGGGAGCTGTCGTGCTGCTGTATGCGCCGTGGCTGCCAGTCGCCTGGAAGCAGGCCACGCAACCCCCGGTGCCTCCCTGGCGCGGCTTCACGCCGCTGGGTTCCGTGATGGCGCAAACCTGGTCGGCGCTGAGCCTCGGGCAGTCGGCCCAGCCGGCCAGGGTGTGGCCGGTGCTGGCCGGAGTTGCGGTCTTGGTTGTTCTGGGGCTGTTCTACCGCGCGGCTTCGCGTGAGGGCCGTGGGGCGCGGTTCGATTCCCACCCCCCGTTGCCGGGTAGGGAACCTAGGCCCACGCATCTGCCCTGCGGAGTATGGCAATCCACGAAGCGCAGCTGGGCTTTGCCCCCGTTCAGTGCCGACGACCGAAGGGACCGCCGTTCCCTGGCCTACCCGCCAGGGCAGGCAGTCGGGACCGAAGGGAGGGAGAGCGAGGCTGGAGAGGGACCGCTTCTGCGGTGGTTCCTGGCTGGCTATGTCTTGATCCCCGTGCTTCTCATCTACCTGGCCTCGTTCCTCACTCCCCTCTTCCACGTTCGGTACACCTTCACCTACTCGGCGCCGTTCTACGTCCTCGTCGCCGCGGGCCTCGCATGGCTGTGGAGGCGATGGCGACCGGCGATGCTCCTGAGCCTGGCCGTCCTGGTCGTTCTTTCGGGTGTGTCGATCTATGCCTACCATTCCGACTTCCCGTATGCCAGCGATGATCATCGTGGGGCCACGCGCTTCCTCGCCGATCGGTGGCGACCGGGCGATGCCGTCTTGATCAACGCCGGGTACGTCTACACGGCGGTCGTGTATTACTGGAATGGTGATCCCATTGCCTGGCGGGGTCGGTTGGTGAGCGGGCAGGACCTGCGGAGTATGCCAATCCCCGAGGCGCAGCCCAGAGGGGCCGCTTCCTTTGTGGTGGGGCATGGCCCGGAGGTCAGCCGCGGGCCGATGATGCTACAGATCGGCACCGTGGATGGCGCTCCTTCGCTGGGCTGGGGTCAGCCTGACTCGGATTTCTACGCTATGACTCGGGAGGACACGGCGAAGGCGCTGGCCAAGGTGTTCGCCGATTTTTATCGGGTGTGGGTCTATCGTTGCTACGACACGGTGACCGATCCCGACGGATTCATCCGGCGCTGGCTCGGCGAGCACGGCACCCCGTTTGAGGACCAGGTCTTTGCGGGCGAGTCCCAGTGCCGGGTGCAGGGTTTCTTGACCGGCCGCGATCGGCTGGCAGGAGCAACCCAGGTGTTGGACGTTGCCCAGGCCGATGGCTCGCTGACGCTGGCGGCCAGCAGCGCCGACCCACTGGCAAAGGTCGGCGGCCCCCTTGACGTAACGCTGGTGTGGCGTGTAGGGGCAGTGCCAGCCGACGATCGCATCCTGTTCTGCGGGCTGTTCGATGGGGCAGGTGAGCGCTGGGCCCAGGCGGATGAGCGCCCCCTGGGCTCGCTCTATCCGGTCGCCAACTGGCCGGAGGGGGCGTTGGTCCGCACGCCGGTGCGCATGTCCTTGCCCGCCGGCACGCCACCGGGTCGCTACCGGCTGGAGGTGGGCTGGTATCGCTTTGTGGACGGGCAGCCCGTCTGGTTGCCGTGGACGGAGGGCGACCGGCTGCTCCTGGGCGAGGTGGAGGTGGCGGCGCCCGACGATTGGGAGTCGTTGCCCTTACCACCTTTGGCCACATTAATCGGCGTCACTGTGGGCGATCAGGTCCGGCTCGTGGGGCTGGACGCCGTGACGTTGGAGGGCCATCCCGGCGAGGCCGTGCACCTCGAGCTCCTATGGCAGGCGCTGCAGGACAAGCCCGGGCCGGGCTTGGTCGTGCTCCAGGTGATCGACGATGCGGGCCGTGTCCTGGCCGAAGCCGCAGCCGCTCCGGCAGGCGGGCGTGTGCCCTTTGCCAGCTTGGCGGCTGGTCAGCTCGTTCGCGATCGGAGGTCGTTGGTGCTGCCTCTTGGGCTTCCACCCGGTACGTACAACCTCGTGCTGGGCCGCCAGCGGGCCGACAGAACTTGGCTTCCCGTCCGCCGCGGCCTGTTTCCTCTTGGGTCGAAGATCCCCCTGGCGACGCTCCGCGTGACGCTCGAAAAGCCATGATTCAAGGACACCCCCCTTCCCTGGAGGGACGCGCGAGGCGCAGCCTGTGTGGTGTAGTGCCCGCGCCCAGTGCGCAGGCAACACACCCGTTTGCCCACCCGCGACACACAAACCAGGGGACCTGCACCTCCGCGTCTTTTTGACCAACCTGCCGCTGCGGTGTATACTGTGCTCCGAAAGAGGCGAAGCAACCCTTGGTTCCGTTTGTATCCTTTGGAGGGCCAAACCCGGTGCCGGCTGCGCAGGCCCGCATCGAGGGTTTGGGCGTCAATGCCATTGACCGGCGGCGGGTGGACGTCGCCGTCGACCTGACCCCGTGCCTGGAGCCCGTGGACGTGGACATGGTGATCGTGGGACCACAGGACGATGAACTGAGTTGTCTTCGGCTGGTCCAGAGCCGAGACTGGACCCTGGACAAGGTCATGCACCTGCGACAGGACGCGCAATCAGGGGAGCACACGTTGCACGTGGGCATTTTCTACAAAGAGGGGCTCGTGGATCGGGCGGTGAGACGCTTTACCTTTCCGCAGTCAGAAAGCCAGGTAGCGCCATGAACCAGCTCTTTCGATGGCCTCCAAGCTGGTCCACTCTGTTCTTGATACCGGCGCTCTTTGTGGGATTTACGGTGCACGAGTTGTCCCACGCCATAGTCGCCTATCTGTTGGGCGACTCCAGCCAGGTTGAGCGCAATCGTCTGAGCTTCAACCCCTTGCGCCATGTTTCCTGGTTTGGCCTCGTCGCCTTCCTGTTGATCGGATTGGGCTGGGCCAAGCCAGTGTCGGTGGATCCCACCCGGTTTCGCACGAAGGACCCGGCCTGGGGCATGTTTCTCGTGTCGATCGCTGGCGCCGCTGCGAATCTGCTTACGGGCTTGCTGTCCCTGCTGGCGATGACCGTCACGATACTGCTGGTCTGGCTGCTGACGGGTGCCCAGTGGGTGGACGTGTTTCAATTCCTGACCACCCAGCAAGTGGGCCCAGATGCCCATGGGCTGGCGGTAGCCTTGTCCTACTACATGACGAGTGTCAACCTGCTGTTGGCCGTGTTCAACCTTCTCCCCCTCCCGCCATTGGATGGCTTCAATGCGCTCGTGAGCGTGTTCAGTCTGGTCTCTAAGGCTTTCCGGCGAGGGTCCGCGCGCCAACGATCCCGCGTGGCTCCTCCGGCGTCCACGACCGACCACGAGAAGGGCCGCAGTGCTGCCCAGATCCACTTTGACATTGGGTTGGCGTACCACCAAGACGGCGAGATGAGCGAGGCCATCGCCCGCTATCGACAGGCGATCGCGCAGGATGAACGATTCGGCCTGGCCTATTACAACCTCGGTCTGGCCTATTGGGCCAAAGGGAAGACCTCATTGGCGGCTGGCGCTTTCCGGGCTGCGAGCCAGTCGGCAGCCGATTTGAGCCTGCGCAGCCAGGCGCAATTGCGCCTGCGCGAGATATCGCAGGCCGCACAGGCACCCCCAGCGGGGTTGGTGCCACCGCCTCTGGAGCCAGGCCAGCACAGAAGCGGTACTCCGCAGGTGGGGGAGAAGGCTGCCGAGCGGGCAGCTCCTCTGGATCCGGCGGCCGCGCGCCGGGTGTGGGTGCGGCTGAGCTTGGGGGGCGCGGGCATGCTCGCCCTGGCCGTGATAGCCTGGCTATTCGTGGCCCTGGTGACGCTGACGGCGCTGATGCCGGGGTCGTGAACTCGCCATGACAGCCCTCAAAGTTGACGGGCTGCGCAAGATCGGATATAATGGACCGTGCGATGCGGGGTGGAGCAGTGGCAGCTCGTTGGGCTCATAACCCAAAGGTCAGGGGTTCGAATCCTCTCCCCGCTACCTGATAGAGGACGGCTGATGGCAGATAGCGCAAGATGCGAATGAGCTATCTGCCATTCGTTATCAGCCAGGACGCAAGAGGCGAGGTAGCTCAATGGCAGAGCAGGGGACTCATAAGCCCTTGGTTGGGAGTTCAAATCTCCCCCTCGCCATTAGAAGGAAGAGGAGGTGACGTCATAGTAAACAGGCTCTTAAAACTCGCCTCTTGTTGTGGATCCTGCTCCGAAGTGCTTGTCTCCTTGTTCTGAACGGGTCCATGACCCGTTCAGAACAAGGAGCAGGTCAGAGCCGAGCCTCCCGCGGCTTTGACCAGGCCTGAGTGCAATCGGATACCCCTCAACTGTCGGCGCGCTCTGAGAGTTGCCGCTGGCAGGCCTTCCAGCCGGGACACCACGTGATGCTCCATCTCCAGATCCGCGCCAGGATCGAGCCCGGCTTCGCCTCCGCGCAGCGCCGCAACGGCCAGTTCTCACAATTCGACGCTGATGCCTGTTTCATGCGTCTACCCTCCTCCTGCTATGAGAGCCCCTCGGTCACCCGGCGCAGCACCTCGATTTCGCGCTGGCTGAGCGGCTCGACCAGAGGCGAAGGCCCCCTGCGCGCGGCGGAAGACACAGTCGGTCTTTCCGCCCCGCGTCGTTCGTCCCCCCTCTCGAAATGCGCCAGCAGCTTTTCTGCGTCTTCTGGTGCCATGCCCTGAGCACCGGCCTCACGCAAGAGACAGGCCATGGGTGCGCCCCCGTCGACAGTCGGCGCACCGTGCCTTCTGGCTCGGCACGTGACACCGCGGAAGCGGTCCCTCTCCTGCCTCGCTCTCCCTCCCTTCGGTCCGGACTGCCTGCCCTGGCGGGTAGGCCAGGGAACGGCGGTCCTTTCGGTCGTCGGCACTGAACGTGGGCAAAGCCCAACTGGGCTTTGGGGATTGCCCTACTCCGCAGGGCGCGTTCCCGAACAGCCATCGACTGCGGCAGGTGCCCCTGTGCGTCGAAGGCCTACGCTTTGAGGGCCAGGACCTCGACCACGCTGTGCATGCGCTTCCCGGCCTCCGCCGCCAGGCGCTGCCGGCGTCCGCTCGGCGGTTACCGAACGATTCACACGCTAGCAGCCGTCGCAAGTGCACTCTTCTGGTCCCCCCGCGCAGCCACATGCCAGGGCGATTGCCTCGATCTCGACCCTTGCCCCCATGGGTAGGGCCGCCACCTGCACCGTCGATCGCGCCGGAGGGTTCTTCGCAAAGAACGCGCCATATACGGCGTTCATGCGCGGGAACTCGCCCAGGTCCAGCATGAAAACCGTAGTCTTGAGCACGTGGTCAAGGCACGAACTGCCCGCTTTCAGCACCGCCTGGAGGTTCTCCAGGGCCTGTCGCGTCTGGCTCTCGATATCCGCGCCCAAGTCCTTGGTGCCCGGCACAATGCCAAGCTGCCCGGCCGTAAAGATGAAATCGGCAGTGCGGGTGCCCTGCGAGTAGGGCCCGATGGCTGCTGGGGCCTGGTTGGTCGCGATGATCTCTTTGTCCATTGTTGTCCTCCTGCTCCGATTGTCTATTCTCGATTCGTGTGCGGCCGTGTCCGCCGCTGGGCGCAGACAGCGCCCAAGACGATTAGCGTTCCTATGGCCGCCGAACCTGGGCACATCCGTCTGTAGCCGGATTCCTCAGGTGGCTGTTCGGTGGGTTCACCAGCCGAGGGTTCCTCACCCGGCGGGGGATCCACTTCCTCTGAAGGCTGGGTCTCGGGCGGCATCGGGTTTGCCGGCACCGCGATGAGGGAGGTCGCGACTGGGGCAGCGGCTCGATCCCTCTGCCAGCGATGGTAGTAGACATTCAGTAGAGGCACGAACTCCTCGGTGGCTTTGAGGTTGCCTGCCGGGGAGGGGTGATCGTCACCGTCGCTCGGGTAGTGCAGCGTGTCGGCGCCGCGCTCGTTCACGTATTCGATCGCTCCGTTGCGTAAGCGGTGATGATTGCCAGGGTCGGTCAGCACGTTGTAAAAGTCAAAGACGGCCACGTTGGTGCCAGGGTAGTCCGCCAGCCAATCCTGGACCAGCCACGTGTTAAAGGCGCGCGCGTTGGCGGCATAGGTCCGATCCTGAACCGGTGGGGCGGTGATGGCGACGAACAGCTTGTCGGGCTGGGCGGCAAAGGTGCGGAGCAGCTCGTCATAGATCGCCTTCGCGTTGCTGACGGTCAGGCCCTCGCCGCGCCGGGGCGGATCGCTCGGATTGCCCTCCAGGTTCGAGTTCGGGAAACAGGACTTGAACAGGATGATCCGGTTTTCCCCGCCCGGATCGGGCAGCGTTCGCGTGTACGCCGAGTTCTGCATATCTTCGGCGTAGAGGGCGGCCAGATAGCGGCTGCTGTTCGGCCCGGTGAACCATTCGGGCCAGTCGGTGATGTCGGTCCGGTCACCGATGCTGTCCGGCCCCCATCCATAGTTGGTATCGCTGACGAAATAGTTGTTGTCAGACAGGGCCCGCCCCAGCCTGCCATGCTCATCGGACAGCCAGTTCTCGCCGCTGGAGTGGTGGATGAAGATGAGCTTGACCGGTTCGCCCGGGGGGCCGGGATCGTCGGCCTGTGCGGCGCACGGTCTGGGCAGAGAAAGGGTCATCCCCACAGCCAGGACAACGATCACCCCAGCGCAGAGCAAGCCGAGTGCATTACAGGAACGGGCTTGACGCATGATGCCCACCCTCCTTCTCCTCCCTCGGCGGGGTGCCGGGGTCTCAACTCCATGCAGGCAAAGACTGCTGCTCAGCATCATACCACCGGCCGCCCAATTCCGCAAGTCAGGCACTACCAGCCTGATCCCGGTGCGGCTTCGGGAGGTTTGGCGCGACGGTAACCTCGTGATATAATCGGATCATGGATCGGCCTTTGCATCGGCACGAGTACTTCACGATCAACATCTCCTGGTGGGGGCTCAGCGCAGCCACCGGTATCATTACGCCGGTGCTCTTGCCCACACTAGTCGCCCTGTTCGTGCCCTGGGACCAAAAAAACACCTACCTGGCTGCCATCCGGGTGACCAGCCTGGCGATAGCGATGGCCATCCAGCCCATGGCCGGCCTGCTCAGCGACCGCAGCACCCTGCGCTGGGGACGCCGCCGCCCCTACATCACGGCGGGAACCCTGCTTAGCTTGCTTTTTCTGCTCGTGATCGGGGCCTCGAGTTGCTTCAGAGGCTCGACTCTGGGTTGGCTTCCCGAGCCGCTGTCGGGTGTGAGCGCGGCGGTTGCCATGCTCCTGGTGGGGATGGGGCTGTGGCAGGCTGCGGCCAACGTCGCGCAGGGGGCGCTCCAGGGGCTGATCCCCGATTTGGTGCGCGAGAGTCAGCGCGGGCGGGCCTCAGGCGTCAAGGCGGTGATGGAGATGCTGGCCGCCCTGCCCCTCCTCTTTGTCGGGCGCCTGGTGGACGCCGGCTTAATCTGGCTGACCATCGGCTTGGTGGCGATGTTCGTCACCGTCCCCTGGCTGATTACCATTCTCACCGTCCGGGAGCAGGTGCTAGAGGCAAGGCCGCCGGGAAGGATCGGGGCTCTGTTGCTACGCCTCATTGGCCTCACATCCCTCTTTGTGGTCATCACCCAGGCCGCCTCCTGGGCAGTCCGTTTCGGTGCCACGGGGTTGACCCACGGCCAACCGGACATCGGCTGGCGCTTGGCAGCCGCCGGCTTCATCGGACTGGTGGGCATGGCGGGAGCGATCGTGGCTGGCGTTCGCCTTGGTACAAGAGTCGGGATAGGCAGGGATGCACAGCGGCAGGGCCCGTTTGTTTGGTGGGTGACGAATCGCCTGCTCTTCCTGGCGGCGCTCGGTTCGATACAGGGCTTTGCCCTCTATTTCCTGAGTGACGTCCATCACCTGCCGAATCCGGCAGCGGCGACGACGCTGCTGGCGGCAGCCGTAGCCGCGTGTGTGATCCCGTCGGCCCTGGCGAGTGGAGCCCTCGCCGATCGGATCGGGCGCAAGCCACTGCTGGTGCTCGCCGGGCTGGTCGCTGCGGCGGGAACTTTCCTGCTCATCCTGGCGCCCGGGCTGCCTTGGATCGTCGTCAGTGCCTGTGTCCTGGGTGTTGCGACAGGCACCTTCATGGCCACGAGCTGGGCGATGGGCAGCGACCTGGTTCCTCGCCAGGAGGCCGGCCGGTATCTGGGCATCTCGAACCTGGCTGGGGCCGGCGCCGGCATCGTGGGTGTTGGCATCGGGGGGCCGCTGGCGGACCTGGTCAATGCGTTGCAGCCAGGCCTGGGGTACCTGACCGTCTTTTCCATCTATGGGGCACTGTTCTTGTTGTCTGCCGCCGCGCTCGTTCCTGTGAAAGAGTAGGTCGGGTTCCCTACCCGGCCCCGGCGCTGCGTATCGTCAACGTGAGGCACGACATCCCCAGTTCGCGCGATAGGATCTGCACCGCCGCGCGCTGCGCGGCCGGACTGCGGGCGATGAATTGTGCTGCGCCGTCGCCTTGGGACCCGACCCCCTTGCCACCCCACACCACGGGCCCGAGGGCCTCGTACGACAGTACGGAGTGCAAGACCGGAGCTGTGAGTTCCTCCGGACAGGCGGGCTGGGCAAACCGATCAAAGCACGCCTGCGCCTCGATCATCAGCCTTCCTAGCCTTTGGGCATCGCCCGCGGCTATCGCCTCGACCGCCTGGGATACAATCCGCTTGTTGGTCGGCCCCAGCAATTGCTGCACCCCGCGTTCGACTGCGGTGCGGGCTATAGGATAACAGCGATTGAGCCTTGCCAGGATCTTGGGCGTGTCCTTGTGCGCGTGCAGGTCCACCAGTATCAAGTGGAGGTCTTTGCCAACCTCCAACGCGGCAATCTCCAGGCCGTCGCCGTCAAAGGTCATCAGCACCGGGCGTACCCCAAAGGCGCAGCCCTGGTCCATGCGACCACAGCGCGAAGGCGTCGTGATCTCGCCCAGATACGCCAGCTCCATCTCATCGCGAATGCTGAGCTCCAGCCCGTAGAGACGGTTGAACGCCCGCGCCGTGAGCACACAGATCGCGGCACTGGACGACAGGCCCTTCTGGATGGGGAGGTCGGTCTTGGTATTGTGAATGACCAGGCCCCTTACCGGATACCGGATCGCAACCTGATAGGCTACCCCGGCGATGTAGCTCCAGAAACCGCCATGCTGCGCCGTGCTCAGCAGCGCAGCCGGCTCCATTGGGATCCGCTTGGGGCCGCGGATAGTGCCATCCGGGGTCGTGGTGGTCAGCACCAGCGAGGTGGGATGCGGTTCAACCTCGGCGTAGATACCCTGCTCGGTGCCACAGATGAGGGTATAGCCCATGTCCAGGTCTGGGTTGGCGCGCCGGTATCCTCCCGCCCAATCGGAATGCTCACCGAACAGGCACACACGGCCTGGGACAAAGAGATTCAAGGTTCCTCTCCATGTTGAGATTTCTGGAGAGTATATCACAAGTCACGCGCACCTGTGGCAGGGCAATCCCCTTTGTAAAGCCTCCTAGCGGTCCGATTCGGCGAAGCCCTCCCCTGCAGCCATGGCGGAAAAGACCAGCGCCTATCCGCCGGCCGACTCCAGCCAGAGCTGCTGCCCGTAGATGTGGAAGGCCGTCACCCCGGCAAGGACGTCCAGGTAGCGGTCCTCCTGCTCCATGGCTCCCTCGGGAGACAAAGCTTGAGAAATAGGGCTGCCACCTCCCACAGCCGCCGTGTAGGACAAGACATCTAATCTGGGGGCTGGTCCTTCGCCTGTTGCTCGCAGGGATGGTCCGTCACCTCACCGTGACACTCCCGGATTTGCTCCGGCATGCACTCCTCCGGTTTGGGCTTCTCCGCGCAGGAGCACCCGGACTTGTCATTGCAGCACATGGTTTCACCTCCTCGTCAGGGATGGGGCTCGGTCGCCTCGGCACAAACCCTTCACCCAACTGCTCGCGGGCAAGGACCTGGTAGGTCGCCAGGCGCTCCTGGTCCAGGTAATAGTGGATGCGATAGCCCCGCCGCTCGCCGTGAACCAGCCCCAGATCTTTGAGCACACGCAGGTGCTGTGACACAGCCGAGGTCGTCACGCCAAGCCTGTGGGCGAGACCTCCGACACACAGGACGCGGCCCGGCTCCTGCCGGGCCAGCAGGGCGACCAGTTGCAGCCGGGTTTCGTCGCCCAGGGCTCGGAAAAAGCGGGTGAGTTCCTGCATCGTGTTCATGACTATTTTAGTAACTGCTTGAATACTAAAGTCATTATCGCTAGGCCAGGCCATCCTGTCAAATACCCCGTAAGGTGTGGCTGCGCTCCCTGTTCATCTGTTCATCGGGTGCGTCATCGATTTGTCATCAGGCTGCTAACCGAGTTGCCTGAACGGGCGCTCTGCGGTAGGCACGAGGTTGAAAGGCCTGACTTTGCCAGAAATCGTCCCATTGCCCACTCAGATAAGCGGCGCGTGCCTTGAGTACAGCCCGGGCACCTTCGACAGTCCAGGTCATGCCGGATTGGTCAAGCCGAGCCTTGACTAGCCGCTTACAGGCACTCTCGATCGTACCACTTCCGATTTGCAGACCTCGCTGACGATAGGCCGGGTAGTTCATGCGTTGTTGATTGTTGGTGTAGTAGGTGATAGCCTTCTGGATGGCTTCGATCTGGGGATGGGCTGACTGCAAGATTTCCAGGTTGTGGATCACTTGCTGCACCTGCCCATCCCATAGCAAGCCTATCTCCCGTTTGAGCCACACGGTGCCTGCTTGAGTCCCTAGACCAAAGGCAGCTTGAGCCACCTGAATCACATAGTCTTCGGCGTGCTGCCAATCCAGGATCTCAATCGCTCGCGGGAAGAGCAGGCCCAGACGCAGCCAAATCCATGCGGCTCCATCGCCCAAGAGGATTACCTCTGCGGCGTGACTGACCCCACGCTCATAGGCCTTGAGCCACACCAGACGAGCAAAATGCTGGGCGTCGGCCATATCGGCGTAGTATTCGATGTCTTTCGCTTTGATTTCCGTCTCATCTGGTTTCCGCGAGGTGTTCACCTCTTCTGTTTCGTACAGAGCCGCGACCTTGGCCTCGTGCCATACGTAGTTCTGACCTCCTTCGACCTCTTCCCTGTCTGTCGCTTTGCAGCGCACGTCCGTTCCATCGACCGAGATGTACAATCGTGTTGGCCCTTGTTCTGGAGCTTCTGCCAGCCCACCCCCGTCGCTGTCAAACGCGCGCTTGACCAACTCGTCTTCGGTCTTGGCCAGTGCTTGGCCCATATCCTCTGTCGCTTCCCGAACTCGATTGTGACTCAGTTTGACCCCCGTCCACAGGAGCCGGGCCAGCAAGTCAGCCGCTGAGGCAAACGGCTCCACCACGCCAGCCAACGCCGCGCTTTCCTCCAGCCCGGCACTCAGCCCCCCAGGGCAGAAGGCCAATTCCTCATCCAGTGGGTAGCGCCCGTGATGACAGTCTGAACACAGGTAGTAGGCCCGTTTCAGCCGGACCTCCCCCACAATGGTTTGCACGCCTCCTTCTCGCTGGCGCTGATAGGTCGCTTGCCCGCCACACTGGCAAGGAACGGCCTCGGCGACATACGCGGTTTCGTGCAACTGGAGCAAGCCGCTCAGCAAATCATTCCCCACTTCTGTAATCGCTCGAAGGACGGCGACCTCTTTGTCCTTCAGAGTCCAAGTCTCTTCGCTCTCCACCTGCTTCTTAATCAATTCCCTGATGATTTCCTGTACTTTGGCCGTCACTTGGCTCTGGACTGCCTGCCACTGTGGTGTTGTACACTGCATGAGATTCTTGACCTCCGTTGCCTTTTCGTTCGGCAGCGGTATCATACCACAGCATGGCCTGACTCCCCTCTCCAAGTGATCCAATTTCAATAACAGTCGTCGCACAATTCTGACAAATCAATGACGCACCCCTGTTCATCCGCCCCCCGCAGGGGCTCGTCGCCCAGCTCCGGACCGTCGACCCGAAGCTGTGGCGCAACCGCCCACAGATCAGGAAGCTGTTCAACGTCTACGTCAAGGCTACACAGCACACGCGTGAGGTGGCTCAGCGGGAGACAGCACCCTTCTCTGAACTGGAAAGGGTGCGCGACCGTCAGCCTGGGCAAGGGATCAGACAGGTTCCCGAGCGAACGCACGACCAGCGATCGGACAAGGAATGGCAGCCCACCTTCCCAAGGGCGGGAGATATAGATCTTCAGAAAATGATCTGGACACAGCTTGATAAAACAGGGGAAATGCGGTACCCTGTCTGGTGGAGTAGTCACTCTGCCAAGAGACAGGAGGCATTTCCCCATGAACATCAGTATACGCTTTACACCGCCAACGGTCAAGATGCTGATTGGCCGATTGCAGCACGCCTATCGAGTCGGCGACCTGCGCCTGGTGCGTCGCGTTTCGGTGTTGCTCGATTTGGCC
>Ga0315286_10000060_pt1 | contig 69305 bp, 74 predicted proteins | sample YL17G10_0_MG_FD_205038 | JGI IMG/M metagenome (GOLD analysis project Ga0315286, IMG submission 205038) | Sediment microbial communities from Yellowstone Lake, YNP, Wyoming, USA - YL17G10_0 | ecosystem: Environmental > Aquatic > Freshwater > Lake > Sediment | place: USA: Wyoming | collected...
AGTGCCGTAACCTTCTTATACCGCTATAACAGCACCTCTGCCTGGAACCTTGCCTGCATAGACAATGACACAATTGCGCCATATCAGTGCAACTGGAACCTGACCTCATTAATTAATGGGCGTGATTATGAAGTGCGAGTGTATGCTAACGACAGCCTTGGCAACGTAGGCAACAATGACACGCATGTTAATATCACAATAATAACGCAGCGGATCAATATCACAGCAATAGTTGTTGATGATAATATCTATATCCCAATAAACCAGATTGACCTGCAGGCAGGAACAACCAAGAGCATTTACTGTAATATCACAGTCACTGACCCGGAAGTTTACACCAATATCCTGGGAGCCAACTCTACGTTCTACTCGACCACAACTACCTATGATGCAGCAGACGATAATAGAACTCATTACACTAATAGCAGTTGTTCTTTCCTGGCTGGTGGTGGCCAGAGTGCAGATTACCAGTGCGTGTTTAATGTCTGGCACTTTGCAATCAATGGATCCTGGAACTGCACAGCATTTGCTCGAAATACCTATTCCACAAAAAACTCCACTGATAACGCCACTGTTAATCAATTGTTCGCGCTTAATATTTCCACTAGTGTTATTAACTACACATCACTCCAGCCTAGCGAATTCTCACCCAACATAACAGTCAACATAAGCAATGTGGGCAACATGCCTATGAACATAAGCGTGTATGGCTTTGGAGGGGAAAATGAAACTACTGGCACAGGGCTCTCGATGGTCTGCCAGATAAACAACATCAGCATCTCATTCCAAAGATTCACAACCAACAGCAGCTCCAACTACACCATGAAGAACCAGCTCGCATCTACGCCTCAAGGCATAGGCTTGACTATTCCTCCAAAATCAGCATCTGAAGAAGTGCGAGTCAACTCAACCTATTGGCAGTTCATGGTACCGCCAGAATCCTACACCTTTGGCCAGTGCAATGGCAGCGTGGTTTTCGTGGCAGAAAGCCCTTGAGAAAGAGTGTTGTTCTTGAGCTCTTATTTCTCACTTTCCTTGAAGAAGCTCTCTATCAGGCTTTCATAGAGCAATGTCGTCTTTATGTCCCAGCTAGGAGGGAAGCACCTGTTGTAATTCTTCCAGGTGTAGCGCTCGTCTAGGAATATTATCACTCCTTTGTCTGTCTCGCTTCTTATGCACCTGCCTGCGCTCTGGAGTGCTCGGTTGAATGCTGGGAACAAGTAGCCGTAGTCCCATCCTTTATTGAACTTCTCATCGTAATACTTGATTAATGCCTGGGTTTCTAAGTTAGGCCTCTCTAATGGGAGCCCAACGATAATCACTCCTTTAAGGAAGTCTCCTGGCAGGTCAACTCCTTCTGCAAAGTTGCCCCCTATCACTCCGAAAAGCACTGCTCCTACGTTCTTGTATCCCTTGAATGCCTCTAAGAAATCAAGTTTTTCTTTTTTAGTCAGTTTCTGCTTCTCGACAAAAACAGTCTTGCCTGTCAGCTTGGAGAAGTGCTTGTTCACCTCGTCCCTTAAGAAGTAGCTGGGAAAGAATACCGCAACATTTCCAGGTATCTTGTTAGTTGCCCTGGTTATTATCTCTGCCATCTCCCTGTACTGGTCTTCGCTTCTTGTCTCGTACTTGGTGCTGGTCCTTGGAATGATTAGGTTAAGCTTGTTTTTCTCTGGGAATGGGCTTTTATAGCTTTCTTCTTCTGCTGTGTCAAATCCTAGCAATTCCTTGTACATGCTTGTCGGGCTGAGAGTGCCTGACATCAGCACTGTGGAATAAGCTGCTCGTATCACGTCTCTTGTCATTAGGCTTGGGTCAAGGCACCTGTACTGGATGGTTATGATTTCCTCTCCTTTCAATCCCAGGCTTCTTGCAAGTATCCTTGTGAATCCCTTGTCCTCTCCTACCCATGCTTCCAGGAAAGCTGCTACGGTTCCGAGGGACGATTGCCTTTGCTCTTCTCTTATTATGTCTGCCAGGGAGTTCATTTCTGAAACCATCTCATCATAATCAGTCATCTCTTTTATCTCGCTTATGAGCTGGTCTTGACTCACATAAGTCTCTTCAATCACTCCTTCTGCTAACTCCCAGAGCTTTTTCTCCAAAACGTCCAGTATCTCTATCATCTCCTCTTTTCGATGCTTTTTTGCCTCATCAAAAGCTCTTCTCAAGGTGGAGGTGCTTATCCTGTGGCTGGCCAGGTCTTTTACCCTTTCTGGCAGGTTATGGCCTTCATCAGCTACAATGATTATCTTGTTAAGCTCTTTGCCTATCCTTGCAAGGAAAGTCTCTCTTATGCTCGGGTTGAAAAGGTAATAGTAGTCTCCGATTATCACTTTAGCTTCTTTTGCTATGAGCAAAGCTATCTCATAAGGGCATATCTTCTGGGCTGAGCTCCTCTCCATTATGCTCTCAGTGTCAGTCCTATTCTCGCTTTTCAGCTGGTTGACAAGCTCTCTTGCCTCTCTTGAAACATCCCCTTTATCCCTAGACTTAGCATAGAAGTCGCAGAGGTCATCCTCCTTTACTTTTTTGCAGTAATCAGCGAACTCTCTCGGATATAATTTGTCAATTCCTGGCTGGAGGCAAAGCCATTTCTTAGCAATGATGTCAACTGCTGTGAAATTAAGCTTGTACTTCTCCTTTATCTGGTTGACAGTCTCCATTGCGAGCTTGTGCTGGGTGTGGCGAGATGTGAGAAAGAAAACAGTCAAGTCCTTTTTTAGGGCCTCTCTCAAGGCCGGACCCAGGGCTGCTGCAGTCTTGCCAAGCCCAGTAGGGGCATGGGCAATCAGGTTCTGCTGGGACGTGATGGCCTTGTTGATAGCCCTTATCAGCTCTTCCTGTATAGGCCTGACTTCATCATGAGGGAATAATACTTCCTGGAACTCCTTGTCAAGGGCCATTTTGATAAGAGAAAACCAAGGGGTTATTTAAAGGTTTATGTAGGGTTCAAAGAACAGTATGATGAGTATCTATTTGCTCTTATCTATCCTTCTCTTGTTCAGCTCCTGCTTGAATTTCTGGAAGATAGAGGGCTTTTTATCCTTGCCAGCCTGGGTTGTTGTGCTCTTGCCTTTTGTCTTCTCCACGACTTGCTTGGTCTTTTCCTTAGTCTTCTCCTTCAGCCTATCAAACGCCGTATGGGCCTGATTGATCCTGTTCTCCCAGTCAAGCGAATAGTCATTGAGAACATGATGCATGTTCTTGATAGTAGCTCCGTAGCTGTTGAAATAGGTTATTACCCTTAAGTCCTTGACTCGCTTATGGTCTGGTATCTCATCAGGATAGCCAAAGGCAAGGATTGCCTGAGGCCTCGCAGTCTTAGGCACTTCCAGCAAATCCCTCAGCCTCTCCTCGTCAAAAGCACCAACCCATGTGCCTCCGATTCCAAGGGCGTGGGCTGCGAGTAGCATGTTCTGGGCTGCTACTGCACAGTTCTGGACTGTGTAAAGCCTTGCGCCCCGTAGGCCGTAATGCAGCTCTGTCTGCTCAGGGTCTGAGCATACGATTATGAGAAAGGCTGCGTTGTAAATGCATTCCTGGCCGAGGCTGTGCTCGCAAATCTTCTTCATCAATTCCTTGTCGTCCACGACAATGAATTTCCAGTCTTGCATGTTACCGCTGCTAGGAGCAAGTGAGCCTGCCTCCACAACAGTTATTATGGTCTCAAAGTCCACTGGCACGTTCAGGAACCTGCGTATGCTCCTCCTTGTGCTGATGCATTCCATTGCGTCCATGCTGAATCACCGACTGATATAACCCTAATCTGCTCTATGGTTTTAATACTTTCTTATTTCTGCATTCTTGAGCCGCACCGCATGCAAAAGTTAGCGTATGAGTAATGCTTGGTGCCGCAGACAGGGCAAGTTATTATTGAAAGGTGCTGCTGGTTCTGGGCGCTCTCGATAGAATAAGGCTCATCAAGCCTCTTATCAATCCTAGGCGCCCTTTGCCTTTGCAAAAGATTAATAGAATGGGCTGGCTGAGGATTAGCTGCTGCCACCTCTGCCTGGCTTGGGCGTTGGGCTAGCTGCTGGTAAAGGCCCCGGCCCATTGGCTGGCCCTGCATTTTAGCCTGAGCCTTCTGCCTTCTCTCCTCTAAAAAATTAGCAAGGATGTACTTGCCAACACCTATAATAAGAAAGATTATGCCTACGATGAAAAACACAGACATCTTGCTGTTCTTAGTCGTAGTATTGATTAGCTTAGAAGAGATAATCATGAAAATGCCCAGCATAATATAGACCCAGCCTGGAATGACCTTCATAAACACCTCCCTTTTTTTGAAGTTTTAATATTTTTTGCAAATTTCATGGTTTTTCATCATTATTCCATGCATTTTCAGAAATAATTTATACCAAGCCATCTTTCCTATGCTCATGGAAGAGGATGAATTGCTCAAAAAGAAGAAGAAAGGCAGGGAACTGGAGAAAGATTCCGAGGAAGACTCTGGCCTTTTTGAAGAGCTAGACCTAGACCTAGGCTCAGACCTGCCAGTGAGAGAGAAGCAAAGCAAAGGGGAAAAGAAGGTAAGGAAGGTCAGGGAGTGAGAGTCCGGGGGCGGGGATTCAATTTTCTATTTTTTATCGACGAAAAAAATCTGGCTTTTTGCGGTTTGCGATTTTCCGGGACTGAATTTTGTCTTTGATTTTATAAAGAAGTGTACGTATGCAAGATGCAACCTTGTTCATATGCTTTTTTTCTATTCTTTAGAGTGGGTTTTATTTGTTTAACATAACATATGCTTATATTGCCATCAGGCATAACATAATAACCCTTTGTTGCCAAAGTGCATTGCTCTTGGATTGATAAAATGGCTTTTAGACCTATCTTTCCTGCATGTTTGATGCTTTCATATAATTTGTTTATGTCAAATTGCTTCAGTTCTTTCTCTCTATACTTTCCAAATGGGAAAACAGGGCCTAAGACAACATATTCTACACCCAATTCCTTAATGCCATCTAAGGAATCTTCTAAAGAACTTAATGAATCTGGTGTAAATGTTATCCTGACTAGAAATTTTGCATTAACCTTGCCTAATTTATTTATTGTGTTCTTAACAATTTCACTTTGCCCCCTTAAAGACTCGTTATGAACTCCATCGTACGATACTGTGATTATCCAGTTTCTTCTTGCTAATTCAAGAACTCTTTCTTGAAGAGTGCCGTTTGTGGTGATAAAGCATCTTGTGTTTTTATCATTTTGGTTTATATTATCAATGGTTTCTATCCCCTTCCAGTTTAATGAGGGTTCGCCTTCTCCCATGCAATTTAAATCAATGCAAGCGGAAGGATACATTTTTCTGATCTTTTTATATCCTTTAATTATAGCATTAGGTTCAGTGTCTGGTGTTTTTGATTCTCCTCCATTTACTGCACAGTATGCGCAGCTTAGGTTGCACCGGCCTGTCAAATTAAAGGATAATTGAACGTATTTCATACTTTCACATCCTGAAGAATTGCTTAAATACAGCCGAATCTATAGGGGCCTTGAATTTTTTCTTGAAGACACATGTAATTATTCTTCGCAATAGCTAATATTTTAGAATATTCTGGGTTGGCATTTTGTTGATGGAGTGATTGTTTTCCTAAGTTAACTCCCTCACATTTGTATTCTAACCCTTTCTCAGTCTTTGAGTCCTCTATTTGACTAATCATGCAGTTAGTATACGCGCACAGGTAGATAAATGTTATTTGTCCATTAAAAGGACGAAACATTTAAAAAGATAAACGTCCTACTGAAAGTTATGTTAGAAAAACCGGATTTGTTAGGCTTGGGGCTGACCAATAATGAAGCTGAGATTTACATTATACTGCTAAAACTAAAAGAAGCAAAAGCCTATGACATTGCAAAGCACACTCCTATATCCAGGTCTCATGTATATGATTCTTTGAACATCTTGTTAGGAAAAGGCCTGATAAATTACGTAACTAAGGGGAAAACGAAACGCTTCAGAATAACTGATCCTGATAATTTAATTAATATTTTAGAAGCCAAAGAAGAGCAAATTGTGAAACAGAAAGCAGAGTTAAAGGAAAAGATTGCTGTTTTAAAAGAAAAGGATATAGTAACATCATCAAAAGTTGAAGTATATGAAGGAGTAGAAGGAATAAAATATATCTTGAATGACATAATAAATGATGGCGTAGCACATAAATATAAAGAGATTTTGGTTATGAACTCGTTTTCAAAAGATGAATTTATCAAATCAGTACCAGAATATGTATGGGAAAGATTTTGGAACATGAGAAAAAAATACAAAATCCAATCCAGACAATTATTTGCTGAAGGAAAAATTATTACTGAACATCCGCATGTAAAAGCAAGAATTTTGTCCAAAGACTACTTCAGCAACAAGGTTGTTCATTCAATTTACGGGAACAAGATAATATACTTCATATTTACACTTCAGCCATTAGTGATTAGAATTGATAGCCAAGAAGTCGCAGAATTATATCAAAAACAGTTTGAACTTTTGTGGAAAATAGCAAAATAATAGCGATGGAGTTTGCATCAAACCCTGTTCAAGGTATCAAAATTGCTCTTTTCCGGGGGCGGGGACTACTACTCCTCTTCTCGTCGAGAGAACACCCATTTTTTCAATCCCGGCTGAGGGATTAGAAGTTTATGCTCGAGTCCGGATTAAGCATTAAAGAATGGTCACTGGCCTTTCCTGCATCTGTGTTGTGTAGTATTGCTTGTCATTTCTTGAATATTCGTCCAATCCAAATCCCCACATAGCCACACCCTCCCACAAGCACGAATCCAAGGAAACCGCTAGAGGCGAAGGCAGGTTTTCCTGTAGCCTGATTATAGGCATTGGCTCCCATCACGACTGCAAAGATCGCCGGAATAGCTCTTCCCCAGGAAATCGTGCCATTGCGTCGGAACATGATCAAGAAAACAATACAAGATGCCAAAGACCATGGGAGAGACTGGAAATAGCTTAAGCCTAAGATAAGACCGTAGGTAAGTGGCATTCCGAGCAATCCACCGATGAGGAATACGCCCAGCATGAAGGGCACGTACTCAGTTTCCTTAAACATAGGATTCCCGGAACCTTCCCCGCTAAACGTAGATATCACTAGTCTGATCTTCGTGGCTCCAGGTATGAACCCGACCTCACCAGAAGCGCTCCGAATTTTGGCCCACTGCTTCTCTTGCCCTTTTACTGGGCCCAACAGCGTGAATCGGTCTCGCTTTTTGAACGTCATTGTGACGCGGGAGCTTTCCGAAGGAGAGTGAAAAACGCTGACGCTCTTCTGGTTCAGGTCGACTTCCAAAATCTCGTAAACCTTAATGTTTCCAATATAACCGGTCACACCGCTTGGCAGCGTAGCTTCCTTCCACTTTGAACCACCCTGTCTAAAAGCCTTCCCAGCAGTGATTTCATCGTCAGCATGCAACTCGCCGACGACCTCTGAAGTCAAACTGGGTGCTGAATACACCATTGCTTTCTCTTCGAGAACCCTAACTCTTACCTGTTTTTTCATGTTCTCCCCCTTTAAAACAGTATTCGGATTTAAATATATAAATGTTTTTAAAATGGCATACAACACAAATCACAGCTTTGATTAGCAAAACTCAGTATGCCTTAAATCATATGTTCTCTGCCTTTATATTGCCTTGTTTGTCGGGACTTGAGCCAAACACTCCAGCTCGGGGGCGGGGACCTATTTTTCTTATTCTTAATATGTATAACTACTTCAAAGGTAAGATTTAAATGCTCAGGAAGGTTTCTCTGTCTGTTTTTGAGAATAAATTTAATATAAGATCGCATGAAAATGAAACTTAGCAAAGGCACTTTAGAATATTTGAGACGCCTCCAAGGCACGGCACCAAGTTCGCCTGTAGGAACAGGTGAATTAACTGGTGTTGATAAAAAAATCGATTTTACAATCGTTCCACATGCTAGGGAGATACAAACATTTAGATGTCGAGATATTAAACAACGTAAGAATTATCATCCGTATTATCATGAAGCAACATCTGTGCTTGAGAATTTTGTGACTGCAGATTTTGCATTATATGCATATGAAGATGGGGAAATAATTTTATATATGGCTGAGAGAGAAAATAATTTAATATTCAAATATCCTGATGAGGCAATAAGGCAATTTCGAGAAACAGGCAATTTTTTTCCACCAGAGAAAGATATAGGCGCAGTTATTAGTGCTGAATCAACATTAAGAATAGTTCTTTCCGAACTTTTTGACCCGGATAAAGGTGAAATCTACTTTGCCACATATCCAGAGGGTTACAAAAAACTAACGCCCCAAGAGAGAGGGTTCGCTGAATTGGTGCACGGCCGAGGCAATGATTTTATTCAAACGATGAAAATGCTGTGGGAAGCAAATGTGAGAGGGACATGGATAAGGTACCTAACTTCAGAAAGTGTAAAGAGTATATTAGAAAAGAATAATGCTAAAAGTCTCGGGCGGACATGTATTCTCCGCTGCTTCTCTGATCAATCCACTTTTGATGCTTTCTATACCCCGCTTTGGGAGGAGGGGCTGACAGATATTAAGTTAGACTTTAAGTTTTGGGAGAAATATGAAAAGTAGATTGGCAATGAAAGTCACCCTGGATGATTGCACGGTAAGCTTAGCTATGAACAAATGGTTCTCTTCAGGGCTTCTCGTATAAAAGAATATAGAGGAATAGAATATAGCAAGACAAACTTATAAGGAGCTGTTAAAAGGATGGCAGGATGATGCTAGGTTAACCTATGAGGGATATGGTGATCCTCCGCTGCGTCCAGAGCCGTCAAGATATGCTAAAAAGGAAGCAAATATTCCAGGTTTAGGAACTATCTTTTTCTGTGAACATCCTGATTTCAAGAGCTCATTAGATGCAATAATGGAGGAGTGTAGTGAGGTAATCTCTTTAAGAGATTTGGCCTATGCAAGAATCAAAGAGGGCAAGTACGGCATCCTTACAATGCATGGCTCGTTTGTGCGTGAGGGAAGCCTATTCATCCCTAACAATGAGAATAAGAGGATTTTTATCAGGGAATCATTAGTGCTGAAGGATCCTGGTGATTATGGCTGCTACGAAGTGGCGATTGATGAATTATTTATGCCTGAAAGCTTCAATGTGGACGCCTATTTAGAGCAGATCGGCAAAGACAACTACCTTATATTGAAAGATAACGATACACTCCGAGTGCCAGCCAATAGGCTTGCCGAGGATGAAAGAGCAGTGTGGCTATACCAGGACCAAGCAAAGGATTATGGGTTATTCTTGGAAAGCAATGCGGAAATTAGGTTGAATAGATGGGGGACTGGTCATGAAAAAGTAACTCCTAAACTAGTTATCGGTACGTTATCCGACGAATACATTGATGAGCAACCAAGGCCCTTTGCTCGCCAGCTAAAGCTTGGTGGAATCGCGGGTTTCGGGCTCACTTCTATTTCCGAAATCAGTGACGGCGCACTGGTGAATGATAGGCTTCGCGGATTGCATCGCGAGCCTGCTGAGGAGGGTACGCAAAGAAAATGATTTCAGATGAACAGCTCCAGAGAATTAAGATAATCCCGGAAAGAGGAGGGAAGGACTTATTAGATTGCATTAAAGATGTTAATTATCTTGGTTTGAAACCTCTAGAATCGGCTGATATAACAAAATCCAGAATGGTTGTTGATGATAAGACATTGAAGAAAAAGCTCAGAGAAGGCAATGGCTGGGTTCCTAACAGCAGAATCTATACTGTTGGTGATGCTGGCGTCATGGTGCATATCCCTCCTGCTGATTTAGATCCTGTTTTTAATAACCCTGAAGAGGCATGCTTTGAATTAGGAGCATGGATGACTAAAGGCAATTATTTCATGAAGAGTAAGGATTCTATTGATGCTATTGTTAATGATGAGAGAGTTCTCCATGCGCCTTATAGTGGAATTGCATTAATAGGGCGTGAAGATAATGAAGAGGGGCAGTTCGTTGTACAAACTGCAAATCCTCCTGCTCTAGAAACTTGGGAAGGAAAAATAGCAAGAAAACATTTTGCAAGAACAGAAAGAGAATTTTATGGAAATATGAAGATGCTCAGTGAGTCAGGCATAGAAAACATCAGAGTATACTTCTTAATGGAAAATTATATTAGAAATGTATTAGCTGGACAAAAGGATGCGAAGGCTTTGGTGCGGACTTGCTGGCTCAATAGCTTCAAATTTAATTCTGATCTTGTTGATGGAAAGAACTACGTTAACCAGGATGTTGGTCATATTTTTGTGTTAGGACCTGTAATTCACAAGAAAGAAATTTTGGAACCAAGCTACAGGCCAAAATGGCGGGATAATCCATTTTATAATAGGTGATGCAAAATGGCTAATGTTCAATTTGAAACACATGTTGATGGTTTGGGCACTATTTATTCTTGTGATGACTCTGCTTTTGATGAGGCATTGGAAGCCATCTTAAAGAAGTCAGATGGCTTAATTACTTTAAGGGATTTGGCTTATGCAAGAATCCAACAGGGAAAGGACAGTTCTGTTTCTCAGAAAGGATCACATGTTAGAGAAGGGTCATTATTCGTTCCCAGAGCAGCAAATAGGAGGATTTGGCTTAGAAATTCATTAATATTAGATAATCCTTCTGTAGCTGTAGAAGCACATAGGGCGGGAGGAGAATATTTGCTTCCACTTTATTTTAATGTTGATCGATATTTGGAACAGATTGGTAAGGATAATTATTTCTTATTGACAGATACGACGCCAGTTCCAACTAATAGATTCGGGGAGGATGCGAGAATGCAGTGGGCATTTAGAGATCTAGCACAACAGTATGGGCAATTCAATGCTGATGCAGGAATCGAGTATTTTAACACTTTCATGTGGAATAATACCATGTGGACTAATAATGATAATTACATAGACCGCCAAGGTAGACCGTTTGCTAGTCAGTTGTGGTTACGGTGGCTTGACGAGCTTTCCGATATTCGTGGTGCCACGGGTCTTAGCGTCAACAATGGGGTTCGCGGGGTGCGTTATGAACCTGCCGAGAGTGGTGCGCAGAAAGAATGATTGGAAATGCTAATGTTCCTGCAAACAGCATCAAAACCGTTCAGCGCCGGAGGCCGGGGCTTTTATTATTTCTTCTTCCCAATAACCTTCACGCCACTCATGTAAGGGACTAGAACCTTTGGCACTGTCACTGTGCCGTCCTTGTTCTGGTAGTTCTCAAGTATCGCTACCATTGCCCTTGATGTGGCAATCGCAGTGTTGTTCAGGGTGTGCAGGAATCGCCTGTTGCCGTGCTTGTCTATGCACTTCACATTGAGCCTTCTTGCCTGGTAGTCTGTGCAGTTGCTGTTGGAGCCTATCTCCTTGTAGCTTTCCTGCCTTGGGAACCACACTTCCAGGTCATATTTCTTTGCTGCTATTGGGCCTAGGTCTCCTGTGCAGATGTTGACAGCCCTCCAAGGCAGCTCTAGCGCAGTGTAAAGCTCTTCTGCGTTCTTTTGCAATTCCTCGTGATATTTCCAGCTGTCTTCTGGCTTGCAAAATATGAATTGCTCTACCTTGTTGAACTGGTGAGTCCTAAATAAGCCTTTCTCGTCCACGCTATGCGTGCCTATCTCTTTCCTGAAGCACATGCTGTAGCCCACAAATTTGATTGGCAATTGCTCTTCAGGTATGGTCTCATTCCAGCACATCGCTCCCATTGGGTGCTCTGCTGTGGCTATCATGTAGAAATCCTCTCCTTCTATCTTGTACATGACATTCTCAAAGTCTCCAAGGGAGACCACTCCTTCATAAGCATCTCTTTTTAGCATGAGTGGAGGCTCAACATAGGTGTAGCCTTTTTTTACTAGAGAATCAATTGCAAACCTTATCAATGCCTGGTTGAGCAGTGCTAGCTCGTTTTTCAGGTAATAGAATCCTACGCCTGCTACTTTGGTGCTCCTGTCAAAATCAGCAATCCCCAGTTGCTCTGCAAGCTCTGCATGGCTTTTCAATGGAAAATCATATTTCTTCGGAGCGCCGTGCTTTTTTATCTCAACATTTTCTGTGTCATCCTTTCCATAAGGCACTGACTCGTGCATCATGTTGGGCAATTGCATGAGCCCGTTTTTTACCTCTTTCCAGAGCTCATCCTGCTTGTCCTCTATCTTTTTTATGTGCGCAGGTATGTCCTTGGCTTTTTTTAGTATCGCAGAGATGTCCTTGCCTTGCTTTTTTGCCTGGTTTATCTCTTCGCTTATCTTGTTACGTTCACATTTGAGGTCGTCAACCTGCTTTTTGAGCTTTCTCCATTCAGTATCATTCTTTATGAGCTCATCAAGCATCTTGGTTTTGCTTGGGTCTTTTCTTCTCTCCAAGTTTTTCTTGACTAGTTCCGGATTCTCTCGTATGAGGTTAATATCAAACATAGTATCACCCTTATTCTAGAGTATTGTCTTGCTTATTTTAAATATTTTGCCCTAAAAACAAAAAATCGTGAAAAAAAAAGAATTATTGGCTGGCGGCGCCACTGCTGCCCCTGACTTCCAACGTCTTTCCGTCCTGCACTCCTTCTATGAGCAACTTGCCTACCTGGTTATGCTTGGTCAGCTTTATCATGCTCTTCTTTGACGAGGTGGCTGACATGACAAATTCTCCTCCAAGATAAATATCCACTTCCTTGTAAGCATGCTCTGGAGTCAATCTCAAGAGGATGTTCTTCTTATCTATCCTTATCTGGTAAGGCAATGATTCAACCCTGTCTTCTCGCTTGTCGGACTTTTTCTGCTCTCCCTCAACCACATCAATGCTCAGGCCTAGCTTCTTCTCAATGGCTTCGATGTTCTGTCCTTGCCTGCCTATCAATGCTCCTTTCTCTCCTGCAGGCACATACACTCGGCACTTGTTGTCAGATAGCATCTCTACTTCTGACTTGCTCACGTGCTTTGCCATCTCTCGCCTTATGCTTTCCTCTGCAAGCTTCTGTGTCGGAGTGGTATAGCCAGTGCGGACCGGTATCACCACAGTCTGGTCTCCATAGCTATAAATCTCAAACTCTAGCCTTCCTGAGTTGAAGTCATTGACCACAACCACTGGCCTTGCAAGGTCTGCTTCTGTCATGCCACTAGGCACTTTCACTTCCATGCTTAGGGAGAATATCCTGTCAATAGCTCCATTGGTTATGAATATCACTGTGTCTATGATGTGAGGTATCACTCCTAGCTCTATCCTTCCTATGAACCTCTGGATAGCATCTATTGGCTTTGTCGCGTGAAGCACTCCTATCATTCCTACTCCGCTAAGCCTTAAGTCAGAGAACAGCCTGAAGTCTTCTGTGTTTCTCATCTCATCAAAGATAGTGTAGTCTGGTCTGCTGAGGAGTAGTATGTCGTGTATCTCATGGCCGCTTCCATAGTTTATTGAGTATTGGGTCACTTCATCAGGCAGCACCAAGTCTCTTGGCGACTCAATTGTTTTGATGACTTTTTCCTTGGCAAGATAGTGTATTGCTAACGCCTGCGCAAAAGTGGTCTTTCCATGGCCTGGCGCACCAGCAATGAGTATGCCTTCTGCTTTATCATCAATCCTTTTGAGTATCTTGTCATTGAGGGAGTACTCTGCCAGCGCCAGTTTTTTTATTGGCCTGACAGCAGTTATCTCATACCCATCAGAGAACGGAGGCCTGGTTATCACTATCCTGTAATTGATGAACTGGATTATGCTTGAGCCTTTCCTCTCGACTTCTATGAAGCTGTCTGTCCTGCCGCTTGCCTCCTCAATGATTGCCTTGGCCAGCTCCTTGACTGCTTCCCTGTCAAGCTTTTCTGGCTCCACCTCGACGTATTTCCAGTTTCCAGGCACGCCTTTCTTTGCCCTTATCGAGCAATTCTCCTTGATGTGGATGCTCATCGTAGTATCATCAAAATATTTTGCGAGCACAAATGGCTTTTCCTCAAGCTCGAACTCGTAAAGGATCACTTGGATGCCTTTGCTTTCTGCTACTAGGCTCTGGACCTTGTCTGCGGTCACAAGGGTTGCTTTTTCTTCAAAAGCAAGTTTTCTTATCAGCGAATCTATTTCCCCTGTCTTGGCGTACTTTATTTCGAAATCAGTAGGCCTATTGCCCTTGAATACGACCTGAAAGCCATGCTTTTCCCCTAGCTCCCTGAGCTTTTTCACTTCTTCTAATCCTAAATATCCAGTCTCGCGGTTCTTGTTAGCCTGGCTCTCAAGCTCTGCCATGACTGCCTCATGGATGAGTATCAGGTCTGGCTTGAACTCTTTTTTCTCAATCTTCTTGGATATGGTGCCTTCTATTATTATGCTTGTGTCCGGAACTATTTTGAGTGCCTTGGCTTCTGCCTTGCTATCTCTTATCTTGGTTTTCTGGCTCATAGTAATTTCCTCTCATCGCGCTATTTATAATATAGGATAGAAACAGTGCCTCTCTTTTAAATATTGTCAAAAACATAGGAGACTGAGCAACGAAGTTGCGAATGTCGCCTGAGTTTTTCCAAGGTTTTTAAGCGAAGCGACAAAAAGCTTCGTCAGAACCACTTACTTATCTTGTGCTCAAGGACATTCATCCATACCATTATCTTCTGCCAAAATGTCGGGTTGTTGAGGCTTATGTCTAGCTCTTCTCTCAGCTTGTAGGCTTTCCCTTCCTCATCCTCGTATGAAACTGTTATGTTGAACCTGTTCTCTTTGAGCCTCATGTTATCGCCTCTTATCATGACGGTGAAATCATAGTCCTTTGCAAATTCAGCCACATCCCAATGCTCTTCGAAGAATTCATGCTCTACCTTTATCTTGACATTTCTCGGGCTGTTGGCTGACTTCTTTTTCAGGAAGAATTTTATCTGGGACTGCTCGTCATATGATATGCTTGATGGATAGCTCAGGTTCATCAATTCTATCGATGGCTCGTCCTGGCTTTCCAGTATCAAGTAATAGGATGTGTCCACCAGGTCGCTTTCTGCCTTGAAAACAAGGGTCTTCACACCCAGGCTATCAAAGCTCCTGTTATATCTGAATGTTGCATATTCCCTTGAGCTTAGCATGGTATTGATGCAATCAGTATTGAGGCATACTCCCAGGTTCCTTACAGTCCTGTCTCCCAGGTTATTCAATGAGCAAGTGATGTTTAATGACTCATTGATATATAGCTTGGTCTTGCTGGCAGAGCAGTTCAGGTATAGGAAATCAGAATAAGGCTTTTGCTCTGACTGCTCCTCCTCAATGAAGAGCCTCATGTACTTCTCAGAGTAAACCTTTCCATCACTTTTTGACTTGAAGCTGGCCTCAGCCTGCTCCCCCCTTTCCCCGGTCAGCTTCAATGGGAAAGTGTAGATGAACCTAGTGTCAAGGCGAGAGCCTACCCTTAGCAGCCAGTAAATCTTCTGCTCCTGCCTCGGCTTTAGCAGTATTGGCCTGAAAGGATAGCCATCAATATCCATCTCCTTGACATTGGCCAGGGCAATCTTGGTCGCTAGGTAATAATCAGTCGGGTTCTCAATAGTCACAATCAACAGGTTGTAGGAGCCAAACCCAGTCTCTGAAGTCACTACCTCGGCGCTCATGTCAATCAATGGGCTTATCTTGTAATCCTTGTCTTTCACCTCTACAGAAGCATTGAGGATTCCAGGCTTAATCTCAGTATCCCTTCCTCTTGCAGAGTAATTGATGCTCACCTCCTTGGCATCATTGCTGGTCTTGAGCTTTATATGGGCCGCATCCAGGTAGCCCAGCTCCTTATAGGTCACATCAAAAGGAATCCAGCCATACCCAGGGAAGTAGACTTCTGCCCATCCGTGCGGGCCCCAGCCATCATTCAGCAGGTTGACGTTGGAGTAAGATACCCCTGTGACAAACCTTGCGGGAATGCCCAGGCTCCTGCACATAGAGATGAAAAGGCTGGTTATCTCATCGCATACTCCCTTCCTGTTGTTCAGCACCCAGCTAGACTTCTGTGATGCATCAGCCGTCATGGTCGAGAGGTCGTACTCCACATTATCCTCGACCCATAATGCAAGCTTGAATACCACTGAGTAAAGATCGTCCTCGCCTTTAGCAAGGCCTGATGCCAATGATTTGATGTCATCATTGATGTCTATTATCTCTTTTGGCTTTAGGTAATCAGCATAATCAGAGCCTAGCTCCTTAATTGGGAACACCACTTTTTTTGCGACCTTAGGAATCTCATTTTTTGTATTCATCCTAGATCTTTCCTTCACCAAGAAATTAGTCTGCGATGGCCTATTCCATTCAAACAGGAATCCGCTTTCCTCATCAAAATCAGCTTCTGGCTCAGTTGAAATGTACTCCACAACTTGGCGATAATCATCCCTGGGATACCACGAAAGGAATGCAGAGACATAATCAACATAAGAAGAGGAAGAGGTGGAAGCCATGCTGAAAGTATTTGTGATTAAAAGCTCCAAATCCAAGGAGTGATAATCAAAGAGCTCGCTGTCCTGGGCTGATGCCAGTAAAGGAAGCAAAACAATAAACGCCATTACCAAGACTATTTTTCTCATTATAAGCCTGCGTTTATGCCTTGCATTTTTAATATTTTGCTATAAGATAAGCAAAACTTTTTAAAAACCGAATAATTTCACAGAAAATAATTGTTGCCACGGTCGCTTACAAACAAAAACCCTCGATGGTTTTTGAGTAAGCAACCTCGCAACTACGTTGCCACGGTCGCTTAGCCTGGTAGAGCGCAGGATTGCTAATCCTGTTCCTTCGGGAATCCCCGGTTCAAATCCGGGCCGTGGCGTTGAACGAAGTGAAACGCCTAAGGCACGGGCTCAAAAATCCAGCAGGGTTTTTGCCTGTCCGGGCCGTGGCGTGTTTTTCTTTATCTTTCTTACCGCTGTTCTTATCCTCTTTCACGCCTATTTTTATCAGCGAGAACATTTCATATCCTTTAAGCACTTCCCTGCCAAAAAGATATTCCAACTCTATAATGTATGCGCATCCCGCCACTTTTGCTCCTGTTTTTTCCACCAGGTTAATCGCTGCCTTGGTTGCCCCTGATCCTGCCATAATATCATATACTATCAGGACAGCGTCCCATTTTCCAAGGAATCCTTCCTTTAGCTGGTATTCAGCCTCACCGTATTCCTTGATAAATCTTTCCCGAAGGGTTTTGCCCGGGATCAGCCCTGGTTTTCTTATAAGAACAAGGGGCTTGCTAAGAGCATAAGCCAAAGCAGAGCCGATGATGAATCCTTTTGATTCTACAGCGACTATCTTGGTAATGGTCATGTGCCTGAAGTGGTTTGCAATCTCTTTTATGCAGTCCCTGAAAGCACCAACGTCCATTAGCAAGGGTGTAAAGTCATGGTACATCACATCCTTTTTGGGAAAATCTGCATAATGGCTGATGAGCTTAGAATAGTTCCTTATTCTTTTCATCTTAATCCTCCTCCAAAAGTATCACCCTTGCCGGCGCTCCATCTATGCCTGTAACTTTAACAGGAAGGCATATCAGAGTGTACTCTTTTGCCTCGACCTCTCTCAGCCTCAGGTTATCAATCAAGGTTATCTGCTTTTCAAGAAACATTCTGTGCAGGTCAGACTTGCCTTCTCTTTCAAACGATTGATAGTCATAACCCAGGGTAGTAACCCCTTTGTCTATGATATAACGTGCTGCTCCCTTGCTTAGTGCAATGTGCTCAGGGTTATAAATGCTCATGGGGTCGTATGAATTCCTGGTTTTCAACAGCAGCCTTGGCTGCGTTATGGTGTAATGCTCAAGGTCTTTCTCTGTAATTGTGCTCTCTATGTTGGTGAGGTCAAGCACCTGGCACTTCCCTATCAATCGCTCCATGGGGACCTGGTCTGAAGTCCATTTGTCGTTGAATAAGTAATAAGGCGCATCGATGTGCGTGCCTGCGTGCGAGCCAAAGCTTAACCAGGTGAAGTTGCAGGGTGCTTGAGGAATCCTTGCCACGGGCTTTAGCTCTGGCGGCTGGTCTTCCTTCCACACAACAGTCCTCTCATTCAGTTCCATTGATATGTCTATTACCTTTCCTGTATCTATTTCCATGGTTTTCCCTCCAAAAGATTGTTTATCCTGTCATACCATGCTCTTTTCCTTTCCAGGCATGCCTCTGCTGACTGAGTTAGAATTCCCGGCCTAAAGGCAGCGTAGGACTTTTTTAGTTCTTCAATGCCATTAACTCCCCTCAAAAAGGCTTCTCCTAGCTCAGACCCCTTGAAGAAGTCAAGATGATTTGCCTTTGGCATAGGTGTCCAGATTGGGCCGTACATATCTGCCAGTTGCCAAAGATAATCCGCATATACCCCCTTGCCATGGGTTTCGCTCTCCAATACAAAAAGTAAATGCCTTATCACGTGCTTCTTGTTGATGTAATCCCTTACTGCAGGAACACTAAAGCCCCGTCCGTATTTTTCAAGGACCTGGTTCTCATCAATGATTAGGCTTATCTTTTCAAGAAAGGGGCTCAGGTCTTCTTTTTTATCCTTTGGAAAGGCATCCGCAATCTTTTCAAGGCAGATTTTTGAATATGATTTTTCGTCTATATGATAGAAATAACCTATGATGTCAATCCTGTTCTCATACGGGTATGCCCCTTTTGCAAAGCATTCTTTTCTTGAGCCCATATCAAAGAGCGAACAACATATGCTTGGATACTTCTGGCTCTCCTTGATGTTGATGTAGTAGGATATAGTCTTGAAATCAGGTTTTTGCGTGAAGAATCTGAAATAATAGCTTGCGTTCTGGAGTGTAGTGCCAGAATCTACGTATTCATCAAAGAACAAGAAAGGAAGCTCAATTATCTTACTGATGCTTGTGCCCTTTAAGGCCCTTGATATTTCAGCTTGGTATGTCTCTTGTCCTTTTCCATCTAATCCTTTTCTGCTGATTTCCTCCAGGATATCTGGCAAGGATTTCCTGGCCCTGGCCTCATTAGGCATCTCCTCGCACAGTTTTTTTAATACATCGCCCCTTGCAGCATTGTTGTACTCTTGTAGCTTCTCATCTTTTTCCCCCTTAGAGAGATAGTATGATATCAGCGGGTAGATGTTATTTATCTGTTCTCGTGGAAATTTCATATAGTTCCACATTAGGTCCATCCCTCTTTTCTTGGCAATTCTCTCGCAAAGGTAAGACAGGGGCCTTGCTCCGCAATCAGAGACAACAATTTGCTTGTATCCGCTTTCGCTTATCCTGTCTACAATCCTGCTTGCTAATTCTATCACTGCCTTGTCTGTCATGAACTCAAAAGTCCTGTTGAATTCTGGGCTGACAAAACCATCCAGGTTATCCACAGGGCCGTACAGCTGGGCAATTTCACTCATTTTTCTCCTCCGCTGGATTTTTCACCTTGATTTTTTTTGCTATCCTGACAAATCTTGCAATCTTTCCATTGTCCTTTCGGTCCTTGCGAAGATAATCATCTGAATAAGTGCTTACCCCTGTTGAAACATCCACTCCCCAGGGCATTACTGTTGATATGGCTCGCTTCAAATTATCAGGGGTAAGGCCTCCTGCAAGGAAAACCGGCTTTGATGCCAAGGCAACCAGCTTATTGCACAGCTTCCAATCATTTGCAACCCCAGTGCCTCCAGTGTATCCATTGTGCCTTGAGTCAAGAAGAATGAAATCACAAAAAGGCTCGTAGCTTTTTAGGCGGCTCGCACTTGTCGCATCATCGACCACTATGGTCTTTATTATCTTTCTGCTGGTCTGCTGCCGAAGCTGCTTGAGCTTTTCTAATCCGATGTCTTCCGATACCTGAATGCCAGTCGAATTAACATATTCTGCCAATGCCAATATATCATCCACCTCTGTGAGGTGCGTGACTACGTAGCTATCTTTACCTTTGGGGAATGTCTTAATTATTTCTTTCACTGCCTGGGCATGAGGCTCTACTTCAAAGGGCAAGACTTTCCCACCCATCACAAAACCAATTGCATCAGCCCCGCATTCTAATGCTCTCATTGCATCTATCTTATTGCTTACTCCGCAAATCTTCACCATCATTTTAATTCCCTCCTAATTATTTCCACTAGCTCACTTGCGCTCTCTTCTGCGGCCCTACCAGTAGTATTGATTACATATTTTGGGCATTGAAGCAGCGCATATATTCTCATGTAATTATTCTCGCGCTCAATTGTCATTTCTGGGTCTTTAGCAAGCTTGTTATGGTATTCATCTCTTCGGCCTTGCCTTAGCCTGTTGACAAGAGTATCAAGGCTAGCAGTGATGTGGATGTATAAGTCCGGCTGAATGAAATATTTATTTAGCATGCTTCGCATAATCCTGTTGTGCATACGATAACAATCAGGAGGGAATGTATCAACTGACTGCACATACCTGTCCTGCAGCACATTTATCCCCCGCTTCAGCAAAGGCTTGATATGCATCGCTGTCTTTAACGCGAAGTCCAGGCAGTATAGCCATGAGTGTGGGTGAGCATTGATGAGCTCACCCCATCTTGACGTCTTTGTGAACCCCTTAACATAGCAAAACTTATTTCTTTCAAGATGCTTTAGCGCCTCTATTATTGCTGAGCTCTTGCCAGATGCACTCGGGCCCTCTACCACAATGAATTTTCCAGCCATGCTTTTCACCTGTCAATATAGGTGCTCCTGAGTATATGCTCGTTTTTTTGAATGTTGCATCCTTCTGTGACTTGATATGATGAGAGGGAGTCGAGCTTTCCAAGATCAATCAAGCCTGACTCTGATGGCCGTAGCAAATGGCCTTCTGAAGAAAGCACCCTGCAACAGTCATCACGTTCATGTGCGGCGCATGAGACTATATTCATCTGAGGGTGGGTTTTTTGGCAGTTGCCAACTATATGCAGGTAATTGCCCTTGCTTATGCTGTACTCGAATGCATAATCTTTCCCATGACCGCTCGCTATGAAATGCGATAGCTTCCAGCTTAGGACCTTGCCTTCAATTAATTTTCCTATCCCGACAACCTCATCCTTGTTCTTTCTTGACACCAAGGTGTTAATTTTGACTCCCACATGCGGGTATTGATTACTCAAGGCATCAACCAGGCCTAGCACCAAGATGTGATGGTTATCAGTCCTAGATGTCTTTCTCATGCTATTATGAGCTGCGGGATTTGCAGAATCAAGCGGAAGGCCTATATAATCCAGGCTGCTGCATAATGATTTTATCTTTTCTTCAAGCAATATACCGTTGGTCGTCAGGATTGTTGTAAGGCCAGATTTTTTTGCATAGGATATGATCTCTGCGATATCCTTCCTAAGCAACGGCTCTCCCCCCGTGAAGTTTATGGCTTCAAGGCCAAGGGCGACTAGCTGGTCTATGCCCTTCTTTGATTCTGATGTGTTCAGCTCTTTGCTGGGTTTTCTCCAATCAGAGAAACAGAACTCACAGTCCATGTTGCAACTGGATGAGATCTCATAAGTCAGGTATTTTATCATTTTGTCCTCCTTTAAGAAGGCTTGTTATCTCTTTTTTAAGCCTGCCAAGCTCTTCCTCAAATGTTATCAATTCGCCATTTATGTCCTGATGCCCAAAATCAGCCCCTCTTTCCTTGGCTTCCAGGGCTCCCGCAGGGTTAACTGCACCGATAGATTTTACCCTTGTAAGCTTGTAGCCGTTGTTCTTGAGTTGGATCATCTTCAGGCGGTTGTTAGTGAGAAAGATTATGTCTTTGCTTGCTCCCAGGTAATCAAGGATGGTAAAGGTTATTTTGTAACCTGCGTTATCCTGCTCTTTGCGAGGGTCAGGCGTCAGGCCCAAAGCCTCAAATCCTCCCCACATGCTGGTCTTGGCAATTTGTTCAGAAGAGTATTCTCCGCGGTGCCTCATTGATGCCCTGGAAAAAAGGTCAAAGGCATACTCTCCTTTGGTGTAACCGCTGCCCATGCCGTTTTGCGTGTCTACGTGCATGAGTATGAACCCCACTCCCTTGTTCCTGGCAAGATGCTTATGGTCATCATAGCTGAACTGCCTCTGCACCCAGGACTCAAACCTTGCCCCGTCGCGATATGCTGGCGGCATTACCTTGTTGTAGCAGGCAGCCAGTTCCCTGATGCTTTCCCATTGGTAGGCACAGTTGCACCTTTGTGAGCCGTAGAGAAATGACGGGGTGCAGGCTGATTCGCTTCTCAACACTATTCGGCCGTCGTATATGTTGCCTATTATGCCAACGTTGACAAACTCTGTCCCCAGGCCTGGCATATAGACTGTGAATCCTATATGCCTTGTTATGTGTGGAATCCTGGCTCTAGGAGAGAGCGAGTACAAAGTAGCTCCCTTATTGGAGACTATAAGGGCTCCAGTCTCTTTGTGAATCCCTGCCTCATATATCATATCAAGGTTGACTTTTGCCTTTCGCTGATCAAGGATTGCCCCGAAATATTTCATAGCCAGCCTGAAAAGGCGAGGCTCCCTGATGCGGTACACCTTGTCACTTGATTTGTCACTAGCTGCTTTTAGGGCAAGAGTTGCGTACAGCCTCTCTGCTTTATTCATTCTTCCAATGAAGCGCTTTATTCCCTTGTTCATTGCCTGAATTTTATTTCTCATGGTCCAACCTCCGCATTTTCTGCCAATCTTTTATTATTCGATAATGATCGAATGCAAAACAGTCCTTGTGAGAATCGATTTCACTAAGCTGCATGAGTTGCACCTTGGTCTTGTATTTCTCACTTGCCAGGACTCCATTTGCAGCCCCATATACTGCTGTGGAAATTTTTGGGCCGCGCGGATCTCTTCCAGGCTCTCTATATACTCCCACTATCCCATTGATGATCAGCCTGAGCCCTGTCTCTTCCCTGAACTCACGTATAGCGCACTTTTCTGCGCTTTCCAGCTCATCACCTTTCTTTTCTCTCCTGCCACCAGGGAGCGCCAGGCCGAGCGGATAGGTTAGCCTTTCAATAAGCACTAGCTTGCCTTGGTAAAATGCCACTGCATCAGCGCAAAATTCAGTCACAATTCCAGCCATAATCTCAGCTCCGTTAACGTCATAATCACGCTAACTATAATAGATAAGCATAACTTATATTTAAAGTTTACGTTTTTAGTACGTTAAGATAGCGTATAAAATACGTAACATTTATATATTAGTTCCTCCCTCCATATCAGGGATGGGCCAAAAAAACTATGAGAAAGCAAGAATTGCCGTGGACGCAGTCATCTTCACCATAAAAGACAGGTCTCTGAAGCTGCTCCTGCACCAAAGGGAAAAAGAGCCTTTTAAAGAGCGAAAAGAGCTGCCTGGAGGGCTGCTGCTGCCAGATGAGACTGCTGAAGAGACCCTCCAGCGAAAGCTGCACGAGCTGACAGGCCAGAAAAAGATATTTTTCCAGCAGTTTTACACATTCACTACCCCTGGGAGAGACCCCCGCGAAAGGACAGCCTCAATAGGTTTTATCGCCTTGGTTAACAGCGAGAGGATAACTAGCACAGGAGACTGGCGCGCCTATGATTCTTTGCCTGAGCTCGCTTTTGACCATAAAGAGATAATCCAGAAAGCAAGGCATTACCTCAAGGACAACATCAGCTCGCTGATAGCGCGCGAATTCATGCCAGACAAGTTCCCTCTCAATAAGCTTCAGAAAGTGTATGAGGTCATCGAGCAAAAAAAATATGACAACAGGAATTTCAGGAAAAAAATGCTTTCGTCAGGCATCGTTAAGGAAACAGAAGAATCTGAAAGGAATGTCTCTCATCGGCCTGCAAAGTTATACATCTTCAAGAAAGAATGACCCCAAAGAGGCTCTCTAAGCAATGGCCAGGAGTTGTATTCTAAAGGGCACTAAGGGTTGTGCTCGGGAATGCAAAAATTAAAAAAGGCCTAGCGATTTCTTTCATCAACCATCATGGACAAGTATTTTGTCAGCTTTGAGGAAATGGCATCTCTTTGCAAGGACTTGGCTGAGCAGGTCAAGAAAGACAAGTTCAAGCCCGATGTAATCATTGGCGTTTCTCGTGGTGGCTGGATTCCTGCCAGGCTTATTTCTGAACACCTTGGCGTGGAGCTTTTGGCAAGCATCGGTGTCAAGAGCTATGATGGCTGCAAGAAGCAATGCCAGCCTTACCTGTTTGAGGAGCTAGGATTGAAAATCAAAGGATTGGAAGTGCTGGTGGTAGATGAGGTCGTAGATAGCGGTGAGAGCCTTGAGGTGGCCAAGGAGTATTTAGATTCACTTTCACCTTCTAAGGTCAAGTTCGCTGTCCTGCATTGCAAGCCTTGGAGCAAGTTCAAGCCTGATTACTTTGTAAAGCAGACTGAGCAGTGGATTGTCTATCCCTGGGAAAATAAATAGTGTGGTGTCAATTCTCACCACAAATATTTTTATAGGCCTGAGATATAACTAGCTGCAAAATGACAACAAAAACGAAAACCCAAAAAGAAATCGAGAAGAAGCGCGCAAGGCGCGAAGTAGAGAAAATCAGAGCCAAGTCCATAAGCACTTATGTTCCTCAGGAGCCAAAGAAGCCCATGGAGTTTGCCTTTGAAGGAGAAAAAAGGAGCAGCTTTGAATATCCTGTGGAGATAGGCAACACCATTGTTGAGAAAAAAAGCGATGGCAACTGCGTCCACATAATGATAGACAAGAAATTCAAAGGCAATGACAGGATAAAAATCTATTCAAGCCAGCTCAATGAGTGGAACACTCTTTGCTTTCCAGACATCATGCCAAGCCTTCTCAAGCTTCCTTCAGGGTATTACCATGGCGAGATGCTCGGAGTAAGCCTGGACAAAAAGATTTTTACCTCTCTTGATGAGTTCAAGGCGATTGAGAGCAGGCCCAAGCTCAATGCTGACAATGTGAATGCTGAGCTTTTGGCAAAATACCCTCTTAAGATTGATATTTTTGATGCGCTTAGAGTTGAAAGAAAACCCCTTCTTGCAACGCCTTTTGCTGACAGGAGGTCAAGGCTTGAAGAGGTTGTTGAGGAAAATCCTCACCTCCAGCTTGTTGAGCATTACATTGTCCGCGATGCCGAGGATATGCAAGACAAATTTATCAATGCAATTGCCAGGGGCTATGAGGGGCTCGTGGCCAAGGACCCTGATTCTCTTTATGTTCCTGGCAGCAGGGACAGCGACTGGATAAAGCTAAAAGCATTCACAACTTTTGACCTTGCAGTTCTAGGGTTCTACCAGACTCCTGAAAGCAGAGCAGAAGGCAAGCCTTTCTCAGCGATTCTTGTCGGAACTTATAACCCTAATAGCAAGAAGTTCGAGACCTTGGCAAAGGTTAAGGTCGGGGCTGCAGAAGACCAAAAAGAAATCTGGAGAAAGGTCAAAAGAAAAGTCAAGACAGGCGCTGACTATGAAAAAGTTGTTGCTGCCTACGGCAAGACCTTTTTTAGCCCTGACATGCAGAGGATAAAAAGAAAAATCCCTGATTATGTTGCAGCCTACTCTGCTGGTGACAGCATCGCAATAGTGGAGATACAATCCCAGGATGTGACTTACAGCGAGAACTGGCACTCATGTGGGCTAAAGGATGGCAAAGCCCATTCCCTGCGCATACCAACCTTCAAGCAGCTGCGAGAAGACAAGAGCAGAGTCCAGGACTTGACAACCACAAAGCAGATACAAGAGTTCTACACCGGATAATTTTTTTCTTTATTTTCCTTAACTTTTTTCTACATTTTGACAACAAGATTTAAATACTCTGCGGATTTTCAAGGAGCTACCGATAGCGGGGTAGGGCAGAATGCGTCTTACCCTAGGCGTGTGCCCAACTAGGAGTGCCCGTCGAACGAGATAATGGAAGTTTATCTTGTGCGGAAGGCTCATAAAAGAGATAACACTCTTAGAGAGACCCGGAGGTCGATGGTTCAAATCCATCCCCCGCTAGTAGGCGGAGGGAGCAATCCCTCTGATTTTTTTTATTTTAGCACTGGACATGTCGACGTCAGGCATATAAATAGCTCAGTCTATATTTCTAGCTATGAATCATCAAATCGTTCAACTCAAGGCTTTGATTGATGGTAAGTTCACTTATACTTCATGGTCTACCAATAGTTCTTATATGCTTAAGAGTAAAGGTCTAGATAATCAAAATATTTTGGTTTATTACATCACGAAATCTAATAAAGTTTTCTCAAGAGAATTTCCGAAGTTTATCAGTATAACACCTAAATTCGCTTGCATCCTGGGGTTAATCAAAGGTGAGGGCGCCAATGCTCTTGGTAAATCAAATTATAGAAGGTTTACTTTTACCAACTCTGATTGTGAATTAGTCAAGAAAGTTTTGGATACTTTAATTGAGAACAAATTACTCATGAGGGAAAATCTAAAAGAAAAATCAATTTATATAATGCATTACCAGAAAGAAGAGTCGACGGTATTAAAACATTGGTCTAGAAAGTTGGAATTCCCGTTATCGAAGTTTAGGTGTATCGAAACAGTTGATAAAACAAGGGATTACGGGATATGTCACGTATACGTCAGTGATGTTTTATTAAGGAGAGTAATTGACATCATGATAGATTCTATTCTCAATTGATGATAAATTTAATAAATGGGGCTTATTTTTCTAACCTGCATGAACTACCCCAAGCTCTCATCCAAGGCTATCCTTGCGCCTATGGAAGGCATCAATGACTCTGCCTTCAGGCTGCTTTGCAAGCAGTTTGGCTGCGGCATGGTTTTTTCAGAGATGACTAGTGCCCATGCTCTTTCTCGCCATAACCAGGCGGCAATTAAGCTTCTGGATTTTGATGCTACAGGAGATGCTGGCAAACAGGAGCATCCTTTTGGCATACAGCTCTTTGGCCAGGACCCTGAGCAGGTTGTGAAGGCTGCCTTGTTTATCGAGGAGAAATACCATCCTGATGTTATTGACTTCAACCTCGGCTGCCCTGCAAGTCAGATTGTGAAGCAGGGGGCTGGCTGCGCCCTTCTTTTGCGAAAGAGCAGGATTAAGGAGATTGTGGAGGCTTGCGTTTCGCAACTAAAGACTCCTTTCACTGTCAAGATAAGGAGCGGGGTTGACAGCAAGCACATTGTTGCGCTTGAAATTGCTAGGATTTGCGAGTCTGCTGGCGCTAGCGCCATCACTGTGCATCCCAGGACCATGAAGCAGGCTTATAGCGGCAAGGCTGACTGGCAGATAATCAAGCAGATAAAAGAGGCTATAAGCATTCCTGTTATTGGCAATGGCGATATTTTTGCTCCTGAAGATGCAGAGCGCATGATGCGCCAGACTGGATGTGATTATGTGATGATTGGCAGGGCTGCTATGAAATCCCCAATCATTTTTGAGCAAGTGAATGATTATATGCGCAAGCACAAGTACAAGCATGCTGGTGATGAAGCCAGGCTCAAGATGATAAAGACTTACCTGTTCCTTGCTAAGAAGCACGGTGTCAGCTTTTTTAGGACCAAGCTGCATTGCCAGAACTTCACTGCAGGCATGCATGGCAGCGCCCAGCTCAGAAACAGGATTAGCTTGAGCAAGGATGAGAGTGAATTAAGAAAGATTCTGGGGTTATGAGAATGAATTATCGTTCGGAGGATTGCGAACATAGTGAGCATATCCTCCTTAAGTCTTTCCCTAAAGGCTTTCGCTAAAGGCTTTTTCCATAATCTTTAAAAATAGCTGTTTTCTTTCCCATTTTTATGAGCCAATTCAGTAATTATTTCAAGACAACCATACTCTTAGCATTACTCACAGGGCTGATGCTGTGGATAGGGAATTTTCTTGGAGGAACATCAGGATTCATCATTGCCCTTGCCATCGTCCTGGTGATGAACTTTGTGATGTACTGGTGGAGCGACAAGATAGTGCTTTTCATGTACCGGGCAAAGGAATTGCCAAAAGACCATCCTGTGAATAAGATTGTCAAGGACGTGGCAAGAGAATCAGGGTTGCCAATGCCTAGGGCTTATATTGTTGAAAGCGCAACACCCAATGCTTTTGCCACTGGCAGGAGTCCTTCTCATTCAGCTGTTGCTGTGACAAGCGGCATCCTTGGATTGCTTGATGAGAGCGAGCTCAAGGCAGTCATCGCCCATGAAATGAGCCATGTCAAGAACCGCGACACATTGATACAGACCATTGCTGCAGTTATTGCAGGAGTGATATCTTACGTGGCCTCAATGGCTAGGTGGGCTGCTATCTTTGGCGGGGGAAGGGATGATGATAACATGGGCAACATGCTGAGCCTGATAGTATTGGGGATATTAGCTCCATTAATCGCAGTCTTACTCCAGCTTGCGCTCTCTAGGACTCGAGAGTACATGGCTGATGCTGGAAGCGCAAAGGTGATGCATAGTGGAAAGCCTCTTAGCAGCGCCTTGAAAAAACTTGAGAAAGGAAATGCCATGAGGCCTTTCAGGAAAGGTGAAGGCTCTCCTGCGACAGGCTCACTTTTCATTGTCAACCCTTTCAGGGGAAGCTTCTTGTTCGAGATGTTCAGCACTCATCCTCCTATGGCAAAGAGGATTGCAAGGCTTGAAGCAGAAAAATTCTAAAAGATTTATTCCTATTCTAAAAGAGTAATTTTAAATACTGGACTAAGGTATTGCTGCTATCATGTTTGACCCTAACAGCAAGAAAGAGGAAGAGGCAAGAAGCAAGCGCCTGCAGAAGAATATGAAGCTATTTGAGAAGCTGATAGAGCGCATTGACAAGAAGCTTCCTTTCATGGGAATGAATCCTGTGAATGAGGCTTCTGAGAAGAAAAGGTTCTTCAAGGAGAAAGATTACAACCCTGTCTTTAGGTACAAGAAGGTGAGTTCTTGCGAAAAGCTCCTCAACAAGGCATCTGACCTTGAGATTCCTGAAGGAGTGATGAGAAACTTGCTGATGCAGAGGCTTGAGAAGTTCAAGAGGACCAATGCCATGCTCCAGAACCTCGGCAAGGACGAGTTCACTTATTTCTCAAAAGGGATTTTTGGAAAGCCCTCGCCTGAGCTAGTGGCCAGGGCCTATGACATCCTGCAGATGGCTTCTGAGAAGGAAGAGCTAAACATCGAGTCAAAAAAAGTCTTGGAGCTGATGAAAAAATCACTGGCCCAGCTAGGCCTTAAAGGGTGGAAGGCTAGCCTGAAGAAGATGGCATCTAATGCTGCAGTGATAAGCTCACAGAAGCACGTTTACGTGAAAAAAAGCTCCAAGGTGTCAGAGAGCTTCATGAAAAGGGTGATTGTGCACGAGATAGGGACGCACGTCTTTAGGACATTCAATGGCGAAAGCCAGCCTTACAAGATATTCCTGACAGGACTGCCTAATTATCTCACCACAGAAGAAGGCCTTGCTGTGAACATCGAAGAGATGCATGGCTGCTTAAGGGCAAGCACGCTTCGGGCTTATGCTGGCAGGGTGATTGCGATCAATTCCTCATTGCAGAAAGGCTTTCGTGATGTGTATAATGAACTAAAGAATTATTTTGATGACGATTTTGCCTGGAGGCTTGCTCTAAGAGCCAAGAGAGGGCTTTATGACACTTCAAAGACAGGAGCCTATACAAAAGATTACCTCTACCTAGAAGGATATTACAAGGTCAAAGATTTCCTGCAAAAAGAAGGCGATGAAGGCCTGCGAAAGCTTTACTATGGCAAGATGGGCATTGAGCACATACCCTTGCTAAGCCAGATTGAAGGATTAAAAGAGCCCATGCTTGTGCCTAATTCTGAGCAGTTCAAGAAAGTGGTTTCTGAGATAAAGGCGTGAGTTTCATAGAAATAATGTCGCGAGGAATCCTAGCATGCCCAGCACAAAGCCAATTATTGCTCCTCTTGCCGGCAATTGCTGGAAGACAAGGTAAGCTATCACTGGCTCCATTATCAGGATTGAAGTGATGGAAGCGACGCTGACAATCCATATGCTCTTAAAGGCACCAAGGCCAAGCATGTAGCCAGCTATAAGGAATGCTCCTCCGACTATGATTACCAAGAACATCTTCAAGAACACGTTCAAAAAAGGTTTAGATTCCACAGAATGCGTCCTTGCCGCAAACATCTCTGCGCCAATAGCCAATGATTCCCCTAGAAATATTAGCAGTATCACAATAATCTTCATCAATGTTGAGTCCATGGCTAAGGCTAGTCTATCAGCATATAAAAATATTTCTACATGACACCAAACACCAAAATTTAAAAAGCCTTATCTATTCCTTCTTGGCATGATAATCGCAGGTGTGGAAGAGGCAGGAAGAGGCCCTGTGATTGGGCCCATGGTGATGGCCACTGCCTGTTGCGAGGAAAAGGATGAGTTCAAGCTCAAGGCCCTCGGCGTCAAGGATTCTAAGCTGCTCACTCCTGGGCAGAGGGAGAGGATTTTCGAGGCTATGCAGGACTTATGCACCTTTGAGATAATCCATGTCCAGCCAGCGGAGATTGATGCTGCTGTGACAAGCGATGAGACCAACCTTAACTGGCTTGAGGCTGACAAGGCAGCGATTATGATAAACAAGCTAAGGCCTGACAAGGTCATACTTGACTGCCCTAGCACCAACCTGAAAGCTTATGAGGATTATATCAAGAAAAAGCTTGATTACAAGCCCAAGCTCGTGGTGGAGCACAAGGCTGATGTCAATTACACCATTGTAGGCGCTGCAAGCATCATAGCCAAGGTAACCCGTGACAGGGAGATACAAAAGCTCAAGGAAAAGTACAAGGTTGATTTTGGCAGCGGCTACCCCTCTGACCCCATGACTATTGATTTTCTCAATGAGAATTTTGACAAATACCCATTCTTCAGAAAGAGCTGGGACCCGTGGGTAAAGGCCAAGAAAAAAGGGCCGCAAAAAAAACTAGGAGAGTTCTAAAAAATGATAGTGTTCCTGACAACCATATCTGAGACAGACAAGCAAGGCTACATCGAAGAGACTTTGAGGATTGCCAAGAAGAATGGCAAGGATGTAAAGTACATCTCACTTGGGGCAGAGCTGATGAAAGAGCTCCAGCAGGACTTAGGCGCAGCTTTTGTTGCCAAGAACGTGCTTAACATCGACCAGGAATTCAGGGCTCTTGGGATGAAAAACCTTATCCAGAAGATAAAGGGCCAGGTCAAGGAGCATAAGAATGTCATCATCTCAGGCCACGCAACATTCCTATGGAAGAAGAATTTCACCAATGCCTTTAACTGGAAATACCTCAAAGACATCAACCCTGACGTATTTGTTACCTTGATTGATAATACTGAGAGAATTAAAAAAAGGATGAATGCTTCTGAGCAATGGAAAGAGCAGAACATGACAAGCGAGCAGATACTTGCCTGGCAGAACGTGGAAGTGAATGTGACAGACGGCTGGGCCCAACTTCTTGACAAGCCCCACTTTATTGTTCCGCGAAGCGAGGCTCGCGATGTTCTCTACAAGCTAATGTTTTTGCCAAAAGCAGAAGTGGTTTATGCAAGCTTTCCCATGAGCAATATCCGCAAGGAAGGGGTGAGAAAAAGCATTGACAAGTTCGTGGACAGGTTAGGTAAATACTTTGTGGTGCTTAATCCAAGAAGCATAGAGCTAGGAGAGGATTTTGGCGATGCAGAAGCAGCCCAGACGTTTCTTCGCGATTTGCGATGGTTCACAGGCAAGGCCAACAAGATAATTGTTTATTTCTTGCCAGAGCTGGTATTCTCAGCAGGAGTATTGACAGAGATAAACCATGCTTTTGAGACCACCAAGGAAGTGTGGATGATAATGCCAAAAAGGTTCTACGGCCCATTTGAGAAGCACATGATAAGCGAGATGTTCAACACAGAAGAAGAGTTCTTCAAGTTTATAAAGAAAAAAGGCTATAATGAATTGAAGATAAAGCTGTAGAGGGTTGCGTAATGATTGAAAAGATAATCACGGAGTTGGTGATTGCCCCTGCAGGGGTATTTAGCCTTGTAAGCATGGTGGAATACCTGGCGTGCTTTGAGAATACTTATAAAGAAGCTCCTAAAGCTAGCAGGCAAGAAAGATTAGGCCTGGCCAGGGACAGGTTCAGAGAATTTTATTTCGACCGTAAAGGTTATTTAATCGCAGCAGCTTTCACCAGCCCATTCTATATAAAATTCATAGCAGAGAATATTATCAGATAAACTCACAATCCCAGCAAGTCCAAGAACTTTTCTTCTTCCTCTTGGGACAGAGGCCTTGGGTTCTCTTTTCTCAAGCCATGCTGATAATGGTCATCCCTGTTAGCCCCATTTCGCGTGCTCCAGGGAAGTTCTTCATTCTCCTTTTTGATTGCTTTTAGCAATTCCTCAGCAGTCTTTTCCAGGGTGGAAAACCTTGAGTCGATAGCCAGGCCATGGTCATACTCAGCAGATGCATGGTAAAGCTTCTCAGTCGCATAATACCTTAAGCTTGATGTCATGCAGAAAAGCAAATGCAGCATTCTATTTAAATTTAATGAAAGAAAAGCAAAAAAAGAAATATTTTATACTCTGGCAAGGATTAGCATCACAACAAAGGCCAGGACAATCAATCCCACTAATATTGCCATTGCCAGCATCTTCATCTTTTTCTCGCGCTCAGAAAGCTGGCTCCAAGGCTTTTGCTTGGAAAGCACAATTGCGCCATAGCCAAAGAGCAGGAAGCTTATCCCTTTCATCATGTCCCTAGCCAAAGGCATTGTTGAGTCCATTAAAAACCACATGACTATGCCTGCTATCATCATCACAAAAGCTATCCTTTTCTGCCCAATATCATCCACAACCATCATTTTCTCAGGTCTATCGCCAAAATCCTTCATAAGCAGCACCTCAAGCCTGATTTTAGGGTTTGATATATTTAAAGGTTGCTAAATAACTGAAAGAACCATAGACGCAAGAGTCGGAAGGCTGCAAATAGCCTTGAATCTTTGAAAAAGTTTTTATAATGGGCCTGACATATCATGCAGCTATGAACCGCAAAATCATAATACCCACAATCCTAGCATTGCTAGTTGTTGTTTCCCTAGCCAGCGCTGACGAAATTCCTCCCAACTCACATTATATTAATAGGTGCATTAATATCGTAAATGCTGATAAATTCTCTGAACTAGTCTTGATTGGCTACTTCACCGGACCAATAGCTGGCAAGGAGCCTGGGCGCAATCCTTATATCATAAACAACACAAAGTGCCTTACTCCAGGGTATAAATTTAATGACCTCCATGTTTTTGCCTTACCAAGGGACTACCTTGAATCTACCGGCATTGACAATCTAGTAATAAAAGAGTCTCCAGCGTCTGGTAATTGCGTTATCGGCTGTGTTACCATTGAGGTAGAGGGAGCACAAGCATTTTATGCAGAGAACATAACCTGGCCTTTTGGCGGATATGTCAAGGACAGTAATCCGTTAATCAAGGAGAAGATCGAGTATTCAATTGATAGCTATGGGGACGGGAAACTGGTGCTCCGCGAGTCCAAGAAAACATCAGAATACGAGACGGGCGCAAGAGGTGCTGTTAAATCTTTTTGGTATCCCATTTCCTGCTTCTTCAAGAGGTTATTTGGCGGCAGCTGTTAAAAATGATATATGAACAACAATTTTTGCTAGCCTTGCTTTTCACTGTATTTATAGAGACTGCTGTTCTTTTCATCATTACACGATTGGTCTTGAAGCTAAGCCCAAAGAAAATACCCTCAAATCTCTTATTGTTTACAGGCTTAATCTGCTCATTTGCAACATTGCCTTATGTCTGGTTCATATTCCCAATGTTCTTCAGGCAAAGAATAGCATACATCATCTTTGCAGAAGCTTTTGCTGTTTTGCTTGAGTCAGCCATAATATATTACCTGCTTAAGCTTTCTTTTAAAAAATCATTTGCAATATCTCTAGTTTGCAATGCTACTTCTTTCCTTTTAGGGCTGTTGCTGCAATAAACTTTATAAATCAATAACCTTGTCTAAGGGCTGATAATTGATCAAAAAGAGCTATATTGGTGGTGAGTGAGATGAAAAAATACGTCTATTATTTTACTGAAGGAAACAAGTCAATGAAAGAGCTTCTTGGAGGAAAAGGAGCTAACCTTGCAGAGATGACAAGGATAAAGATACCAGTGCCTCCAGGATTTACAATAACAACTGAGGCCTGTGCTTATTACAGCAATGGGAAGAAGTGGCCTCAAGAGCTAAAATCTCAGGTGAAGAAATCACTTGAAAGGCTGGAAAAGGAGATGAATGCGAAGCTAGGCGACAAGCAAAACCCTTTGCTCGTTTCTGTTCGCAGCGGAGCAGCTGCCTCTATGCCTGGCATGATGGACACTATCCTTAATTTAGGCATGAATGACGAGGCGGTGAAAGCCTTGGCTGTTAGGAGCAAGAACGAAAGGTTTGCCTGGGATTCTTACAGGCGGTTCATACAGATGTTTGGAGACGTGGTCATGGGTGTTGAGCACAAGTACTTTGAGGAATTGCTTGAAGCTGCAAAAGAAGCCAAAGGATTCAAGTATGACACAGAATTTGGCACTAATGACTTAAAGCAAATAGTTGCAGCTTACAAGGAGCTGATAAAGAAGTACGCTGGCAAAAGCTTTCCTAAAGAGCCTAGTGAGCAACTCACCTTGGCTATCAATGCTGTCTTTGAATCATGGAACAATGACAGGGCAATAACTTACAGGAAGCTAAACAACATAACAGGGCTACTTGGGACTGCTGTCAATATCCAAGCCATGGTATTTGGAAACATGGGGGAGAATTCAGGCACAGGAGTGTGCTTTTCAAGAGACCCATCTACTGGCAAGAACGAGTTCTACGGGGAGTATTTAATGAATGCCCAAGGAGAAGATGTTGTGGCAGGGATAAGGACTCCATTGCAGATAACTGAGCTAAAAAAGCAGATGCCAAAGCAATACGCAGAGCTGGTGAATATCAGAGGGGTTTTGGAAAACCACTACAAAGACATGCAAGACATGGAATTCACAATACAAGAAGGCAAATTGTATATCTTGCAGACCAGGAATGGCAAGAGGACTGCTCATGCAGCAGTCAGGATAGCTGTTGAGATGGTAAAAGAGAAGCTTATTGATGAGAAGACGGCATTATTGCGAGTCCCTGCTCAGCAGCTTGATCAACTTTTACATAAGACACTTGACCCTGAGGCAAAGAAGAAAGCTAAAGTGTTAGCTAAAGGACTTCCTGCTTCTCCTGGCGCTGTTGTTGGCAAGATTGTGTTTCACGCAGAGCACGCAGTAGAGATGGCTGAGAAAGGAGAAAAAGTCATACTGGTGCGCACTGAGACTTCGCCTGAAGACATAAAAGGAATGAATGCTGCACAAGGAATACTTACTGCTCGCGGAGGAATGACCTCACACGCAGCTGTTGTTGCTAGAGGCATGGGCAAGGCTTGCGTTGCTGGAGTAAGCGACATAAGAGTGAAAGAAGATGAAAGGCAATTGATTATAAAAGACTTGATATTGAAAGAAGGAGACTTTATCACACTTGACGGAAGCACAGGAGAAGTGTTTAATGGAAAAATACCCCTTGTTGACCCTGTATTAGGAGGAGAGTTCTCAGCGCTTATGAAACTCGCAGACAAGTACCGAAAATTGAAGGTTAGAACCAATGCAGATACTCCGCACGATTCAAAAGTTGCTCGCGAGTTTGGAGCAGAAGGCATTGGATTATGCAGGACTGAGCACATGTTCTTTGAAGGCGATAGGATACAGGCTGTGCGAGAGATGATACTTGCTGACAATCTTGAAGGAAGGAAAAAAGCACTGGCTAAATTACTACCTATGCAGAGAAGCGACTTTATCGGCATATTCACAGAGATGAAAGATTTGCCAGTGACTATAAGGCTACTTGATCCGCCTCTTCATGAGTTCTTGCCAAAAGAAGAAGAAGATATCGAAGAGCTAGCCAAGACCATGGGAGTGAGCAAGGAGAAAATCAAAATGAAGATTGAGGACTTGCACGAGTTCAACCCAATGCTAGGGCACAGAGGATGCAGGCTAGGAATTATTTATCCTGAGATATCCGAGATGCAGGCGCGAGCTATATTTGAAGCTGCTTGCGATGTTAAGAAGAAAGGCATAAAGGTAAAGCCAGAAGTGATGGTGCCACTGGTTGGAATTGTGAAAGAGCTTTCATTGCAAAAGGAGTTGATAGTTAAAGTAGCTGCTGAAGTCATGAAAGAGAAGAAAGTCAAGATAGAGTATACTGTTGGGACCATGATAGAAGTGCCAAGAGCAGCAGTGACTGCAGATGAGATAGCCAAGGTAGCTGAATTCTTTTCTTTTGGCACAAACGACCTGACACAGATGGGACTAGGGCTTTCAAGGGATGACGCAGGCAAGTTCCTGCCAAAATACGTCGACATGGGAATATATGCTAAGGACCCATTCCAGGCACTAGACCAAGAAGGAGTAGGCGAGCTCATGAAGATATGCATAGCCAAGGCCAGGAAAGTCAATCCCAAAATCAAGCTCGGCATCTGCGGAGAGCACGGAGGAGAGCCATCATCGGTAGAGTTCTGCCATAAGATAGGATTGAATTATGTGTCGTGTTCACCCTATAGGGTTCCTATTGCGAGGCTGGCAGCGGCTCAAGCAGTAGTACGCAAGTAGAGAAGGCGGGCACGGGCGGCTGTGCGGAAGTAAGAAGCGAGCGGGGACAGCATGTCGTTCAAGCGAAAAATATATATTTGAACCGATACATCCCTAAATAAGTGATTCATGTGGGTATCGGAGACAGAGTCTTAACTTTGGAACTAAATTTACATAAAATATGGGTTCTTTATAATTGGAATTATTTTGACAAAAGAATAAGTTCACAACTAAAAACATTAATGAAAATGTTCAAGGATTACTATCAGAGTAAAAGCAAAGGTATCAATCCAAAGACACCTACAATAGAGGATTTACAGAAGGAAGTTGATAGAGTTAATGTTAAAGTAAAATCAGATATAATTTCGCTTGTCTCCGAGTTCCCTTTAAATAGAGAAGAGAATGGATACGCCCATTACGTGCTAGTTGGCGGTAATAAATTCGTGTTTCCGGATCCTTAGGATTTATCTGCGCCTCAAACGCCGGCGAGGCTGACGAATGTCCCGAAGTGAATTTTAAGTGATTTTGCATGGCAATTCTTCAGGGGAAAAAAGGTAAAAACGAAGTAATTTCAAATATCTAGCCATTTTTCAGCCGATTGTTTTATAACTGGCAGTTTCTTTGTTTTACTCCGCTGTTCACAGAAATGCAGATTAATTTCCAATAATATTCGCGCTATCCTTAATGATTCGGTTTTAATCTTTTTAATTTGATTCTTATCTGACAAGTTAAACATCCTTACATGTTTAGTACTTCCAACAAATATACATGATGGAGATTCTCCGTCGCGAGGTATATAAGAACCATGAGCGATAACATTTCGTATTGATTGGAAACGTTCCATAAACTTAAAATCTTTTTTGCTTAATTGCCTAAACTTCTTCACATCATCTAAATTTAATATCGTCCCCAGGATTTTTGTTTTATCACTAAATCTAAGATATGGATTTATGTTATCAATAAACACACCTACGATTTCGTAACGACCGTAAAAAACCGCAATTAACTCATCTATTTGATATTCTATAGAATTAAACGCATCCAACAGGATTCCTAATTGTAACAAGTCTTTCTTTTCTTGATTAGCATACAGCTTTTTTAATCTTATTTGTTCTTTATTACTAATGGCTCGTGGTTTGGTCAACTTAATCTTTTCTACCATTTTAAGAAAGGAAGAGTACAAGCACTCATTTATAAACTTTCTTTTGCGAAGTGGTCTTTATGCATTGTGGAGAAGTTTATCTTTGGAAATAGTAACAAAACTATCATGAAGCACTCTGATTGTGCACTAGATTTTGTAAAATCGTAAGCAATTGTTCTAATAAATCTCTTAGTATTTTTGAAGACTGGTTCAAAAGCCTTAATTGTCTTTCTTCATAACCTTTTTCGCCATGAACTAGATTGCACCTTATTTTATAAAGCGTTTTTATCAGATAATGGATTAATTTGTCATTATTTTGCATATTATTGCAAAGCAAATCTTGAGCAAACCCCTCTAACACAAGCTTCTTATTATTCCAAGAGTAAATTTCCACCACCAGCCGATCTTCTATAAGGATGTCAGTCAATTTTATAATGTCTTCTTTTGAAATTGGGAATCGGCTCGGTTCAATTAATTCAATTACGTTCATTACCTTTACTCCGTCGTTCTCCCTGATTTCCTTTTTTTCCGGATTTTTAACCCTGTTCCACAAGTTGTAGAACATATTGAAGGCGATAAACAAGGATATGTATTTATCGAAAGCATCGGTTGTAGTATCTGACTTACTAATCCATTGTCGAATTCTTTCAGTGAAAGGGTTTATTAAATAGATGCGATTTTCTTCGATGTTCACTTTTATTTTTTCTAACTTTTCTTCCGACAGCATTTTAACTTTTGATTTGCGATAACTTATCGTTTTCAATCTCTTCTAACTTTTTCAAATATTCTTCATATACATATTTCGTTTTTTCAATTAATTCGTTATAAGTGAGGGCATGAATTTCAGATCTCTTTTTCAGAAGTCGAATCGCATCGTTTGAAAATCTATTACCCACTAGATAAGCTTCAATTTTAGAGAAATCTTTACTCTTATAATCTTCGGCTATAATAGTGTAATTCTCAATCTGATCGACCTCATGTTTACCTATTACCAGAGAGGGTTTTTTGATTTCGACTATAATAAGTTTTCTATCGTAGGTACAACATACAAAATCGGGTCTCTTTTTAGCTTCCGATTTATCTTTTTTCAATATTTCTCCCCCTATAAATGTCATTAAAGATTTATTCCCTTGCATAAGCCAATAAATTTCGTTAATAATCCACATGTTCTTTTCTAAAATTCTATGAATGGAATTATCCCCTAGTATTTCATATGTTTCATCTTTCGTAATCATTTCTTCAAAGATTTCAAGTGTCTTTAGTCTGCGGCATAAGATTGTTGATACAGAAGTCAAATTAAGGAGATTCCAATTCTTTAATAAATCATTAAGTTGGTCAATTGCTTTTTTATCCGCTGAAGATATTCCCTTTATTAATTGTTTAAAAGACAGTTTTGCACCTTCTTCAGCTTCTAATATCTTTTTATCCAAGTTCCTGATAAGGCCAGCTATGAAAGGCATATCCCCTTCTCTTAGACTGGTTACATCAATATTCTCTAACAAGGTATTTATGATTAAAGGATTTTTTTCAAGAATATCAAGAATTTTGCTTTCGATTTTTGTTTTATCTTCCTTTTCTTTATTTAATTTTATGAGGTCAGCTTCCGGTAATGCCCACTCTGCCAAAGGAAATGCTTCAGTTTCAATAATTTTCTTAATTTCAAACCATCTCTCTGGGCTTTTAATTTTAAACTTATCATACTCGTACTCATCTTTATCAACCAACCAATATTTATTCAATCGTATACATTTTCCTTTTCTCTTCTTTCCTTCCTCTGAATAAACACCATCATCTACAACTTGTATTTCTTCTCCATAGAACCCCATATTTGCTATAGGAAAGCTTTTAATCAACCATCCATCTTCTTTTGACTTCATTTTTTCTCAGAATAGGACTGAAATTTGTATTAGTATTTAAAATTTGTTAGTCTGTAATATCAGAAAACCCTCCCGATCTCATCGTCCTGCTTTGTCCGGGCTTTTGGCTTCTTTTCTAGGTAATTCTGCATGAAGAATTGGGTTGTCTCTAGGGCATTGCTTGCGAAGTTGTTCACCACACCTTTATCATCGGGTATCTTCTGGCTGACCTAAATCCCATAAAGGCGCCTAAGAGTATCATGCAGAGCCCTAGAATCCAGTAAATGTTGTTAAAAACTAGCTTTGAGTCTGCGAATGCGAGAACAAAAGTACTTGAAATCAAGAAGTTGATTCCGAAAAAGATTATGACGGCTGCCAGTATCCTTAAGCCCCAGCAGTAAAGGTCGGACTCTAGGTTGATGCGGTCGATGGTTTTGGCAATGTACCATGAACCAACCACGATAATATACAGGAAGATTATGAACAATATCCAATCAACATATTTGCCTAAGAACGAGTCGAGTTTGATATGCCTGTTTATGAATATCAGAAACATTACTGCGCCCACAAGATTCCCTAGCAATTTCTGATTGTTGCGGATGTATTTTATTCTTAATAGCCAGTACTTATATCCAGTCCAGATAGTTACAAGGAGAACAAGAGTTATTAGTACATCAATGAGTCCATTAAACTGAAATGAGCTCGATATGTCATTCCACGCAACAGAAATCTTTTCCATGAATGATTGATTCTGGATTTGTTCATCAGTTGGAGCCTTTTGAGATGAATAAAGAATGAAAAGAAGGATTATCCCTATAAGCGGGATGAATTTATAGAATCTTTTGGATTGGTAATGAGCAGTTTTTATTGTCTCTTTCAACCCCTTCTTATGCTCAGGCATAAAAGAATAGGTATTTAAGAGTATATTTAAATATTTTGCATACGGGAAGAATATCCGCGCCTCGCCCCGGGGCTTAGCTCTTGGCTGTTTGCCTGGAGAGGTCGTAGATTATGTAGGTGTGGTTGATTCTTGGCGTGGCTGTCCTGCCTTTTCTCTCGAGTGTCACCAGTTTGTGGCTTTCCAGCATTCTTAGGTCCCTGTTCACTGCTTGCTTCTTTCGTTTTGCAATGCTTGCCAGCTTCTGGACACTCTGCGGGTGGTATTGCTGGATATAATCAAGGAGCTCTGCTCTTCTCTTGGTGAATACTTCTATCAATGTTTTTGCGTCAAGGAACACCAGTGAATTGTTGGGTATGTCTATTGTGCCTTCTACCACTCCTCTGATTAGGTACTTCAACTGCTTTGATTTTTGCTGCGCTTCCTCCCTGGAAATTTTGTATGTCATTTTGCTAAACTGTCTTCGTAATAGCTTCGGTACTTCTGGAAATTGTCTGTAATATCATCAAAGTATTTATCAACTAAATCCATTAGTGGCATTAGGTCCCATTTTTCAAGCCTTATCGGCTTTGGGCTTCTCCAGAACCTTTGCTCATGCAAAAACCCATGGAAGTTGTCAACCCTGTATACTCCCCTCCATCTGCCTCGTATAAGCGCCCTGTAGTTGAGGGAAAACTTGATTGCTTCCTGCTTTTCCATTACCAGCGTGACATCCAAGAGGTCTTCTGGCGTCAATGCAGTTGTGAACTTCTTTCTTTTCATAATAGGCCATTATCAGTAAACATATTATGTTTACTTTTATATATTTTTCGCTTTATTTAGAAACCATAACATATTGTGGTGTTTTAAATAATGCTATGGCCAATTTTCGGAAAAATAGTCAAAAAATCGGAAAAAATAAGAAGAAAATATTTACCCTAGCCTGCGGGGCTCACTCCTTATCTTCTCCTCTCATTCCTTTTGGGAGCCAGTAGTATCCTTCTTCATGGCTTCCTCTAAAGCCTCCGCCGTCCCAGAAGAGCTTTGCTCTATTATAGAAATATTCGTCTGTGAATACCTTGAAATGGTGTATGCCCCCAAGGGTTATGTACAGGCTTATTGCATCTTTGAGGTGCTCTCCTGGCCCGTTGTCACAAGGGCTCATGCCTTTTGGGAAGTGCAGCTCTTTTAGCTCTCCTGATGTCAGCAAGGCTTCAAGCCCTTTCCAGTCTGAATTCTTGCTAATAGCTTCTTTTTCGAGGTAAAGCACTCCGTCTGTCAGTTCTCCAAACTTGGTTTTCATAACAATAAGTATTGTCCTTTGTTCTTTTATATTTATCGCAGTCATCCGAAAGATTTCCCGTTTATGATAATATTTTTCGGTTTTTCATAATAGCATTTTATTAATCCCTAGCATCATCCAAGCTTTCATGCCGCTTCAAGCGAAACATATATAAATAAGATTATCTTATCAGTAAGAATATGGCAACAGGTTTTGAGGTTACAAGCATGAGCTCAAGGGGCCAGGTAGTGATACCCTTGGACATAAGGGAGCAGCTTGGATTAAAAGAAGGGGAAAAGTTCTTTGTAATAGGAGAGGATGACACAATACTGTTGAAAAAGATGGCCACCCCCTCATTCAAGGACTTTGATAAGCTCATAAAGAAGGCTAGCTCTTTTGCCAGGGAAAAAAGCTTGAAGCAGGCAGATGTGGATGAAGCTGTTAAAAGAGCCAGGAAATGAAGGTAGTCATAGACACGAATGTATTTATATCTGGGATTTTCTGGAAAGGAGAGCCTCATAAAGTCCTTGAGCACTGGAAGCAGGGAAAAATCACCATCATAACCTCAGAAGAAACTCTTTCTGAGCTCAAAAGGGTGATGGATGACTTCAAAATCCAGTTACCAGAGGAAATGATAAGAGGCTGGCTTAACCTTATACTAAGAAATGCTATCCTTGTTAAGCCCAAAGAAAAAATTGATGCCGTAAAGGATGACCATAAAGATAATATGTTTGTAGAGGCAGCCATAAGTGCCAATGCAGAGTACATTATCTCAAAAGATAAGCATCTTCTTAAGCTCTACTCATACAAGGGAATAAAAATGATTAAGCCAGAAGAATTTAACAAGTTGCCCATTTAAACCAGCTGCTCATAAGATTTAAATATGCCAGTAGCCTACATCACCGCAATGAAAACCTTGACAGCAGTCATACATAAAGAAGAGGACATGTACGTTGCCAAATGCCCTGAGATAGGAACCACTAGCCAGGGCAAGACTGTTGAGCAAGCTCTTGCCAACTTGAAAGAAGCTACTGAGCTTTACCTGGAAGAGTTCCCTGCAAAAAAGGTTCGCAGAGCAATTCTTACCACGTTCGAGGTGGCTGAAGGTGTCAAAGCTTAGGAATATTTCTGGAATCAAATGCATTAAAATCCTATGCAAGCAATTTGGCTTTCAGGTCATCAGGCGCAAAGGAAGCCACATAATTCTTTCAAAAGAAACAGCTGAAAGCAAGACAGGCACAGTGGTGCCTGCTCATAAAGAGCTGAAAATCGGAACTCTCAAAGGCATCCTGGAGCTGGCCAAGGTAAAAGAAGAAGAATTCTCAAGGTTTCTTTGATGTAATGTATTTGTGCGCCTCAAGCGCCGGCGGGGCTATCAGAAAAACTTAGCTAGATCATCCCCGGGGTTTGCGAACCAAACTATTTGCTTTTTCTTACCTTATAACGCTCCTTTTGCATCTCTGAAGCAATCTTTTCCCAGAGAACATCTCTTGCTTCACGGTATTTCTCAATGTCATATGTCCCTTGGGGGTCTGGTATGTCCCATTGCTTAACTTTGCTAGCGCACTGTTCAAGAGCCTTATTCAGCTCCTCAGAAATGTCCTGGGTAAGGATATATATCCCTTTTGCCTGCTCAATCATAGGCATGCCCCATAGCCTAACTTTGTGCTCCTGAAGAGTTATTCCTTTTTCTGCCAGGACTTGTTTCACATAATTGCTTGTATCCCAGCCTACTATGCCATAGTCATATACAGCTGCGCTGTGAGCCTTTTGGGATTTACTAAGATGGTTGTATATGGCCTCAGCCATTACGCTGCGGTTATAATTGGCTGAGCAGATGAACAAAACCTTTTTTTCCAGTGTCATTTTTAGATCCTCAAGAGGGTTTCTAGTTTTTATTAGGCACAGGCACTATCAGTCGTGTTGGTTGGCTGCTGTTTACTATGTTTTCAATATTCGCGCTTACTCTTTCTCCTAGTTGCGCCACGTACTTGCCTTCAAGCTTAGGAATCTTCTCTGGCTTTAGTGTTTCAGGGTTCATCCTATAGCCGTTCATGACTCCTAATTCAAGAGCGCTTTCTTCTTCAAGGATTACCTTTGCAAAAGCTGTGCTTATCTCATCGTAAAATGAGGCTCTTTCCTGTAAGTCAGTGCGAGGATTATAGCTGCCTAGTATATATCTCTTATTAACCAGTAACTGGTATGTTTCTTCTTCTCCGACTTTACCTGTGAATATGTATGCTCTTTCCATTTTGGCTATGAGTTTTTTCTCAAACTTACTTCCCGCCATTGTATGTTGTGGTCCAGAAGGTCAGGAAGCTGGTTACAAAAGAATCTCTGTCACCGTCATCAGCTGAGGTTGATGCACATAGACCTGCAGTGGTTGCGGCTGCAATTCCGTTATCAAGATTGGATTTGGCTGCTTCTTTTGCATCATCTGATTGTGCATAAGCATTTAGCCCCGTCAAGAAGAATACTGAGGCTGGAAGTGCAGATGCTATCTTCCATTTCTGCCTGAAATTAAGGTCTTTGTCTTTCACAGTGGCTGCAGTGTCTTTCACCAGGTCAACCACTTGCTCGTATTGGGCTTTTTCAGGCACTTCAAAGCCATAGTCCTCGCCAACTCCTTCCTGGGCCGCATAGGATATAGTGTCTCTTGAAAGCCCTTTTTGTATTGATGTTGAGAATCTTTTTATTGGAAGAGGCCAGCTTAAGCCTAAGCTTCCTTTGTGCATTGCTATTACCTTGTCAAAGTATTTTGCAATGCCTCCAGGCATGTTTTCTTTCAAAGTGGCTAGCCTTGCCTGGTCATCCACTAGCCCCATTAAAATGCTAAAATCATATATTGACTGCTTTTTTTGCTCAAGCAGCTTGCTGTACTTCTCAGGGTTTTGCATTGCTGCCTGGCGGGTCAGGTCTGATATGTCTCCTGAGCCTGCTTGTGATTCCATGTCTTGTTTTAGTGCAGAGTAAAGCTCAACTTCGCTGTCAAGAAATCCTGAATAGTTCATTGCTACAAGGCCGCATATCCTTGCCTTGATCGGTTTATTTAGCACTTTTAGTTTTACTTTTGATTGGGAATTGACCTCATTTCTCACAGCTTCCCGGACTTGCTCTAATGATTGGCCCTGCTCAAGGCCAGAGAGCATCTTGTCATAGGCAGAAACAGCCTTTCCTGCTGATTGGCCCAGGGTGCTTGCGAATATTTTGCTTAGCATCCATGCCTTTTTTGGCATTAGCCCTGAATTTAGCCTGAAATCTTCTATCTTTGTCTCCAGCAACTCTTTTGATAATGATGTGTGTGTCATGTGGTATCACCAGTTATTATTTCTTAAAAGCTTCACCGACCTGCTTTAAGTCGATGTCTCCTTGCTTGTCAACTTCTCCTACTGCAAAAATCATAGAATCTTTTTCTTCAGCAGCTAAGGATTTAGCAAAATCCCCGTCCTCCGTGACAGTGAATAGCTTGACAGGAGACCCTCTTAGCTCTCCTTTCAATTCTGCCGTATACTCTGTGTATGAAGAAGGGATGTAAGTAGTCGTGGAGGTTTTCCCGTTAAAAGTTGTAATTGGCATCAATCTTGTTTTTACCTCTGAATCAATTTTAGTGCTTTTCACAGTTATTCCATTAAGCAGCACATAGCCTTTATCGTTAGGGCTCAGCTCATTGGCGTTCTCTATCGGAATGACTTTTGAGCCGTATTTCTTGTCTGAGATGGATGGCCTGTTAGTATAGCCTCCGTTTCTGTAATACACAGACCCATCTCTATAATGCATGCCCAAAGGCTTCGCAAGGGAGGTCACTCCGTCTGCAAGAAAATAAATCCCCCCGCCTGCAGATGCTAGTCCAGCAGCTCCGATAATGACTTCCATCCCTATGGTAATAGCTTTAAATGTTCCGTCAATAGGGTTAGTAATCCCATCTCTGATGTTCCACCCTAGATAGCCCAAACCGCCTGCAAGGCCGATTAGCCCGATTCCTGCAGACACCTTTCCTATGCCGTATTTTATTGGCTTGTCTGGCTGGGTTTCGCATAATTTATCCAAAGATTCTGTTGATGATAAGTATCCTGACATGGTAATGTTAATGAAGCAGAATTTATTTATAAATCTTTCGTTTTTGTTACTACTAAATAATAGTTATTAAACCGCGATTTTAGAGGAAGCGAGACAGACGAATAGTATTCGCGCCTCACACGCCGGCGGGGCTTTTCCCCTTTAAAAACACAACCTTTTTATATCCTTATCTTATAGGTTTAGGGTGTAGATATAGTAATACTACTCAATAAACATGCATTTTACCAGGTGAGTGAGAGTAAATGACGCGGATTAACAGGCTTGTTATGAAAGGCTTCAAGTCTTTTGCTAACAAGACAGAATTGGTCTTTGGCGACAATTTCAACTGTATTCTTGGGCCTAACGGCAGTGGCAAGAGCAATGTCCTGGACGCACTCTGCTTTGTCCTTGGCAAGAGCAGCATCAAAGGCATGAGAGCTGAGAAGGCTGCCAACCTCATATATAATGGCGGCAAGAGAAAGAACCCTGCAAAGGAAGGCACTGTAGGCATCTATTTTGACAACAAGTCCAAGATTTTTGGCAATGATTTTGGCGATGAGATAGAGATTGAGAGGATTGTGAGGCCTAATGGCCAGTCCATCTATAAGATTGACGGCAAGAGCAGGACAAGACAGCAGATACTAGACCTGCTAAGCAAGGCAAGAATAAACCCTGACGGCTACAACATCATCCTCCAAGGCGACATAGTCCAATTAGTAGAGATGACCCCTCTTGAGAGGCGAGGCATGATTGAGGAGATTGCCGGCATCAACATATATGAGGACAAGAAGAGCAAGGCCATAAGAGAGCTCACAAGGGTGGAAGAGAAGATTAATGAGGCCACCATCATCCTTGGTGAAAGGGATAATTACCTCAAGGACTTAAAAAAGGAAAGGAACCAGGCACTCAAGTTCAAGGATCTCAATGACAAGATAAAGCAGAACAAGGCCACTGTCCTTAACAGCAAGATAATCTCCAAGAAGTCCAAGTGCGAGGAGTTAAACCAGAAGATTTCTGAGCAGCAAAAGAAAGTTGATGACTTGAAAAAAGAAATAGAAAAGCTAAGAGAGAGCATCACCAAGAAAAAGCAGGAAATCGAGAATATCAACAAGGAAGTAGAAGAGAAAGGAGAAAAAGAGCAAGTAGCCTTGTACAAGGAGATTGAGAAGCTCAGAGTCGAGGTAGCAGTCAACAAGCAGCGCATCAAGACAATAGAGTCAGAGATTAAGAAGATAGATGACAGGAAGACTGAGCTTGGCAAGAACTACACTGAGCTTGCAGAAAAGATAGAGGCGCTGGAGAAATCCAAGAAAGAGCTTGACGGCCAGCTGAAAGGCAAGGAAAAAGACTTGAGCATGATTGACAAGAAGCTTGAGGACTTCAGGAAGAAAAACAAGCTAGAGGACGCCCAGAAAGCTGATGAGAGGGTTGCTGAGATTGACAAGGCTGCTGACAGCATGCAGGACGAGGTCCACAAGCTCAGGGAAAAGCAGCAGGAAGCGCTCAGGGAAAAAGACAAGCTAGAGCTCAAATCACAATCCACAGAAGAGAAGATAGAAAAGGTTTTGGGCATTGAGAAGGAGAACAAGGCTTCCTTGGAAAAGCTCAAAAGCAGCAAGGACACCTTCAAGAAAAAAGAGAATGAGCTCAAAGGAGCTCTTGATTATGATTCAAGCTTAGCATCCCAGCTGCAGACAGCAAGGGACAAGCTACTTTCCAAAAAAGAAGAGGAGTCAGCGCTCAGGGCTCGCTCAATAAGCATCCAGGAATCACTTGGCGGAGGCATAGCTGTCAAGAAGATATTGGAGCTAAAAGCAAGCAACACAATAAAAGGCATCATAGGAACTGTTTCTGAACTAGGCCAGGTGAAAGAAGAATACGCAATGGCCCTTGAAGTGGCAGCAGGCCCAAGGCTAGGCTCAGTAGTGGTAGAGACTGATGAAGTGGCTGCCAAGTGCATCAACTACCTGAAGGAAAGCAAGCTAGGCATCGCGACATTCCTTCCTCTTAACAAGCTCCAGCCAAGAGAAGTCAATGACAGCCTTAGGAAGATTGACAAGCCAGGAGTGAAAGGCCTTGCCATCGACCTCATCAGCTTCCCAGAAAAGTACAGGAAAGTGTTTGAGTATGTGTTTGGCAGCACGCTAGTGATTGATAGTGTTGAAGTCGCAAGAAAGCTAGGCATTGGCAAGGAAAGGATGGTCACACTCACAGGAGACCTTATTGAGACCAGCGGAGCGATGCAAGGAGGATTCAGGCAGAGAAGAAAAGGCTTAGGCTTCCAGGACAAGGAAATCAATGAAGGATTAAAGGCTCTTGAAAAAGAAGGCAGAGACTTAGTCACAGCAATTGCTAATCTTGATGTCAAGAAGAAGAACAATGAGATGCGTATCGAAGAGCTCAGGAAAGAAAAGGCAGAGCTAGAGGCAGATATAATCAAGCTCGAGAAGAGCCTGCACCTGGACTCAGCAGACCTTGATGCTAACAAAAAAGAAAAAGAAAGCATAGCCTCCCAGCTAAAAGAGGTGGAGAAGCAGCTTGAAGTATTGCGAAAAGGCCTGGTTGACAAGAACACAGACCTCACTAACCTGAAAAAAGAAAAAGAGAAGCTAAGAGAAGAGCTCACAAGGCTAAGAAACCCAACACTCCTAGCAGAGCTCAACTCATTTGACCAGAAAAAAGCAGAGCTCAAAAAAGAGATGGAAGAGATCCAGTTCGAGCTGAGAAACAAGGAAAGCGAGATGAAAAACATCCTTGGCCCAGAGGGAGAGAAGATACAGCAGATAATGAAGCAGCACGAAAAAGAGAAAGCAGACTTCCACAAGGAAAAGAAAGAGCTAGAAGAGCTAATACAAGACCAGGAGCTGGACCTTAAAGGCAAGGAAAAGAGGCAGGAAGAGTTCAATGCCAAGTTCAAGGCATTATTCACCAACAGGAACAAGCTTTCTGACGAGATAAGCAAGATTGAAAGCCACATCATAATCAAGGACAACAATGGCCGGGAGCTAGAGCAAAAGAACAATATAGTGGGGCTTGAGAACGCAGGGGCAAGAGCAGAGCTCACAGGCCTGCAAGAAGAGTTCAAGCAGTACGAAGGAGTACCCTTGTTCAAGGACAAGAGCGAAGAGCAGATAGAAAAGGAGATAAAGCAGTTTGAGAAGATGGTCAGCGACATCGGAGCTGTGAACATGAAAGCCCTGGAGATATACGACAGGGCAGAGCAGGAATACCAGTCGCTCATCAAGAAGAGGGACAAGCTCACCAAGGAGCGAGAAGACGTGCTTTTGATGATTAATGAGATTGACACCAAGAAAAAAGAATTGTTCATGCGCACATATAATGTGCTCAATGAGAATTTCAAGAAGATATTCCTCACCTTGACAACCAAGGGAGATGCTTTCTTTGAGCTAGAGGACGAGAATGACGTGTTTGCAGGAGGCATGACCATCAAGGTCAGGCTTGTAGGAAAGAAGTTCCTTGACATAAGAAGCCTTAGCGGAGGGGAAAAGACTCTCACAGCACTATCATTCTTATTCGCAGTGCAGGAATACGCCCCTGCAAGCTTCTACATCATGGACGAGGTTGATGCAGCGCTTGACAAGCACAACTCACAAAAGCTCGCAAAGCTGGTGAGAAGCTATTGCACCAATGCCCAGTACATCATCATCAGCCACAATGATTCTGTAATCAGCGAGGCAGACACCCTCTATGGAGTGAGCATGGATGCTGACAGCATAAGCAAGGTAACGAGCCTGAAGATTTAAAATGGCAATAGCTGTTAGAAAAGCAAAACTATCTGATGCCGATTCCCTGGCAAAGCTTTACCTTCAGTTCTGGGAGCCTCACAAAGGCTGCGACCCATTGATAGCCCTTAAAAAAGAGCTGAGCCACAAGAACCAGGTGGCATTTGCAATAAAAGATATTAAAAAAAGTGGAACGCACATATTGGTCGCTATAGATGGCGAAAACGATAGCAAAGTCGTTGGCTTCATTGAGGTGCTCATCAAAAAGAACGATGCTTGTTTCAAAATAAGCAGGTACGGATATATCAATGCATGCGTCACTGACAAGGATGAGCGAGGAAAAGGTATAGCTAGGAAGCTCACAGAACATGCTTTCACCTTCTTAAAGTCAAAAGGCATCAAGTTTGTAAGGCTGAATGTTTATCATATAAATCCGACTGCAATTTCAGTCTGGCAAAAGCTAGGCTTCAAGCCCCAGTCAATGAATATGTTCAAGGAGTTATAAGTGCGAGCCTAAAAAATGATTTCTCTCCCAAGAAGCGACCTAGAGAAGCAAAAGATTCTTGCAAAGATAGCTACCAAGTTTGTTGCAGGAAAAACTTATCCAGAACAAGAAGTGAACGAGATAATCCATTCTTTTGACGTGGACGACCACGTGCTTTTTCGCCGAGAGCTTGTCAACTTCAACTACCTTGGCAAGGACTCTGCAAAAGGCGAGTACTGGCTCAAAAAGAAGGAATTGTCAAAAGAAGAGCTGGCAAAGATAGGCAAGAACCAAAAAACCATGGAAAAAGCAGGGATTTACTAAAGAATATCCCCCTATTCAGGGTGCTCTTCGCTTGCACTTGCTTGCTCTAAGGCCTTCATCAGCTCTTCATTGCTGATTTCTCCCTGCCCTCCTTTCTGGGGGGCTTTGCCTTGCGGGTTTTCAGGACTGGGCTGCGCATTGCCAGAACCTTGCTGCGCAGAGCCTTCAGCCTGGCCTTTTTGCTTGTCATCAGAGTCAGATTTTATCTTGATTATGCCCTTGAGAGCTGCTTGCTTGTTATCAGGGTTCCTGAACTTGTAGGCATCGTGCATGTCGTGGTCCTTGTCCTCATATGGGACTTTCTCCACATGCTCAGCCTCATATATCAAGACCAAATCCACCTTCATTGGCGGCTTGCCATTCTCCTTGGGCTTTTCATAGAATTTTCTGATAGCAGGCTCTATCATGTTGGAGGACTTATGGACTTCATGGTATGTACCAAAAAAATCGCAATTGACTTTCTCATACCCTCGCCCTTGTTTTTCAGGCTCATTTCGGTCAGTGCCAGTGCTCTTTATCCTCTCAATGATGTCATCCAAGGGCTCCTGGTGCTCACTTGCGCTTAAGGAACGGATAACCACCTTCTGCCCCTCATATTTATCCCTGAGGTGGGCGTCTATCTGCTCTGCTATCTTCTTATACTCCATTTGCTTACTAACATCATATGCCGGGACATATACCTCGCTCTCTTGTGCCATAAGCCCATTATTTAGGATGCTGGTTTATTAATCTTTCTAAGAGCCATGCCATGACAAAAACTTTTATATACTAGTATTGATTTAATAGGTATAGTAATAGTCATACTGAGGATTATAAAAAAAATTGAGGTGGAAGAATGAATAAATCTTTATTTTTGAGCATGCTATTGATTAGCGTCTTGCTAATAAGCGGCTGTGGCAAGTCAGGAACAACAGATGGCAACAAGGATAATGAAGCGGTTGCTGTAGAGAAAGGCACTCTGGTGATGCAGATAACTGATGCTCCTGCTGCCCTGAACATCCAAAAGGCAGAGGTCACCATATCTGGTATTCAGGTTCACCAGGGCGAAGTGGGCGACACAACTGGCGCATGGGAAAATATCGTAACTGACCCAAAGACTTTTGACCTGGTGGCAATCAAGGATGTGACTGCACTAATCGGCAGCGCTGACATACCAGTTGGAAAGTATACCCAGGTGAGGCTTAGCGTTGACAAAGCAACTGCGGTCATTGACGGCAATACGGTTGAGATGCTTGTCCCTTCCAAAGAAGTAAGGCTTGTGAGAGGGTTTGAAATAGTGGCTGGAGAGACTACCAAGCTGACCTTGGACTTCAAGGCTGGCCTTTCCATCAATGACATTGGCGGCGGCAAGTATGTGATGAAGCCCGTCATCAAGATATTGCAGGGATAATAGAGAAATTTTTTTACTTTATTTCTTCTTTTAGTATTTTCTTTTCTTTAGGCTTACCCTCTAATCAGAAATCATGCTGTCGATAGTCTCTTCTATCTCCTTGGCTGTCCTGTTCCAGCTGAACTCTCTCTCAACAGTACGCCTGGCTTCCTGGCTGATTTTTTTCCTCAAATCAGGATGGCTTATCAGTATCTCTATCTGCCTTGCCAGGTCATATGAGTTTCTTTCCTTGAAGAACAAGCCATTAACCCTATGCTTCAGATAGTCCTTGACAAACCCTACTGGCGTGGCTATCACTGGCACTCCGCATGCCATGGCCTCAAGAGTTGCAAGGCTTGTGGTCTCTGTTAGGCTTGGCAAGCAGTAGATATCCATTGCCTGCAGGTAAGGCACAACATTGCTTGTGCTTCCTGGGAGGATAACCCCTTTGACGCTCTCAAGCTTTCTTTTTATGCTATCCACTCCTTCGCCCACAACAATTAGCACGGCGTTTGGATAGTTCCTCTTAACTGCTACAAAGGCCCTTAGAAGGGTAAACAGGTCCTTTTCCCTTCCAAGCCTTCCATGATTGCCTATAAGAAAAATGTTTGGGTCAAGGCCTAGCTTTTTCTTGGCTTCTGCCTTGTCCATTGTCGGCACAAACTTCTTGGTGTCAACTCCAAGATGGATGACTTTCTTCTTGGTCTTGATTTTTTGCCAGGTGAGCATCTCTGCAATGTTCTCAGAAGGCACTATGAGCAGGTCTGGCTTGCTGTAGATGCGGCGGGCAAGGCTCTTGGTTGCTGAATATATATACTTCTTGATGAGGTAGAATCCTGCTGCCTTGGCCACTAGCTCCCACTCAATTGAGTGCATGAATGAGATTATTTTTTTCTTATTATTCCTTGCTGCTCTTATTGCAAGGTAGCCTATTGTTCCTATGGTCTGGGAGAACACTATGTCTGCCTTCTTGACCTCACGCTTGATGATGCCATACCTGGCCTTGGTAGGGTTGAAGTCTCCAATCTTTATCTTCATAACAGGAATCTTCACTATCCTTACAGCCTCTCCCCATCCAGTGTCATATGGGCCATAGTCAGGGGCAACCACGATGATGTTATACTTGTCCTTCAGCCTGGGGATTATCTCTGACAAGAACCTGGATATGCCGTCCCATCTGGGAAGAAAATTATCTGTTGCTATGAGCAAAGTCTTTTTCTCACCCTCATCATTTTTCCCTGCTTGCTTTAGTCTCTCACCAGTTTTGCTGATCATCTTACCCTGTAAAACACCTCTGCGTACTTGGTGCCATATTTAATTCCATTAAATGCATCCTTGATATACACTATGAAGAATAAGAAATTATTGAGCGCCAGGTAGTTGTAAAGCGTGTACAGGTCTATCTGGCTCTTGAAAGCCTTCAAGGCAGCGACTTTGGTCTTGAAAGTAGAGGATATGTCTATAACAAGCTTGGGCTTGTTCCTTTTCTTCAAGTTGATGAGGTGCCATACCTCGAACATGTACAGCTCACACTTCAAGCCGAGTCGCTTATACATCTTGAGCACGAGCCGGAAAGTAGCCCTGTGGTCTGGGTGGGCATCATCTGATGCATGGGTGAATATCTTGATTGGATTGATGCCTTTGACAAGCTTCTTGAAGTTATTATCAATCCCTCTCTTGGCAAAGTCTTCCTCAAAATGAAGCTCCTTCAATCCCAGGAACACCACGCCTTTTCCCCCTATGAGCTTGTCTGCCTTCTGGGACTCCTTTATCCTGGCCTTGCAGATCACTGCCCTCTTGAAGTAAGGCTTCACGCTCTCGCCAAAAGAAAGTATCAGGGTATGTACATCATATCCCTCATTTGCGTACTTCGCTAGGCTTCCGCCAACTCCCAGTATCTGGTCATCTGAGTGGGCGCATATGACTAGTATTGAGCCCTTGCTCCTCCCTTTGTTTGCATTATCCTTTTCCACGAGAAGCAGGTAGAGAACTAGGTTTAATTAGTTTTTGGTTTTTTGGATGCAAAAAAAGTAAGTTGGCATCAGAAGTATAAAAATCTTAAAGAATGCATACGCCGGCTGGCAATCAAAAATACTTGACTATTTTTGGGCCACTCGTCTCGTTTTTTCTGAAGAATAAAAAAAGAAAAAATGCGCCGACTTTGAAGCGCTCTGCCTGGCTAGGCCCAGTTTATCTCTTCTTTTGGGACTAACGTTAGCTTCCTGATGTGGTATTCTTCCTTATCTAATTGCTTCTTGTAGAAATCAAAATTTTCATCGTTTATTACTTGGCAAAAATGCTCAAATCTGCCGAAAGGGCTTTTTGAATAAGAGCCATGCAACTGAAACAAGGCATCTTCAAGGCAAGGCGATGAGCCCTTAATGTATATAACAACTGGCTTGTGCTTGCCTTTTTCCTTGCACCACTCGTTAAGGCGCTTCACACGGCTTCTCCGGTATGTGAAAGGCAGCCTTGGGCGCCGAGCCAATATGTCATCAGTTATCTTTTGCACAGTGCTTACCAAAGCACCGCCAGGGTTTGAAAGGTTTTTATAATATTCAACCATTCTTTCAGGAGCAAAATCAATGAATTGCTTGTCCATATCCTCTAAAGTAACTATGGCAATCTTCTCAGCATTGGCTTCTATCCCCCAATCTTGCTTATGGCCAAATCCACGCCGCTCAAGCCAAAGCAATACCTGGAAAAGCTTCTTTATCTCCTCGTACATGTGCTTGTAAGGGTTATTATGAGGGTCAATGCCGCGCCGCATGATATCATCCCTGTACTCAGATGAGAAAACACGATAGAGGCGCTTTGAAGCGATATGCTTATCGTAGAATGACTTTAATTCTTGGAGACTTGTTTTTTTCACAAAGAGCCATAAGTGTCTATCGTATAAATATTTTTCTGAAGAAAAAAGAAAGAAAAAATGCGCCGACTGGGACTTTCGCGAACTTTTACCATACGTAGCGTAGGACTTCCGAAGGAATGTCCTACCCTCACGCCTTTTGCGAGCTTTTGAAAGCGAGCGTGAGCGAGCGGGCGAAAAACTCTTTCGAACCCAGGTCTCCGGCTCTCTTCAGCAATGTTTTCTGCTGTGGAAGGCCGGGGTAATAACCACTATATGATCGGCGCGCTAGCCTAATTGAACTTATACAGGATTAATAAAGGTTTTGGTAGAACAGCAGATTGATAATTATAAGCTAAAGCAATATGAGCTTTCCTGCCTCACGAAAGAGTCCTTATGAATATAGGCTCCTTGAATTCGACGTCAACACATTCATCCTCAAGGCTTAAGCCTTTGCAATCCCTTACTTCACCGCACATATTGCGGTTCTTTGCAATGAAGTCCCTTGCCTCCTCGAGGCTCATGGAGGTGGTGTAGTCATATTGCGCAAAATGCTTCTTGTTCAGCTCCGCCACATTAGTCTCTGCTTTTATTGCCCGCACATAAAAGTCTCCTGGCACATAGTCTTTACGGTCCCATGCCCAATCAATTGCAAGCACATCTTTATATTGGCTGAAATACTGCAGCCTGTACTTGGCTTGTTCATCCACTTTAATCACCCACAATATTTTATTTCACATACTTTGCAGCTAGCTCTTGCAGCTGCTGGTCTGCCTTGTCAAACTCAGACTTGTGGTCCTGGTAATCATTTCCCCTGATTAGCAGCTCTCCCATCCTGTGCATCTTCCACTCTGGGCCGTGGTTCCTTATCCTGTCAACGAGGTTGTCACCGTCAAGATCTTGGTACACCTTGCTACCAAAAGTCCTGTGGCCAAGGCTAGGATAAACCTTGATTTCCTGGGAACCATCAGTGTAGCGGATGTATTCCTTGTGGCCGTTAAATCCTGTTGCCCTGGTTACTGCATAGTATCCTGGCTTGACAATGGTCCTGTTGTTGAATGCTGTGTTGCAGGCTCTTGGAATTCCAAAAGTAATTGCTGCAACTACTACTGCTGTTGCTAATACTTGCGCGGCTAGCGATAGAGTTTTAGTCATGTTCATCATCCCTGTTTCATCTGATATTATCCAATTATAAAGGTGTTATTATCAACATTATAAAACCTTCTAGATTGATATTTTGACAAAATAGCACAAAGTCCATATAAATTCATGATTATAATGTTTTAAGGGCACAAAAGAAAAACCATATTTCTAAACTAGGCTTTTCAAGAGCAAGCTTTTTAAATGTTCTTCTCATCCTTTAGCCTAGAATGGTTTTAGACAAGCTATCAGAGTCACTCAAGAACACGCTCAAGAAGATAACCGGAGCCTCCTTTGTAGATGAAAAGCTAATCAATGAGCTAGTCAAGGACATACAAAGGGCTCTTTTGCAAGGAGATGTCAATGTCAAGCTGGTCTTTGACCTTACTAGCAAGATAAAGGAAAGGGCTCTCAAGGAAGAGCCGCCAAGAGGAGTGACTAGAAAAGAATTCTTGATAAAGATAGTTTATGATGAGCTGGTGAATTTCCTGGGCGGGCCAGGAGCCAAGATTCTAATCAAAGGCAAGCCTTTCAAGCTCATGCTTGTAGGACTGTTTGGCAATGGAAAGACCACTAGCGCTGCTAAGATTGCGGGCTTTTACAAGAAGAGAGGATTAAAAGCTGCTGTAATCCAGACAGACACATGGAGGCCTGCTGCTTATGAGCAACTAGAGACTAATGCACAGAAAGCAGTAGTTGACTTCTTTGGCATAAAAGGAGAAAAAGATCCTGTCAAGATTTATCAGCGCTTTGAAAAAGAGATGGCAAAATATGACCTTGTTGTCATTGACACTGCTGGAAGGGATGCTCTTAGTGAGGAGCTAATCAAGGAGCTGAATGACATAAATGCTGCTGTGAAGCCAGATGAGACCTTGCTTGTCATCAGCGCAGACATAGGCCAGGCTGCTGAGAACCAGGCAAAGAAGTTCCACGACACCTGCAAGGTGACTGGAGTGTTCATCACCAAGCTTGAAGGAACTGCAAAAGGAGGAGGAGCCTTGATTGCTTGCGCAGTCACAGGAGCCCCTGTCAAGTTCATAGGAATTGGCGAGAAAGTTGATGCTATTGAGGAGTTCAAGCCAGAAGGCTTTGTAGGAAGATTGCTAGGGATGGGAGACTTAGAGGCTCTCCTGGAGAAAGCAAGGGAAGCAATAACTGAGGATGAAGCCGAGGACTTAGGCAGGAAAATGCTGAAAGGAGAGTTCAACCTCATTGATCTTTTTGAGCAGATGAGCGCATTAAAAAAGATGGGACCTATAGGCAAGGTCATGGAGATGATACCTGGAATGGGCCAGATACAGATGCCTAAAGAGGCGCTGCAGGTACAGGAGAAAAAGCTTGAGCTCTGGCGCCACATAATGGGAAGCATGACCAAAGATGAGCTTGAAGACCCGGAGATTATAGGCAGCACCAGGATTGAGAGGATAGCCAAGGGCGCGGGCACTTCCACACAGGAAGTAAGGAGCCTACTCAAGCAGTACCGCCAGAGCAAGAAGATGGTCAAGATGATGAAGGGCGTTGATTCTGAGAAGGGAATGCAAAAAGCACTGCAAAGGATGCAGAAAGGCGGCAATGTGAAGTTTAAGATGTGAGTAATTGGTTTAAAAATAGCTTCTACAATAAAATTAAAAAAAAGAATTTAGTCAACAATCTAGTTTATCTTTATTTCGGAAGATAGGCCCCCAAAACCGAGTCGATTTTTGATGGAAAATATTCTTGTAAAATTGTTTTTATAAGGCATACTTCTGCTGACTCGGGTCTTAAATAATGTGTGAAGTATCCTTCAGTGTCTTTAATCATCTGATCTGTTAACTCTTCAGCAGGCTTAAGTGCCTGAGACAGACTACCGGCAAGAATATCTAGTCTTAGATCCTCTTCCTCTGATGTACTTTCTATTCCTTTTTCTGTTATTTCTATTAATCCTTTCTCTTTTGCTTCGTGCAGACCAACTAAATAAATGAAAGCTATGTCAAACCTTTTTTTTGGAGCTTCAGCATCACAGTCACCCTCAACATACCCATCAACTAATTGTAGGCCTTTACTTCTTGCATAACTACAAACTGGCTGTGCTTTTGCTCCATGGTGATATGTACTGGTTGCAAGCACAACTGGAATGCCTTGTTTAAAAGCGTAATCTGCAACTAAAACACCCAGAGGAGCTTCGGTCTCTTTACTTAACCATTGAACAATTGTGCAATACTCTTTTGCCAGATGATCTTTCTGCTTTAAAAGTTCTGAAAGTGGTGTTTTGTATTTTGTAACTACCTCACGCAATTTTTTATATTTGACTAATCCTTCAAAATCAATCAGTTCTTTACATTTTTGCAATGATTCTTCACTGCCAAAATGACCTTCAGATTCTGGGAAGAATATGTCTGAAATAACCCCATCATATCTTTTTGATTTCATCTCTTTCATTGCATCCTCTAAAGTTCCGGCGTAAGTTACTTGTATGGGGGCTCCATCCCGAATTGCGCCATCCATAAACTGTTGTGCATCCTTAATGTGGCCGGGTTGGTCTTCAACAAGCAATATTTCCAGTCTCTTTTTTTCTTCTGCCATTTTGTTTCACCTCGTTTTTTGTTTTGTTTTTTTGTTTAGCGCTTTAAGCCCGCTCGGCTTCTTTTATTGTTACCTCTACTTAGTGGTTTCAAATATATTAAACTTTCTATTAAAATTTGAGCATAAATAACAATATTTATATAGAAAAAATAATAAATGCTCAAATATGGTTGAAATAACCAAAATTAAGCTTGACAAGACTGACAGGAAGATACTTGCGGAGCTGGATAAGAACTGCAGAATTCCAACGACAGTGCTCGCCAAAAAAGTCTTCAAGTCAAGGCAAGCTGTCGAGTACAGGATAAACCAGCTGGTCAAGAAAGGCATCATCACCAGCTTCAACGCCTCTTTCAATCCCCACAAGATGGGGTATAAGCTCTACAAGATTTACTTGAAGCTCAGGAACATTCCTGAAGAGAAAGAAAAGCTTTTCGAATATCTCAAGTCCTCAGGAATAGTGTATTGGATGGGAGAATGCTCTGGCACCTGGGACCTGATCTTCGGGTTCTTCGCGAAAAATGATTTTGAGTTCTTTGAGCTAAAAAACGACCTGATGTCAACTTTTCAGAAAGTCATTGTTGAGGATTACGGAGATACATTGATTGATGTCAAGCAATATCCTAAGATGTACTTCACTAATGAGATTGTGCAGCCCACAATGTTTGCCGGGGAAATCGTAAACAATCAATTAGATGACATGGACTATGCCATTCTAGGAGAAGTCGTCAATAATGGCAGAATACCAGTTGTTGAGCTGGCCAAAAAAGTCCATTCTACCCAGACCATTGTGAGGGGAAAACTCAAAAAAATGGAGGAAAAAGGCATAATCATCCATTACAGGATAGGAATTGACCTAAACAAACTAGGTCTAGAGCTTTACAAGGCCATAATCAAGCTTGATAAATACACGAAAGAAGATGAGTCCAAGCTTCTCACATATGTCTCCAATCTTCCGAACGTCCATTATTATATAAGAAACATCTGGCAGATAGAGCCCGAACTGGTGGTCAGCAACTATCAAGAGTATTACAATATAATTGAGAACCTTAAGAAAGAATTCCCATATGTAATAAGAACAGTCGACACCGTGCTGATGATAACGGACGAATGGACGCCCGGATTTAGGAACCTATTGAAAATCATGAAATAATCTGATTCTGAGAAAATCTAGAAAAATTAGTTGGTAACACAGAGCTGGTGAATATATAGGGTTAAGGGTGGGTGAGGTGATCTTAAGAACCTTGTATCTCCGGCTCTGTGTTACCGAGCTAAACACGAAGGTGTGATCGTGATGATACAAATATCATCCCCCAAAACCTAATGTGTAATCACTATATAGTAGTACTTATATTTAAATGTTTCGATTTTTTTAAGCGAAACATCCAAAAATTCCTTTTTGAATTTTTGCAATGTTTCGATTTTTTCGATTAAAAATAGACATCGAAACTCAGAAAATAGTGTTTCAAGCCTAAAGGATAAGATTCGATTAAGAAAGATTGTCTTAACGGCGCACCAAATCAGATAAATACTTTGGCGAATGATCAGGGAGAATTTCTTTTTGGATGCCACCAGTGGCTAATGCCTCCTCAAGAGCGCCCCTTAGCTCCAGGTAATACTGATATTCGCCATTCTTGTCATTCATAGGCACTGTTTTTGCCATTACAGAAGGATAGATGTAGTGCGGATGAATTATTATAAAATTCTGTCTTGGATCTTTCAATAATCTGGTAATATTATTGTGCACTACTTCATAATCCATTAATATTTCTCTCATTATAAAAAGGAGAATTAAAATTCATTAATAAACTTATTGTTTAGAAAAACAAGCCCATCAAATCTGCTTCCTTATATTCTCGACAAATACATCAAAGTCAGCTATCTTAATGTTTGCGCCTGCGGCGTGGTCGTGGCCTCCGCCATAGCCAGTTATTCCCTCAAGTGCCTTGTCTATCATCTTGGGAAGGTTGGCCTTGGTTGAGCGCATTGAGCACTTGTATTCACCGTTATACTCCCACACCACCATGATTATCTTGTCAGGGTATTTGTAGATGAGCTCGTTGCTCAGCTCTGCTGAGAATGAATAGTCGGGGCTAGAGTACATGAACACCACCAGCTTATCCTCAGGATTTACTTCTGCCATCGCCAAAAGCTTATCGTACTTTTCTTTTAGCTTAGCATATTTCCTGTGGATGAACCTTCCTTGCGAAGTTGTCTGCTCAAGTATCTCAGAAGGCTCCTTAATCCTCGTGAGCACCTTCACTGACTTCACCACGTCAGAAGTCTTGCCTTTCAGGTTGAATGATATAGCCTGGATGAGCTCTCCTAGCTTTGAGGTGTGCAACGCAACCTCTGGCTTTTTTATCTCAGGAGAAAGAAGCTCAGGATATTTTGAGATGAATTCATCAACAATCTTTTGCTCTGGCAAGAACCAGTCTCCTACAATGCCTATCATGGCAATCCAGATGTTCTCTTGAAGCGCCTTGTACACCCAATAAGATGTGGGCCTATTATCATCAGGGTCACTTGCCCTAGGGTTAAAGTATTCCACCCCTTTCCTATCCAGGACTGGGTGGTGGTCTATCCAGATTATTCTTGAGCGTATCCTGTTCAAGAAATCCTGGCTTAGCACTGGAACATCCACGATTATCACTGCGTCAGGTGCATAATCATTGACTTTCTGGCAAAAATCATCGCCTAGCTCAGGCGCACTCTTGACAGGCATGCCTCTGCCTTCTTTTATGTGCTTGTATATCATGAGAAAGCTTGAGAGGCCGTCAGGGTCATCATCAAACAGCACCACTGGCCTATGGACTGTGTCGAATATATTCCTCAGTTGCTCTAGTTGTTTTTCAGAAAGCGCCACATTAATCCTCCAATCAAGCCCTTTAGAGCTTTTGCCTCTTTATGCTGTCAGTCCACACATCAAACAAGACCACGTCCTTCTTATAGGGCTTTTTTAGGAGTATCTTGAAAATCTTTTTCACAATTAGGGCTGCTGCCATGTGCACTGCGGGGTTCACCAGGCCGACCTCATCCACATCCTTGAGCTTGTCCATGCTCTTCTTCAGCTTGGCTATATTGATGCCTTTGTCGTTCGTAGCCATCAATCCCTGGCTTCCTGACGCTAGTGCCAGTATCAAGGGAAGCTTTTTCTTTTTTGCATAGTCTGATATCAGCTCGCTTGCCTCCTCGTTGGCTGTCAGGTCCACAACCACATCAGCATCGACAAGAAAAACATTGTTCTTGCTGAGATCCTCATGAAAAGTCCTTACCTTGACTTTTGCATTGATGGTCTCAAGATATTTTTTGGCTTGCTTTGCCTTGAAGCGCTCATGGTCCTCCTCAAGATATAGTGATTGTGATGACAGGTCATCGATGAAGCACCTGCCTTTGTCTATTAACCTTAAGCCTACTCCTGAGCGCGCAAGCATGGCTGCTACTGTTGAGCCGATGCTGCCTAGTCCGACTATTGTGACAGTCTTTGTCTCAAGGAGCTTTTGCCCTTTGTCTCCGACCTCCCTGAATTTGGCTAATTGATCATATCTCATACTTTCCCTCCTATAGTCCTCTTTTAGTATCAGGAAGGATTTGGGGGAGTATAGGAGGTATTTATATTTAACTCACATTGCACAATACGCTGAAAGTTATTTAATCACTAAAAAGTAGTAAAAAAAGCGAAAGATTTATAAAGCTGGACGACACAAAATACCTTAAAAGCATCAAGAAAGGGGGAAAATGAGCAATAGAAAAAAGAATATCAACAAAGAGGAAAGATTGGGGAAAAGGTTCATAGCAGGAGTGTGCCTTCTAGGAGGAATCATAGGCTATGGATTTGTCCGCGACTACCTGCAGGAACGAAGAGAAAAGAATTCCCAAGAGATAGTTATGAAGATAGAAGCTCCAAGAGAAGAGATAAGTTTTACCAACATGCAGCCTGATTCTAAGAATACAACCAGCCAAAAAAGCAACAAAAGCCTGACAGAAATAGTGGCTGAACCCCAAAAAAAAGAGAAAGTCGACGTAGGAATAGTCACATGCTCAAACCAGAACTACCTTTATGCGCAGGAAAACCTGAAAACACTAAAATCAGCAGGCTACAAAAGCTCTTATATTCAATCAATAGACAAGGACGGCAAGACATTTTACAGGACAGTTGTTGGCGCAAGCTCGAAGGACATAGAGAAAATCATTGCTGACTTGAAAAAGAAAGACTATTTCGACACAGCAGACAAGTTCTTTGTCATACAAGGCCAAGTGCTGCAAGCATTGGCAAAGGAGACGCCAAAGCAGGAGCAGCAAAGAGTTGCCAAGATTGAACAGAAATTCAAGCAAGCAGTTGAAAAGACCCCGAAGTCAGACTATATAGACCTGATGAATCCCTTCATTACCAAGACATACAGCAACTTCACAGGGCATTACATGCCTAGCGATAAAGCCAATGAGATAGCAGGCTACATCTATGATTCAGCAAAAAAGTTCAAGGCACCACTCTCTGATTTCACAGCATTGATCGCACATGAAAGCAAGTTTACCAACCAGAAAGGAGATGAGTGGTCTTGGAACAACTATTCAGAAGGATATGGTCAGATGAGAAAAAAAACCCAAGCAGATGTCTTTAGATGGATGAAAAAAGCTGGTGTTACTGGACTTCCTGCCAATCTCCCTAAAAGCATAATCAGTCTTCCAAAGCTGCAGCTCGACATGTCAGCGTTCTATTTCAGCTATTGCCTTAAACTTTCAGGGGGAGATGCTGAAGGCGCCATCTCAATGTACAATGCGGGCCCAGGAGGTAAAGGAGACAACCCAGCATATGTAGATAAAGTCAAAACAGAAAAGAGCAAGCTTCCTAGCAAAGTAACTAGCTTTTAAGTGTCGCTAGGAGTAGCCAAAACAAAAACCTTTTTATCCTTCTTATTTTTTCTTCTTGTCATGAACATTCGGTGCATCAAGTGCAAGGGGCGTGACCCAAGCATCTGCGGAAGGACTTTCTGCCCTATAACTGCCAAGATCAGCGCGCAAAGAAAGGTGAATCTCGAGGCAAAAGAAGAGTATTTTGGCCAAAGCCCGAATGTATTTGTGGGAAGGTTTGGCTATCCGCACGTCAATGTCGGTCTTTTGAGCGTGGAGCATTATGAAGAGCATGACAATCCACTGCTATGGTCAAAAGAGAATTATGATATTGCCAGCATAATCAACCTTAGAAGCAGCCTTATCAATTCTAATTTCAAAGCCAAGATAACAGGGTTCAAGGAAAGGTTCATGGAGATGAGCAAGGAAGTGGGTATGGCAGAAAAGCCAGTGGATGTTGAGGTGGGGCTTTCTAAAAAGCCAGTTTTCTCGCTGAGCTTTAGCCAGGATACCATGCCCCACGGCCCTAGTGTTGAGCTGAAAAAAGCCAGGATAACAGAAAACCCAAAGATTCCTGCTGCTGTGGACAAGGCAGTTGACGACACTGACCTAAAAGCCAGCCTTGCGCTCAACCAATTGTACGAGAAGAACATTGACGAGCATTACCTGACAAGGCTGCTTAGCATCGGCACGCTCGGAGTCAAGAAGCAAAGGAAGCTTGTGCCTACAAGGTTCGCTATAACCGCGGTGGATAGCAATTTAGGTAATGATTTAGTAAAAGAAATAAAGGATTATCCTCAAACCGGATATTTAGCGCACTTTGGAGGATGGCTAGGGAACTATTACTTAATAATGTTTTTCCCAGAAATATATTCTTACGAACTGTTTGAAACTTATATGCCAAATGCGAACTGGAACATTGACAAAAATATCAATTTCACTACAGATTACGAGCCTCATGATGGAAGAAAGAGCTATGCTTCTAATTGCGCAGGGGGTTTTTATAGCGTTCGTCTGGCGATTTTGGAGAAATTAGAAAAAATGAAGAGGCAAGCCGCAATATTAGCAATAAGGTTCATTACTGGAGCGTATTATGCTCCGCTCGGCGTATGGGTTACACGTGAAAGCGTGAGGAAAACCCTATCTCAAAAACCCATTGAATTCTCGTCCGAAGAGTTGATGTTAAAATATGCTCACGCTCTGGCAAAAAAGAAATTCGGGTGCAATCTCTCAAAAATATTACATAAAAGCGTCTTATTAAATAATATTAAAACACAAAGAAAAATCAATGAATTCTTTTAGACAGAGCACCCATTTTGTGACACAAATCACACTGAGGGAACTTAGATGACAATTTAGCTATATCATCCCATAATTTTCGATAACTTTTTGAAGAGATACTAAAACGATAAACATCAAATCTTCCATAGGCATATTTTTCTCTAAGAGAATGAGTTAAGTAACCTAGCTGTTCACTTATTTCTTTGATATCAAGAATAAGTCTCTTATTTTTTGAATAAACTGTAATCACTTCATACACATGTGCTTCATCAACAATAAATGCAAGCAATCCTGCTAAGATGAATTCTCGGCTCATATTCTTAATTGGGATGGGGATATATGCGTCAAAAGTGTTCATACTGGGCAGGTTAAAATAATGATTGTAAAAATGAGTGATTATCTTCGGAACATTCAAACGGCCATCAGAGAATTCTTTCTTACTATAATCAAATTCACCAAAAATATTAGTTAGTTTGAGCAAGAAAGAATTCAAAGCTTGTTTATTCATCTGCCTGTATGAAGAACACACTCCTTTTCTTCCTATGTGACCATCACCTGCGAAATGAAAGATGACGGAAATCATCTCAGGGGTTAACAATAGAGGGAATCGGGGTTTAAGTATAGGATTGGACTTTCCCCAACAGGAATAAGAAATAATGTTTTTCTCCACCTCGCACATCACGCCATTATTCTTAATTCTTTTGTTAGAGATAATCATTGATATTTCAATTAACACCCATAAAGGAATATTAATATTCTTTATTGAACCTCTGTCTCTTACACGCCCTTCAATCCAAGAATAAAGGTTTAAGCGTGAATGATTTCTTTTGATGGCGTATAGTCTGCTTCTAGAGTTCAGAAAATCTAGAAGCTTTTGTTCTGACTTTAAAAGCTTGATAGCTTTTTTGAATAGACATCTTCTGTACTCATCATTCAGGGAAACAAAAGTCAAAGTAGGTGGAAAATCCCGAATGTGTATTTCTTTATATTTTTCCATTTAAATCACCGAGTTCTATATAGGTCGAAACTGTGTAAATGATTTTATATTTAAATACCTGACGCGAGGTTGTCCAGTGACAAAGACGATGGACTCAAAACGCCAATTCTGCTTGTCCAGTGCTAATTAGAGAACAGAAAATCATAATTTGACAGTTGAGATGATGTTTGAGGTGATTTAAATGCTAGAAATGCTGCGTGGATTTTCATATACCTATTAAAACTCTTTTGCTGATAAGGCTCCTACAAATAATACTTCGGCCAGAGGCGCGAATATATTTTCAACCCGAGAAACTCAGTTCTAAAAAAGGTTAAGGCTGTTGCTTAAACAATGAAAGATTGTCAATGGTTTCCCGGTACAGCTTCATGCGCAATTGGTAAGTGTTCCCATGCGTAGCATAAGCAGACCAGCCCTGAAGGGATTCAAGAACCCTTGAAGCATCAACCGCTCCGTTTCTGTATTGATGCAGTAAATCTTCAAGCTTTTGCTGTATTTTGTGCAGGTTGCGAGCACGCACCAGCTTATGGTAAGGATAAATCCTGAAGCCAAGGAAAGACACTCCGCGATGCAGAGGGATGATACTGCACTTTGAAGGGTGAAGCTGAAGCTTAATAGTTAATAGGAATTCTCTAATAACTGCTTCATATCTTTGAAGATCATGTTTTGACTCGTTCAATATCACAAAGTCATCAACGTACCTGATGTAATGCTTAACCTTCAAGGTGTGCTTTACATATTGGTCAAGCTCATTAAGGTAGATATTGGCAAAAAATTGGCTTGTCCAGTTTCCCAGAGGCATGCCCTTCCCTTCCTCTGACTCGTAATTGCCTAATATCCTCTTGACAAGCCATAAAACATCATTATCCTTGACATACCTTGATATTATCTGAAGCAATACCTGATGGTCAACTGCCTCAAAATAATGATAGATATCAGCTTTGAAAGCATAACCACGGACAATATGTTCATTTTCTCCCATGCTTTCTCTTAGTGACATAGTCCTTTTCCTATTCGCAGTTATTTGCCTTGAGAAGTGGTCAAATCTTTTGATTGCAGGTAGTGTTCCTTTGCCTTTCCTGCTAGCAAAGCTGTCGTGGATAAACCTCGGCTCAAAAATAGGCTGTAATATGTTGATTAACGCGTGGTGAACTACTCTATCGCGAAAGTCGCTCACACAAATAACCCTCGTCTTCGGGTCCCTAAGAACAAATTTCTTAAGATATCGAGGTATATAAGTCTTATTTCGCAACTCGTGGCGCAAAAGAGCAAGCTCCATGATGTAGTTCTTTGAGAATTGCCTAACAGAAGGCTTGTTTGACTTGTGTTTCCTAGCTTTGAGATATGCTACGTTAAGATTTTCCCATGAACAAAGCTGAGAGTAAAGGTTGTTGTAAGTTTTCATGAACAGACAAAAGAGCTGATGAGCAAAATATTCCCTGCCTCTTAGTGGCCATTCCACGAGCGCGCCTATTGTTGTTGCATTGGTTGTTGGCATTCAAATTGTTGTTGTAGTTGTTGTCGTTGCCAAGCCCAACAAGGCGGCTCAGTAGCCCTGCTACCCTCGATTATCACTGCTGCTTCAAACTTTCACGCAAAAAAAATTGTTATTGCTTACTCTTGCATTACTTGCTGTTGCAGCTGCATTTCATAGCAATGCCAATACTTATCGGACTCTTGCCTTGATAGCAAAGCGTGTGGTCACACTCCCTTCGGCACAGCATTTTGTGCCAAACATGGAAGGCAGGGACAAAGAAAAACATTATCGCAAGGATTTATATTATTTTCCTTATCTTTCCCATGTAATGTAAAGCGCTCTAGTAGTGTAGCTCGAATGGTCTCTTGGGAAGTGAATGTTGATAGGAAGGATTTTTCTGTTCCTTATGAGCTCTGCAATCTTTGAGGCAATCTCACCTCTGTTGCTGTGCATCGTAGCATTTTCAGGGTAGCAAACATAGTCAAAGCCCTGCTGCTTCGCCTGCTGCTCTATGGCTTCGTTGATGGCGCTGAACAGCTTTTCAGGGTCATTCTTGTTGGTGAAATCTCCTCTTGGCTCAACACCCAGGATAGCAAGAATCTTCTTATCCTGGTAATTAGTTGCGTAGAAGTGTATGCATCCCTCAATTGTCGGCTCACCATTAGTCATCTGGATTATCCTCACTGGAACAAATGGCTCATCAAAAAGCTCCTGAGGATAACTGCTAGTGCAATTCTCGCCATAATAGCCATAGAAAAGGTCAAGAGGAGCCTTGCTAGGAATGCACTTAATGAAAATCTTGGACTTATTCTGCACAGGGACTATCTTGCCCATCTCCTTTCCAATGCTCATAATCTGGGACTTAGGCTTATGGATTGTCTCCAAGAATTTTTTATCATTGAAATGATGCTTGATAGTGTCATTGTAAAGCTCAGTATAACGATTGTAAATGCTACGAAGAGCCTCTGCTTCACTCTTACTTGGATGATCGTAATTAAGCGACGATAGCTTGCTTGCTTGTGTTAGCTCTCGCTTCTGGTCCTCACCAAACTCATTATCAGCAGTGTACTTGACAGCCAAAATCCAAGCAATGTCATATAGGTAATTCTTGTTTTTCAAGACAGCATAAGCATTCTTATACGTTAGTTGCAGGATTTCATCATTCATAGGAATGTTTTGCATTTGAGTCAAAGCCAGTGTTTCTTTTGGCATTTCCTTTCCTGGCATTCCAAGCATCTTCAAAATCTGACTGTAAGGATAATTTTCTTCCAGAAGAACCATGCTAATGGTCGCCAAGAGAGTTCCGAATTCTTTTTTTAGGTTGTTTGTTTTGTATCCGCTAATTTCAGACAAGTCTTTGATATCAAAAGGCTTGAACTGAGTGGACGGAAGCTTTGATGCTTCCTTTCCGAACCTCTGAAGAGTCTTCTGGATAATATCCTTAGTCAAGTTCTTGCTATTAACAGCGTACCAGATAAGGTCATAATCCTCAGGGGTGATGTTCAATTGCTCGCCTAAGGCTATTGCCAAGTATTTTTTCTTGTGATTTCGTAGGTATTCCTTTCTCATCTGAGGGTCAAGAGACAAATAATGCTTGTATCGGTCTGGAGTCAGGAACTGGAATTCTGACAAATAGCTGTCAACATCAGAAAGCTTGGCGGTGCTTGTTACAAGACCTGCGTCAATCAATGTTTTTATGTCTTCAAAAATAGTCATTGCCTGCTTTGGCGTACGCTTGAGAACCCTTAAATAAAGCAAAGCTAAGAAAAGCAAATCATTAATTCCTCTCATGAGTTTCTTATGCAAAGGCAAACCACTAAACAACTGCGACAAATCATCAAGCTCAGAATCAGCCTGCTTAACAATGCTGATAAGGATTTTTATTGCAGAATCCAAATCAGACTGGCTTTTGATGTAGCCGAGCACTGCTCCAAGGCCAGCGTAAAAAGCAGTTGCTGATTTCTTGCTAGGAATCTGCCTTTCTGCTGCCTGGAAATAAGAAAGCAAGCTATGAATCCCGCTGATGTCATCATTGCTCCTGATAAACCCGAGTTTTTTAAAGCAAACCATCCCGATGTAAGGCACAAGCCAACCTTCATTTCCTATGGAAATTTTTCGCACCCCACGAGCGCGCCTACCGTAGTCGCACCGGTAGTCGGCAACCAAGCTGCCGGTGCAGTAGCCGACGTAGCCAAGCCCAACAAGGCGGAGCAAAGCCCTGCCAGCAGAAACACCTCGGCAATCAGAAACATTAATAACATAAGACTTAAAATCAAGATTCAAATGCTTCTTGACAAAACCAGCATACTCCTCTGCCTTATCACCAATAATAGCCTCAGCAACCTTAACACTATCACTACGAACATGCTCATTTGTAACCTGAACAACACGACCACAACCCTTAGCACGAGAAATAGCAGCCCTGACCAAAGGGTCGCCAACACTAACAAGCCAATCACCGCCTGCGTTCCTACCCTCCTCAGCCCTACTAAGCAAGATGTTATCAAAAGCATCATCATCAAAAGCAACAAACAAACCATCACCCTCCCTAAAATAAATAGCAACAGTGCGAGTGCTGTAATAATAATTAAAATCATCCTTACCCTTAAGCAAACGATAAACAACAG